>Ga0302320_10025639_pt1 | contig 11452 bp, 12 predicted proteins | sample Bog_T0_3_FD_202130 | JGI IMG/M metagenome (GOLD analysis project Ga0302320, IMG submission 202130) | Peat permafrost microbial communities from Stordalen Mire near Abisko, Sweden - Bog_T0_3 | ecosystem: Environmental > Terrestrial > Soil > Wetlands > Peat | place: Sweden: Abisko, Stordalen Mire... | reverse complement strand
CAGCTCGAGCAGCAACGAAAGCTGCGATGCGGCCGCTGGCGGATGGCTTTCAGAGGGCTCGGGCTCGCTCGTGGACATCGCAGGCCGAGGCTACAGGCGCCAGGTTGCTCGTGAGGCGAGCAGCTCGGCGAGAAGGGCCGGTGTGCAGGCCGCGATAGGGGTCCGGCGGCCGTTATGGTCGCGCACAACTAGGTCCCGGCCCGCCGCGTCTGCGACTAGCGCACCGGCCTCGGTGCAAATGAGCAGTCCACCGAGGTAGTCCCAGCCTCCATGGGCGTCGCGCATGCAGTCGATATAGCCGTCGAGAGTACCGTCCGCCACTGCGCAAAGGTCCAACGCAGCCGCCCCCAGCGCCCGGTACTGCCGCCAGCCGAGATACTTAGGCGGGTAACCCGAAAGCCCGATCAACGAGCGGTTAAGCGCTTCTTTGCCCGAGGGCGAGATGGGCTCGCCCTGTCGCCGCGCACCGCCACCGCGCACCGCCTCGTAACGGACCCCGCTCGCCTGGTTGACGACGACCGCGGCGAGCGGGCCCTCGGCGTCGAGCACACAGACACTCGTCGCGAACCAGGGAATCTTCCGCGAAGCATTCGTCGAGCCGTCCACCGGGTCGAGCACGGCCAGCAAAGGCCTCTCGGTGGCCCCGGGGCTAAAGCCAGATTCCTCGCTCAAGACACCCAATCCGGCCTCGGTAAGGACGCGGACAGCCGCAGCGTCTGCAACGAGGTCGGAACGGTACTGACCGGGGCGCGTCCCGGCCAAGCCCCAGTCGGCTAGGCCGTTGAGAGCGTCGGCAACCGCGTCGGCTGCTGCCCCGAGAACCTGCAACAGCTCGGATCCGTCCACACAAGGAACCGTAGCGTGGCCGATACCCCGCGGTCGCTCGCCTACACTTGCGAACCGAATGGCCGTCATCGATGTCGCAGGTTATGTGGCCGAGCTCAAGGATCATGCGGTCGACCACAAGTTCCACGTGCACGACGAGCGGCATTTCGTCGAGACGTACTCGCTTCGCCAATTCTGGGAGGTTGACCTGCACCCCGAAGAGGGATGCGGGGGGCCGATCGACCTGCATCTCGCCCTCGAGGTGGAGCCCCGCGTGCTGCTCGACTTTGAAGACGCCGTCGTGGCCCTGCCTGAGGACGAGGACCCGCCCGATAAATGGTTCTTCCCCCTCACCTTCAACTGGGGCGTCCCGCCGCTGCCGAAGGGCCCTGATCTGCTCCGCCTCGCCATCGACCTCGCCGGGGTAGGCGGCGTCGAGCTTCCTCTCGAGATCTCGGCGACGGACTCGTTCGGTTCGGTGACAGACGCCCCGGTCCGACGGCTCACCATCGTCGCCCGCCAACAGGTGTCTTTGGCGCGGGTGCTCGCGGGCGAGGAGCTCCTCTGCGACACCTTCGACCGGGCGCTCGCCGTCACTCGCTTCTTCTTGGACAACGCGCCTACATGGCTGGGTGAATAGCTTGGAGCGGCCGCGTCTGGTCGCCGGCTTCGTTGCCCTCTCGCTCGTGTTTGCCGGCGCGTTGACGGGCTGCTCGGGCTCAGGGGCGGGCGGGCTCGCTGCCCAGGCCTGCGCTCACATCGAGCGGGGCCTCGCCGCCGCCCACAGCGCCAGCACGACAACTCCTGCGCAAGCGGCAAAGCTCCGCGCCGAGGCACTCGCCCAGATTCGGGCCGCTCTCCCGCTTGCGGCAGTGGCAGCAGGAGAAGACACCACCTGGCAGGCGCTCGAGGCAACCTTGAGCGAGTCGAGCCGCGTCCCACTGCGGTACCTCCTCCCGGCGCTCTCCGCCCAGTGCGCCGGAGTGAGCTGAGCCTTCGAGGCGAAGTCTCTCGTTGCCCTAAGACGTTCCTAGGGCTCGTCCCAGAGCCTGATCCCGCCGAGAATGCCGGCGACGTTGTCGACGATCGTCACCGACGGGTCGATGTACCCGACAACAAACCGGGCGTTGCCCCCACCTATATAGAGCCGGTCGTAGTTCAAGAGAACCTCGAAGTTTTTTATGGCTTCCTCTAAACGCTTGCGCCATTTCTTCGCCCCGATTCGACGCATCGGGGCGTCTCCCAGCTGCTCGTCGTAGGTCTGCCCCTGGCGGAAGGGATGCTGCGCGAGCTCTAGGTGCGGCGTCAGCTTGCCGTCGTAGAACAGCGCCGTGCCGACACCGGTGCCGAGCGTTATGACGAATTCGAGCCCGGACCCGCTCACGACGTCGAGGCCCTGCAGGTCGGCGTCGTTGGCAACGCGCACCGGATGGCCAAGGCGGTCAGCCAGGGCCGAGCCGATATCGAAACCTGTCCAAGAAGCCAAGAGCTTGCCCACCACCGGCTCGCCGGGCGCGCCCGTCTTTCTCACGAAGTGGGGCGCCGTCAGGACTAGTCCCTTGCGTACGACGCCCGGGAAGCCGACCGCAACCCGGTCGAAGGCGGGCAGGGGCGCGACAAGGCCGGTTAGGGCGCTGATCATCGCCTTGGTGGTGCACGGGTATGGCGTAGGGATCCTGACGCGGTCAGCCACGAGCTTGCCCGCCCCGTCCAGCACAGACGCCTTGAGCCCGGTGCCACCGATGTCGATCGCGAGCGTCGTCGGTCGGACCGGGGGCTCAAGTGTCCGGACTATCGAGGCTCCCCGCTTAGTGGAAGGTGTCGGCGCCTTGCGCGTGTTCGACCGGGACACCGCCTGCCTCGACGGCGGCCGTTTTGTCTGGGCGGCTGCAGGACCGACGAGCTCGCCCGATGGCGGTGCCCCGTCGGGCAGTGCCTGCTCCCCCGGCGGCGAGGTCTCTTCGGGCGGTGAGTCCTCAAGAACTCGAGCACCACCGGTGTCACCTCCGTCGACCGGTGCCTGACCGGAAGTCACGGCGTCGTTCACGGTCTCGTCGGGGGACGGGGCTCCCCCGTCGAGGCCTGCCTCCGGGCCGGGGCCATTGTGGTCCGCTCCGGTCATGGGATTACCTTGCCTCCAGCGGTTCCTGACGCAGGTGACCCGATCGGCTCGTAGGTGCGAAGAAGCTCGAGAAGCGTGCGAACACCGAAGCCGGTTGAACCCTTGCGGTACTCACCCGCCTCCTCGTCGCTTCGCGAGGGTCCGGCGATGTCCAAATGCACCCAGGGACGGTCGGCGACGAACTCTTGCAGGAACAACCCGGCGGTAAGGGTGCCTCCCCCGCGCTTCGCGTGGTTCTTCATGTCGGCGACCTCGGAGTCGAGGTCGGCCCGGTAAGCCTGCGGAAGCGGCAGCGGCCAGGTCGGCTCGCCCGCTCGGACAGAGGCCGCCTGCACAGCTGAGACGAGCCTGTCGTCGTTGCCCATGAGTCCGGCGATCTTAGGCCCGAGCGCTACCACGCACGCGCCCGTGAGCGTGGCCAGGTCGACGATGGCATCGGGATCCTCCTCGGCCGCCAAGCAAAGGGCGTCCGCGAGCACGAGGCGCCCCTCGCAGTCGGTGTTGAGGACCTCGATCGTCTTGCCGTCGCGGATCTCGAGGACATCACCCGGCTTGACGGCGCGCCCGCCCGGCATGTTCTCGGTCGTCGGGGCGAAACCAATCACCCGAACACCCACGCCGAGCGCACGGCAGGCGCCGAGTGTGGCGATCACATCGGCGGCGCCGCTCATATCCGTCTTCATCGTCAACATGGACTCAAAGGTCTTAAGGGTGAGCCCGCCGGAGTCGAACGTGATCCCCTTGCCGACAAGGACGACGGTCGGGATCGTCCCGTCCGAGCGCGTGCGCGCCTTGGATGGCGGTGGCTCGTAGACGAGCTTTATGAGGCGCGGCGGCTGGACCGAGCCGGCGGCAACACCGAGCAGGCCGCCGAGGCGCGCCTCCACAATGGCTTGCTCATCGAGGATCGTCGCCTCGAGACCCGAACGCTCGGCCACCTCGCTCGCCACCTCGGCCAGGCGGGAGGGCGTGAGCGCGCCGGCCGGCTCGTTGGAGAGATCGCGGGCGAGCCAAGTGGCATCCGCGATCACGCGCCCGTGTTCGAGGCCAGCCTTGGCCGGAGCAAATTCCTCTGGGGCAACGACGAAGGTGAGGGACTCGAGAAGATCCGGATCCCCGGAGTGGTACCGCGTGTAGCGGTAGCGGGCACCGAAGAATCCCTCGGCAGCCGCCTCGAGCGCCTCTTCAGCCCCGATGCCAAGCTCGCTAATCCCTGTCAGGTCCAACGCGACCGCCCTCGCGTCCCCGGTGGAACGGGCAAAGGCAGCGGCAGCCTGGCGGAGCCTCGCAGCCGAAAGCTGCCCCTTGTCCCCCAAGCCGATGACAACGTCGATCCGCCCCGCTTCGCCAGGGGTCACGAGGGTCTCGCCCGCCTTGGCCCTAAAGCGCCGTTTCTCGCACCAGGCGATGTCAAGGTCGAAGCCCGCCCTGGCGCTCTTCGGTCCCTCGACGGCGCCCCACCCGAGCGCGTCGAGGTGCTCGGGAGCGGAATCGGACACTTCGGTCGGCAACGTCAACGGCAGTTGCATGAAAGCCATCATTCCTTTGCTCGGGGGGCCCGCACACGTCCGGAACGAGCCATCAGGTGTTCCTCCTCGAAAGCGCGCGCCAAGAGCCAGCACAGGTCCGAGAGGCGGTTCAAATAGGGCACGACGCTCGATTCGTTGCCGAGAGCCAGGCCAACGGCGTGCCGCTCGGCACGCCGGACGACGGTGCGGGCGAGATCCAAGGTCGCGCTCGTCCGATTCTGGCCCGGCACGACGAACTCGGCTGGGGCGACACGTGAGGCTTCGAGCTCGTGCACCCTGGCCTCTATGCCATCAACCATGTCGGCGGTCACAAAGCTCACGCCCGCCACGAGCTTGGCTCGGTTACGGGGCGCCGTGGCCACTTCGGCCATGAGCACCCAAAGGTCTCGCTCGAGGCCGGTGAGCTCCTCGTCGATGTCTGCGCCACCGCGATCGGCTCGGGCCTCGGCCCGAGCCAAGCCGATAGCCGCCTGTGCCTCGTCGATGGCACCGATGGTTGCGACGCGGGCCGAGTCCTTCCTCACCCGCCCGCCGAAGAGGAGTCCGGTCGTCCCGCCGTCGCCCCGCTTTGTCGAGATGCTCACTGGAGCGCAGCGTACCGTTCGTCTCGCACGCGGCGAGACGAACGGTCGGAGTGCACCGCTTCGCGGGAGAGACAATGGCCAGGTCGGGTACATAGACGCGCAGCGTGTCGACAATAAAACTGCGCAGTCGCGCGGCCGTTGCTCTCAGCCTCGGCCTCTCGGGGTCGAACTAGCCGCCTGCCGCTCCTCGATCGCTTCGCCAACCACGATCCTTGAACTGCTCATGTCCAAAGTTGCCCACCTGCGACACCGACACCTTGGCGTTGCCACACGCCCCAGCAGCCAAAACGGGGGCCACGACCAGCACGAAAGACCTACGAGGACTACGCACGCACCTACCGGTTGCACCTGGCACCGAACGCCTTCGGCCGCTGGCTCGGACTCTGTAAGGCCAGCTCGGCGCCTCGGCGGGCTCTCGGCACATCTTCTTGTCGTGGACCGGCCGCCGCAACAAGCCGATAGCCGAAAAGGGCCCGAAAAGATCTGCCTGAAACACAAGAGCAACTCCGCGCCGCGGCGCTCGCCCTACCATGAAGGTTGTGAAAGTCTCGACCCGAGGGGACTATGCGAGCCGGGCGCTGCTATCGCTTGCTCTTCGCGAGGACGCGACTCCGACCTCGGTCCGTGACATCGCGGAACGCACCGGCCTACCCCAGCCCTACCTCGAGCAGATACTCCTCGCCTTAAAAGGTGCCGGGATCGTACGCTCCAAACGCGGAGTCGGAGGCGGCTACGTCCTCGCCCGCGTCCCCGAGCAGATCACCCTTGGCCAGATCGTGAGCGCCGTCGACGGCCCCATCGTGGCCGGAGACTTCGGGCCCCCGCACCAGAACGGCGCGTGCGACCACGAAGGCCAGTGTGTCCTGCTCGCAGTGTGGGCCGATGTGGGCGCGCACATGCGCCATCATCTCGACTCTTTTACCCTGAAAGACATGGTGCTCAGGGCACGCGGGGACGCCCCGCTACCCTCGCCGTTGGACTGAGCTGCGAGCGGGCGCCTACCTGCCTCACCGAGTGGGTATCAAAACAGCGCGGCAAGACACACCGAGGGGCACCGAGGGGAATGACCGGGCCTCGATTCGCGTTGCACTAGGTGACCACCGAATACAGGAAGGGGTGGAGCGTCATTCCTGCCGAAAACAAGCTCGAGGAAGCCAACATGCCGGAGATGAGCGCCGGCGAGAGAAACCGCGTTATTAGGGAGCCTAGCGCCGGTGGGCCGGACCTCATGCGGCTGTTCCTCGACGATCTCGGACGTTTCCCGCTTCTAAGCGCCACCGAGCAGACCGAGCTCGCGAAGAGGATCGAACAGGGCGACGAAGAGGCCCGCAAGCAGATGATCGGGTCCAACCTTCGCTTGGTTGTGCACTGGGCCCGCCGCTACCAAGGACGCGGGGTCGACTTGATCGACCTCGTCCAAGAGGGCACCTTCGGGCTGATGCGTGCCGTCGAGAAGTTCGACTGGCGCAAAGGTTTCCGCTTTTCCACCTATGCGACGTGGTGGATTCGTCAAGCACTGCAAAGAGCCGTGCAATCCAAAGGCCGCGCCATCCGCCTGCCCGAGGACGCGCTTGCGGCCGAGCTTGAGGCCGACCCGGACCACGTCCGGTTGCCCCGCGTCGTGGCCAGCTTGGACCAGCCCTTGACGAGCGAGGCAACTGCCACGCTCGGAGACGTCGTGAGCGGTGACGAGCCGGCCTTCGAGGACGAGATCGCCCACAGCCTCACGCTCGGCAAGCTCGATGCCGCCATAGAGCGCCTGCCCGAGCTCGAGCGCCATGTCGTGCGCCTGCGCTTTGGCCTCGACGGAAGCCCTCCGGCCTCGCTTGAGTCCACGGCACGGACCTTGGGCATAGGGGTGCGTCGCGTGCGGCGCATCGAGGCGTCGGCACTTGCTTTCCTCGCCGTCCAGCCTGAGGTGGAGGGAATTCACGACGCCGCCTAGGGCGCGCGTCGTGGTGGGGCTCTCAGCTAAAGCGGTCCAGAACGGCCGCGAGGTCCGCGGGCAGAGGTGAGGCAAAACTCGCCTCTTGCCCGCTTAGGGGATTGATGAAAGAAAGACCGGTCGCGTGAAGGAAAGTCCGCGCCGCCCCCGACCTCCTCCGGTCGCCGCGGTAGCGGGCATCGCCGACGACGGGATGGCCGATGGCGGCGAGGTGAACCCTTATCTGGTGGGTCCTTCCGGTCTCGAGGTGCAGTTCCAGGTAGGTCGCCTCCAAGGGCTCGGTGAAGCGCTCGAGCACGCTGTAGTGCGTGCGGGCAGCCCGCCCCCCAACGGCCACGGCCATACGGGTCCGATAGCGCAGCGACCGTCCGATCGGCGCGTCCACGATGCCGACCTCAGACTCGAGCGCCCCGCAGGCGAGAGCAAGGTATGTCCTGCGCACCGTCCTGGCCGCCAGCTGTGCGGTGAGCGACCGGTAGGCCTCGGGACTTCGGGCAACGACGAGCAGGCCGGAGGTGTCCTTGTCGATGCGGTGCACGATCCCGGGACGGTCAGGCTCCCCGCAGCCGAGCTCCGGCAGCCTGGACAGTTCGGGATAGGACGAGAGCAGGCCGGCCACGAGGGTGCCCGAGGTGTGGGCGGCGTCGGGATGGACGACCAAGCCTGCAGGCTTGTCGACCACGATGACCGCGCCATCCTCGTACACGACGCGAAAGGCCACCTCGCCCGGGGCGGCCGGGCTCGCCACCCGTCGGGCCGTCTCGGCCAACAAAGCGAGGTCGGTCTCGAGCTGCTCGCCCGCTTTGACCCTGCGGCTTCCCACTGAGACGCTGTTGTCCGAAAGGCGCACGCCACCGGCGGCGATGAGCCTTGCGACTTGAGCCCTCGTGTACCCAGACAGCAAGGCCACCACCTTGTCGACCCGCTCGCCGCCAAGAGCTGCCGGTATCGTGACCGCTGAGCCCTCGCCTACGAGCTCTCCGTCATTGGGCCGAGACGAGCCTTGCGCCTCGTCGTTCATTGCGCATCCTTCCCCGGGCCATCGGGTGGCCGTTTTGTGGCAGTCGTGCGCCAAAAGACGAGGCCGAGGACGACACAGCCGCAGACGATGGAGGCATCCGCGAGGTTGAAGGTGGGCCAAAAACCGGAGTAGATGAAGTCGACAACGGCACCGTGATGGCCCCTAAAGAGCCGGTCCGCGAGATTGCCGATAGCGCCCCCAAGGATCATGCCTACCCCGATGGCAGCCACGTTGTTGCGAACGGTCCGCCCGAACCAGGCCACGACGGCCACCACGACCAAGACGATGAGCACGATGGGCACTGTCAGTCCGGAACCGATCGAAAAGGCGACGCCCGTGTTGTACGCCAAAGCGAAGGCAAAGGGACCGATCAGGTGAATAGGCCCTGCGGACAGCCGCGAAACCGCCAGCGACTTGGTCACTTGATCTGTGACGACCACTAAGAGGGCGATCGCGAACATCAGGCCGATACGCCGTCCAGGGCGGCCGCTTTCTTCGGGTCTCACTTCACCGGTGACGTCGGGCCGGTCGACGCCGGTGGTGCTCAACGTCGCGAGAGCCCCCCGCTCTTGCAGTCGATGCACAGCCTGGCATAGGGGAGCGCCTCGAGGCGCGTCTTTGGGATGAGGCGGCCACAGTTCTCACATATCCCGTAGGTGCCGTTGTCCATCTTCGCTAGAGTGTGGTCGATCTCCTCGACTGCAGCCATGGCCTGAGCGGAAAGGGCCAGGTCACGCTCGCGGTCCACTGTGACCGTGCCGCCTTCTCCCGACTCGTCGTCGAACTGGATGTCGCCGGGCTCCATCTCCTCGACGAGAGACTCCGCCTCCGCTTTGAGCGAGGCCGCCTGCTCGAGGTCAGTGGCGCGTTCGCGCAGCAAAGCGGCGCGTTGGCTGGCGAGGAATCGCTCGTCTTTGGTGTAGCCGTCGGAAACGACCTTCTTCGGGCCTTCGGTACCGAGACCGACGGCTGCGGGCCCGGTGACCCCATCTTGGGCAGGGTGTTCAAGGATCTTCGGGGATGAAGGAGCAGGCTTGAGCGTCTTGGCGGGCGCGGGCGAGGGCACAGCCTTTTGAGCAGCCGGCGTCTTGGTGGCCACTACGTGCTTGGCCTCGGGCTTAGCTACCTCTGTCGGGGCCGCGGCCTTGGCGCTAGAGCCCGACGATGACTTGTGGGCGCCACCGGCAACGGCAACGGTCTTAGCCGGTGACGAGGCGTCTTTGGCGGCGCCATGAGGTTTGGCCGACGTCTTGGTCTCGGTCTTAACGGGTGCCTTCGTCACGGCTTTGGCCGCTTTGGGCGCGGCCGCTTTCGTGGCCTTTGGTATAGGCGCGGCCTTTGCAGGTGCCGGCCCGGCCTTCTTCGTCGGCGTCACGGCCTTCACCGCAGCAGCCCGTGTCGAGGTCTCGGCTGCCACGCTGGGCTTCTTAGACGATTCACCTACCGTCTTGGTAGCGGCCTTACTGGCCGCCTTGGAGGCGTTCACCTTCACGACGGCTCCCTTCTTTTTGTCTGCCGCCACCACGGTCGTCGGCACAGTCGGTCCCTCCTGACGCGGCGAGGGTGACCGACGATAGCCGTAGTGGTCACCGCCCGCCAACATTCACCCGCCAAACTCACGGTTTTGATCGCGAAGGCCTCTCAGCTCGCTCGTTCGGCCCGGGTCGACCCGTCGTAGAGCGAAGCTCATTAGCGATGGCGTCGCGGGCACGGCCGGGGTCGACCCCGACGACACGGACTCGTTTCAGGCGACTCTTGTCCCCTGCGACGAGCTCGACCTGCGACTTACGCACACCGAATATATCGGCCACGAGCTCCAAGCACTGCGCGTTCGCCCTGTTGTCGATGGGGGGAGCGGCCACGCGTAGCGCGAGCGCATCGCCATGACGGCCGGTCACCGCAGAGCGGCCGGCCCCGGGCTGGACCCGTATCCGCAGGACTATCGCGGAGGGTCCTTCTTCAGTTGTCTCGACGTCGAACAAGTCATCAGCCACGGCCGCCTACTGTATGGCCATGTCCGAGGCGTCACGCGCGAGTCGTTATCCGCAGGTCCCCGCTCAGGCGCGTTACCCGTCGCTCGAAGAGGAGATCCTTGCCTTTTGGGGTGAGGATCGCACCTTCGAGGCCTCAGTAGCGCTTCACGGCGAAGAGACCGAGTATGTCTTTTACGACGGGCCGCCCTTCGCGAATGGGCTCCCCCACTACGGCCACTTGCTCACCGGTTTCGTCAAAGACGCCATACCCCGTTTCCAGACGATGCGGGGACGGCGGGTGGAGCGCCGCTTCGGCTGGGACTGCCACGGTCTTCCTGCCGAGATGGCCGCTCAGCTAGAGCTCGGGCTTTCCGACCGCCAGGCTGTCATCGCCTCGGGTATCGGCAATTTCAACTCGTACTGCCGCCAGCTCGTGCAGCGCACGACCGACGCCTGGGAGCGCTATGTCACCCGCCAGGCGCGCTGGGTGGACTTCGAGGACAACTACAAGACAATGGACCTCTCCTTCATGGAAAGCGTCCTGTGGGCCTTCAAAAAGCTCTACGACAAGGGCCTCACCTACGAGGGATTCCGGGTGCTCCCCTACTGCTGGGAGTGCGAGACGCCCCTGTCGAACTCCGAGACGCGCCAAGACGACGCCTATCGGGACCGCACCGACCCAGCTGTCACGGTCCGTTTCGAGTTGGAGCCGGTCGAAGACGGCCCGGAGCTGCTGCGGGGCAAGCTCGGGATGCTCGCTTGGACAACGACCCCGTGGACCCTGCCCTCGAACCTCGCCCTCGCCGTCGGGCCGGAGCTTTCCTACAGCGTCCTTGGCTGGGGCGAAGGGCGCATCGTGATCGGCGAGTCCTGCCTCGAGGCATACGAGGAATCGCTCCCAGGCGCCGAGGTCCTCGGCACGGTGAGCGGGACTGACCTCCTCGGCCGTCGCTTTTATCCCATGTTCGGCTACTTCGCCGACACCCCCGGCGCCTTCGTGGTCCTCGGGGGGGACTTCGTCGCCATGGACGAGGGCACCGGAATAGTCCAGATGGCGCCCGGCTTCGGTGAAGACGACCAACGCCTCTGCGAGGCGGCCGGGATCCCGGTGATCTGCCCGGTAGACGACCACGCGCGTTTCACCGAGGAAGTCTCCGATCTGGCCGGCGTGCACGTCTTTGACGCCAACGCCCTCATCATCGAGCGCCTCCGGGCCGCGGGGGCCCTCATCAGGGCCGAGGAGTACACCCACAGCTACCCGCACTGCTGGAGGACCGACACTCCGCTGATCTACAGAGCGATGAGCTCATGGTTCGTAGCGGTCACTGCCGTGAAGGACCGGATGGTCGAGCTCAACAAGCAGATCACCTGGGTGCCCGAGCACGTCCGCGACGGAGCTTTCGGAAAATGGTTGGAGGGGGCGCGGGACTGGTCGATTAGCCGGAACCGCTTT
>Ga0302320_10025638_pt1 | contig 11452 bp, 14 predicted proteins | sample Bog_T0_3_FD_202130 | JGI IMG/M metagenome (GOLD analysis project Ga0302320, IMG submission 202130) | Peat permafrost microbial communities from Stordalen Mire near Abisko, Sweden - Bog_T0_3 | ecosystem: Environmental > Terrestrial > Soil > Wetlands > Peat | place: Sweden: Abisko, Stordalen Mire... | reverse complement strand
GGAGTGCGCCGGCCGCTTCGGGAGTCAGATTCGTGAGGACCAGCGCTATGGTTTGCGGATTCTCGTTGCGAAGGAAGGCGGCTAACTGACGCGGGTCCGAATTCTCCAGCAAGCGTAACTCCGGATTGGCCTCGGCGATCGCTGGCTGCCCAGGGGAGTCCAGCAGTTTCTGCGCGGATTCCATCCCGAGAGCCTGCTCAACAAGGCGACGGGCGCACCCGGCCCCGCCCTTGGCGAAGAAGCGGCTGGAGCCGCTGAGATTCTCGAATTCGCGAAAGACGCTCACCATCTGGCGCGGCGCCACGGCCTCCAGGCCCGCGATAGCTGTCGTCACACGGCGGATCTCGTCGGCATCAAGCTTCCGCAGCACCTCGGCGGAGAGCTGGTCTCCCACGCCCATCAGGAACATGGCGGCCTTGGTCGCTCCGGAAGCGGGTTCAGTGATCTCGGTCATGATGTTTTGGGCGGTCGTTTTTAGTGCCGTAATACGCTAGATCTTGCTTTCCTGGAGCCACATACGCAACACATTCGCGGTTAAGTCGGGCTCGCGTTTAACGACCAGGCGGACACGCTCGGACAGTTCGTTGTTGTCCTCTTGCGCCGCCGCCGGCGGGGCAATCGGCGGAGGCGTCGAACGCCCGATTTCCGCCGTAGCCGGAGCCGATGACGCCACTACCGGACTGTAGTCCGTATGCATCGCCGGACTTGGCAATTCGCCGGGAACGGCGACGGGTCTCACGGGAGGCGTCCGCCGCGTAAGCCGAAATACCAGGCGAACCAGTGTCAGCAGAACGACCAGGCCAAGGGCGGCCGGCCCCCACATGTCTCGATACTTCGTTACGAACTCGAGCCATGGCGCCACCTTGGCTGCCGGCGTCGTAACCGGCCTGAATACCGCGGGCGGCTCGGAATTGAGACTGGATTCGAAGGGCAAGGTTTCGACAATAAGCTGGTCGCCGCGGTCCGCATTGAACCCGGTAACGGCTCCCACCAGGTTCTTGATTGTCGTTAGAGTTTCCGGCGTGGGCGGTACCAACACGCGCTGTCGGGCGGAGCCCTTGCCTTCCCACCGCACGGCTTGGTCGACCAGGACCGCAAGCGACATACGGCGGATCACGCCCTGAGGAATCTTCGTATTGCGAACGACGCGGCTGGTCTGATAAGTAACGTTCTCGGTACGCCGAGAAGTGCCGTTCGCGCCTTTTCCCGTGGCCGCTTCCTGCGGCAGGTTGGAAGCGGTGCCTGGAATTCCCGAGGAGGTCCCCGTCGCGTGCTCGGTTACGTCCTCGGTCTTTTGGGAGCTGACCATCACGGAGCGAGTGGGGTCCAATGTTTCCTCCTGCTGCTCGCCGCTGGTCAGATCGCAATCCACGGAGGCGCCGGCGCGGAACTTGTTGGCGCCCAGAAGCGGCTCTAATGTTTCGTTGATCTTGGCGACCAGATCCTTTTCCACCTGCTGCCGCACTTCGAGCGCTTCGCTGGTAACCTCCGAACCATCGTTCGGGGTCGATCTCTTGGGACGGCTGAGGAGCGTGCCGTCCATATCCACCACGGAAACGGAGTCGGGGGTCAGCCCTTCGACGGCGCTCGCTACCAGATTGGTCACCGCAAGAACGTTCTGGGAGGATATCTGCGCGCCCGGCCGGAGTTTGACCATGACGCTGGCCTTGGCGGGCTGCTGCTGGTCGAGGAATACGGACTCCTTGGGAAGCGTCAAGTGGACACGGGCCTGTTCTACCTCTTCCAGGCTCATGACGGACCGTTCGAGCTCGCCTTCGAGCGCACGCTCGTAATTGATGTGTTCGACGAACTCGGTCGCACCGAAATTGCTCTTATCAAACAGCTCGAAGCCGATGCGGCCGGTCTTTGGCAATCCAGCGGCGGCCAGGGTAAGCCGCGATTCCGCCAACTTTTCGGAAGGAACTAGCACGGACCCGCCGTTATCCGACAAGCGGTATTCGACTCCGGTCTCTCTGAGTTTCTGCACCACGCCGGCGGCGTCTTCCGGAGCCATCGACGTGTAGAGCGGACGAAAATCGCCTTCGCGCTTCCAGTGCACGAAGGCGACCACGCCGGCAACCACAGCCAGCGCCATGGCAATAATCGAAATGCGCTGCTTAAGAGAGAGCCCGTTAATAAGGGTAGTGATCTGGCCCATGTCGGATTCCGTTAGCTACATCTGCATCTTCATGATTTCCTGGTAGGCGTCTACTACCTTGTTGCGCACCTGCAAGCCAAGCTCGAACGCCAGTTCGGCTTTCTGAGTGGCGAGGACCGTAGTGTGCAGTTCTTCATTTTGTCCGGTGAGGAACTGCTGCACCGAGTTGGACGCCGAGTTTTGCAGGGAATTGAGCGAATCGATGGCGCTGGACAGAACGCCTTGAAACTGTCCGGGCTGGCTGGCTCCGCCGGAAATGGGGCTCATCTGAGGCAGCCCGATGGGAGTGATGTTGGAAATGGGCGCTGTCATGAGGTTCTCCTTATCGCAGAAGATCGATGGACTTCTGGATCATATCCTTGACCGCGGACATTGCAGCCACGTTCGCCTGATAGCTGCGGTTGGCGCCCATTAGATCCACCATGTCCTCGGCGGGGTTGAGTTTCGGCACGTTCACGTACCCATCCGCGTCGGCATCCGGGTGTCCCGGCATGTACTGCTTTTCGGGCGGGCTGTTGTCGACGCTGATTCCCGTGACCTTGACGCCGGTGAGTTGCTGGCCGTCCAGTTGCGAATCCAACTCCGAGGCGAAGGCCGAGCCGGTGTCGTCGCTGGAGAAGATCGCGTCCTTGCGGCGGTAGGGGCCTCCTTCCGGAGTGCGTGTGGTTTCCGAATTGGCGATGTTCTCCACCAGCAAGGCCGCACGGGTGCGCTGCGCCGCCATGCCGGACGCGCTTACGGAGAGAACGGAGAAGAGGCTGCTCATGCGCTTTTGCCTCCCTGAATAGCTTCTTTGATGGTGTTAAGTTGCGACCGCATCAGGTTGGATGCGGCGCTGAACCGCATGGCGTTTTCCGCCAGCAGGCGGGCCTCGCGGTCCAAATCGACATTGTTGCCGTCGTTCTTGGTGGTGAGGCCTGGCACTTGGACGGTCAGAGGGGAGCCGCCGTCGAGCGCCATCTGGAAGCTCGACTGGAAGTCCAGGTCCTGGGTCTTATAGCCTGGCGTATCGGCGTTGGCGATGTTGGACGCAACCAGCTTCTGCCGCATGCTGACTACGTTCATGTATTGCTCGAGGCTGTTGGTTAGAGGATCGATCACGGCGAACCCGTACGTGCAAGTGAAGCGCCAACTCGGGACTGGCGGGTTTTCTAGGAAATATTTCCGCCGGGAGGCGGCAGACGTGTCAACCGTGTGACGAGCGTCAGTGAATTGACGGCGCGGCGCAGGCCGCGCATTACCCATCCAAGCGCAGGCGCGCGGTCCTGCCGGGCTGGCCGCAAGGCCGGACGTAGCGGCCGGCCGTGGTGACGCGGCGAAGTTCGGCGGCGCAAGAGGCGCGCGCAGCCTTCAGCATCAGAAGCGTCCAGGAGAGAACCTCATGCAGCTTGCGTGCGGCTTCCCTCGCACGCGGGTCGTTTCTCGGGAAGGTCTGAGCATAGGCCCGCAGGGCCTTGCCGAACTCCGCAGCCAAGCGCGCCGTATCCGCGTAACGCCTGGATGCGGCGGCCCCGCGGACTTCCGCTTCAAGCTGCTCCAGACTCGATGGAATCATCAGGCGCTCGATCCGCTCGGATACTCCGCCTGGAAGAGTTCCTCGTAGTAGCTCTTCTGGGCCTGCAGGTTAGCGATGGCGGCATCGGCCTGCGAGAGTTCGGCTTCCAGGTTGGTTTCCATTGTCCCGATGCGCGTCTGATCGTCGGAGACCTTCTGGTTGTCGGTGGTGATCTGGGTCCCGTATGCGTTGTACTCGGTCTCGATGTCGCCCGTGTTCGGATCGTCAACGGACGTCAACGCGTTCTCCGCGGCCTGCATGAAGCCGCCCGATGAGACGCTTCCGAGAAACTGCGTAATTGCCGTGGTGTTTTGCGCAATGAATGTCGAAGCGTCGAAGGACATCTGCCCGGTCTTGTCGATCGACAGTCCCATGTCGCTGAGCGAACCGACTGCACCCGATCCCGACGAATACAGCGAAATACTCTGCAAGACATTGCTCAGCGTATAGACAACGCTTTGGCCGCTAAGCGGTCCGGCATTCTGCCCAACTTGCCCCTGAACTGCCGTGACGGCGGCGTTGTAGGCGGTTGCGAAACTCGAAAGAGCGGTCTGGAGCGAGCTGTAGTCCGTGGAGACAGTGATGGTGGCGGGCGTCGAACTTGGCGTCAGCAGCGTGACGGTCAGCCCCGGAGAGAGCGTGACCTGTGGCGAATTGCTCTGCAGCACCGTGCTGGAACCGTTGACTTGATAGGTGGCCGGGGCGCCGGTGGAGACGGCGCCCAGCAGGTTGGAAGAGCCATCCGAAAGCTGAATGGTATCGGGGCTCATGGAATCGCTCGTGACCACCAGCCGGTAGTCGGGGCTGGTGTTCGCGCCGACGTTGACGATGGTGGCCTGCACGCCCGCGGAGGAGGCGTTGATGGCGGTGGCCAGCCCCTCTAAGGAGTCGTCCGTTGGCGTGATGGTGGTATTGGCGCCGTTTACCGTGAGCGTGAACGACGACGAGGAGCTGATGTTCTGCGTGGTGGGATCGGTCACCGTAGTGGAGCCGGCCTGGCTCAGCATGGTGGTGTAAGATCCCAGCGTATCCACTTGAATGGAGTAAGTTCCAGGGAGGGCGGAGGAGGTCGCGGAGGCACTCACGGAGGTATTCGAGGCGCTTGCGGAAACCGTGCCGGCGGACGCTGTCCCTATGGCCTGCAAGGCCGAGTCGAGCGACTGAAAAGTAGTTTCGAGCGAAGATAGGGCGGACTGGTCGCTGGTGCAGTTGTTGACGTCGTTCTGCGTCTGCTGCATGGGGAGGGATGCCATCTGGACCGCGCGGGTGAGCACCTGCTGGAACGAACTCGAATAGGTGCTGCTGCCGCTGAACGTCGGGGAGGCGTTGTAACCCGACGATGAAATGGGACTAGCGCTCGAAGCCATACTCACACCCTATGCAAAACATGGGCCGAACCCTTTACGGGTTCGGCCCGTGAACTTCATCCACCGCTGCCGAAGGATTAGCCCTGCAACAGCTTGAGAAGAGCCTGCGGCGTCGAGTTGGCCTGCGCCATGGCGGCGACAGAGGCCTGCTCCAGCACCTGCTCCTGGGTCAGCTTGGCAGCTTCGGAAGCCACATCGGCGTCTTTGATCTGGGATTGGGCCGAGGAGTCGTTGGTGATCTGCGAGTTAGCCAGGCCGATGGCGTAGTTCAGGTCGTTTTCGCCTGCGCCAACTGTGCCCTGGACGTTGCCGAGCAGGGTGAGGGCGTTGTTGATCGCCGTGATCGCGGCAGTCGCGTTCTCGGTTGCGGTGCCGGTAGGCACCCCGTTGGCGGGTGCGCCCGTTCCGTCTACCGCGAGGCCGGCTACGAAGGCGCCGGTTGCGTTTACGGGCGCGGCGACCGTGAACGGAGAGGTCCCCGAAAAATCGACCTCGCCGGCGGTATGATCAAACGTCGCATACACGCCCTGCGCGTTCATCGCCGTGTTAATGGCGTCCACCGATTGCTGCGCGGTGAGGCCCGCCTGAAGAGTGACCGTGGTGTTTTGTCCGCCAACGGTGAAGGTCAGGACCTGAGCGGATGTCGAGGCTGCTACGGTTCCCGCGGTGGCCCCCTGGTACATGGAACCGTTGGACGCCGGAGTGGCCGCAGTCCCGATGATGTTGGCGGCGCCGCCGGTCAAATGGTCTATCTCGAACGCGCCACCCTGGAACTCGATTTTCCCGGTGGTGGAGTTGATGTCCGCCGAGACCCCCGTTCCCGCGAGCTGATTATTGATGTCGGAGACGAACTGGGCGCCGGTGGCAATGCCGCTCAGCGTTACCGTCTTTCCGGTGCTTCCCGTCGACCCGGCGTACACAGTGAACGTCGTATTGGCCAACGTGATCGGGGTGGCGCCGTTAACGACCGGCGCAGCCGTGAGCGACGTGCCGGTATTGGCGGCCGTCACGCTGGCGTTCGCCAAGCCCAGGCTGCCGGCGTCGACGAGCCCGTTAGAGAGGTCCACGGACACCGCGCCGGTGGTCAGCGATCCGCCCTGGGGAGAGCCGCCGACATAGATCGACTGGTTGATGGCATTGGAGCCGCCCGCCACCAGTCCAATATTCGTCGCCTCACGGGTGATTTCACCTTTTAGGGTTTGGAATTCCTGATCCAAGGTGCCGCGGTTTCCGGTGAATTCCGTGGAAGCCGATTCCGTGGCCAGGGTTTGCATGCGGTCCAGCATCGTGTTGATGTTGGACAAGCCGCCGTCAATGATTTGGAGCGAGCTGACGCCGGAATTGCCGTTGATGACGCCCTGAGTCAGTTGCGCCACGTCGCTGGCATATTGGTTGGCAACAGCCACACCCGCCGGATCGTCGCCAGAGCTGTTGATGCGATATCCAGACGTCAACGCTTCAATCGTCTTGGTTTGGTTATTGTTGTTGACGTTCAGGTTCTGTGCGGCGACCATCGATGCATAATTCGTGACAAGAGAAATCATATCGTTAACGTCCTGTTGCGATACATCCCAGACGTCTTGTCCAGGTTCGGGTTCTCCGTTTGGATGCCCGAAGTATCAGCCTTTCACTCACTCATATCGGGGGCGCCCTTGCGCCGTTCTAGTATTTTTTCCGTCGACCACTAAGGACATTTCGCTGGCAACGTGATATTGCCCGTCAGCTTCTTTCTTGGCAGGCGCGGGCGGCTGAACCGCCAGTTTGTCTAGAAGGGTGGAGATACTCCGCTGCCGCACGCTACGCGCGGCGATGATGTTCTCGTCGCGGGTCAGTTGGGTTTCCTTGCGCTGAATCAAGACGGAGTCCGGGGCCACGATGCCCAGTTTGACGCGCACGCCGGTGACTTCCAGCACCTCGATTTCGACTTCGGCGCCGACGAGGAAGCTCTCTCCGGCGCGGCGGCGCATTACCAGCACGCGGCCAGTTCCTCTTGCCGCTCCGGCGGGATCAGCGGCTGCCGGTACGAGTATCCGGATTGCGTCTGGATCGCTTGAACGCCGATTCGACGTTTCAGGTTCACGACGATGGGGGCCAGCAGGTTGATGGTCGGATCGGGCCGTTCTTCGCCGGCTGCGCAGACCAGGACGGCGCAGAGCACATCCTTTCCAATCCGCGGTTGTCTGCCGGCGGAAAAGCCGAGAGCGGTCAGATCTTCGTCGGCCAGACGTAGCCTGTATGCCGGGTCGGCAGCCAGGACGGGAAGCAGAATGAAGCTGGCCTTCGCGCTGCGGACGCTCTGCATGAACATAAAAGGATGGGCGGCGGGGCGCTCGAGGAACACGAAGGCATGTTCGGATTCGAAACCGGGCATGCCATTGGGGAACAGGAAGACTGCCTCGGACGAGTATTCCACTTGTCCAAAGCACTTGGTGTGAATGCGCGGCATGCCAAGCGCAATTGCAATTTGGGGGCCGAATCCGTGAATTGTCGCCCACATAAGGCTATTTCCTGCCCTGCGGCGCGGCAGGGCCCGGTGCGGCGGCGACCGGTTCCGCGTTCGGAGAATCCGGCATAAGCATTTGCTGATTAAGAATTACGATGTCCACCCGGCGGTTATGGGCGCGGCCTTCTTCGGTATCGTTGGAGTCCGTGGGGATGGTATCGGCGTAGCCGGCGATGGCCATGCGCTCCCGGGGGATGCCGTAGCGGCTGGAGAGCAACTCGAGCATGGAGATGCTGCGGGCGGCGGACAACTCCCAGTTGCTGCGGAAGCGGGCTGTGTGAATGGGCGTGGCGTCGGTATGGCCTTCAAGGCGGACGGAGTTAGGCAGCTTTTGAATGGTGGTAGCGATCTTCTCGACGCTGTCGAAGGTTGCGGGGTCGATGGAATCTTCGCCCGATGGGAAGAAGGTTCCCTGTCGCAGGCTCAGCACCAGGCCGCGAGGCTCGAGGTGGATTTCGATCTTGCCCTCCCTTATCTCCTTACTCAACGCTTGTGTGAGATAGGTCAGGGAAGGAAGCAACTCGGCCATCTTGGGCTGAATCTTTATGTCTTTGGCCTCGGCGCCGCCCGCCCCCCTCATCTGGGCGTTGCCCTTGCCGCGCTCATCGACAGTGCCGCCCATAATCTCCCGCACCGCCGCCGCAACGCCGCCCTTCTCTAATGCGGTCTTGACCGAGTCCGAAACCTGTTGGGCCCTGGACTTGTCGGTTTGGGACGAGGCGAACATCACCACGAAGAAAGCGAACAGAAGGGTGATGAAATCGGCGTAGGAAACCAGCCAACGCTCGTGGTTGTCGTGTTCTGCGGCGCGTTTCTTGCGTGCCAAAATCAGCCCTCCGCTTCCGCGGCACGCGCGGCGGCGTGCTGTCTGGCAGGGGCAGGCTTATTCTTCGGCGCGGGTTGGACCAGATAGGAATCGAGCCGGATTCGAATCAACTTCGGGTTAAGCCCTTCCACGATGGCGAGGACGCCTAGCAGCGTCAGTTCCCGAAGTTGGACCTCGGCGCGCAGCCGCGCCCGCAGCTTGCCGCCGGCTGGAAGAAAGAAGAGGTTGGCCGCAGCCAAGCCATACAAAGTCGCCACAAAAGCGGCCGCGATGCCCGTGCCCACTTTATCGATGTTCGCCAGGTCTTTCATCACCTGCATGAGCCCCATCACCGCCCCGATGATGCCGATGGTCGGCGAATAACCTCCGGCCGTTTCAAACGCCTTGGCTTCGGCTTCGCCCCGCTGTTCGAGGAGATCGATGTCGAGTTCCATGATGCTGCGAATCTGGCTCATCTCCATGCCGTCTACCGCCAGATTCAGAGACTTGCGCAGAAACGGGTCCGGAATGCTACCGGCTTCCTGTTCTAACGAGACGATTCCCTCTTTGCGAGCGTGAGTGGCGTAACGGACGATGTCCTCAATGGTGCGAGCCACCGGTTGGTTTTTTTCAAAGAAGATCGAGCCTAGTTTGCCGACCGCACCTTTCAACACCCCCAGCGGGGTAGTCAGCATTACCGCGCCGATGGTTCCCCCGAAGACGATCAGGGCGGCATTGATCTGCCTGAGATCGGAGGCCTTTCCTCCGTCCAGCATCAGGCCGCCCAGAATCCCACCCACGGCCACAATGAGGCCTCCGATAGAACCCAAGTCGGGGCGCGAGCTATTTGATTCTTTGGGTTGCGGATTGGCCATCGAAATGATCCTGAGGGGTAAGAAGAGACCGCCGGAAGCGTCGGACGAGGTCGATGATCTCTTCGGTGGATTCCAGCACCATAATCTTTTGACCGGTGGTCAAACTGATGACGGTGTCTGGGGTCGTCTCGACCTGTTCGATCAGATCGCAGTTCAGCACCACGGGCGTGTGGTTGAGGCGCGTAACATGGATCATGATCGGCTCTCAAGCACCATATCGGCGGTTGACCTTGCTCTTTCGAGAAGAATATATGAAAGAAGTTCGGAAAAAACTGTAGAAAAAGCGATGAAACAGCCGAAGTGAAGATCAAATGCAAGCTGCCTACTTAGCTCACAGCCCCTCTCTAGCTAGCCGGAGCGCCGAGGACTTGTTAAAGGCCTGGGTGTCGGGCGAGCCTGCGAGAATTGACGCGCAACTGGAACGTATCAGTTCCCTGCCGTTTGAGCCCTGCGACACGGGCGAGGGGGAGCGCAGGAATATGCTCAGGGCCGTGGCCGTGCGCATGAGAGAATGTCCCGACCTGTTGGCGCCAAAACACCAGGATCCGGTCCTGGAAGTGTGCGTGCGCTTGCTGAGCCACCTGGTCTCCGTGAACTGAGGGGTGACGCGGCGGGCTCCTACAGGAGTTCGAGCGCCTGGCGGTCGCTTTGGGCGACCCACTCGCCACGGAACTTGGGCTTGCCGTTGATGCGGCATTCGAGTGGGGAGCCGACGGGTTGCGCCAACATGAGTACATGTCCGCGCTCCATGGCGAGCAGGTCTTTCATTCGCAGGGTCGACCCCGCTAACACCGCTTCCACCCCCAGGTTTGCGCGGCGCAGAGCGTTGAAGATGATCTCACGGACCTCGCCGGGGGCCCCCTCTTCGGCGCCGGGCATGGATTCCAGAGCCGCAAGGCGGGCCAGGAAGGCGGGCACCGCGATGTGTAAGAATTGCTGGGAGTTATCCAGAGTCAGTTGGCAGTGGAACACCAGCATCGTACCTAGCCCTGCCGTGGCTTCGCCGGCGTCGGGCGTCCATCGAAAGGCGATTCCGGAGGGCTTCCATGCCTCGGCAAATTCCAGCGCGAGCGACTCGAAAATCTCGCGCAGAATGTGCAACTCAATTTCGGTGACCGCGCGGGAGCCGTCTGCCGGGGCCTCGGGCGCCTCCAGGAGAACCCGTAATAGGTACGCGAGCAATCCAGCCGAAAGTGCGATGAATGCCTGGCCGCGCACTCGTTCCGCCTCGAACGTCAGCAGGTATCCGAGTTCGTCGCTGGACTTCAGAAACTCGCTGCCGGAAAGGGGCTCGGTCGAGACGATCTCAGCGGTCACAGGTGTTTCCAGACGCAACGCAAGCGTCTCCGCGAAGGCCCGGAGAAATGTTTCCTGAATCGCACGCACGCGCGCCATCTGTCCAGACGGGAGCTCGCCCGGATCGCAGACTTGGTATTCGGCAGCCGGCGGCACGGGTTGGGGCCCGAGAGCGTGGTCCTCGAATTCCATAATCGTCACCGTCTCCGTTACTAACCCAGGTAACTAAATAGGTTCTTACTCTGCTCGATGTTGGCTTCGGCCGAAAGGGCCGCCTGCTGATCCACTTGGGCCTGACTCAACTGCAAGGCGACGCTGGGGACATCGGCGTCGCGAAGGCTGCTGAGCTGCGCCTGCTGTTGGGTTTGGAATTTCTGCGCGAGGCTGGTCGCCGCGGAAACGCGATCCTCGGCCTCGCCGTAAAACGTAAGCTGCTGATTCAAATAGGTTCCTGCCGATTGGAGCGCGGCGGATGCCTGGGTAATGCCGGCCTGATCGTTGTTGTTGAGGGCCGTTATGAGCGAATTCACGGCTGCGAAGACGTTGCCGGACGCAGCGGAGCCATCGGGGTTTTGCGCGCCGAAGATCTGCTGTGCAGTCTTGGCGACCGAAATGGCGGTTCCCGTGGCGTCCACGATGACGCGTGTGGACGACGCCGTAACCAACTGTTTCACGCCATCGGGTTGGGAGGAATCGAGTTGGTACGCGGGACTCGTATTCTGGTCGCCGCTGAAGATGTAGCGGCCGTCAAAGGTGGTGTTGCTTAGGCCTACCAGCGTCTGTTGCAGCCCGGCCACCTGCTCGGCGATATTGGCGCGGTCGCTGGCAGTGGAGGTTGCGGTGGCCCCCTGCGCGGCGAGCGTGACGGCGCTCTGGACGGCTTGGACTGCGCT
>Ga0302320_10025637_pt1 | contig 11452 bp, 10 predicted proteins | sample Bog_T0_3_FD_202130 | JGI IMG/M metagenome (GOLD analysis project Ga0302320, IMG submission 202130) | Peat permafrost microbial communities from Stordalen Mire near Abisko, Sweden - Bog_T0_3 | ecosystem: Environmental > Terrestrial > Soil > Wetlands > Peat | place: Sweden: Abisko, Stordalen Mire... | reverse complement strand
AGGCGCTGCCAGAGCCGCAAAGTGGCGCGTTGGCGCACGCGGCCGATCAGGCGTTCGAGCGTGGTGATGCCGGGAAGCAGAACCTTGTGCGCCAGCAGCCACGTAGTTGAGGTTGGTTGAGGATACGCGCGAAAATCACCCACAAGGTGGATGAATGGGATTGGAGGCTTGCGGGGCGGCGAAGGGCGGTGATCCCGCTCAGGCGGTTTCGAACGGAAGTGGTTGCGGATCGAGCGGTGGCGGCAGGTCGCTCATGTCGAGAGCGTATTGGCCGAAGCGGAGGATGTGCCCGCGGATATAGGGGTTGGTGCAGGCGACCAGGGCGGGCGTGACGGCGTGTCCGTCCGCGGCCATGTATGACAGGACAGTGGTCATGTCGGCGACGTTGGACAGCATGATCGTGTTGGCGACGAGGCTGGCGTATTTGAGCTGCTTCTCCTGCTCGACGGGATCGCCGCTCTTGATCACCGGGCCGCCGAACGAGACCCAGTCGAGGAAGTCGTTGTAGGTCTCGATCTTGGTGGTTTCGGCACGGATGACGCGCCGGACTTCGGTGCTGGAGATGTAGCGCAGCAGGAACAGCGTGCGCTCGACCCGGCCGAGTTCGCGGAAGGCGCGGTAGAGCAGGCTGCGGCGGTTGTAGGTGCCGAGCTTGCGCAGCAGCATCGACGGCATGACCCGTCCCGCCTGGATCGACAGCACGACCTGGATCATGTCCCGCGCGTGCGTGGCGATCAGGTCCCAATCGGCGTCGCCGGTGAACAGCGCGTCGATATGCGCGTAGCGGATCGACCTGGCCGGGCGATAGAAGGCGACGTCGCTCAGGCCGCGCATGCGTGGCATCAGCTTGATGCCGAGCAGTCGGCACAAGCCGAACACGGGTTCGCTCTGGCCCTGGGTGTCGGCGTGCAGCGTGTCGGGCTGGATGTCGGATCGGTTCTTCAGCAACCCGTCCAGGATGTGGACGGCCTCCCAGACGCCACACGGGATGAAGCTGGTGAACAGCGCGATGTAGCTGTCGGCGATGTGGTGGTAGGCGATGCCGCCATAGGCTCCATAGCGAATGTGTTGGGAGCCCAGCAGATTGTTCTCGCGCAGCTTGACATGCGTGCCGTCGGCGATCGCGGCGCGGCCGCCGCCCCAAAGCCGGGGCAGCGGGAAGCGGGCGTACTGGTCGATGACATCGACCATCGCGGCCTCCAGCTTGTCGGCGTTGATGTGCTGCGCGTTGATCCGGCGCAGCGCCTGCGCCGACGCGACTTCGGGCGCGTGCCTGGCGGTCTGGCCCGGGCCGAGATTGCAGCCGTAGCCGAACACGGTGAACAGGTAGCGCTGCACGGCCTGCGCGAGCTTCGGATCGGAACCGGAGGGCGGCCCGAAATGGCGGGTGTAGCGGGCCCAGTGCTCGGCATGCTTGAGGATGTCGAGGAGGTGGCGCTCCGGCATGCGGGCGCGCACTTCCTGTTCGAACTCGGCCAGCCCGGCGGGTTGCTCCGTGGCCGCCAATTGCTTCAGGTGCGGTGCCCCATCGGCATCGATGCTCAACTCGGAATTGGCCGGGAAACCGGCGTCGACCGCGGCGGCGAGCGCCGTCAGCTCGGCTTTCAGCGCGGCGGCGAAATCCTCGCCCCGTTCGGGGATGCCGAGAGCGGCACAGTAGGCGGGCAGCCGTGCTTTGCAGTCTGCCCAGGGCAGCAGCTGGGCGCGATAGTCGGCAAAGGTTTCCGCACCGACGATGTAGAGATCGCCGGTTTGCAGGGCGTCGGCTAGGTGGACGAACACGCAGACTTCGAGCGCGCGCCGGTCGAAAGTGCCGGGTCCGGACCGGCGCTTGGCGACAAAGCTCTGCCAGCGCTGGGACGCGAAGCCGAGGTCGATGTCGCCCAGCACCTCATCGCGGCGTGCGTGACGGTGCCCACTCACGATCGCCAGCGCATCCAGCAGGCTGCGGTCCTGAGTCGCCGACTGAACGTCCATCAGGTCGAGCAGCCTGAACAGCAGAACGCGATGCTTGGCGTGGATCGGCCAGAGCAGCGGCAGGTCATTGCCGCGGTGCCATGCGGAGACGGTTTCGCACTGCTCCGCCAGGGCCGCGACACCGCCCTGCTCGGACAGGAGCTTTCTGACGTGACGCCCGAATATGGCGTCCGTGTCCTGCGCCTGTTCGGTCTCCAGTACCTGGCCGAAGATGCCGATCAGGTTTTCCTCAATGCCCCGGTGCTGGTCGTGAAGAGCGTCGAGCCGCTCCTTGGCCGCGGCCTGTGTTCGCCGGATACGGCGCAGCATCATCTCGATCAGCTCGTCGCGGCAGCGCATGCCCGACTGGCGCAGGAGGGCGAGCAACAACGTGTGCCGTCGTCCCGGTTGGGCGATGTCCAGCAGGTCGCTCACCTCCATCGCCGCGGCCTCGGCGGCGAACTGGCGCAGCTTGGTATGCGCAATGCTTGCCAATGGCGGATCGGGATCGATCAACCCGTTCAACCACGCCAACCGTTCCACCCAGAGTCTGATCGTCTTGGGCGTCGCGGGACCTGGCGCTTGCTTGAGGCGGTTGAACGCGGTCGCCGGGCTGTTGGGCGGCTTGATCAGCAGCGTGTCCAGCACCGCGGCGGCGTCATGCGCGAGGCTGTCCGCCACCCGGTTGAAGATCCGCCCATGGATGTCAGCCCGAAGCCGGCTCACCAGACGGTCCAGGGTGCTGAACCCCGGCAGGTCGATGGCCGCGGCGTGCAATGCCTCGATCGCTCGGTTGATAAGGTCGGCGGGGTCGCTCATGGTTTCGGCGGCGTCAAGGACAGTGCCGCTCAGCAGGCGTTCGGCCGTTTTCCCATAGGGCGTGACGCCAAGGTGGGCGCGAACCGCGGCATGGTAGCGATAGAGCTTGCTCGACCAACGGACGTCCGCGGTCGACGGGTGCGGCGCAGCCAGGCCGATCCTTGCTGCGACATGCGCAACGATGCCGGCATGGACCTCGCTCGGCACCGGAAAGTACCCGAAATCCTGGCGGGCCTTGAGCAGCACTGCCAGTAGCAGACGGCCGGTGTTGCCGCGTGCATGCGCGCGCACGAAGATCAGGTCCATCTCGGTCAGATCGTATCGATGACCGAGTTCCTCGCGGCTCAGCCGCGCCCCCGGACGCGGATAGGCAGTTCGGTCAATGGCTGTCATCGTGTGTCCGGAAAAGGGCGCGCCAGAGCGGCAACGCAGGGCGTGTGGTTTGAAGGACTTAGGAGGTAGCAGTTCGGTGTCCGCAAAGGAGCGCCTTGCTGGACGCCGGCGTGCCGTCACAGCCGAGCGGCATGGCACTCGAACCGCCCTCTACCTGCGGGTCTCGACCGCCGACCAGAAGCCGGACCTGCAATATGACGGCCTGCGCGGCTACGCGGTACGCGCCGGCCTCGATGTGGTGCGGGACTACTGCGACGTCGCCGTGTCAGGCCGCCGGGAGGGCCGCCCCCAGCTCAATGCTCTGATGGCGGCCGCCCGGAGCCGCGAGATCGACTGCGTGCTGGTCTGGAAATTCGATCGCTTTGCCCGCAGCACGCGCCACCTGCTGACGGCGCTCGAAGAGTTCGACCACCTCGGCGTGCGCTTCGTCAGCGTTCAGGATCAGGTCGATACCGACAGCCCTATGGGCCGGGCAATGTTCACCATCATCGGCGCCATGGCCGAGTTGGAGTCCTCGCTCATCAGCGAGCGCGTGACCGCCGGCATGCGAGCCGCCGAGGCGCGAGGAAAGCACCTCGGCCGTCCCGCCACGTCACAGCGCATCGTGACCGAGATCGAGGCGCTCGCCACGTCCACCACCCTCAGCATCCGCCAGATTCAAAGCAAGATCGCAGGTCGAGCGAGCCGCGGGATCGTCGGCGAGATCACCAAACGCGCCCGCTCCACACCGCAGCCGGCTTGTGAGTGATTTTCGGGCGTATCCTCAACCAACCCCTGCACCTGCCGCGCGCAACCGTGCAACCCGTCGGGGCCGAGGCAGGCTGGCGCCGCGCGCGCCGCTCCCCGGCCGTCCAGCGCGCTTGGTGCCCCTCCCGACTGATCGGCGCCAGGCGCCGTCCGGTGCCGCGCGCGGACGGATCGGATCGGCCGGGGCGACCTGGCGCGGCCGTCAGCGGCTCGCCCCCAGCTCCGCCCGGTCAGCCAGCGCATGGCATACCGAAAGCAAAATATCGGCAGAGAAATCGGCTCGTTGATTTGGCTGGAGTTTTTCGTTGCACAATTCTGATACAAAAGTAGAGCTACTCTGTGAAAGCGACAGCTACGGCCGAGACAGCCGAAGCGTCCGGGAATTTACCCATCCTATGCAGGGAGGTGAGAATCACCTCGAACTGCTGATATGATCCGGAGCCTTGCTCTGCCTCGGTTGCAACCCCGCCGATTTCGCCCGCCAGCTTCTCGATATCAAGCCGCCGGCCAGCTTCCTCGCCCGGCGTGAGCATGGCGTTGCCCGACGTGACAAAGACATGCGACGTGCGTATCAGGTCGTCTGCGACGGCGCGCAGCGCCGCCGCGCGATTGCGAAACACGACGTTCTGCCGAAGCTCGTGAAGATCGACGAGGGTCATCCAGTCGCTCCTGATCGTTCCAGTGTTGAGGTCGGTCGCGAGGGTTTCGGCAGAGTACAGGGTCCACTGCGATGTGCCCTGAAAGACCGCCAGATAGCGGCTGGCAGGATTGTCGGAGCGATGGCTTTGCCATAGGCCATGATCGCTGACGATGGAGTTCACGACTTCCCACGACAGCCCTGCGTCGAGCAGGATTTTCGTCAGCCGGAAGGAACAAAGATCAGCGAAGCCGAAGGATGACCAGCGCCATCGCTTTGCGTCGGCGATCTCGGCCGGGGCATCTGGCGCGTAGAACTTCGGCAAGGTGCCGGTCGGCTTCAGGAGGCCGCGCTTCAGCCAGGTCCGGAACCCTTCGTAGCCGATGCCGGCCACGTCCGCCGCCTGGGCGGTCTTCACGGTTAGATCGGTGTTCATAAGACCAATGTGACCGATTTCCGGATTGGTGTCAAAAGAACCAAATTTCGGATGATCATATATGTGATAATGTCCTTTATCATGCGCAAGAGATTGCACGCAGGGAGGGATCCACGGTAGCCTGCGCGACCAGGAGGCTGCCATGCCCGACACCGTCCCTGTCACCCTCGACCTCGATCCCGAGACGGCGGCCGCTCTCGGCGACCCCGCGACACGGGCCCGCGTCGAACGGCTGATCCGGCGCACGGTCAAGTCGGCCAGCATCGCGCGTCTGTTCGAGGTGATGGATGCCATCTCCGTCGAAGCCGAGCGTCGCGGCCTGACCGACGAGATCCTCGAAGCCGAGCTGGAAGCCTACAACGCCGAGCGCCGGGATCCGCCGCGGGCGGCATGATTGTCTTCGACGTGTCGACACTCGTTAGCGCCACCTTCAGGCGGACCAACGTTCCATCGCGTGCAGTCAGGCATGCCTTCCAAGCCGACCGACTTGCGGTTTCGGAGGCGGTATTGGGCGAGCTGGCCGGCGTGTTGGCCCGGCCAAAACTCGTTCGTCTCCTCGATCCCGAGCTCCGGTCGGAGTTGCTCTGGCAGCTCGACAATCTTGGCGTGTCTTTCGAGCCGACCGAGCGGGTGACAGACTGCCGCGACGCCAAGGACGACAAGTATTTGGAACTGGCGCTCGCGTCAGGCGCCGGCGCGATCGTCAGCAGCGACGCGGACCTCCTCGTGTTGCACCCCTGGCGCAGCGTGCGCATCCTGCGCCCGGCAGAGTATCTGGCCGAGGCGGAGGGGCGCGGCCCATGAGCTCCGTCGTCGTCACGCTCTCGCTGCCCGACTGGTTCGTCGAGCGCTTCCACAACTCGGATTCGGCCACGCTCGAGCGCCGCGTACTGGAGGCGTTGGTGACGGACGTCCTGCGGACTGATGGCGCCAGTAAGGAGCAGGCCCGTCGCTGGCTCGGTCTCGATGCGCCGGGCGCACTGGACGCCTTCTGCAAGGCCCACGGGATCGCTGGCAGCGACGCGGTGGCTGGCGATGGCGCATGACCTGAGTCTGTCGCTTGCAAAACCTCCCGCCGTCGCCGGCGCACGCACCGTCCCCGCCCTGATCGTCGATGCCGGCGACGCCGCCGGCTGGCGTTACCTCGAGTTCTTCGCCGTCACCATCCGCAATGCGAATACGAGGCGAGCCTATCTGCGCGCCTGCACGACGTTCTTCGCCTGGTGCGAGGATCGCGGCCTCGCGCTCGCCACCATCCGGCCGGTGCATGTCGCAGCCTGGGTCGAAGGGCTGCAAGCGATGCACAGCGCGCCGGGCGCGAAGCAGCAGCTTGCCGCCGTACGCATGCTGTTCAATTGGTTGGTCACCGGCCAGGTGGTCCCGATGAACCCGGCGGCGGCGGTGCGCGGGCCGAAGCACGTCGTGAAGACCGGCAAGACGCCGGTGCTCGACGCCCAGGAATGGCGCAAGCTCTTCGACAGCATCCCGACCGAAACGGTGCGCGACTTACGCGACCGGGCGCTGATCGCCACCCTCACCTACTCGTTCGCGCGCATCACCGCCGCTCTGCGCATGAAGGTGGAAGACCTGCGGCCGCAGGGCGCCGGCTGGCGCATCCAGCTGCACGAGAAAGGCGGCAAGCAGCACGCGATGCCGTGCCATCACAGCTTGGCCGAGGCGCTGCACGCCTACATCGCGGCCGCCGGTATCGCCGAGGACCGCAAGGGCTGGCTATTCCGTACCAGCCCGCGGCACAACGCGACCGTACTCACCGAGCGTTCGATGAACCAGCCTGACGCCTGGCGGATGATTCGTCGGCGCGCGGTCGCCGCCGGCATCATGGCGCCCATCGGCAACCACACGTTCCGCGCGACCGGCATCACCGCCTATCTCGGCAATGGCGGTGTGTTGGAGCATGCGCAGGCGATGGCCGCGCATGAGAGTCCACGCACCACGAAGCTTTACGACCGCACCAAGGACCGGCTCACGCAGGACGAGGTGGAGCGCATCAGGCTGTGAAGGGCGATTGCGCCGATTCCAGCCAGGATTTTGCAATCAATTGCAAATGGCCCCCGAGGAGCCGGACCACGCAGCGTCGCTGAAGCGGCTGTGTCAGTTCTTGCCAACTGTCGAGTGATGCGGGACCGCCGCCCCAGACGGGAGACGATAGAACCAGTCTGGTGACGACCGAAGGGCCTGCCGCTTCGGTGCGACCGCCTTCCCCCCAATCACCTTGACAGTTCGCGTAAAATGCGTAAATTGTGTATGGAAAGGGAGGCATTATGCGTGAGGTCCCAGCGACCGAGTTCACCCGCAATTTCGGCCAGTACCGTGAAATCGCCCAGCGCGAGCCGGTGGCTGTGACTAGCCATGGCCGTGCCACAGGGTATTTCGTGTCCGCCGTCGAGTTCGAGGAGATGCAGCGCATCAAGGCGCATGCCCGGCGCAGCCGGGCTGTGGTCGATATGACGAAGCAAGAAATCCAGCAGATGGCGGCCAGCCGCATGGCCCCGGAGCACGATCACCTCAACGCACTGCTGGATAAGGAATAGTCTGTTCGTTTATGGCGCTCCCCGAACCGCAGCCTGGCTTGGTCATTTCCTACGCTTATCTCTGGCACCACGAGCACAGGGCCGGACGGGAAGAAGGCGTCAAGGACCGCCCGTGTGTCGTCATCCTCGCGGTGCAAAGCGCCACCGACGGCACCACGATGGTCAGAGTGGCGCCCGTGACGCATAGTCCGCCTGATAATCTGGCGACTGCGGTTGAGTTGCCCCTGGCGGTGAAACGCCATCTCGGCCTCGACGACGACCGCTCGTGGATTGTCATCGACGAGGTGAACGAATTTACTTGGCCGGGCTTCGATCTGCGCCCCCTCCCCCGTTCGCGCGACAGCTACGCCTATGGGTTTCTCCCGCCGCGTCTGTTCAATGCTCTCATGGCGAAACTCACCGAGGTATGGACCGACGGACAGGCAAAAGCCACTCCTCGGGACTGAGGTGACAATCATCGTCCGGCTTCCGCGAACCTCCCTCCTCGTCCACAAGACCAAGCGCGCGGCGAAGGTGCGATACCGCCTGCTTCATCGCAAACCCCGCGCCGCCGGCAAGCAGGCCGTTCTACGCATCCGTCCGTTGCTGCTGAAGCTGCGAAACCAGGTGCATCTGAAGGGACGCGGCCTCCTCACATTCGCCAGCAAACGGATAGCGACCGATGCCGGTCTGTTGCTCGCAGGATTTTGCAATCAATTGCAAATTGCCCCCGGCGCTGGCTCTGGAACATGGTCGGAACGAGTGTTCACAGCCTGGGGGTTGATGAAAGTCCACGGTCCGGCTCTCTCCTCGAGACCACCGTCCGTCAGGCAATAGGAAGCTTGTGGTGCCATCGATGAACCCGGTGCCGGATGTGACGACTCCATGGGCAAAACTTCGGCGCGCGTGCCATGAAGGACGCGGTGACGGCTGTCGCTCGGTATGCGCATGCCCAGTGACATCGTCGCTGTCGTTGATCGGCCACAGCGCCGATGTCGCGGCCGTGCTGACGGCGCTGCTCGAACTGCCCGTTATCGCCCGACGTCTCGCCCGGCTACTTGGAAGAGATGAGCTTAAGGCAGAGGACCGGATGCGGCTGGCCGCGCTCGCGGCACTGCATGATCTGGGCAAGATCAACCACGGCTTCCAGAACAAGCCGTTTGATCGCCCCGCCCCGAAGGCCGGACATATTGCGCCACTCGTATCCCTCTTTGAAAACAGTACCGCCAGCAACGCCACGCGGGCGGTAATAAAGGCGCTGCGGGAGGCTGGTCGGCTGGCGCGCTTCGCCCACCTGATCACGCCAGAGCCGAACCGATGGCCATTTGCTGCCATCATGGCGCACCACGGCAGTCTCCCGAGCACCAAACCGGCCTGCGCCGATCTTTGGTGGCCGGCCGGTGGATACGATCCGATCTTGGCCTGTCGTGACCTGGTCGAGGCGATCGGCGCTTGGTTCCCCGACGCGCTGGCGCCGGTCCCGGTCGTCTGGTCGTCCCCCTTTGGCCATGCCTTTGCAGGGCTGCTCACCCTCGCGGACTGGCTCGGGTCCGACGACACTGTGTTCCTGCTGCCGCAGGACAACGCCCCCGATGGACCTGATCGATATGCGTGGGCGCTGCCGCGCGCTCGTGACCTCCTGCGCCGCCGCGGCCTCGTGCCCGACGTCGCGCGCACTGCCGCCTCGGTGCTGACATGGACCTGCGCGGCACTGACCGGCTTCGAGCAAGCCTCGCCGGCCCAGGCGGAGATGCTGTCCTTGCCGCCCCCGCCGCAAGAAGGTCGGACTTGCCTGATCGAGGATGAGACCGGGTCCGGCAAGACCGAGGCGGCGCTGATCCATTTTCTTCGCCTTTTCGACACGGGCGAAGTGGATGGCATGTATTTCGCTCTGCCGACGCGGGCGGCAGCGCGGCAAATCCACGGGCGGATCAAGAGCGCGCTGAACCGACTCCTCGGCGAGGAAGCAGCGCGATACGTCACCCTCGCTGTTCCCGGCTATATCCCGCGGCAAACGGAGGGCGCATCGCTTCCCGAGCCGACAACGCAATATCCCGATACCGCCGACGAAGCGCGACGTGACGCGCTGTGGGCCAGCGAGCGGCCGAAACGCTATTTGGCGGGATGGGTCGCCGTCGGCACGATTGACCAAGTTCTGATGGGCGGGCTTCGCGTAAGGCACGCGCAGCTTCGCTCGGGCGCCATGCTGCGACTGCTGCTTGTGGTCGATGAAGTTCATGCCAGCGACGTCTACATGATGACGATCCTGAGGAATGTCCTGGACCAGCATCGCCGCGCCGGTGGGCACACGCTGCTGATGTCGGCTACCCTCGGCAGCGCGGCGCGGGCGAAGTTTCTGAAGCCAGCAGGTAGGGCGGATGCCCCCGCGCTACCGGCGGCGATTGACACGCAATATCCGGCGGTTTGGACGGACGACGCACCGCAGTGCCCGCTGAACAAACCACGCACCGTAGATCCTGGCAAACTCGTCAACGTCGTGATGTCGGACTTCTGGGATGATCCGAGCCGCATCGTCGCCCGCGCAACGGACGCAGCGCGCCAGGGGGCGCAGGTGCTGGTGATCCGCAACACAGTGCGCGACGTGATTGCGACACAGGCGGCTCTGGAGGCGGTCGCGCCGGACTTCTCGCTCGGCATCGCGACGACAAAGTTTGGCGTGGTGTACTCCCCACATCACGCACGCTATGCGCCCGAGGACCGCGCAAGGCTGGACGCGGCGTTGGAATCCGTCCTCGGCAAGAAAGCCCCCCGGTTTCGCGGTTCCGTAACAGTCACGAGTCAGACAGCGGAGCAATCGCTGGACATTGATGCCGATCTTCTGATCACCGATCTCTGTCCAGCCGACGTTCTGCTGCAACGGATCGGTCGGCTGCATCGTCACCGCCGCCGTCATCGGCCGGACGGCTTCGAGCAGCCGACGGTGATGGTCCTCGCGCCATCGGAAGAGGAACTGGCCGCCTGCATCATCGGCGGTGGCGAGGTGCGCAACCCGCCTTTGGCGCTCGGACTGGTGTATCCTGACTTGCTCGGCATCGTCGCGACGCGGCGTATCCTGATGCAACAGCCGTCCTTCACCATTCCGCTCGACAACCGGCGTCTGGTCGAGACCGCGACGCACCCAGACAGTCTTGGCGGCCTCGCGGTGATACTTGGCGAACCTTGGATGCAGCGTTGGGCGAACCAAGCGGGTACGACGGGTGCGCATGCCGGCGCAGCGAGCGATGCCTGTCTGAAATGGACGAAGCAGATCGAACCGTTACCCGACCTCGACGAACGGATCGTGACCCGCCTTAGCCTGGACGACCGAATCGTCGAACTCCCGGCGGGCACGATTGGTCCGTTCTGCGAGTCGATCAGTGTGCTGACTGTGCCCGGCCGCTGGCTCGGCGGTGTCGCCTCCGATGCTGCGCCGACGGTCACCGCGGCCGGGCCAGGTGCGTTGGTAGTCGGACTGGGTGAGCGGGCGTTCGTATATGACCGTCTCGGCTTGCGTCCGAAGCCGTGACAGCGGAGTTTGCTCCCCTGTCTGAAGCTCCCCGACGACTGTCGGGATCGACCTCACTGAGTGGCAGCCCGATCAGACTGTCCCTAGTTTTCCCCGCTGCCGCGGGGTCCTAAGGGCTGCCACTCAGTGGTTCGAATTTTCTTGGCGGCACAAATTTTCTGTGGAATAAGGGTGTTGGGCGGTTGGAGCCGTCAACCACGTCCATCCGCCCGTCCTGTCGCCATATCACCTGCATCAAGTCGGCCCGCATAGCGTAGCCGGAACAACGTGTATGATTCTGTTACCGTTCACAATCGAAACAACAGAGGGCCTATGCTCGCCGAACCCCTTTTGATGCTCGACACGAACCAGGGCTCGCATTCGGCAACGTTGCCTCAGGCGCTGGCTTGGCTGTGCGACGCTAGCTT
>Ga0302320_10025635_pt1 | contig 11453 bp, 4 predicted proteins | sample Bog_T0_3_FD_202130 | JGI IMG/M metagenome (GOLD analysis project Ga0302320, IMG submission 202130) | Peat permafrost microbial communities from Stordalen Mire near Abisko, Sweden - Bog_T0_3 | ecosystem: Environmental > Terrestrial > Soil > Wetlands > Peat | place: Sweden: Abisko, Stordalen Mire... | reverse complement strand
TGCCGATTACCACGTCTTTCACAAGTTTCTGGAGCGCTGCAAGTCGCTGCCGGCCATCACCACGGCCGTTTGCTGGCCGCTTTCCGACGTTTCGCTGCGTGGCACGGTAGAGGCTGCCGAAGAAGGACTGATCAAGCCGACAATCTACGGCGACGAAGCTCAACTGAAAGCCCTGGCCAAGAAGATCGGCGTCAACATCGCTCCCTATCCGATTGTTCAGGCCGATACCGAGCGCAAAGCCGCCGAGTTGAGCGTGGCCATGTGCCGTTCGGGCGCTGCGCAGGCCATGATGAAGGGCAGCCTGCACACCGACGAACTAATGAAGGTCGCGATGAAGAGCGAAACCGGCCTGCGCACCAACCGCCGGATCAGCCACGTCTTCGTCATGGATACGCCGGCCTACGATCGCACGCTGCTGATCACCGACGCCGCCATCAACATCGAGCCGGAGCTTGAGGACAAGGTACACATTGTCCAAAACGCCATCGATCTGGCCCACGCTCTCGGCATTCCCAATCCCAAGGTCGCGCTGCTGTCGGCGGTCGAAACCGTCAATCCCAAGATCAAGTCCACCATCGACGCCGCGGCTCTCTGCAAGATGGCTGAACGCGGCCAGATCACCGGCGGCGTTCTTGACGGGCCGCTGGCCTTCGACACCGCCGTCAGCGCCAATGCCGCCAAAATCAAGGGCCTCATTTCGCCGGTTACCGGTCAGGCCGACATCCTCGTCGTGCCCGATCTTGAGAGCGGCAACATGCTCGCCAAGCAGCTTGAATACCTCGGCGGCGCGCAGTTGGCCGGCATCGTCCTTGGCGCACGGGTTCCCGCCATCCTGACCAGCCGCGCCGACTCCGCCGAAACCCGGCTGACCAGTTGCGCCGTCGCCGTCCTGCTCCACTACGCCAACAACCCGCTGCCCGCTGCTTAATCTGTCAGCGACTAATAAAACCAAAGGGCGATCTCGCTTTTCCGAGGTCGCCTTTTTTCTCGGATGTTACTTTTCTGCCCAAAATCTTCTCTTGAAAAAAGAAAATTCCGTGTATATCCCTCTGTGGCGTAGACTTTGAGATAATTTTTTCACAGTTTGCGAAAGTTTCATGAAGTTTGCCGCAGTTTTTTCCGAAGAATAGTACAGACCGGTGAAGCCGGGGCGATTGCGTCCCGCTGTCTCCGGATATGTGGGCGATGCAAGAGGTTCGCTGGCGGTTCTCAGTGCGCTTTGGGCGACTGAAACCAGAGGGGGTTCAATGCCGAATCAAGCAGAAGCCAATCTCTCGGCATTGATCGCCAGCACCAAAGACCTCATCTGGTCGGTCGATCTCGAATTCCGGCTGATCACCTTCAATAAGTCCCTTAAAGAGTATTTTCGGACAAGCTTTGGCAAGCAGATCCAAAAGGGCACGACACCTGAACAGTGCCTTTCGCCCGAAAAGTCTGTATTTTGGCTTGGCCTATACCGGCGAGCGATTAAAGAAGGCCCTTTTCATTTCGAATACTTACTGAGCGACGGTCGCAATCTCGATCTAGCCCTCAATCCCATTGTCACCGACGGCCAGGTGACCGGCATTTCCGTCTTTGGGAAAGACGTGACCGAGTACAAGCAATCGGAATACGCCCTGCGCGAGGTCGAAAAGAAGTATCAGGCCATCTTCGAAGGCGCGCTCGAAGGTCTTTATCAGACCACCCCGGACGGTAAATCTCTGACTGCCAATCCGGCCTTTGCCAAGATGCTGGGCTACGACTCGGCCGAGGAAGTCGTCGCCGCGATCCAGGACACGGCTCACGACGCCTGGGCGATCCCCAACGAGCGGGCGAAGTTCATGCGGTTACTCGATCAGCAGGGAGTGGTCCGCAACTACGAGTGCCAGTTCAAACGTAAAGACGGCTCTGCGATCTGGGTCTCCGTCAATTGCCGGAAAGTTTACGGCACGGATGGCGAGCCGGTCTATATTGAAGGCTTCATCCAGGACATCTGCGAGCGCCGGCAATCGGAGATGCAGTTGCGCGATAGCGAAGAGCGCTACCGCACTGTTTTCCAGACCAGCGCCGACGGCATCACCGTCAGCCAAATGAGCGACGGCCGATACATCGATGTCAACAAGGCTTTTCTTGACCTGATCGGCGCCACTCGCGAAGAGATCATCGGCCACACCTCACTCGAACTCCATGTCTGGGCCGATCCCAAAGCCCGCAACAAAGTGGTCGCGGCCCTCAAAAAGCGCTTGGGCTTCCGCCACATGGAGATCGAGTATGTACGCAAGGACGGCCAGACCGTCTGGGTTCTCATGTCGGCCTCGTCCATCGAGATTAGGGGCGTTGCGTGCATCCTCGCCGTGGTGCGCGACATCACCGAAGCCAAAGCCGCCGAGAGCCGTCTGGCTACCACCAACGACGCGCTCAAGCTCAGCGAAGAGCGCTATCGTGTCGCCTTCCAGACCAGCATCGACGCTATCAACATCAACCGCCTCACCGACGGTCTCTATGTCGACGTCAACCAGGCTTTTCTCGACATTATGGGTTACACGCGCGACGAGGTTCTCGGCAAATCTTCCATCAATCTGGAGGTATGGGCCAATCCGCGCGACCGCCAGACGATGATCCACATGATTAGCCAACACGCGAACTGCCGCGGTCTCGAGGTCCAGTTCAAAAAGAAGAATGGCGATGTTTTCTGGGGGCAAATGTCGGCTTCGGAGATGGAACTTGATGGCGTTCGCTGCATTCTGTCCGTCACCCGCGACATCTCCACGGCCAAGGCAGCAGAAAACGAAATTCGCAATCTTGCCTTCTACGATCCACTGACCGGCCTGCCCAATCGGCGTCTGCTGCTCGAAAGACTGCGTCAGGGGCTGGCAGCGGGGCCTCGGAGCGGACGGCTCAAAGCGCTGCTGCTCGTCGATCTGGACAACTTCAAAACCCTCAACGACACCCTCGGTCATCAGGCCGGCGACCTGCTGCTTCAAGAGATCGCCCGGCGCGTCGCCGTCTGCGTTCACGAGAACGATACCGTCTGCCGCTCCGGCGGAGATGAGTTTATCGTCATTCTCGAGGAACTCAGCGAAGTCGCCGAAGAGGCCGCAACCCAGGCCAAGGACTTCGGCGAAAAGATACTCGCCCTGATACGCGAACCCTACCGGATCGACAGCCGCGAATCTCTGCCCACATCGAGCATTGGCATCACCGTCTTCGGCGACCGGCCGGGTACGACCGACGGCATTTTACAACAGGCGGATATTGCGCTCTATCAGGCCAAGGCCGCCGGCCGCAACACGATTCGCTTTTTCTCGCCAGCTCTACAGGCCACTATCAACGCCCGCGCCACGCTCGAAGAAGAGTTGCGAACCGCTATCAAGAAAAGACAACTACAGCTTTACTATCAGCCCCAGATCGATCACGGTTCTTTGACTGGAGCCGAAGCTCTCGTCCGCTGGAACCATTCCAAGCGCGGCATCGTGCCGCCCAACGATTTCATTCCTCTGGCTGAGGAAACCGGCCTGATCATCGCTCTCGGCGATTGGGTTCTCGACGCTGCCTGCCGGCAAATCGCCGCCTGGGAAGACTCTGAACAGATGGCTGGCCTCATCCTCGCCGTCAATATCAGCGCCGCGCAATTTCGCCAGCCCGACTTTGTCGAAAAGGTACTAGCCACACTCAAGCGCACCGGCGCCAATCCGGAAAAACTCAAGTTCGAACTGACCGAGAGCATGCTCGTCGAAAATCTCGAAGACATCATCAACAAGATGACCGAATTGAAATCCCGCGGACTGAGTTTTTCGCTTGACGACTTCGGCACAGGCTATTCTTCGCTGGCCTATCTGAAGCGCCTGCCGCTCGACCAGATGAAGATCGACCGTATGTTTGTTCACGATATGCTGGCCGATTCAACCAGCGGGTCCATCGCCCAGGCGATTCTCGCCATGGGCAATGCAATGGGCCTCGCGATCATTGCCGAGGGCGTAGAAACCGAAGAACAGCGCGATTTTCTCGCCAATCTCGGCTGTCATTTCTATCAGGGCTATCTGTTCAGCCGTCCGCTGCCTGTGCAAAAATTCGAATCCTTCTCCGAGTCCTTCACCGACCGCGTCGCCGTACAAATGCCTCAGTAAATCGGCAGCCTTCGTCTCGATCCACTCATACGGCTGCGAGAGTTTTACTCACCTTGACGTTCGTCGCGATCACCAACAAAACCGCAGCAATTACGAAAAGACATCGCACCGAATCCCACAGCCATGAAGACCGGCAAGCTGAAACATACAGCCGCACAAAACGCCAGACGACAAACACGGCGAGCAAGATCGAAAGAATTCCTGACAATATGAGCGCTGGTTTGACAGCGATATTCAATTTCTTCGCGCTTTGCCCAAAAGTACGCCGTGCAATCCGCATCGACTCGTCGGCGACCTTCCGACCTGAAATTTAGCAAACCCGCCCTCAGCGGAAGAAGCTGAATTTCTTTTTCTCTGGCGGTTCATCGGCCAGCGGCTCGCCGCCATAAACCGACCGCGTCATCTGCTTGATCGCCCGCGAAATCTTCGAGTCTTCCTCGGTCAGCGGAGTCGCCGTATTTTGCATTTTTCTCACCGCTGCATAATTATTCGGAATTCGCCACTGAACCGGCCGCGTCAGCGCTTTTGCAATGTCGCCCTCGTCAATATCCATCGAGCGCGGATCGTAGCGGTTGAGTACGATTTCGAGTTTGGGGCTGCCATGCACTGAGAGCTGAGAAATCAGCCGGTGCGAATTTCGCAATTCCGGAATCCCGATCTGCGTCACCAGGTAAATCGTCGCCGTTTCGTCCAGCAAATGTTTGCGCTGCAAGTCGAGCCGCGAACCCGCGTCCACCACTACATAATCGAATTCCTGCCGCGCCACTTCAAGCAGTTTGTCGATCGCCTCGGAAGAGACATAAGTGGTAGCCAGTTCGCTCGGCGCAGCCAGCACAAACAGCCCTGAATGGTGGCGCTCCAACAATCCGGCAAGAAAGTGCGAATCCAGCCGGCTCGCGTTTTGGAAGGCGCTGGCGATTGAATACTGCGTCTTCATGCCCAGATTGATGGCCGCGTCGCCGAGCGGCAAATTCAGATCGATCAGGAGGGTTTTCTGGCGCGATTCCTGGGCCAGCGACACCGCATAATTGCAGGCCAGCGTCGTTACGCCCGACCCGCCCTTCGCGCCCAGAAAAACCAGCAGCCGACCATTCGTTTTCTTTGCCGGCCGCACGGCCGAATGCAGCGCCGATGCCCGGACCAGTGCCTCGGCAACCGTTCCGGCATCGAGCGGCAGCGTCAAATATTCCCGCGCTCCAGCCCGCATACAGCGCAGCAGCAGGTCCGAATCGCTCTGCGCCGAATAGACCATCGCCGTCGCCAACCGCTGCGCGCAGATGCTCTCTACCAGGTCCAGCGCATACTCCGGGTCGCTGTCCAAATCGATCAGAACCACGTCGAAATCGTGTCCCAGATCCCGCGAAATATCGCTGACGTCGGCCGGATAAGAAATGAACTCCCGCACGCGCCCGGTCTGACACGCGCCCAACGCTCTGGTGGCTGCGCTGCGGCGCTGCTCGTCCGGACTGATCACGGCTATCGATAATGCGCTTGCGCTAAGACTTTCGGGAATCTGAAATGTCGTCGACATGGCGTTTCGCTGCTCCCAGTTACCTGATCCAACTTCGAGTTAAACTGCGTCTCCCATGCGAGTCCGTTGCCTTTGGGGAAAGACATACAGCTCTCCTCACCCCGCCGATTCAAGGGTCTGCGCTTTGGAACTGCCGGGCGAGCCTGTTGCCCGGGTAAGAAGCCGCTGCGACCGATGGGTGTCAGCCCCGCTTCTCACAAATGTCAGGAATTGCATGCTCAAGTCCCCCGACCAGCACGCAGTTCCAACATAGCATACTGTGATCGCCGTCACAATAAATTCGGAATTTTAGTGACGGCCGACACATTTTGCGGCCTCCCAAAGCTAACATTCCCAAAAACTTAACTGCTTCTCATTCTGTCTATCGGCGTTCCGGAAACTGCCATTAGTGGATTTTTAGCTTTATCCCGCTCATTTTTTCGACACGCGTCCGACTTCTCGCGGACCCGTCATTACTTTGTCAATCGGCAGACCGCTTGTAAATATTCAACTGCAAGCCACGCCGCTTCCATCCGGCTGCAACTGATTCGCTCATGCAATCAGTCGATCACTAAAACACGGCCTCATAAAAGATTTAGGTACACTGGACTGGCATACACATGACTAAGGAACGAGCAGAATCGGCGCTCGCCAATACGTAGATTTTTGCGATTCAGGAGCGAGAACTGTTACCTGGCAATCGTATTCGCCGGGCGTTAAATGATCGACGCTGAAGGCAAAACTTAAAGGAACAATTCCGATTCGGCTGGCTGCTCCGGGAACGGCAGCGATGGGCGCGGTTTCAAATATCTTGGCCCCATTTTGATAGAAGCTGACGAAGGCATAAATTGGATGGGCCTCTGTGTTGTTCACGGGCTGGGCGCTCGCCGATTGCGGATTATAGGCTTGCAGGTAGACATACATTTCGCGGCCAATGCTGAAGGCTCGCGTGACGCTGGGAACGAGTTTCTTTTCATCCTGAACCAGCGGGTTTACGGAGTTTCCCTTTTCTCTGTCCTTTCCTTTTGCGGCATCGAAGAGCGCTTCGTTCGCGGCGACGCGCTGACTGCTGAGCACAACGGAGCTGATGGGAACGCGCTTGTCTTCCTTGTTTAAATTGGGAATGACAAAGGTCGTTTGGTAAGTGCCGATTCTTCCGGTCTCATCGTCGCGCGCCAAAAACTTGATCCGGTACTTGCCGGGAAGCAACGTAAAACCAGTGTCATATTCGATAGGGCGATGAGCTAACTCAGCGGCAGTCGAGTCAGACAGCTTGATGTTGACGTAGTCGCGGACATTCGAGACAGTAGTGCCGCCAACCATATCTTTGATCTCGCCGACAAAGTCGATCAGGGTGTGTTCGGCTCCACCGCGCTTGGCGAGTACTAATTCGCGGCCTGGAATTTTGACTATGATGGGCACAAAGTATTCGGCGCGGTTGAGTTGGAAATAATCGATCTCCATGGCGATGGTGAGATCGGTAATGGGGTCTTCGAGCATCAGCGCATCTTCAAGCTGGCGCTCCTTGTCGGCTGTGGTGAAGTGGCTGAACTCCTTGTCTGCATAGTAGCCCTCGCGGTAGGTAAGATTGGCGGCGAGATCCTGTGTAAGAGAAATTTTGATGCGCCTGAAGTGGCCGTTCTTAGCCGTGTTGGTTGCATAGTAGCCGAGAATGTAGTAGTCGGAGATAGCTTGCTGCGCTTGCACAATTCCGTGGTCAAGATCGTTTGTGTCGAAGAGCGCTTTCCCTCCGGTATCACCGGCCATGGCGTAGAGTGTGTCCTGCGACTGTTGGAAGTTATTGGTCGCAGCCAGCGCAGCTGCGCCGGTATACATGCCGGAGTTACCGGGCGAGCCCTGCGTCGCATCACCGAGCGGAGCCTCTGCAACCAACCCGCGCGTGTCGATCGGCCAGAAGGAAACGCCGGCTTTGATTGCCGTGTCAACGGTTGCATGAAGCTGTGCCTGGTTATCGGTTCCATTCAAGCGAAGACCGCTGGCAAAGTAGATGAGCGACTTCTTCTCATTCAGTTGGCCGAGCATCTTAGCCGCTGTCTGGAGAGCGGCAAGTTGACGGTCTGTGCTGAAGATGTTGAACTCACTATCGTCCTGGCCAAAGGCCGCGCCGGTATCCGCACTACTGGCGTCATCGATGGTTTGTGCAGAACTCAAATCTTCTCCAACAACAAGAGTCTCAAGAACACTCAGAAGCTTGTTGCGATCGCCGGTGAAGTCTTGAAGAACATCGACGGAAGCTCCCTGGTAGCGCAAAATCGACACCAGATCGACGGTGGTCAACTGAGTGCGGATGAATTGCTCGGCTGCGGCGAGAGCGCGAAGCTGATCGTCCGGGCGCATCGCGGACATATCAAAATAAAGAGCCAGCAGGCGGCGATTCTTGTAACGATGATCCTCTATAGTTTCCAGCGCGATCTGCGCATGAGCGAGGCGCTTGTAGATTTTCACGTCTTCCGTGCCGGGCGCTGCCGCTGGTACAGGAGCTTCGAGAGCGGCGAGGTTCTGATGTTCGCAGAAACGAATCGTCTGTGGAACAGCATCTTCGGTGAGTGCAAAATCCTTTGCAGTTAGCCCTTGAATGGGTTTTCCCTGCTTATCTTTAACGACGACCGCTTCGACAACGAGTTGAACCTCCATAGAAAGGGTATAAGTATCCGTGACGGCGGGCGAATTATTCTGGCCGATCTGTTGCGCGGATGCTGGAACGACCGCACTGAGAAGCAAGACAATGCCGAGCAGGTTTCGCATCGCTAGAACCTCAGCCGCAGCGTAGTTTGAAGACTGCGCAAGGGGTTGGCCGCAACCGGTGCACCGAATTGCGTCGCGTCATTCCAGACCGTGTTCCAACTTGTGAAGACGGCGTGATTGAGCGGGTTGGTCGCATCTACGCGGGCGTCAAGCGAAAGCCGCGTGCTGGGGCGAAAGGTGCGGGCAAGCGAACTGTCGAGACTGAACTGACCAGGGCCGGTGATCGAGTCTCTACCCGCAGTGCCCCACTGGCCGGTGGTTGGCGCAGTGTAGGCTGCCGCGCTGAGATGTCTTCCTGCGCTGGAAACATAGATGGGCGAACAGGTGAGATTGGGGCGAATCGTGTTGTAGAAGCCTGTGCCGGGAACCGCTGCTAGATAAGTGGGCGTTTCAGGTTGGCCCGTTCCGGAAACGACTTTTGTGATGACGGTCCACTCCTTGAGAAGCCGACCGTGCCAGCCGCTCATCAGGTCTCCGCCGCCCAATCCTTCTCCGCTCGTGTATTGCATTTGAAGGTTAAGTAATTGGCGTTGATCGAAGGTAGAGAGCGCGCGTTCCGCTCGTGGGTTGAGCCAGTTTTGCGCGATGGCCGCCGTCATTACGATCGAGGCATTGTTTTGCGTGCTCCCGGTAACATAGCCTTGACCGCCTAACTGAGCATCATCGTCGATCGACTTTGAGTAGGTGTAGAGCAGCGTTGCCGTGAAGCCGCTGCGCAGCCTACGCCGCAGTTGAAGTAGTCCGGATTCGCGCGTCGAGTTTCCACCAGAGCCTCGATAGACGAAGCCCACGGGACAATCGGGGCAAGGATTGATTGCTCCCGGAGCGTAAGTGTTCGGCAGAAACTGCTGTACTCCATGCGTACCTTTCACGCCTAGATAAGTCGCCGTGAGTTGCAGTGCGGCGGGCAAATCGCGCTGCACAGCTAACTGCCAGGTCTGTGCATAGCCGACGCGGAAGTTTGGGTCAATGGCAAAACTGTCAGCGGTAACCGAGGCGCAATTGTTGAATCCGCTGGCTAGCGTAAGCGGGCAGGCTGCGCTGTTTTCGACGCTCAGGCTTTTCGAGAGCGGGGCTTGCTGAGCGAGTTGCAACGCAGGCGTGAGATAAACGGAGGTGTCGTGATAAATGCCGTAGCCGGCGCGCACAACAACGGTCGAAGCAGGGATGGGTCGCCAGGAGACGCCTATGCGCGGCTCAACGCCAAGCCTGTCTGGACGAACGAGCGAACTGGGATAGTGATCGCCGGTGATTGGCCCAACGGGATCATTGCCCAGCACCGGGGACGCAGCGGTAAAGCCGGACGCAAGATCGAGGTTGACCAAGCGCCCGTGGAGTTCGGTGATCGGCGCGCCGTACTCCCAGCGTAGGCCGGCATTGATAGTCAGGACCGACATTATTCGCCAGTCGTCCGTGGCGTAGGCGTCGTATACGGATTGGCGAAAATATTTATCGGCGTTTCCAAAAGCAACGGAACTTGCATCCGGCACACCGATCAGGAAATCGGCAAGGTCGGAGCCGGTGGTTGTAACACCGCTGCCTGTGCCTGCTGTAGCGGCTCCGGTAAAAGTAAATGCACCGCGTGGATTTTGCTCAAAGAAGTCGTTGAACTGCTGTTTGCGTAGATCACCGCCAACCGTGATGTTGTGTTTGCGATGATAGATGGCTGCAGAGATCGAGAAAGCGTCGGTGCGATTGCGATCAAACGAACTATTGGCATCGCTGAGGGCAGAGATGCCGCTGGAAAAGTTGAGTGTCGGTGGACCCCAATCGGCTGCGTTCTGATCATTGCCGGCAATGCCCGCCTCACTCGATACATTCTCGCGATTTTCAAAGTCTGACCGGACGAGCGTTCGCAGGCGGCTGAACTTATAACCGAGAGTGGCCGTGAGATGCGGGTTGAAATGGTGATACCAACTGATGTTGGCCTTGACGCCGAGCGTGTCTGTTGTGTCGACGAATCCGAAAAGATTTCTGTTGCCTGCCCTTGTGCTCTGTAGGTCGAAGCCGCCCCAGAATGCGTTTTTGCGGCCCAGAGCCTTGTCAAGGCGCAATTCAAACGCATCTTCATGGTCGCTATTGAGTACAGTCTTCTGATAGTTGTAGAGTGAGTTACCGGCCAGCGTCGGCAACGGCAACGGGTAAAGATCGAGCAAGGCCCTGGCTTGCGGACTTACCGCGACCTGGTTGCCGGGAATCGGCGTTGTCGTCCCCGGATAGTAAAGCGAAACAGGTTGGCCTTGCGCATTCAGCCCAGAGAGATCGCCATTTCGCTCATCCATTGTGGGGACGATACCGGAGTCAACTTGCTGAGTTTGATTGCGCGTCCACTGGTAGCCAATAAAGAAGTTTGGCCCATGCGGCAATAGACGTGGAATCTTGATCGGCCCGCCTATAGCGATGCCACCGGTGAAGCGATTGTAGTAGCCCTTTGGCATCTCTAGCCCACTGAGCGAGTAAGGCTGCGCGTCGAATGTTGAGTTATCCATGGCAGCGGAGACTCCTCCGTTGTAGATGCTCTTACTGCCCGCGCGCTTGTTACCAAAGGCCTGAGAAAGTGAATACTGCGAGGTAGCCGCGTTGTTGACGCTGCCGTTGACCAGAAAGCCATCGGAAGAGTCCTGACTTGCGGCCACCTGCGGCTTGGGTAGGTAGGACTCCGGCGCGTCGGGCTTCTTTGCCGTCGCGGGAGCGTGGAGCACGGGCAATGGGCTAAGCGGAATCTGCGTCTGCGTGGCAAGCATTTTCAGTTGATCGAGCGGGAGCAACGTTAACTCCCACTTCCCTGCCGGCGTCTTATCGGCGATGGTCACATCGGCATGAATCGTCGAGAAGCATTGCATCTCGATTGCGATCTTCCAGGCTCCGTCCGAAAGGTTGGGAAAAGAATAGACGCCACCTGCATCGGTAATGGTTGCGACTTTCTTCGTTCCTCGCTCGGCCGTCACGGTAGCTCCGGGAACAGCAAAGCGGCCGAAGCTGACTTGCCCGTGATACTCAGATGCCATGGCCACGCTGGAGCGCGCAAGAATCGCAACGAGGATCAGGAGTTGGATATTTCGCAGCATTCA
>Ga0302320_10025634_pt1 | contig 11453 bp, 6 predicted proteins | sample Bog_T0_3_FD_202130 | JGI IMG/M metagenome (GOLD analysis project Ga0302320, IMG submission 202130) | Peat permafrost microbial communities from Stordalen Mire near Abisko, Sweden - Bog_T0_3 | ecosystem: Environmental > Terrestrial > Soil > Wetlands > Peat | place: Sweden: Abisko, Stordalen Mire... | reverse complement strand
GATGAATTCCATTTCCGCCTATGAATCTTTTAACAAATACACTCAAAAAGAATACAGTGGTCACAAAAAACGTGTATTTTCAGTCGATTGGAATTCGTCTGGCTCAAAGTTGGGTTCCGCTTCTTCAGATTCTTCCATCCGAATCTGGAATTTAGAATCCCAAGGCCTCGATAAAAATATTGAATTAAAAGGTCATTCCGATACTGTTGATCAAATTTCTTGGCATCCTGAAAACGAGAATATACTCGGTTCAGCTTCCACAGACAAGACTTTGCGGATTTGGGACATCCGAATTTCCAAGCCTAATATTAAAGTAGAGAAAACCAAAGGATCTAATTTAAATTTGGCTTGGAGTCCGGATGGGAATTTGATTGGTGTGGGTAGCAAGGACGACGTGTTGACATTCTTTGATTTCCGAAATAATCAAGTTTTGAAATCGATCAAATGTGATGTCGAAGTGAATGAAATCGCTTGGGATCCCACTGGATCTTTGCTTATGATAACAGCAGGAGTCGAGTAAACTTTAATCATTCTTTATTTTTAGGAAATTTTTGTTAACATTTTAAAAGCTCAAGCTCAAATGGACCGATCTATTTATTAGATGGGAACTTGTTACAATTGCCCCCATTGGAGATTTTGGAATGCCATAGAGGAAGTTGCTATTGTATAGCGATCGACCCTTTGGAAAAGCATTTTGCTACGGGGGCTGCGGATGCAATTGTGGCGATTTGGGACTTGCAAGAAATGATTTGTGTGAGGACATATACGAAGTTGGAGGGACAAATCAGACAGTTGAGTTTTTCATTTGATGGGAAGTACATTGCAACTGCATCTGAAGATGAAATGGTGGATATTTTAGCAGTGGATTCAGGTAATTTTTCTTTAATTAGTTGCTAGAAAAAACATCAATTTTTATAGGAGAACAGTTATATAGTATTAGTTGCAAGGCACCTCAAATTACAGTCTCTTGGCATCCGAAGAAATATCTATTGGTGTTTGCGGGAGAAGATAAAAGCAGGAATAACGATGAAGGAATGATACATTTATTTGGGATGAACGCTTAAAATTGGAGTTTAAAGTTATAATATATAAAATATAATCTTAAAGAATCTGCAAAACGAGAGACCAGTTTAAATTAATTCGAGTTGATCCTTTTTATTCGGAAACGCCATTTTTTTCCTTTTATTGTTCTTTACTTTCTTTGTTTCTTTAACCAGAGAATTTGATTTCAAATTTGTGTTGTTATTTTTGTTGTTCTTTTTGCATCTAAGTTTTAATATACAATAACTTAGAAAAGATCTCCACCCTGAAATAATCATCTGCTTTATATTTCTATAAAACAAATAAAGCCAAATCACGATAAAAGACCCATTTATGAGTTCTACTAGAACGAGAATGAGACTAATGATATGTTCATCATCTTCATAAAAGAAGAAGAAATTTGAAGCGTAAGAGAAATAAATGGCTGATACCTTGAGTATCTCCAACCGATTATAAATTGGTTTGTCAAAGGGGGTCATGATAAATTGAATATGAATGAAGAGAAAAAAAACAAGCAAAAGCCACATCACGCATATTATAGGGGAACCATCTAGGAAAATGCTCAACAACATGAGAACGATCTTCACAAAAAGCAAAATGTACTCCCAATAAAAATATTTCCTATGATATCCTGTCGTCACTAAATAACTAATTAACAAATACCTCTTATTATTTCTCCGGAAACGATTCTTTGTTATATAATATAAAAGCAGAAGTGGAGGGCCGATTAAAAAAGGAGAAACTGATAAAATCAATCGTTTCACTATCTGCAAATGCTCCCCTTGCCAACATTCTAGATTTGTGCTGAGCTTCAAATAGAGCTTCCCATTGATTTCCACGCAATAAAGACTCTTTGTGAAATAGTTCAGCATCGGTTGCAATCCCATCACATAAACTGCGATTAAAGTTATGATCATATTATCTAAAATCGTGTTCCGCATTCTTTCTTTGTATAGAATCTTCCTCCATAGACCTTTGAGAATCCAAAACAAGAGGCTTCCAAATACAAAAGCGAAAAAAACTACGGTTGACATCATTCGTGTTAATGAAAAAAGATGATAGTTGTTCATCAAGGCGAATTCGGAAAATGGACATTCGAGAACGCCTGTCATTGTGTCAAAAACATAGAAAATGCTAACGGAATTTGAATTCGCGCCTGAATTCGGCCATTTTATTTCGATGTTAGAGATAATGGAAATTTTCTGGATATAATTAATAAATATATTCATTAGAACTGTAATATCATTATTGTTGAATAAACCAAAAGAATTCGAATATTCGTAACTTTCGTGAATAGAAAAATAAATCAAAAGCATGAAAATAACAAACATTATGATAAACGCAGAGATTGCATATAAAAAATTGCTTTCCTTACATAATTCACAATAGCCCATCGCGCTTCTAAAGTATTTGTCCGTGGAATTATACACGCAAACTCCACACAAAGGGCCATAATATCCTACAGAACATAAATCATTGTCAAATCCACCTTTGCACCCATATTTTAATATATTGCATCTATAAACAGCATCTGAAGAAATGTCACTTCTCCAAAATCCTGATAGAATTTCAATTGAGCTCCCACCATGACATATGGCATTTGGCATACATGGTTTGCATCCTTTGTCATTTAAATCCAACGAATAATAGTTGATTTTACATGCTTGACATGTGTAATCCTTTTCAGAGAAAATTTCACCCAAAATACAAGGCCGTATACTAAAATTCAAAGCGAAATAATACTGTCCATCATAGTTTTTATGATAATTATCTGGGATAATAAACGGACTAAAATAAGAAATCAAATCTGTTGAGAATAACAACTCTATAGTATTATTTGGTTTCGTTATGACCCCATATTTTGAATAATTGGCAGTTCCCATTTCGAAAAAACCGAGGTCATTACCTAAAAATTTTGAAATGTTCAAAAACGAATTATTGGCGTAAAAGTTTAAAGTTAAATAGGTCGACTCCTCATTTGTCTCAGTAATTTGGTCATAATAATCCAAAGCTATAAAACTCAAGTTCTGTTTAGGATCATTTATCATCTCACCACTAAAAAGTATGCTCGGAGGCCCTTGCTTCAAACAAATTTTGATTGTGTTGCTGGATTTGTTTTCTCCTATTGGTGCCTCATTGCCCACAAAGATGCACTCATTTTCAACAGGCAAAAAATTGTTCCAATAAAACCCCCCACCACTGGAAAACGCTGAATTATTAATAAAACGGCATTTATTCAAATTGAATGAACAATATTGCCTCATTTTTTCAGGCTGCACAGAACAAGATAAATATAAAGACCCACCTTGAAATCCATCATTTTTTATGAAATCTGAGTTTGTGATGTTTACAAAAGCATTTTGAAAAAAAAGTGGAGCAAAACTAAATAACGCAACATTTTCAACTACACTAATGTTTAACATATGGATTTGACTTGTTGTATCAGCACTGTCTATATAAAACGTTGCGGCAGAAGGGGAAAACAAACCAAAAATTAGACCATTTGAAACAATTAAATTTAAACAATTTTGACAAGAAAGAAAATTGCTTTGTCGATAAGTGTAATTTTCATACATAACAGAAAAATTATTAAGAGACAGATTTCCATTCGAAGATTTAATAAAATAATCATCCGATAAAATGTTATTGGTGGAAAAGAATTCTATTGAAATGGTTGAATAACTAATCGAGATTAGGGAGTTTAATTGGGAATCTAACAAAGTTTTATTGACGAAAATTTTGGAAATGTCCCCTTCTGAATAATAAAAACCCAAAATATAATCACAATCCACCAAGCCATAATCAAAAAAAAATATATCTTCCAATACAAAATTACAAGAATAAAACTCGAAAAATCCATTGGATTTGACGGCTTTATCAATTTGGAAATTCTTAACCTTAAAATTTCTTAAAATTACATCAGAATTGGCTGCTTTCAGAAATAAACCAAAATAATTTTGACAAAAGATGTTTTTGAAAGATATTCTGCCATCATTCAAATTAGATACATCAAAAGCAGTTTCTATGCCATTTACCATAATGTTAGAAAACACATTGTCATAAATGGATATTTCCTGATTGTTCAAATATTCGAAGAGACTCAAAATCGACCCGTTTATAGAAATATTGAAAAAAACTGACTCATTGAGAAGAAAATTGCTATTTCCAGAGAGAACAATGAGACTTTGGAAATAAATCGCTGTAATGTTAATGAATATCAAATTTGTGAATTCAGCTATGCTTTCACCCCCGCAATTTATCATATAATCGTCATTATTGAAAAAGATGTTCGAAAAAATGCTATTGTTTAATATCAAATAAGAAAAGAGCTTCAAATCAATCATTTTAGCCGTGGCATTGGAATTTGAAAAAACTGAAGAATTATCCAAAAAAGACAGGGCCTTCAAATTATTAGCTAGACAAATGTCCGATGAGCTTCCTCCATGATTTTCATTAAAAAAGCAATTGATGGTGGTGATTTGACAATTTCCATTGGTGAAAAACACTCCTCCTCCTTCATTTTTTGAGAAATCTGAATTTTCTTCAAAAATGTTCTGGAAAAATGTACTTGGGCAAAAGTTTGAATATATAAAAAACACACCACCTCCATTCGTAGCAGAGTTATTTCTGAAGATATTCGAAATAGAATCGAAAATACAATCCACATTCGGAGAGAAACCTGACATTGAAAAAGCACCTCCTCCTCCTTGCATGCAAAAATTGTCTGTTATTATTGAACTACTAAATTCAAAAGTGAACTCTGTGTTGTATTGATATACAATAGACAGAAACCCTCCATCTCTAATTGCAACATTTCCAATGCCTGTGATGTTAGAAAAGGAAATTGAGGAAGTTGTTGCATCAGCAATCTCTATAAGTATTGCTCCTCCTGATGTTGCAAAGTTTCCTAGGAAACTTGAATTAGAAACATTGATTAAATTGCAAAATGTTAGATCTAACGCCCCTCCTTGAGAAAAACCCATATTAAGATTTTGGTTATTGTTAAAAAAAAACTCTGAATTCTCAATTGTAACTTGGCAACTAGCAAGAAAAATGCAATTGCTCTGAAAGAGGCCTGAGTTGGAAAGGAACTTTGATCCATTAATTACTACAGAAAGAGAAGGTTGGGAAGAATAAAGACAAGGCGATCCATTAATAAAATCTGAGTTTAAAAGACTGTCATAAATGTTATTTTCAAATATTGAGAAATTTATAAAGAAATTGCCAGCGAACTCACTTAAAATCACTGTGCTAAGATCTGAAATTGGGAAATTCTTTAAGATCAAGGAATTATTTAAAAATTCTAACGATTCAGCTAAGGCTTCTGGGGTATAACAAGTGAAATTATCTTCAAGAGTGACACTTAGTAGATCTAAAAATGAAACGTTATCATCTAGAAGCTGAAGAATCGGCTCAAATTCCGAGTCATTGTTTTCAAAAAGTGTCCGTTGGACTTGGACATCGCAAAAGTTTATCACTGTAAAACTTTGACAATTATGATTGGAGAAAAATTTGGAATCCAGCAAAATCGATGAAAAAATAATATTGAACCAAATCAAACTCTGAAAATTCTGATTATTGATGAAGAAAAGATTTGAGAGATTTATCCCACGGACAATATAGGCAGAGATGAAATATCCATGAGGAGCAAGATTCATATTCATGTTGTTATAAGCCTGAAGATTATTAATTTCTACTATTAAATTGCAAGAGAGCATTTCAATCACATTCTCTGCATACAGAGTGTCTAAAATGGTTAGATTTTCTATAGTCAATAAATCAGGTGCTCCTTCACCACGAATGTCATAAATTCGCATCAATACATCAGAATTAGAACAATTTTCTATGAAGAATTCATTTATTGTCATTATATTAAATGAATTTTGAATTTCTAAAAGCGAGCCCATTAAATTCATTATGTTAAACTGAGAAAAGTTGATGTAATCGGCGCTTTCAATTAGAAATGTTCGCAAGTAGTTATTACCATAAGTGATGAGAAAAAATTGGTCAACTGTGACATTTGTCACTTGTGAAATATTGAAGATAATGAAATTAAGTTGATAATCTAAAAACGGCGACCCCATGAAATAAAATTCCGATTCTTCCACATGCAGAGAATCTGCGTAGTTGAGCTCAAATAATGTAAAATTATAGCGATAATCAGACTGAAACCATAGTAAAACCGTGATATTCTAAACTCAGAAATTTTTTTTTATTTTGGTTAAAAAAAAAACGTGAAAAAATACTAATAAAGTCAAAGTGGAATTGTCTCTTATTTGAAAAAGCCTGGTTGATTTATCAACCGTACATGTATAATTGAGAACTATTTGCGAAATGATAAATATAGACTCGTTCATAACAACTATTTCTATATCTTTGTTGATCGTCAAAGAGGAGTTCGTGGTGTCTGAAAAAATCATGAAGTTTGATGTAAAATTTAAGGATTCATCAAGATGGAAATCATAATAATCAGTTATATTTCCATTTTGTTTAATTAAAGAGTTTACTTCATCTTGGCAAGAGACCAAGAGACTTGACTTACATATCAAATAAAAAAAGAAGAGGTGTAAATTCTTATTCATTATAAGAAAATGTCAAAATTCATTTCTTATTGTAATAAATATTGTATAAGGAATTTATTAAAAATAGATTTATGAATTTTAATTATAATATTTATTCATTTTTCAAACTTTTACAAAATCAATGATTTCTTTGAAACAAATTTTTTTATTTTGAAAAATAACACAGGAATATAATTTAAATGTTAGTAGTTTTTTTTCAAAAGAGTATTATTTATTGAAATACTGAAAATCTGTGTTTTCATAAATTGGATCATCGAAATTGTTAATTATAATAAATTTTATGTATGAGAATAGGTTAAGTATTAGTTTTCCCCCCTCAAACTTAATAGTAATTATTCTTTGAATAATTCATCAAAAAACGGATTGCTTTCCTATTTCTTGACAATTGCAAGTTCCCTTGATAGATAACTAAAAAAAAAAAAATGAGAAAAAAGAAAAAATTTATAAAAAAAAAACTTATTTTATTCAAAAACTCAAAGAATTTTTTGATGTCATTGTTGGTGATTTCCTTTATTTGGCTGATTTTCATCAAATCTCGGATCAAAACGAATGGATATTTTCTCGGATAGTAGAATTTCTGTTCATTTATTTTCATTCTCATTAGTCTGAACGAACTATTTTTATGCATTTCTTAAATATTTTTGACATTTTTTTTACTTATATTGTTGTTTTAAAATCTTGAGGAAATTCTCGTGGTTCTTTATTTCGTAAGGATAACAGATAGAGAATATTTCTTCTGCATAACATTTTTCTTTCAGGTCATTTTGAGAAGAATTGAGTGGATCATGACATTTTTTGGAAAAAATTACGATTTGTGAACAAAACCCTTTTGACATATCGTTGTTTTTCGGAATTCCAACTCCTTCGAATCTGATGTCATATTCTGGAGAGTTCAAATTTTTTTTGAGGAAAAGGAGGGAAGTTACCGTAATTTTGAGCGATTTTTAGAGCCCATTTCCGAAATTCTTCTCTAGTGAATTCGAATTTATGGTCATCATTTCTGAAACCGGGTTTATTTCTTTATTTTTTACAAAATTATATTAGGAAATAATTTATTTTAAGGGAAATACTTTTGATCTTTGACAAAAAAATCATTGAAATCATAATTTGGTGTTGAGACAATCACTAATTTTGCATCCAAAAAGCCGAAAACATTCTTTTCCAAATTTTCCAATTGGCTTTTTTCTATATGTTCGATTATTTCGATCATTGTTATTATGTCAAAATTGAAATTTTGCATATTTTCATATTTTATCAAGGTGTCACCATGGAAAAGTTTCACTATCAAAGGCGAATTCCTTTTGTATTTCACCGAATAATCAAATAAATCAGGTTGCAAATTCTTATTTTAACTCGATTATATTTTTTTTTATATGATTACATTTTTAGCTTCAAGCAACGCCTTCTTTGAAATGTCCAAGCCCACTAATAATTCGAAATTTATGTTTCGGGTGGCCTTTTTCAGAAATTTTCCCTCATTACAACCTATGTCTAGAAGCTATTTGCAAATTTTTATGTATAAACATATATTTTTTACTCTTGTTAATTTTGAAGTTTTTGACAAAAGACTCAGAATTTTGGAGTGACGTTTCTCCCATAGGCGCAAACCATATTTATCATAAAAAATTTCAGTTTCGTATGGCTCTATTTCCATTATTGTTTTTTAAAAAGCTTTCTCAATTGGCTTATTAATAGAACTTTTAATAAATTTATATATACAGTGCAATTCTATATTTGTGCATGAATATAATTGGAATTAAACATTATAGAATAATAGACTAAAAATTAAGTAAAAAAGGAAAAAATATTATTAAAAAGGATTTTATTAAATAAAAAAAAAGCCATTAGTTAATTTCATTTTTTTATTTATTTTTAGTTATTAAGCAATTTTATGGTATCGTTGTCATATATTGTTCCATTCACTCCGATTGCAGTATAATTGATGGAAATTGCTCCAATTTGAGAGACCCAAACATGTTGTTTTCTTTGAATTGTTGCATAAAAATCTTCATCATTCAATGAACATTTTTCATTGACATCCCCCCAGCCACCATCTCCCAAATAAAGTGTACCGTTTGTATTTTCTGTGTATCCTTTAATTCTCCAAGTTCTTTTTAACAAATGGTTATGATGTTCATAAACTGTGGTAACATTGTATTTGTCGAAGAGGTTATTCCAAAACATCAAAGATTGAACATTGGCTGTTGCCTCAAGGTTACTTTGAAAGGCGCAGCTGGCAAACGATGGAGCATGATATTGAACGAATTTAACTAAATTGTTGTTTTTCGAAAGAGAATCATTAAGCCATCGAGATTGATAACCTTGGAAATTGCTGATATAACCTGAATCTAAGGTGTAGAATATCATCCCAGAAAAAATGTGATGGAAGTATGTTCTTCTTTCATTAATGTCTGGTATTTGAGCCAAATTCCCTCCTTGATTGTCTTGTTTGAAATGTTGGGGGAAATATTGAAAGAATAATGGAGCATCGCTTGAAGCAGTGCTTATATTTGTCTCTGAAAGACTGTTGAGACCAACGTCATGGTTTCCTACTGCCAACACTATAGGAACTAATCTATTCAATGAAATGCTTAGAGTATCTATCATTGATAGGAAACCATCCCAAGCGTGATAACAACTGGTTAATCCATTATCATATGCTATATCTCCCCTAAATAAATAAATTATTACTTCGTTTAAATAAAGAAAGATAGTTTAATACCCAACAAAAACAACATTTGGCATGTAGGAAACCAAACTATTGGCAATATCTTGCACTGTTGATGAACTTCCTACATCTCCTCCATTCGCAAAAACAACACTATCATTTCCCATAATTGATGCTGGCATAGTATAATAAGATTTTATTGATTGGTAGTTTCCATCATAAAATATTCCAAACGCATAAGAAGTATTGGGTTGCAAATTAGTTATTAATGCACTATAAACGTACCTGCTTCCAATTGGCTCCAATTCTGGATCATATCTATTTACTTTGATTTGATATCTTAAAGTCTTTTGAATAGTGTAATGGTCCATAGTATCGTTAAAAACTTCAACATTATCATGCTTTTGATTTGTGTGGAAATTTAAAAAAACCGCATTAGTGGCATTTTCAGGCAAAGTAGCATAAACATGACATGGTGGTCCAGCGGGACATTTAGTATTTAATGAAGTTTGACGGGTGATCTTGGTGCTTAGATCAGCATTGCCTATCTTCCATCCAATTATTGGGTTATGAAAAGTGACACAAGTGTTTTGGAAAAGAAAAGGAAGGAAAATAGCGAAGAAAATTATTAAAACATTGGCTCCGATGTAGAAAATCTTATATCTTCTACACGTCACGATATTTATCCTTGCGAACTGTTTCATATGAAATTTGAAGCAATTTTCATGATCTTTGTTTTTCATGTTCTTGACACTATTAGGTCTAAATTCCATGACATCATAGAAGAATCGATAATAATAAATGAAAAGTAACAGAAAAATCGCACCAGCTATTGGCAATTTGCCAAATGCACTCCAACAAAGCGGGGTGAAACTCAAACATATCAGGCTTAGTAAATTCCAGAAATATGCAATCCAATAAAGAACCTTTATCAGTTTGGATTTTTGATAGGTGACGTTTCCAAATGCCTCTTGTGGGTTGTCAATGGGAAAGACATCTCTATTGGAACCATCTTTGTTAGATCGACCTGCTAATTTAAATTTATCGTTTGAATTTGGCAAGGATTCTGGAAGAATTGGCTGGGAGGAGTCCTCTAAATGATCTTCCCTGTTAAGACCTGTTAATAATTTTCGCATGGTGAAATATTCCTCTAAACGCTTGAAAATGAGGTAGAGGATGTAGAAGACCAGGGCAAATGCAAACAAAATTAACATTGAAATTAGGGAAAAGTATTGGTGGTAATTCAAGGATTTTCCAAGAAGAAAAGGAAATGTGTCGAACATTGTTTTGGGTTTTGTTTGTAATTTTTTTATTCAAATTTTATTTTTTCTTTTTTTCTTTTAAAAATTCAATAAATATATAGTTTATATATTTTAGGGACTAATATTGCAAAATTTTTCTTCTTCCTCATTAATTAATAAAATTTGTTAAATTTTTACTCTATTTTATCTTCAAAATGGGCAAGCTTTTTTATTTGTATTTTGAATAAGTGTTGCGTTGTAAACAACACTGCTACAACTCTTCCGCCACTCCCAGGCCGGAAAAATTTAAATAATAATTAAACTCTAATAATTTATTGTGTTTAATAACCGTTTAAAATCAGCTAATTCAAATGTAGGTGATTTCGAGAGACAAATATGGGTCGGTCTTTGGATGAAGAATCCACCATGATGGATGGAGAGGCTACAGAGACATAATTTCATTTATCGGAAACATGTTTATACAGGGCTGGAAAACTTAAACAAAAATTAATCATTTTTGACGATATTTCTAAGGCCTAAATGATATTCACGAATTTCTGTTAGCTTTGGATTCAAGTTCAGTTCTTTCGGAAGAAGAAAATGGGAAAGGGAAACAACATACTGGATGCCAACTTTTAAGGAAGACAACAATGAAAGAAAAATAATAAATAACTCCATAACTAAAAACATTTAAAAATTACAATAAAAATCATACTTATTCTTTTTGCTTTATTTTTTTGAAGTTTTACCATTTCTTCCAATATATCTAATAAAATATGGAGAATTTTTGGTTTGCACACCTCCTCAACAATCCTTAAATAATGATAGAAAGGTAAGGCCTAAAATGAAAACTTGAAAGGAAGGCTTGAAGAAAAGACTTTGAAACAGCTCAACTGGAGTACTTGGATGAAAGGACAATCA
>Ga0302320_10025630_pt1 | contig 11456 bp, 10 predicted proteins | sample Bog_T0_3_FD_202130 | JGI IMG/M metagenome (GOLD analysis project Ga0302320, IMG submission 202130) | Peat permafrost microbial communities from Stordalen Mire near Abisko, Sweden - Bog_T0_3 | ecosystem: Environmental > Terrestrial > Soil > Wetlands > Peat | place: Sweden: Abisko, Stordalen Mire... | reverse complement strand
CCCTGGGGCAGCCCGGCCTCGACCAGCGCGCTCACCAGATTAAACGTCGATAGCGGGGTATCTTCCGCTGGCTTGATCACGCAAGTATTGCCGCAAACAATCGCCGGCAGCAGTTTCCACGACGGAATCGCCATGGGAAAATTCCATGGCGCGATCATCCCGCACACACCGATCGGCTGCCGGATCGCCATGGCAAACTTATTCACCAGCTCCGACGGCGTGGTCGGCCCAAACAATCGTCGCCCCTCGCCCGCCATGTAATACGCGCAATCGATCGCTTCCTGCACATCGCCGCGCGTCTCCTTGAGCACCTTGCCCATCTCGCGCGTCATGTCGTTCGCGTACTCTTCCTTGCGCTCCAGCAGAATCTCGGCCGCGCGAAAAACAATCTCAGCCCGATGCGGTGCCGGCACCAGCCGCCATTTCTCGAACGCGGCTTCCGCGGCGTCCACAGCAGCGTCTATATCGGCTTTCCCCGATTTCTGGAAAATTCCGACGACATCGCGCCGGTCGGCGGGATTCAAGTTCTCAAACGTCTGTCCAGTCGACGACTCAACCCACTCGCCGCCAACGAAATTCTTATGAACTTTAGGCCGCGTCGCAGAACTGGGCGCTGACGGACTGGTAAGCGTATCGGTAGCCATGAAGCCTCCTGGAAAAAATGCGAAGCTTCATGCTACAGGGGCGACTGACGGAGCGGCAAGGGCGCCCCGGATAGCGTCTCCATCAAGCAAGGTGGGGTCATCCATCCAAACAGCGACTTCACGGCATTTCGACAGCTTCGCGCCAACTTCCCCCGAAATCTCGATCAACGGTTTCCTGCGACTCTATGCCAAAATGCACGCGGGAAATGGCGTCTGGCGGATAGCCGGACTCAACCAGCGCAGTCCGAAATTCCTCGTAGATCGTCGAGTCTTGCCTGAGAAGGTCCCGTTCCTTGTCTGTAGAGGTTCGAATGCAGAATGCCAAATGCGCAGGGTTAATCGATGTAGCGCCCTGACTGCTGGAGACCTCGGCATTAGGAACTCGTCGGCGCGCAGCCCTCTCTACTTTTCGCCGGGCTCGGCGAATTCCGGGTAACAGCTTCCAGTCGTAGATTTTCGCGAACATTCTCGCGACACTAAACAACAAGGCAAACAAAACCAGCACGACGAGCGCAAGGGTCATCCGGACCATGGCACGAGTATAAAATGCCGAGGACGACGCCAGCGCTACGGGCCGCTTTTCCAGTCACAGACCCGTCATGCGTTGCAGATGCTCCGGATACCGATCACCCTCCACATTGATTTTCGCGGACTCGCTGTCGATCTCCTTTAGGTCGGCCGCCGACAGTTCGATTGCAAGTGAGCCAATGTTCTCGTCGAGTCGAGACGGCTTCGTCGTGCCCGGAATCGGCGCGATCCATGGCTTCTGCGCCAGCAGCCAGGCGAGCGCGATCTGCGCGGGCGTCGCGTTCTTTTGTTTGGCGATTCTATCCAGCAGATCGACGACCGCCTGATTCGCCTTCAAAGCTTCCGGCGTAAAGCGAGGCAGCTTGCTCCGGAAATCGTTGCCGCCGAACTTTGTATTCTCATCAATCTTTCCAGTTAGAAATCCTTTTCCCAGAGGACTGTAGGGAACGAATCCGATTCCGAGTTCCTCGAGCATCGGGATCACTTCCGCTTCAGGCTTTCGCCACCACAGCGAGTATTCGCTTTGCAGCGCGGTCACCGGTTGGACGGCATGGGCGCGGCGAATGGTTTTCACTCCTGCTTCGGACATTCCGAAATGCTTTACTTTGCCTTGGTGAATCAGATCTTTCACCGCGCCGGCGACCTCTTCGATCGGCACATTCGGATCAACCCGATGCTGGTAAAGAAGGTCGATGACGTCAACTTTCAAGCGCTTCAGCGACCCTTCGACCGCCTGCTTGATGTGCGCGGGCTGACTGTTCACCGGCGCAGCTCCGGGTTTATTGTCACTGCCACTCACGTCGAAGCCGAACTTGGTGGCGATCACCACCTTGTCGCGGATCGGAGCGAGCGCTTCGCCAACCAGTTCTTCGTTGGTGAATGGGCCGTAGACCTCAGCCGTGTCGAAGAGAGTGATGCCGCGATCGACCGCTGTGCGAATGAGCGAAATCATCTCCTGCTTATCTTTGGGCTCGCCGTAAGAAAAGCTCATGCCCATGCAGCCGAGGCCGAGCGCGGAGACTTCGAGCTTGCTTTTTCCAAGTTTGCGTTTTTGCATCGTCTCTCCTAATTAAACCGTTGTGTGGACTGCGCCAGAATACTGTTCGTCGCTGACATGCTCCATCCAGTCGACGACGTTGCCGTCTTTCTTTTCTTGGATGGCGATGTGCGTCACCGCCGTAGTCGGGCCCGCGCCATGCCAGTGCTTTTCGCCCGGCGGAAACCAGACCACGTCACCGGGACGAATCTCCTCAATCGGGCCGCCCCAGCGTTGAGCGCGGCCACACCCTGCGGTCACGATGAGAGTTTGTCCCAGCGGATGCGTATGCCATGCAGTTCGCGCACCCGGCTCGAACGTCACGCTCGCGCCCTGCACGAACGCCGGATCGGGCGCTTGAAATAGCGGATCAATTCTTACCGTGCCAGTAAACCAATCGGTCGGGCCTTTGCCGGAAGGTTGCGTGCCTGCTCGTTTGATTTCCATTTCTTCATTTCCTCACTTCCCAAAGCATAGGACGAAACACGGTGGAAGTGGTAGCCCGACCCGGACGATTTATTGCTTATTCCTCTGTTGGTTTGGAAAATTAGGTGCGCGGCTGCGAGGCATCGCAACCCAGGGAGATCAGAGTCAAAGGACGGATAGAGCGATTGGAAGGATCAGAGCGAACTACGCGAAACCGCTGCGCGTGGACGACCTCGCGCAACTTGCGGGCATGGGGCCATCCACGCTGCACCATCATTTCCGCGCGCTGACGGCCATGAGTCCGCTGCAATATCAGAAGCAGTTGCGCTTGCAGGCGGCGCGGGGACGAATGCTCGTCCACGGTTTGGATGCGGCCAGCGCAGCTTTCGATGTGGGTTATGAAAGCACCAGCCAATTCAATCGCGAATACAGCCGTCTCTTCGGCCAACCGCCCATGCGGGATATTCGCACTCTGCGCTCGAACGGCGCATCATCGAACCCGTGACCTCTCCTTCAACGCCGGCTACGCTCGCGCGATCTTATACAGCGTACTCGCACCGCTCACCACGGACGCGATGAACGCCTCCAGTTTCTTGCGATCCTCTTCGCCCATATTTAGAAACTTCACGCCGTTCCCCACCTGAGGATGGTTCGTCACCACCTCCGCTTTGGCCGTCAGTTTCATGCCATCCAGCCAAAGCACAACCTCGGTCCGCGTCTTCGGTTCGAGCGTGTGCGGCATGGCGAAGTAGCAGCCGCCAAGACTTAAATCGGTCGTCTCTGCTCGGCGCGGATACACGTCGCTGTAGGCTCGTAGCTCGCCTTGCAATGCCACTCGCACTCTAGGATGTTTCCGTTCCACGTCGTATTTCATACTCTTCACCTCACGGCCAGATTTTTGTTGGGAAGCGTTGAGTTAATTCTATGCACCCCGGGCCGACCTTCAATGGCACGGGTGTGCGTAAACCGGCCTGAACGGGCATCCTCGGTCAGCCATGCACTAAGGTCACATTCTGCTAGAGTCAGAACATCGGTTGCCCCGCAATCGCAGGAGATTCCATATGTCGCAACTCGCCGAAAAAACCTGTGTCGCCTGTCGCGGAGACGTCCCCGCGTTAAAGGGCGAGGCGCTCCACGACCTCAGCCATCAACTGCCCAACTGGCAGGTCATCGACGAACACCACATCACACGCAGCTTTAAGTTCCCGGATTTCCAGCAAGCTCTCGATTTCGTCAACCGCGTCGGAGCCGTAGCCGAAGAACAAGGCCATCATCCCGACATCCTGTTGACCTGGGGCAAAGCCGAAATCACCCTTTGGACGCACAAAGTCAACGGCCTAACCGAGAGCGATTTCATCATGGCCGCAAAGATCGACACCTTGGTGTAGGCAGCGGGAAACGCATCGCAGAATCCATGGCCAGTGCCGGGTGGGAATACGAAAAAGGTCCAAACAGTCCCGTGGAACCGACATAGGCTTATTTCACACGCCAGCGAAACCTCAGGTCATCCGTCACCGCAATAAACCACTCGCGGTAGTACTCTCGGCTAGCTAAAGCAAACGCGGTTTGTACTGTAACTACATTTGGAGTTATAATGACTCTGGAGTGGAACGAAGCCAAGAACCGATCCAATGTCAGCAAGCATGGGCTCAATTTCTCCGAAGCCGAGGAGATGTTCCGTGGGCCGCTTTTCACACGCCAAGACATCCGGCAAGAGTATGGAGAAGTTCGCTGGCTCGGACTCGGCAGAGTTGGCGGTCGTCTGGCCGCAGTACTTTTCACTCACCGCGACCCAGATATCGTTCGGATCATCTCATTAAGAAAGGCGAATCGACGTGAACAAAAACAATACGAAGCCAGCTTCCAAGACGGACTGGAAACGCGTTGACGCCATGCGCGACGAGGATATCGACTATTCCGACATCCCCGAACTCGGCGCAGACTTTTTCGCCAATGCCATCCTCTGGCCGGGCCCTAAACGGCAGATCACCCTGCGCATCGATCCCGATGTGCTTACGTTCTTCCGCAAGCACGGACGCGGCTACCAGAGCACAATGAACGCCGTCCTGCGCAAATATATGGAGGCCAGAAAAGGCCGCATCGTAAAAAGCGCGTCCGCGAAAACCCGCCGCTCTTCTACCAGTTGAACTTCAGCGCAAACTGAAACTGCCGCGGATCGTACGCCGCCGTCGCCACGCCCGCTTCCTGATACAGCGTATTCACCGCCGCTACGTTGTTTCGGTTCGCTATGTTGAACATGTCGACGATGCCGTCCATGTTGAACCGCTCCGTGAAGAATATGCGGCGCGCGATGCGCAGGTCATTGAAGGCGACGTAAGGCTGTCTCCCCGCGTTACGCGATAGATTGCCGTCGAGCGATAACAGCGTAACCGGCGTGGGCAACGCTGTCGCCGACGCAGGCGTATAGACCAAGTAGCAAGGCTCCTGCAAGAATCCGGTGGACGAAAACTTCGACGCCACGGGCGCTCCGCAACCGTTATCCGGTGTTCCCGCAGGCACCACGTTGGGCCGCGTCGCGCTGGGCGAAAACTGGAAGTTGGTATTGTCGCCCGTAATGATGTTGAACGGCCGGCCCGAGCCAATCTCCACAATCGGCGCCACCGTCCAGTTGCTCAACAGATGTGAAACGAAATCGCCGCCTGAGACTTTACCCGACTGATAGACTCCGCTGAACACAAAACGATGGCGCTGATCGAATAGCGAAGTCGAGCGCTCGTCCTGCGGATAGTAACTATCCTGCGGCGCGAGGGGAGACTGCAAGTCGGTCGAATCGTCGATCGCGTGCGAATAGGTATACGACGCCAAAAATTCGTAGTGCCTGGAGAAACGCTTGCGCAAACTCGCCGTCAACCCGTGATAGATCGAGCTGCCATTCGAGTAATTCGCGTCCATATCGCTGAAGGGAACGCATCCCAACAACGTCGTTGGATTACAAGCCGTGCTAAGGCCATCCGCAGCCAGCAATTGATTTGCAATGCCCACGCAAGGCGCAGCCGCCGGCACGGCCAGATACGCATTCGCAATCGAAGGATTCAGCCCAGATGGACGAAAGAAATTCACCAGCGCCGGCGAAACCCACGGCACCCCCGTATTAGGATTCACTCCGCACGGCGCAGCCCCAGCGCCCACACTAAGCGGCCCAGCCGCGGCATTCGAAGTCGGATCGCTGTACGCCGCTTGCCAATTCTCGATCAGCAAATCCTGTCGTACCGTATTCGCGTTGATCGGCCGATTCAAATGATGTCCACCATTGAAGTTATAACCAATGGTGAACGCCATCCCATGACCGAGATCTTGCTCAATCGTGAGGTTGGCCTGCTCCGAGTACGCATAAACAAAATTCTTGCTCTGCGGATAACCAAACGGTTGAAACGCCAGCGGAAAGCCCTGAGTAATGTAATTCTGATTGATGAACAACGAATTCGGCAGGAAAGCATTGAACTGCTGCTGATTCGGCAGATAACCCAAGGCCGGATCGGGCACACAATTATTCAGCAAGCCCTGGAATGTATTGGTTGCATTCACATTCGCAGGATTGATCGGCTGCCCCGCCCCCAGCGGCGTGCAAGGCGAGCCGCCGGAAAACAACAACTGACCGCTCTTCGATCCGTCCGACGCATCCCCCAGAAAATACAATCCCAGCAAAGGATGGTCATAGAAAATTCCGTAGGACGCACGAATCACGCTCTTCCCGTTGCCCCGCGGATCCCACGCCATGCCTATGCGCGGCTGCACGTTATTCGTATCCGTTTGAATTCCCTTCTGAATTCCGAGCTGGTTGTAAGCCGCCAGAGCGAGCGCAGAAGGCGCAGCAAACTGCGGCGGAAATTCGACGTCATACCGGATGCCATAGTTGAACGTCAGCCCCGCACTCGCGCGCCATGAATCTTCCCAGTAGACGCCCAGCGCTTTGTTGTCGAAAGTGTCGTGCGGATTACCGATGCCCTGAACGAAATCCTGCGGAACACCCGCCCCGTACGCTTGCACGCCGGACAGCGACGGGAAGGAAGTCGGGAAACCAAAGTTATCCGCCGTCAAGCTTCCGAAATCGTAAACGCCACCGTAGTTGACGGTGAACGTCGCCGTAATCGGAATGTAATTGAAGTCGACACCAAACTTCGTATTGTGCCGTCCAATCGCCCACGCAAAATTATCGGTAAATTGGTAGCGCTGCTCCACGCGCTGAATATAGGAATAAGGCTCGCGTCCGAAATAAGCTACACCCGGAATGTTCACCGCCGGCGAATCCCCTCCCGCCGAGTTCGAATACCCATACTCCAAACCGCGCCGCGCATACTGGAACAGAAACTGGTTGATCTTATTGCTGCCAATCGTCCATGTATCCTGCCCAACGATCGTAAGATCGCGGTACGTCTGCTGCGAAGTACGCGAGTACGCATTCTGGCCGAACACCTGATTCTCGCCGTTGACCTCAATGCCGGTCACCGTCGACGGACTGACGTTGCCTCGCAGCATCAGCCGATTACTGTTGCTCATATTGTGATCCAGCCGCAAAGAATACAGACTCGTCCCTTCGAATACCGGAAAATTTCCCACCTGCGAATTCAAGGTGAGATAAGAGGCTGGCACAAAACATCCCGGAGTCGGCGGCGGACACGATGTCGGAAATCCTCCCAGACCGAAAGCCCCGCCAAGATTAGTCGGCCATTTCCCCGTCAACGCCTGCCCTGATGAGGCCCCAGCAAGCGCCGCATACTGCCCCACCGCTGCCGCATAAGCCGGACTCGCCGCTTCAGCCGCCAAAGTATTTGGACTCGTTAGAAACGAAACTTGATCGGGAGTAAGCTGCAACGTTCCGAACGGCAATCCCACCTGCGTCGTGTCAAACGGGACCAGTCCAAAATTATCCTGCCCGATGCTGGCAAATCCGGTCTCATGTCGCCGCGTGATCTCGTACGAAAAATAGTAGTAAGTCTTGTCCTTCTTAATCGGGCCGCCGAACGCTGCTCCTGCCTGCACCCGCGTATACGCCGGATCGGGTACATTGCTGAACGGATTCACCGCCTGAAAATTCCGATTTCGTAGGTAGCCGTAGATATCGCCGTGAAAATCATTCGATCCCGACCGGGTGATGATGTTGACCACGCCGCCTGCCGCCCGCCCATACTCCGCCGCATAACTGTTATTGATGATCTGGAATTCCTGCACCGCTTCCTGCGAAACCGTCGAGCGCACACCGTTGGTCGAGTTATCGATGGCGTCCGCGCCATCCACATTCACCAGATTCGACCGCGCCCGCTGTCCGCTAATGTTCAGCCCTGAAGTAGGCGCCGCGCCAATATTCGGTGCGTTATCGCGTACCACCTGCGAATCGGTTAGCGCGAAATTGATGTAGTTCCGTCCATTGATGGGCAGATTGTCGATGCGTTTCTGGTCGATGGTGTCCGTCGACGAACTGCGTTGCGTCTCCACCAGTTCCGCATTCGAACTCACCGTCACCACTTCCGTCGTTCCCGCCACCGCCAGCGTCAACGGCAAATCGTAGCTTCCACCGACCGTCACGATGACATTTTGCGTAGTCGATTGCGCAAAGCCCGGCGCGTTCACCGTGATCGTGTACGCTCCCGGAGGCAATTGCAACAATCCATACTCGCCCGCGGCAGTGGTCGTAGCCGTGCGCTCGAAAGCCTTGCTCTCGTCTTTCGCCGAGACGTTCGCGTTGGCCACGGCTGCGCCCTTGGCGTCCTTCACCGTGACGTGCAAGTCTCCGGTCGCGATGCCCTGAGCGAAAGTCAGCACTGGAAGCAGACACAGCGACATCACAAGAATCATTTTCACGCGCATGATTTTCTCCTGGAAGAACTGCTTTCGGAAGCAATTGAAAAGAGAAAGAAAACGGGATTCCAACACACCTACCCTAGGGCGGATTCGAGTGACCGGCCTCATGGAAACACACCAATGCAAAATCTTTGCAAAACCCCAACCGCTGGTTTGTACATCAGAGGCTTGCCGCTAATCAAGCAGAATGAACAGACTTAGTCACCTTTTGGTGAAAAAGCCAATTCCCAAAACAGGCGACTCAGGGCCGCTTCAGATCGAAACGCGTCGTCGTGCGGGAATATTGAATACCGCCCATGCGACCGAGCAGATCGAGAGCGTTGCCGTCGAGCAGGCCGTCTTTCATCACAGAATCATCCGCGAATACCGAAACAATCTGCCCGATCACCAGATGCCCTGTGGGACGAGGCTCACCGAAATCCAAAACTTGCCGCAGCTTGCACTCAAAACTGATCGGCGACTCCGCCACCTGCGGCGGCTTTATCACATGCGAAGCCCGCGGCCTGACCTTCGCCAGCTCAAACTCATTGACAGACGCATCGTACTCCCCGCTCGTAAGGTTCATCGCCTCAGTGAGCGCAAACGTCACCACATTGATGACGAACTCGCCGGTCTCGCGGATATTCCGCAGCGTATCTTTGCTGGCAAGTCCGTCTTCAACCTGGCGCGGAGCGGGAGCAAACGCCAGCAACGGCGGCCGCGCACACACACAATTAAAAAAAGAAAACGGCGCAAGATTAGGCGATCCCGTCGCACTCAGAGTGGACACCCAGGCAATCGGACGAGGCCCCACCGCCCCAATCAGCAAACGATAAAAGTCTTTATGAGGAGTGTGAACCGGATCAATAATCATGAAAGTCTAGCGATTATACCCATGTCCTCTTGAGCGGAGTGTCCGTTCGCGTGCAGCGAATGGACTCGCAGTCGAAAGCCCCTACCCGTCGCGAACTGTAAGCACCGCCCTGCTACACTATCCCTCTATTCTTGGCGCTTGCCGGAGCCACTCACATGCAAACACCCACCCCGCGAACCCGGGTGATTCGCGAGCCGCAGCGCGGCGTCTATGATAAAGAAACTGCCTATGCCATCCTCGACGAGGGCTTCATCTGCCACGTCGGATTCGTCGCCGACGCCCAACCCTTTGTCATCCCCACCAGCTACGGCCGCGTGAACGACACGCTATATATCCACGGCTCCGCCGCCAGCCGAATGTTGCGCAATCTCGACAAAGGCATCGCCGTTTGCGTTACAGTCACGCTGTTGGACGGCTTGGTCCTCGCTCGCTCCATCTTCAATCACTCCATGAACTACCGCTCAGTGGTCGTGCTGGGAACAGCCGCAGTCGTCACCGATCCCGCCGAAAAACTCGAAGCTCTGCGACGAATCTCCGAACACATCATTCCAGGCCGCTGGGTAGACTCCCGTCTGCCCACCGAAAAAGAATTGAAAGCCACATCAGTCCTGCGCCTGCCCATCGAAGAATTCTCCGCCAAGGTAAGACAAGGCGGCCCCATCGACGACGAAGAGGACTACACCTTTCCCACCTGGTCAGGAGTGATTCCCTTGGAGATGACAGCTGGCGAGCCCGTCAACGACGACCGACTACTGCCAGGCCAAACCGTCCCAAGTTATGCTCTCCGCTACACCCGCAAACGCTAAGCGCAGAAGACGATCAGTCGCTCCAGCCCCGAAGGGGCGAAATCATAAAGCCCGGCACGTAAGTGCCGGGTCAGCTTCAATAAAATTTCAAAGGAGTCCCGTAGGGACGAAATAAAACTCCGCCGTAACCCACGTTACCTACGCCACCCTCCCCCGTAACCCAGACACCCTTCTTTCCCAATTGACCCATCCAACAGACAGCGGTAGTATGGCGAAGTTCGGGGATTGCCGTTCCCAACCTCGCCTCGACATAACTGACTGTTAGATATGGACATAAGGCGAACACAATTCGGAGTCCTCGCGCTGTTATTGATCGCCAGCGGCTGCGCCAAGAATCCCGCAGCCAGCGTCCCAGCCGCCAGCCACGCGCCGGCAATTCCGACCACTGCAACTCAACCCTCGACCCCAGTCAAGCCCGAAAAAACAGAAGTTGCCGCAACCACTCCACCCCCAGCCACACCCGCGCCCGACCCCGTAGACGCCCTGATCGCCAGCGTCGAAAAGGAATACGCCGCCGGCCGCGATCTCTATAACGCTGGCCAGCGTGATGCTGCCCAAGCCAGCTTCGATCATGCATTCGATATGCTCCTCGGCAGCCCCGTCAACCTGCGCTCGGACGCTCGCCTGCAACACGAATTCGATCAGCTCATGCAAAGCGTCAATGCGCTCGAACTCGAAGACCGCAAAGAAGCCGACGCTGGCGCGCAGAAATCCGAACCCGCGCCCATCGATGAGGCCAACGACACTACAGCCCTTCCTGTCGATCCCAACCTCAAAGCTAAAGCCGAAGCCGAGATCAAGGCCACACACTCAGATCTTCCGCTCATGATGACTGACCCCGTTGCCAGCTATATCGGCTACTTTTCTACTCCCCGCGGACGCGGTGTGCTCCAAAACGCCCTCATCCGCAGCGGCCGTTACGACGAAATGATTCGCAGCATTCTTAAGCAAGAAGGCGTGCCGCAGGATCTCATTTACCTGGCTCAAGCCGAATCGGGATTCCACCCGCTCGCGCTCTCACGCGTCGGCGCTCGCGGCATGTGGCAGTTCATGGCCAGCCGCGCCAGCGGTTATGGCCTACAACGCAATACCTGGGTCGATGAACGCCAGGACCCCGAAAAATCCACTCGCGCCGCCGCCCATCACTTAAAGGATTTATATAATCAATTCGGCGACTGGTATCTCGCCATGGCCGCTTACAACTCCGGCCCCGGAACCGTCCAGGCCGCCGTCAAGCGCACCGGATACGCCGACTTCTGGGAACTCTACCGCCGCGACGTCCTGCCCAAAGAAACCCGCAATTACGTTCCCATCATCGTCGCCGTCACCATCATGGCCAAGAA
>Ga0302320_10025626_pt1 | contig 11457 bp, 10 predicted proteins | sample Bog_T0_3_FD_202130 | JGI IMG/M metagenome (GOLD analysis project Ga0302320, IMG submission 202130) | Peat permafrost microbial communities from Stordalen Mire near Abisko, Sweden - Bog_T0_3 | ecosystem: Environmental > Terrestrial > Soil > Wetlands > Peat | place: Sweden: Abisko, Stordalen Mire... | reverse complement strand
TTGCTTGCTGCGGAGGTCGCGGCACAGGTTAGCCCCGGATCTCCCGCGGGATTAAGAGAAAGGACGCAACGCGCTCTGGATCACAAGCAGATGCTCAAAGTGGCCAGGGCATTTTCCCAAGCTGGGGCGAAAAGAGCCAAAGACCTGCCGGACGACATTGTATTGCCCGATTTGATATCTCCGGAACTCGCTTCGATTTCAAACGGTTTCAGGGATCTGCAGGAAGCGCGTCATACGGCGGACTACGATGTACTGAAGAAGCTGGATCCGGCCGATGCACTGACCCTTGTGCAGCAGGCAGAGAAGATTTTCAGCGACTGGAAGGCGGAGAAGGCATCTAACAATGCGCCTGTTTTTCTGGCCGCGCTGATCTTCGGCAAGGATTGGAACCGATAGCAAGTATCGCCCTGAAAGGTAGATTCGTTTTTCATCAACCCAACATGATTCTGAAGATTGTCAAATACCCTGACCCGGTTCTTTCCCGCCCCGCTGAACCCGTAACCGAGTTCAACCCCGAGTTGCGCCGCCTCATCGCCGACATGTTTGAGACCACCTATGCGTCGCAGGGCGTGGGCCTCGCCGCGCCGCAGGTCGGCGTCTCCAGGCGCCTCACCACCATCGACCTCAGCATGGGCAAGGACCCCAAAGACAAGCTGGTCCTCATCAATCCCGAGATCATCTTCAGCGAAGGCAAACTTTACGAAGAGGAAGGCTGCCTCAGCTTCCCTGACATCCGTGAGAAAGTGGTCCGCGCCGCCAACGTCCGCGTGCGCGCCCAGGACGAGAAGGGCAAGTGGTTCGAGATGGACGGCGACGACCTGCTAGCGCGCTGCTTCCAGCATGAGATCGACCACCTCGACGGCATGCTCTTCATCTTCCGCATGAGCGGCCTCAAGCGCGACCTCACCCTGCGCAAGATCCGCAAGCTGCAGCGGGAAGGCAATTGGTAAAACCGTGAAACTGGTATTTTGCGGGACACCGCAGTTCGCCGTCCCCACCCTGCAAGCGCTCCTCGCCGCCGGTCACGATATCCCGCTCGCCGTCACCCAGCCGGACCGCCCCGTTGGCCGCGCGCAGCAGCTCACCGCGCCGCCCGTCAAGCAGGCCGCTCTGGCCGCGGGCATCCCGGTCACGCAACCGGAAAAGACTCGCAGCAACGCAGAGTTCCGCGCCGCGCTTGAGGCTCTGGCTCCCGATGCCATCGTCGTTGTGGCCTACGGGCGCATCATTCCGCCGTGGATGCTGGCCCTGCCGCGCCTGGGCTGCATCAACCTGCACGGGTCGTTGCTGCCGCGCTATCGCGGCGCTGCGCCCATCCAGTGGTCCGTGGCCATGGGCGACGCCATCACCGGCAACACCACCATGCTGCTTGAAGAAGGCCTCGACACCGGCCCCATCCTGCTGCAACAGGCCATGGTCATCGCGCCCGAGCAAACCGCCATAGACCTCTTTGACCTGCTGGCCCACGCCGGCGCGCCGCTGGTTGTCGAGACGCTGGCCCGCCTCCACGCGGGAACCATCGAATCCCGCCCGCAGAATCACTCCGGCGCAACCTATGCCCCCCTGCTCAATCGCGAAGACGGCCGCATGGACTTTGCCGCCCGCACCGCCCACGAGCTCCGCAATCGCTGGCGCGGCTTTCAGCCCTGGCCCGGCGCATTCACCACGCTCGACGGAAAGAAGCTCATCGTTCACCGCATGGACGTGGCCGATGCCACGGGCCTCGCCTTGCCCGCCAATGCACAGCCCGGACACATCCACGTCGAGGGCGATCGCTTGCTAGCTGCATGCGCTGGGAACACCTGGCTCGACCTCGCCGAAGTGCAGCTTGAAGGCAAGAAGCGCATGACCGCCGCCGAGTTCCTGCGCGGAACACCGCTCGTCGCCGGCGCGCGGCTCGGTTGATGGCTATGCCCGCGATCTCGCCCGCACGCAAGGCCGCCTTCCAGATTCTCATGGCCGTCGAGCGAGGCCACTCCCATTCGGATGATCTGCTGCGCGGCAAGGCGGTCAACTCGCTCACCGCGGCGGATCGCAACCTCTGCACCGCAATCGTCCTTGGCGTTCTCCGCTGGCAGATCCAGCTCGATCATCAAATGCAAATCCTGCTCAAGCGGCCCAACGCCAAACTCGACCGCGAAGTCCTCATTGCGCTGCGCATGGGCGCGTTTCAGCTTTTGCACCTTGACCGCATCCCAGCGCGCGCAATTATCGATGAGAGCGTGGAACTGGCCAAGCAGGCCGGCCATCGCTTTGCCTCCGGCATGGTCAACGCCGTGCTGCGCAAGCTGGCCGCCGCGCCTTTCTTCAACTTTTCTGAGAACACGGCCGCCGAGCTCGCCATGGCGCAGGCCCACCCCGCATGGATGGTCGAGCGCTGGGCCGGCTTCTTCTCACTTGTTGCCGCGCGCGCAATCTGCCTCCACGGCCAGAGCCAGCCCGATCTCACCGTGCGCCTTGCCGATCCCAACGCTGAAGCTGAACTCACCGCCGCCAGCATCGTCTTCAAGCCCGCGGAACTCCTCAGCGCCGCGCGCACCGTCGTCGCCGGCGACCCCGCTGCAACCGCTGCATTTCTTGAAGGCCGCGTCCGCATTCAGGACGAAGGCTCTCAACTCGTGGCCGAGCTCGCATCCACTGCCCTCGCCCAAAAAGTAGAAACCATCCTGGACGCATGCGCCGCGCCCGGCGGCAAGACGCTCATCCTCGCCGAGCGCAACCCGCAGGCTCGCATCGTGGCCTGCGAGGCAAGCGAGCCGCGCCACGCGCAACTCAGCAAGCGCGTCACGGCATACCCCCAAATCGAGTGCCGCCTGGCCGACGCAACCAATCTCACGGAAGACTCCGTTTTTGATCTCGCCCTCGCCGACGTGCCTTGCAGCGGCACCGGCACCCTCGGCCGCAATCCGGAGATTCGCCACCGCCTGCGCCTCGAAGACCTGGCCCGCCACGCCGAGCGTCAGCGCGCAATCCTCACCGCGGCACTCCGCGCCGTCCGCCCAGGCGGCCGCGTCGTCTACTCCACCTGTTCTCTGGAGCCGGAAGAAAACGAGCAGGTCGTCGCCGAGGTGCTGGCCGCGAACCCCGCAGCCCGCACCGTTCCGCTCGCAAGCCGCATTGATGAACTACTGGCAGCAAGCATAGTCACGCCCGATGCCGCAGAGCGGCTCAAGTCTTCGATCACGACCGAAGGCTACCTGCGCCTGGTGCCCGGCACATTCCGCACCGACGGTTTTTTCATTGCGATGATTCAGCGAACTGCCTGATCGGCAATTCAGTTGGGTGCCCCAGGTCTCGATTCTGAGATCTGGGAGACCACATGTCTGATCTTAGGAACGGGCAGAGAATATCTGCCTTGTTTCTACTCCGCCGCCAGCCGCAGCTCCGCATACTCCCGCCCCAGCATCCCCACAATGCCTCGACAACCATCTCATGATCGTCACGCTGCGGCAGCCCGGAGACCGTCACGCTGCCCACCACGCCTGCGCCCTCCACAGCCAGCGGAAACGATCCGCCGTTCACGGCAAAGTCCGCCAGCGGCAGACCCTGCTCCTCGGTCAGCGTGGTGTTCTTCGCCTTCAGCTTCAGTCCCACCGCATACGAGCTGCGCAGGAATCGCGCCACCACATTGCTCTTGCGCCGCACCCACTCCGCATGGTCCGGCGCTGTGCCGTCCAGCGCCACATAAAACAGCGGCTGCCCGAAGCGGCGCACATCAATCACCACCGCCAGCCCGCGCTCCTCGGCCAGCGCTTTCATCCGCGTGCCCAGCTCCCACGCCACAGCAGCATCCAGCCGCGCCAGCTTCAGCTCCCGCTCCTGCAACCCCACCCGCTCCAGATCCTCACTCAATCCCATTTGATTCACGCCTTCCGACAGCCAATCATCCAGCCCTACCCACACCGCCTCGGCACTGTTCCCTGTTCCCTACTCCCTGTTCCCTGCTCTTCTCACTTCGCCGCCGTCAGCTTCACCGGCGTGCCCAGGTCCACGCGCATGCCCGCCAACGGCCACTGCGCAATCACCGCGCCTGGCTTTACCGGAGGCCGCGGCGTGGCGCCGGCATTCCCCACCGGCGCCACCGGCACATCCACAAAGCTCGCAGTCACCAAGCGGATACCCACCTTCTGGAGCGTTCCCTGCGCGCCGGCCGCGGGCCATCCAATCAGGTCCGGCATCACGTAGCCGTCGGGCGCTTCGTCCGTGGCCGTTGCCACCAGCAGGTTCACGCTGGGCTGTTCGATGCCCTGCGCATGCGCCGGCGGATCCTGCGCCAGCACGGTTCCCTCCGCGGCCTTTGCGTAGGGCAATCGCGCCGTTCCGCCCACGTCCAGGCCCACACGGCGCAGCCGCAGCGCTGCCACGCGCTCGTCGGAGCCCACAGTATCCGGCACTTCCACCTTCTGCGGACCCAGGCTCTCTGCCACGCGAACTCGCCACTCCCGCCGCACCACCGTGCCCGCCAAGGGCGACTGGGAGAGAATATGTCCCGCCGCCACATCGGCCGAGTAGTAGCGGTTGTCCACGTCCAGGTCCAGACCCAGCCCGGAGGTCTCGCTGCGCGCGTCCACGACCGTCATGCCCTTCAGCGCAGGCACCTGCACCTCGGCGCCGTGGATGGCAAAGTGCATGGTGGTCACGGCGCTCAGCAGAGCCACCGTCACCAGCAGCATCACCAGCGAGCCCACCTGGAAGAAATTCACAAAGTGCTGCTTCTTCATGGCTCCGGCTCCCCGTCCGGGTAGACGATTTCGTAGTCCACCTCGGCCGCCTTCTCCAGCATCTTCGAAACCGAGCAGTACTTGTTCTTCGACAGCCCCACCGCGTCTTCCACGGCGCGCCGGCTCAGCTTGCCGCGCACCGCATAGATGAGCAGAATGCGCGTGAACACCCGCGGAGCCGTCTCCGCGCGTTCTGCCGTCGCTGTCACCCGCAGCCCGGTCAGCTCCTGCCGCTTCTTTTTCAGGATCGACACCACATCCACGCTGGTGCACGCGCACAGCGCCATCAGCACGGCCTCCATCGGGCTGGGCCCGTGCGCATGCGCATCGTCCGCGTCAAACAGTACCGTGTTCCCGTTTTCAGCGACCCCCTGAAACAGATCGCCGTCCTTCCATTCGCTGTGCGCAATCATGGTTGTCTGCTCTCCCGCACGTTACCGCAAGTTATCCGTAGCCGGCTCGGGATGAATCGTTACCCGGTACACCTCCGGGCATTCCAGCTTGAAGCGATCTTCGAGCGCCGTAATCACCTCGTGCACCCGCAGCATGGGCAGCGCATCCGGCAGCGTGCAATGGCAAGAAACCGAGATGTGCTCGCCCGCGCGGCCCACCATGATCTCATGCACATCCATGATCTCCTTGATCATCGCGGCGGTGGTGTGCAGCACGTGCTCGATCTTGCGGTCTTCCTCCACCATCCCATCGGGCTGCTCAATGGTGGCCGGCTCGCTCTCAATGTGCGTCAGCACCGCATCAATCTCCGGCACCTCGCGCAGAATCTCCGCCTCCATTGCCGTAACAAAGTTATGCGCCTCCAGCAGCGGCATGGTCTCGTCCAGTTCCACATGCTGCTCCACGCGCAGGCGTCCATGGTGCGACTGCACGCTGAGCTCGTGCACGCTCACGTTGTTGCGCGCGGCCACGGCGCGCACGCGGTCAAAGATGCTCTCTGCCCGCGCCTGCCGCGGAACCGTGTGGATGACCACGTCCGCCTGAGGCAGCGCCCGATGCACCGCCTCCGTGGCCGCCACCACCAGCTCTCCGGTGTGCTCAAATGTATAGCGCCGCGGCAGCGCCAGCGTCAGGTCGGCAAAGTAGTCCGCGCCCGCGCGACGCACGCGCGCCTGCTCCACCGCCAGCACGCCCGGCACGCGCTCCACTTCCTCCACAATCTGCCGCCGCGTCTCCGCCGGTATCTCATCCAGCAGCACGCTCACCGCATCGTGCCCAAGGTAAATGGTCAGCCGCAGAATCATCAGCGACACAACCACCGCGGCCAGCGGATCCGCATACCGCAGCGCGGCGATCCCCCACTGCTCGCCTGCCCATCGCGCCGCCAGCCCGGCCAGCACCGCAGCCGACGACCAGATGTCGCTCGCAAAATGAAATGCATCCGTGGCCAGCGCCGTTGACCCCGTCCGCTCAGCCACCGCGCGCAACTGCCGCGACCGCCAGAAGTCCACCGCAATGGAGCACACCACTACCGCCACGGGCAGCGCCGAGTGCACAAGTTCCGCCGTCCCATGCACCTCCGCAGCCGGCGGATGAGCCATCCGCACGACAGCCTCATAGATGATCCACGCGCTCGATGCTGCCATCAGCAGCACTTCGCCAAAGGCGGAGAGATTCTCAAACTTCGCGTGTCCGTAGGTGTGGTCTTCGTCGGCGGGCTTGTCGCTCACGCGCACGGAAAAGAAGGTCAGCCCCGAGCCCAGCATGTCCAGGCCGGAGTGCGCCGCGTCGCTCAGCACGCCCAGCGAGCCGGAGAGCAACCCCGCCGCCAGCTTGATGGCGGTCATCACCAGCGCTGCCAGCATGGAGTGGAGCGCCACCTGCCGCTTCTCGGCCGAGTGGCCGGTCGTGAGCGATGCAGCCGAACTGGAAGGCGCGGGTTTCATCAGGCTCTTAGGCTACAGCGGAGCGCGTGCCCGTGTACAACCCGGCAATGCCAAATGTGTAAGGCTGCCACGCGGCGTCAGTGTATCCAGTGGCGCCCATCAGCTTTACCATCTCCGCCGGGGCAGGGAAGTTGCCCACCGAGCGGGGCAGATAGCTGTACGGCCCGTCTTCCCCACAGATCGCGCGCCCAATCGCAGGCAGCACGCGCCGGAAGTAGACCGCATAAGCCTTGCCCATCAGCCCGCCCGGCTCGCTGAAGTCCAGAATCCCCAACTGCCCGCCGGGCTTCAGCACACGATTGAACTCCCGTAGGCCCGCCTCGTAGTTGGCCAGATTCCTGAATCCGAAGGCCGACACAATCAGATCCAGCGAACCGGAGCGCAGCGGCAAGTGCAGCGCATCGGCTTCAAGCGGTACAGCGTAGGCCTGCCCTGCCTTGCGCTCGCCCGCGCCAAACTTCCGCGCCCCGCGGCTCAGCATTCCGCGCGCAAAGTCCGCCGCCAGAATGGGCCGCGCGCCCGCCGGCCTGTGCTTCAAAAGAGCCATGGTCATGTCGCCCGTGCCGCAGCAGATGTCCAGCACCGCCGCATCTGGCCGCTCCAGCACCGTGCGAAACCGCCGCGCCGTCCGCCACCACCACAGCCGGTCCACGTTGGCTGACAAAACATGATTCAGCAAGTCATACCGCGGAGCAATCGCATCGAACATCTGCTGCACGGCCCTCGCCGCGGCAGCTTCGTCCTCTGCGCCCACTGGTTTTGCTCCGGTCGTCATACGGCGCGCTCTTCCTTCGCCTGCGCCAGCATGTACCCCACCGCGGCCTCCAGTTCCGCCGGAGAAACATCTTCCACCACGCCCGCGTCGCCAATCCCCAGCGGAAGCACAAACCGCTTCACGCCGCCCACGTTCTTTTTGTCGCCGCCGGTCGCCGCAATCACCTTCGCCGCCTTCACCTTCAGCGCCGGCAGCGGACCATACATGTGAATCAAACTCTCCAGCCGCGCAAACTGCGAACTGCTGATCGTGCCGCGCTCCCGCGCCAGATGCAACGCGGCCACCATGCCCCAGCCCACCGCCTCGCCATGCAGCAGAGCCTTGTAGCCCGTCGCCTGCTCCACGGCGTGGCCCACCGTGTGGCCCAGGTTCAGGATCATGCGCAGGCCGCCCTCGCGCTCGTCGAGGTTCACCACGCGCGCCTTCATGCGCACCGAGGCGGCAATCACCTTCTCCAGGGCTTTGGGATCGCGGCCCAGCACGGCGTCCGCTTCCTCTTCCATATACCGCACCAGCGCGCGGTCGCGGATGATGCCCGCCTTGATGCTCTCCATCAGGCCCGCGCGCAGCTCGCGGTCCGGCAAGGTGCCCAGCATGCCAATATCCGCAAACACCGCCAGCGGATGATGGAAGCAGCCGATAAGGTTCTTGCCCTCGGGCAGGTTCACGCCCGTCTTGCCGCCCACGCTGGAGTCCACCTGCGCCAGAAAGGTCGTCGGGACCTGCACGTACGGAATGCCGCGCATATAAATCGCCGCCAGAAACCCGCCCACGTCGCCCACAATGCCGCCGCCAAAGGCAATCAGCAGGCTGCCGCGATCCCCGCCCGCCTCCGCCATCTGCCGCGCCAGGCGCTCCACGCTGGCCAGTGTCTTGTGCTTCTCGCCCGGCTCCAGAAACAGAGCCACCGGCGGCTCGGCAAACGACGCACAAAACGCCTCGCCCCATAAGGCCCAGATCGGCGCGGAAGTCACCGCAAACACGCGCCGCGGCAGCCTGCCCGCCACCCGCGCAATCCGCTGCGCCAGTGTCTCCACCAGCCCGCTCGCCACCACCACGTCATACTTCGCCGAAGGCGTCTCTACTCGTATCGTCTGCACGCTGCTCTTATCCTAAATGGCCTGGGTAGGCGGGCTGCCGCCCGGCTTCGCCAGCGAGAGTCCATACGCCGGTTGACAGGAAAGGGCGCGGGGAGGAGAATTATCCCGGGTTTCCATCGGGAAGTTTCTCCAACATGAAGCTGCGCACCGGTACATCCGGACTTGCCTCCGTGCGGGGATGATGAGTCCTTTCCTCGGGAGTCTTCCCTTCGCTTTTGCGCGTTCGTTCCCTCGACATCGTCGGGAGGGGGCAAATATGAAGAAGTCCTTTGCAGCGGCAGCGTTCGTCTGTGTCGCAACCTTCGCATGGTGCGGCGGCTCGGCAACGGTTCCCGGCGCTCCGACCAAAGTGGTCGCGACTGCCGGAAATGCGCAGGCATCGGTGGCCTTCACCGCGCCAGCCAATGGCGGATCCGCGATCACGAAATACACGGTGACTTCAAGCCCCGGCTCAATCGTTGCGACTGGGACCGCAAGCCCAATCGTTGTCACCAAGCTCACCAACGGCGTCGCGTATAGCTTCACGGTGTTTGCCTCCAACAAAGTCGGTGCGGGGCTGGCGTCGGCCCCTTCGGCGGCGGTTACGCCCGCGACTGTTCCTGGCGCTCCAACCAGCGTGGTCGCCACGGCTGGCAGCGCACAGGCATCGGTGGCCTTTACCGCGCCCGCCAGCAATGGCGGTTCCGCGATCACGAAATACACAGTGACTTCAAGTCCAGGCGCAAAGACAGCAACTGGAACAGCAAGTCCAATCATCGTGACGGGGCTCACCAACGGAACTGCCTACACTTTCAAGGTGGTGGCAACAAACAGCGTCGGCAACGGGCCATCGTCAGCCGCTTCGGCGGCGGTGACACCGGCAACGACTCCCGGCGCTCCGGCCAATGTGGCTGCGACTGCTGGTAACGCACAGGCTACGGTGTCCTTCACTGCGCCTGCCAACAATGGGGGCTCGCAGGTCACGAAATACACGGCCACATCAAATCCAGGCGCAATCACCGCGTCCGGTGCGAAGAGCCCAATCATCGTGGCTGGGCTGACAAACGGAACCGCCTACACCTTCACGGTAGTGGCGACAAATAGTGTCGGCATCGGTCCGGCATCGGGCGCTTCGGCGGTGGTGACGCCGGCAACGGTTCCTGGCGCTCCGGCCAACGTGGTCGCGGTCGCCGGCGATAAACAAGCAACGGTTTCGTGCACGGTGCCTCCTAACGGGGGTTCACCAATCACGAGCTACACTGTTGTCTCAACTTCGGGCGCAATCACTGCGACCGGGACAACCTGTTCTGGCATCGTCGTGCCCAAGCTGATCGACAACGTCGCCTACACCTTCGTGGTGAAAGCGACGAACAAAGTCGGAACTGGTCCAGCCTCCGCCCCTTCGGCGGCGGTAACGCCAGAGCCAGTACCGGTGATCAGTTTCGTGAGCCCATGGGCTTGGCGTGTCCTTAGTGCTGAAATTGTGCCGTTTGTTTTCCACGGCAAGAATTTCATTCCATCAACTACACTGACTTGTTCCCCCAACATCAACATCTTGTTGGTGCAGGTCACTGGGTCGACACAGATAATCGTCTATGTCGGATTTGATGGTCATCACAACGGCTACGGCACGTTCCCGTGCAATGTTTCCAATAATGGCGTCGTTTCAAACACGATTCCAATTGGTTTCTATGGGAAAAAGCTGTGCGACGTGTTCCCGAACGGCGAAAATGTTTGCGGGAATTCGCTTAATGGGGACGCTGATTTCTTCGCGCCTAAGACTGGTGCGTTTGAAAAGAGCTCCCCTGGAGTCTTTGCTCTTGGTGCATGTGGAGTTGCGGCTGATTCTTTTACCGGTTTCTGGTCTATGGGCATTGAGCCAATGGACGAAACAGGCGAAGAGTCTGTCAATGCGCCAATTTTGCAAGGCGGGTATACTGATCCGTGTATCGCAAACGCGGCTGCAAACGGATTTGTCACCATCGTTCAGCCAACGCAGACTGACGGACTTAGTTACGGAAGTTGGGTTGGGGAAGCTGGCTCCAACAATTACGTAATCACTGCATTCGCCGGCACTAACCCGCAGTCGCTCGCAATCGGAGTGACAAGTGGGAAGACTTGGGCCTACGTCTTTGACGCTGGTCCAATCGTAACCGGCACCCCAGCCATCGGGAAGGTGAATCTGACCGATGGTATGACCGGAACTTCCGCTTCATGGCCAACAACTGGTATCACTGCCGGTGCCATTGGCGGCTCGTGGATGACAGTGTTCGACTCGCTTGGGCTTGGTGTCATTGTCTCCTCTGGAGACAATGTCGCCAACGTCTTTAGCGAAGACACACTGAAGCCGGTGCTGACCTTCGGCAATGGCGGAATTATCGCCTTGCCGACAGGGAAGACGCCAATCAGCATCATTCGGGTCAAAAACGTCGCCATTGTCGGTAACTCGGACGGGAATGTTGGGACGTTCACAACACTCGATCCTGTGACTGGTAAAGTCACCCTGCTCCCTTTCACGGTGCAGGATATGCCGATCGGGCTCGTGCCGGCCGTTGTGGCGGATGGTCCGGGTGTGGACTTCCTTGTCTGTCCGCAGGTTGCGAATCCGCAGCCGGGTCAAACGAAATGTGTTCCTTTTGCCCTTCCGCAGTGAGCGGAAGGTCGTGCCCCCGAGACCTCGTGTCTTCGGGGCACTTCTGAAGTCGCAGTAGAGGCATTATGGGAGGTCAAAAACAATAGAAATTGGAAAACTTAGGATTCGGAGGAATCGAGGTTTGGTGAGCAAGCTCCGATTCCTCTGTCTCAGCTAGCCGCCCGCAACTCCTCCCGCACAATCCGCCGTAGCGTATCTTCCAGCTTCGGCGCTTTGCCTTCCACGTGCTTGCGCAGGGCTTCGTTGATGAGCGTCTGGTAGCCCACCGCCCCGCCTGACGCATCGGCCACTTTCAGGAAGTGGTCCACCAGGTCTTCGTCCAGGCGAATCG
>Ga0302320_10025625_pt1 | contig 11457 bp, 11 predicted proteins | sample Bog_T0_3_FD_202130 | JGI IMG/M metagenome (GOLD analysis project Ga0302320, IMG submission 202130) | Peat permafrost microbial communities from Stordalen Mire near Abisko, Sweden - Bog_T0_3 | ecosystem: Environmental > Terrestrial > Soil > Wetlands > Peat | place: Sweden: Abisko, Stordalen Mire... | reverse complement strand
TTACCTTACCCTCGGCTTGATCGGAGGCACTAGCCTTGATTGCCTCCTGAATACCCGCCCCAGCAGACTTCTGGAATTGCGCAAACCCGTATTGTGAATAGGTGGCAAAGATCCCAAATAGTACGAGAAGTTGCGCCAACAAGTTTCCGCCCATGGCTTAAGCGATCTCCCGAAACAAGAGTAGCCGAACAATCTGAGCATATTCAATCAGAAACGCTGAATCACGAACACATTGCAATTCCCTTTTGAAAGCTCCTGCCTCTTGCTTTAGGCTGGAGGCATGACGCGCCGACGCTGGATTGCCGACGAATTCTCTGGAGATCACGCCTCGCTGCTGGGGGCGAACGCTGCGCATTTGGCGCGAGTGCTGCGAGCGCGGGTGGGGCAGGAGTATGACATCGTCTGCGGCGACGCGGTGCGGATGGGAACGATCACCTCGGTCAACGAAGAGCGCGTGGAGTTTGCTTTGGGCGAGGTAGTCGCGGAGGGCGGTGAGCGCGAGATTGTGCTGCTGATGGCGGTTTACAAGTTCGACCGGATGGAGTGGGCGATTGAGAAATGCACGGAGCTGGGCGTGACTCGGATCATTCCGGTGATTGCTCGGCGGACGGATGCTCACCTGGCGACGGCGGTGGCGAAGCGCGTTGAGAGGTGGCGGAGGATCGTGCATGAAGCGGCGCAACAGTCGAGGCGGCAGCGCGTTCCTCAGATTGATGAGCCGGTGAAGCTGAAGGCGGCGCTCGATGTGGAGGTCGGACTGCGGCTGCTATTGAATGAAAATGAACGTGCACAAAAAATTTGCGATGCGCTCGAAAAAAATGTCCGCGAAGTGGCTTTTGCGGTTGGACCCGAGGGTGGATGGACCGAAGAAGAGCTCGCGCAGTTTGACACTGCAGGGTGGCAGAGCGTGACGATGGGCGAGACAATTTTGCGGGCGGAGACGGCGGCGATTGCAGCTCTTGCGGTGGCGGCGGCGGTTCTCGACTGACTCTGCGATGTGCGTCTTACCCGCATAAACACTAAGGGGAACGCTTTCGCGTTCCCCACTCGTGTAGCCTTGTATCCGTTGGTTGTTACTTTTTCTTTGCGACTTTCTTGGCGGCTTTCTTAACGGCCTTCTTCGCTGCTTTCTTCGTTGCCATGACTATTCTCCCTTTGAACAATCTTGGAATTGAATTACAACAATTCGTTGTAATTCCCTAGTTGTATAAGTGTTATAGAAAAACAAGTCAAGAAAAAAATGAAAACGCGGAGGCGACGATAGCCTCCGCGTGATGCGATTCACAACAGTTCCGAGCTCTAGAGAAATCCCGTGGAAGGTGTAGCCGACGAAAAATGGAAGCCATGGAATACCTCCGAGACGGAGAGCACTGTTTCCCAGGTTATCGCCGACAAGATCATCGGCGCGAACCTGGGGCACCCGATTTCTCGGATACAGCTACCATAAAATCGCTCTAACGAAGTGCGCGCAGGAGCAATCCGGAGATTGTGTCCTGCAAAGTGTGAGCCATCATCGCCGGTCGCAGACTCTTGCGCCAGATGCTGAGGACTCCGAAGGAGAGACCTAGCAGGGCGATGAGCACCATGCGCGGCGCACCTTCGTATCCGTGGCCGAGTCCGAAAAGAATGCTGACGACGACGAGGGCAGTCCAGCGATTACGCACCAGACGCGTACACTGCTTCTGAAGATAGCCGCGGAAGAGAACCTCTTCACAGAAACCGGCGGTTGCGCTTAGGCAGACCCAGAGGAAGACTTCGAGCCCATTTTGCGGAGCGAGAAAGCCAATCTGCCTTTGCGCGTCGTCGATATTGGCCGCGCCGTGATTCATGCCGAGAGCCAGCGCGACGACGGCGAGCAGCATCAGCGCAGCGAACCATGCTCCACAGGCAATGGCGATGTCGAGAAGAAAATCCTCCACGCGTTGCCAGCGTCCGCCGATCAACTCCCGCAACGTGCCCCCGGACCGACGCACTCCCCACCAGACGTAGGCGGTGAAGAGCCACTCGTAAATCATGGTGGCGACGTAGATACGGATGTGCGAGTTGCCGGAGTGCGCTCCGTGGCCGCTGCGCGCGTTGCCGATGCTCATGGCTCCGAGCACGAGCAGGAGCACCGCTGTGTGCCAATAAGGGATGTCGCGCGGACTCTCTACAGGAGCGGGCAGCAGTTGCTCGGCGCTGGGAGGCGCAGTCTCGGGCGTCGTGTTGCTCTCCATGCATCTCCTTGCGCGGACAGGTCAAAGTTCGTATGTTTCGCGTATCCCACCTTAGCCGCAAGAGCGGCGGCGAAGGTGGGGCACCCAGAGTTCTTCTAATCGATGCTGAGAACGCCGCCGCTGCCGCCGGAGGCCTTTACTTCTTCTGCGCGAGCCAGCACCTTGCGGGCAAAGGCAAAGATACTCTTCGCGTTATTCGCCTGCTCGCCGCCGAGCACGACTGGATGTCCTGAGTCCCCGCCCTGACGAATGGTGGGATCGAGCTCGATGCGTCCGAGGAAAGGCACTCCGTACTGCGTGGCCGTACGCTCGCCTCCGCCGGTGGAGAAGACATCGATCTCATGATTGCAATGCGGGCAGACCATGTAGCTCATGTTCTCGACGATGCCGAGGATTTCGACATTGACCTGCTTGAACATTTCGATGGCCTTGCGGGCATCTTGCAGCGACACGTCAGAGGGCGTGGTGACGACGACGGCTCCGGTGAGCGGCACGGACTGGGTGAGTGAGATTACGACGTCGCCGGTGCCGGGGGGAAGATCGATGATGAGGTAGTCGAGCTCTCCCCAGGCCACCTGGCCGAGAAACTGCTTGATCACTCCGTGAAGCATGGGGCCACGCCAGACGAGCGGCTTGTCTCCGGGATTGAGATAGCCAACGGAGATGACCTTGAGTCCGTAACGCTCGGCTGGGACGATCAGATTCTCAGGCGTGAGCTGCGGCTCTCCGGTTTCGCCCAGCATGAGAGGAACGTTGGGCCCGTAGATGTCTGCATCGAGCAATCCAACTTTGTGGCCGAGACGCGCAAGGGCCAATGCGAGATTCACGGCGAGCGTGGTTTTACCGACTCCGCCCTTGCCGGAACCAACGGCGATGATGGACTTGATACCAGGAATGGTTTGCGGGCCTTCGGGTTGCGGAGCGCCTGGATGTGCGTGCATGTGCAAAGGATGCGTCCTTAAACAATCGTGATGTTGTGACTTTTGATTATACCGGGTAGGCACGGGCGCGGAAGTCACTGAGGGTGGCGGCGGAGCTGTGAAGGATCGCTGGGAGTTAATCGATGTACGAATGTAAAGACAACGCCCGGCGTTGACCGGGCGTTTGCAAGAGAGGCTGCTTCTACTTCACGCCCATGGAACAGTGGTTCGCGATTTCCTTCCAGTCCCCGCTCTGCTTCTGAAAAACGTCAGTGCAGATGACGGTGCGTGCGTAGTGCTTGCCGTTCATCGTCGCGTCGTAGGTGTTTGTGTAGGTTGCAACGGCAGCGTCACCATAGGAGCGAACCTTGATGCCGCTGACTTTTTCGCTCTTCATCTTGTTCTTCGTGTTCTTCATGTCAGCCAGGAAGGACTGCTTCGTATCGTAGGTTCCACGGCTGGTGCCTCCAGTCCAATCGTCAGCCAGAAGCTTCTCGTAGAAGCTGGTGTCGTCGGCAAGGTCGGCCTTGACTGCGTCATTCTCCAGCTTGGTGATGGTTGCAGCGGGGTCATCATCGGGGCTGGCGACTACCGCCGCACAAGGGGAGGTAATCGCAAGGGTCAGCAAAAGGCAAATGGCTAGGCTTTTCATCTGGGGTCTCGGGCTTCGAGGTGAGGGCAACAGCGGGGATCGCCCGCTGATTGCCTTGGATGCCTAGCGTCTGAATCAGGAACCGCGAAATCGAGAGCTCGATAAGGTGGTGAGGACAAGACAATGCCCGACCGAAGCCGGGCATTGTCTGCAAACAAGAGGCTGCTACAGACTGCTCATGTTGGAAAGGAAGTCGCTGTTGGTGCGCGTCTTGGTCAGCTTGTCGATGAGTAGCTCCATGGCTTCCACGGGCGATAGCGGGTTGAGCACGCGGCGCAGGACCCAGATTCGCTGCAGGTCTTCCTTGGCCTGAAGCAACTCTTCCTTACGGGTTCCGGAGCGCTGAATGTCAATGGCCGGGAAGACACGCTTGTCGCTGAGTTTGCGATCGAGTATGACTTCCATGTTGCCGGTGCCCTTGAACTCTTCGAAGATGACGTCGTCCATGCGGCTGCCGGTCTCGATTAGAGCTGTGGCTATGATGGTGAGCGAGCCGCCCTCTTCGATGTTGCGGGCCGCGCCGAAGAAGCGCTTGGGGCGCTGCAGGGCGTTGGAGTCCACGCCGCCGGAGAGTACTTTGCCCGAGGGAGGAACGATGGTGTTGTAGGCGCGCGCTAGACGGGTGACGGAGTCTAGCAGAATGACTACGTCACGCTTGTGCTCTACGAGGCGCTTGGCTTTTTCGATCACCATTTCCGCGACCTGCACGTGGCGGGCTGCGGGCTCGTCAAAGGTGGAGCTGATGACTTCGCCTTTTACCGAACGCTGCATGTCCGTAACCTCTTCCGGGCGCTCATCGATGAGCAGAACGATCAGCACGACCTCGGGATGGTTGGCGGTAATGGAGTTCGCGATGTTCTGGAGCAACATCGTTTTACCGGTACGCGGGGGAGCAACGATCAGTCCGCGCTGGCCTTTGCCGATGGGAATCAGCATGTCCATGACGCGGGCGCTCATGTTATCGCGCACGGTTTCCAGCTTTAGACGCTCCTGCGGATAGAGCGGCGTCAGGTTGTCAAAGAGAATTTTGTTGCGGGCCTCGTCGGGCGACTCAAAGTTGACGGCCTCGATCTTTACCAGCGCGAAGTACTTCTCTCCCTCGTGCGGAGGACGGACCTGGCCGCTGACGGTGTCACCGGTCTTGAGGTCGAACTTGCGGATCTGCGACGGAGAGACATAGATATCATCGGGGCCGGGCAGATAGTTGTAGTCGGGGGAACGGAGGAAGCCGTAGCCGTCTGGAAGAATCTCCAGGACGCCTTCGGCGAAGATGTGTCCTTCTTTTTCGCTCTGCGCCTGAAGGATCTTAAAAATGAGGTCCTGCTTGCGCAGGCCGCTCGCACCGGGGAGGTCGAGCTCGCGAGCGATCTTGGTCAGCTCGGTGATGTTTTTTTCTTTTAACTCAGCGATCGTCATGTCCACCTACGGAATGTTTCTTGAGAGGAAGGAATCAGGTGCGCGGCAATTGCGCCGGGAAAGTGGCTGCCGATTCTGAAGCCCGGCAAACGGCAACCATTTGGATGGGAACCAGCCTGCAACTGCGGCTGGATTGGATGGTACACGGCTAATATTGCGATTTGATTACTGCATACTGCCGGTTCACTTGCGATTCAATTGGTAAGGCTGACTTCCTTGCGAAGTGCCGCTCAGACGGCACTCCGCAAGTTTGTTTCTAGAATTCAGCCGCTATGCCGCACGACGCTGAGCGTCTTTTGCATTCACCGGATCGGCCATCACGTTGGCGCGTTCATTGTCGGAGATGCGATTCAGGACATCATTTGTTGTGTCCTTGATGCGGGTATTCGGTTTGTGAAACTTACGAGTTGCCTTGGAAGCAATCTGGCAGAGCATATAACGATTCTGCAGGGTATGTAAAGCTTCGAAGACTTTATCTGAACGCATTGACTTCTCCTTAATTACGTTTTCCTGGCGCGCTACGGGCGGCTTGCAGGTCAACGGGCTGGCTATGGTCCCTGTGCACGATTGGCAGATTTTCCGAAGCGTGCCGATATTCTTGAAAATCACTCAGGGCTTGCTGTTTGTATTTGCCTGCCCAATATAGATGCCAAGCAAATTGGTTTGACGCTAAAACTAGGGCGAACAGTTTCTCCCACCTGAGTTCTGTACGTCCGAGAAATCCGTTCAAGACGATGCCCTGAAGAGCGCGTCAAGGGAATGACCTCCTGATGACAACCTTTTGTGCTTGGAGGGCCCCTGGGCAGCCCTTTTGACTCGGGCCGGAATTGAATGGTCGAACCGCATCCATACTCTCCGCGATTCCTGCTGACAGTTTGTACATTAAAACTTCGTGGGCCTAAGGTCAACATTCTTTTTCGTGACCTGATATTTTGTAAATCATTGATTCTTATAGATACCGTCTCGATCAGTATTACTTTATTGGTTACTTTTGGGTGATCGGGGATTGCCTATTGGCGGGTACGCGAAGGGTCGGGGGTGCGGGCTACGCTTACATCCAAGTGGAGTTGTAGCCCCGGAGCGACCGCAGGTGGATAGCAATTACCATCCGGATTGAAGCTCTTGGCGCAGGCGGCGGAAAATTGGCGGCGGATAGGCGACTGGGCAAATTGCCATACCTCGGCAAAAGGAGCGCCACTGGATTCCGGTGCAGGAGGCACGCTGGGAAAAGCGCATCCGGGCGAGGGCGGGCATGCGTCATTGGCTACCCAGAAGAAGAGTTCGCGTCCTGCGGCGGAGTCATGCAGATCGCGGGCGGTGCTGATGAATCCGCCGCGCTTCTCAGGAATCTCGATGCCGGAGCAGTAGATTCCAGCGCGATAGCCGGCTTGCCGCACGGCTTCTGCCCAAGCGAATACGTATTGCTTCTGCTCGGGCAACATACGCCCACCTTCCTCCTGATCGAGAAAGATGACACTTCCCTTTCGGAATCCCTCGGCCGCTGCGGCACGCGTGGCGGCCCTGCCGTCGGCTGCGCCGGGATTGTGCGCGGATTTCAACTGGGCATAGGTGCGTCCGTTAAAGAGAAGGAGAAAGCCGAAGCCGTTACGTTCGAGCAATTCACGCTTGCCATTCCATCCGTTGGAGTTAGATCCGGGCGGATTGCTGAGCCAGTATCCGGAGAAGGCGAAGGTTTTGCGCAGAGCAGGCAGAGCTTCGTCACCGGGATATTCGTTGCGGTCGAAGCCGAGACATTCCTTCCTGCCTCCACATTGGGATTGTCCCCCGGTGTCATGAGAGCGTTTGACTTCGGCTGCGGGGAGGGCTTGTGCGCAGCCCAGCAAGAGCAGCATGGATAGGCACAGCAACAGAGCACTTGGCTTGATCATAGATTTTAGTTTAAGACAGCGGCGCGTGAGAGAGACATGCGGTCCCGTCGCCAGCCATGTTGAGACAAATTGAGAATTCGCACCGAGGATTGTGCAAGGTGGAAAACCATCTATGAAAACGGCATGATGCGGAGCCTCGCGCGGCCTTTTACGCATGCATTTCCACATTCGTGTTGAAAACCGCAACGAAACCACTCTGAATTTGTCTTGACATCGGACCGAAATGGCGTATTCCCAGAAAGGTGCTAATCCCGAAACGCGAGCGCCATTGGCAAGCTATGAGGTACAAACGGGTAATAGTTCTGTCATACCCGATTGCAGGCTGCGCAAAGGCCCCGCGGCCATTGCTCCTAGCATCTTCATCCGTTTAAACTTCGACCATTGAGCCGTTGCTGCCTGCCGAGTTTAGCACCCTCAGACTTTCCTGCATTGCACAGAACTCCGCGATGAGGATTGACGAGTGATGCTGGAAAGCGCGACGGAACAGAGAATCACAGGAGACGCTTCTTGCTGTACCTTCACGGGGTTGGACATTTTCATCCTGAGACGATTCTTGATAACCACTTTCTTTCCTCCCTCGATATTGGCGTGGACGTGAAGTGGATTGAGGACCGGGTGGGCATTGTTGAACGGCACACCACGCTGCCGCTGGAATATCTGCGGCAGACCCGCAATCAGGATCCTCGGGCCGCTGCCGAAGCAGCACACACGACGCCCACCGAAATGTCTGTGAAGGCAGCGCAAATGGCGTTGGAGCGGGCCGGGCTGGAGGTATCGCAACTGGGAATGATCGTCTCGGGTGGATGCTCGCCCGAGATGCAGATACCTGCCGACTCCAGTCGCATTGCCAACGCACTGGGCGTGCGCGTCACCTGCTTCGACCTGCAATCGGCATGCTCCAGCTTTGCTTCGCAGATTCACTTTCTGGACCAGATGCGCCCGGAAGCTCTCCCGGATTATGTCCTGGTGGTCAACAGCGAGACCTTTACGCGCAGCATCAACTACACCGACCGTAGGCAAGCGGTGCTGTTCGGAGACGCGGCGACTGCGGTGATCGTTTCCTCGCGCGTCCCGTCAGAGGCTCAGATTTCACAGACCAGCTTTGGCAGCGATCCGGCAGGACAACATCAGATCACGATTCCGACGGGCGGGCACTTCGCGCAGGAGGGCCACGCGGTGCAGGTATTCGCGATCAAGACCACGACCGACGTGGTGAAGAACCTGAAGGCATCTGTGCCTGAAACGGAGACACGGCGGCAGGTGTTCATTGGTCACCAGGCCAACCTGCGCATGCTGGAGAATGTTTGTAAGCGCACTGGAATTGCGCTGGCAGATCACTACGCCAATGTCGCATACTTCGGAAACTGCGGGGCAGCAGGCGCACCCAGCGTTCTCTCTCAGAAATGGGACGAGCTGCGCAATACTGTCATTCACATGGCAGTGGTGGGCTCGGGGCTGGCTTGGGGTGGAATGCGGATTTCGCGCGGCTGCAGCTAAAGATCTTGCGTATTCCTGTCGTTACTGTTGCAACAGACAGGAGCATGTTCAAGATGATCAATCCCATTAGTCCCGCTACGGCCCTGCAATCGCCTACCGAAAGCACTCCGACACCGCCGAAACCTGCACCACCGCCGAAGCCCTACACGGTTGAGGATCGCGTAACTTTGAGCAGAGACAAGGACCACGACGGCGACAACAGTTAGATGTTGAGACCGAAAAAGCCCCGACGACAACCAACGCCGGGGCTTCTGCTTGTTCGCAATCTGGGATCGCCTGTTACGCCTTGGCGGGCTCTCCGATAGGGGTAGTAGGCAAAGCTTGCGCTTCTTTGCGTAACTCCTCGAAGAGGATCGTACTGAGATAACGCTCGCCGAAGCTGGGGATAATCGCGACTATCAGTTTGCCTGCATTCTCAGGACGCTTTGCGACTTTCAGGGCCGCAAAAACAGCGGCTCCAGCGGAGATGCCGACCAGCAGTCCTTCCTCTTTTGGGAGACGGCGAGCGAAGTCCACAGCCTCATCATTGGTAACTTGAACCACTTCGTCGATCAACTTGGTATCCAGCACACCCGGCACAAAGCCCGCGCCGATTCCCTGAATTTTATGTGGGCCGGGCTTGCCGCCAGAGAGCACAGGGCTGTCCGTTGGCTCAACAGCGATGGCCTTGAATTCGGGATTGCGCTCCTTGATGTAACGGGCCACACCGGTGAGGGTTCCGCCTGTACCAACTCCGGAGATGAGAATGTCCACCTTACCGCCCGTATCGTTCCAAATCTCGGGGCCTGTGGTGTCATAGTGAATCTGCGGGTTCGCCGGGTTGTTGAACTGCTGGAGGACGTAGCCGTTGGGAGTGGTCGCGAGAAGCTCCTCGGCCTTGGCCACGGCACCCTTCATGCCATTGGGTCCTGGGGTTAGCACGATCTTTGCTCCGAAGGCGAGCAGGAGCACTCGGCGTTCCAGGCTCATGGTCTCCGGCATTGTGAGAATGAGTTCGTAGCCCTTCACCGCAGCCACGAAGGCTAGCGCAATGCCGGTGTTGCCGCTGGTGGGTTCGATGAGCACGGTTTTGCCGGGAGTGATTTTGCCATCGCGCTCGGCAGCTTCTATCAGCGCAACACCGATCCTATCCTTCACACTGGCCAGGGGATTCTGGCTTTCCAGCTTTACAGCTACACGCGCGGCTGCGCCTTTGGTGATGTTGTTGAGGTAGAGAAGCGGCGTATTTCCAATCAACTCGGTGATACTGTTTGCAATTGGCATTTCGTCTCCATCTGCCCCGCGAGGGGCGAACCGCGAAAGTTGGTTGCGACTGACGGCGGCTCCATTGGGAGACCGCGACAGGAATGTGTACGAGAGCCTTACTCCATCGGATGCGCCGCGACCCGGTTCCGGCCCAACAAAAAGCCCACCGGCCTGAGTCACTGGCGGTGGGTTCGTGAAATTCGCTTGTTCTGAATTCTATTCCACGATCTCATGTTCGCCAGATAGCGCCATCCTGCAACAACAGCAGGAAGAGATGCGACAGCTCTGGCAACAAACGATCATGATCACTGTTTATAGCCCTTCCCCCTCTCGGAGTCAATCTTGTAGACGTACATTTTTGAAAGGCAATAGGGAAACCCGACGCAAGTTCAGCACCCTAGCGTCAGGCCGAAACATCCAACGGATGTACAAAACCCGTGCGAGTGGTGCGCTCGCTTACGCATTCACATTCTTACAGACGCTCAAAGATGAAGGAAAGGCGCTGAAGGCGAACACGCCTGCGGCGGTAAGGTTCAGAAAACTCCATGGCAAAAATACACTCGTGGGCTGCGCAAGGCCCAAAGCAGAAGCTGAGCTTGTATGAGTTTGACCCCGGTCCTTTGGGGGAGGAAGAAGTTGAGATTTCGGTCGAGCATTGCGGGTTGTGTCATTCCGATTTATCCGTGCTCAACAATGAGTGGGGATTTTCGCATTATCCTTTTGTACCCGGACACGAGGTCATAGGGCGTGTGGTGGCTGCGGGCACGCTGGCAAAAGGAGTGAAGGTCGGCGACCATGTCGGTCTGGGATGGTACTCGGGAAGCTGCATGCACTGCGAGCTTTGTCTGGATGGCGACCAGCACCTGTGCCGCAAGGCGCAGGCCACCATCATCGGACATGCCGGAGGGTTTGCCGATCGGGTACGGGGACACTGGGCCTGGACGATTCCCTTGCCTCAAGGACTGGACGCGACCACTGCGGGACCGCTACTCTGCGGCGGCATCACGGTATTCAATCCTTTTGTGCTGTACTCCATCAGTCCGACGGCTCGCGTGGGAATTCTCGGCATTGGCGGATTGGGACACATGGCGTTGAAATTTGCCCACGCATGGGGCTGCGACGTCACAGCGTTCTCATCGAGCGAGTCCAAGTATGAGGAGGCGAAGTCGCTTGGCGCGCACCACGTGGTCAACAGCCACGATGTGACATCCATCAAGGCGATTGCGGGTTCGCTGGACCTTCTGCTGGTCACCGCCAATGTTCCCCTTGAGTGGGGCGCGCTGATTGGCACGCTTGCTCCAAAGGGGCGCTTACACGTGGTTGGAGCGGTGCCGGAGCCTATTCCCGTGCAAGCGTTCTCGCTGATCGGCTCTGAGATTGAAATCTCCGGCTCTCCTACGGGCTCGCCAGTGGACATGGCACGGATGCTAGAGTTTGCGGCGCGCCACAAGATTGCGCCACAGGTGGAGCGCTTCCCGATGAGTCAGGTGAACGAAGCGCTTGCCCATCTGGACGCAGGGAAAGCTCGCTATCGCATCATCCTCGACGCGGACTTCAAGTAGCGCCGACTGAACCCTGGAACCCCGCCGAGGCGCTGCCAGGGCGGGGTCTGTTATGGTGCT
>Ga0302320_10025624_pt1 | contig 11457 bp, 7 predicted proteins | sample Bog_T0_3_FD_202130 | JGI IMG/M metagenome (GOLD analysis project Ga0302320, IMG submission 202130) | Peat permafrost microbial communities from Stordalen Mire near Abisko, Sweden - Bog_T0_3 | ecosystem: Environmental > Terrestrial > Soil > Wetlands > Peat | place: Sweden: Abisko, Stordalen Mire... | reverse complement strand
GAGGAGGTGATCGAGGCGATCGTCGCCTATTTCCGCCACGCCGCCCAGGGTCTGGAGGAGAAGAAGCAGATCCTCTACCTGCTGGGCCCGGTGGGCGGCGGCAAGTCGTCCCTGGCCGAGGGCCTGAAGTCGCTCCTGGAGAGGGTGCCGTTCTACGCCATCAAGGGCTCGCCGGTGAACGAGTCGCCCCTGGGGCTGTTCAACCCGGTGGAGGACGCGCGGATCCTGGAGGACGACTACGGCATCCCCCGCCGCTACCTGGGCACCATCATGAGCCCATGGGCGGTCAAGCGGCTGCACGAGTTCGGCGGCGATATCACCCGGTTCCGGGTGGTGAAGCTGTTCCCCTCGGTGCTGTCCCAGGTGGGCGTGGCCAAGACCGAGCCGGGGGACAAGAACAACCAGGACATCTCCTCGCTGGTGGGCAAGATCGATATCCGCAAGCTGGAGACCTATTCCCAGAACGACCCGGACGCCTACTCCTACTCCGGCGGGCTGTGCCTGGCCAACCGGGGGATGCTGGAATTCGTGGAGATGTTCAAGGCGCCCATCAAGGTGCTGCACCCCCTGCTCACCGCCACCCAGGAGGGGAACTACAAAGGGACCGAGGGCTTCGGCGCCATCCCCTTCGACGGCCTGATCCTGGCCCACTCCAACGAGGCGGAGTGGACGACCTTCAAGAACAACCGGAACAACGAGGCGTTCCTGGACCGCATCTACATCGTCAAGGTCCCGTACTCGCTGCGGGTTTCGGACGAGGTGCAGATCTACCAGAAGCTGCTGGACGGCTCCTCGCTGTCCCAGGCGCCCTGCGCCCCGGACACCCTGCGCATGCTGGCCCAGTTCTCGGTGCTGTCCCGGTTGAAGGAGCCGGAGAACTCCAGCGTCTATTCCAAGATGCGCATCTACGACGGCGAGAACCTCAAGGACATCGATCCCAAGGCCAAGAGCTACCAGGAATACCGGGACTTCGCCGGGGTCGACGAGGGCATGACCGGTCTCTCCACCCGGTTCGCCTTCAAGATCCTCTCCAAGGTCTTCAACTACGACCACCGGGAGGTGGCCGCCAACCCGGTGCACCTGATGTACATCCTGGAGCAGCAGATCGAGCAGGAACAGTTCCCGCCCGCCACCGAGGAGCAGTACCGGCGCTACCTGAAGGAGTACCTGTCGCCTCGCTATGCCGAGTTCATCGGCAAGGAGATCCAGACCGCCTATCTGGAGAGCTATTCCGAGTACGGCCAGAACATCTTCGACCGCTACGTGACCTATGCCGATTTCTGGATCCAGGACCAGGAGTTCCGGGACCCCAACACCGGCGAGATGCTGGACCGGGCCGCGCTCAACGAGGAACTGGAAAAGATCGAGAAGCCGGCCGGGATCTCCAACCCCAAGGACTTCCGCAACGAGGTGGTCAACTTCGTCCTGCGGGCCCGGGCCAAGCACGACGGCAAGAACCCCCTGTGGACCTCCTACGAGAAGCTGCGGGCGGTGATCGAGAAGAAGATGTTCTCCAACACCGAGGAGCTGCTGCCGGTGATCTCCTTCAACACCAAGTCCAGCTCCGACGACCAGAAGAAGCACCAGGATTTCCTTGACCGGATGGTCAACAAGGGCTACACGGAAAAACAGGTGCGACTGCTGTGCGACTGGTATCTGCGAGTGCGGAAGTCGTCCTGACGGTCTGGAGGGGGGCCCATGATCCGCATCGTCGATCGGCGACTTGACAGCAAGAACAAGAGTTCCGTCAACCGCAGCCGATTCATCCGACGTTTCAAGAGCCAGATCAAGAAGGCCGTTTCCGACGCCATCGACAAGAGCGGCATCCGCGATCTGGCGGAGGGCAAACGGATCGGCATTCCCGGCAAGGACATCAATGAGCCCCAGTTCCGCACTGGCCAGGGCGGGGTGCGCGAGCAGGTGCTGCCGGGCAATGACCGGTTCACCACCGGGGAGACCTTCGACCGGCCCCAGGGCCAGAAGGGCGGCCGTGGCTCCAAGGCCAGCAACGAAGGGGAGGGGGAGGACGATTTCGTCTTCACCCTGACCCGGGACGAGTTCATGGAGATCTTCTTCGAGGAGCTGGCCCTGCCCAACCTGGTCAAGCGGCACCTGGCCAGCATCACCGAATTCAAGCGGGTGCGGGCCGGCTACTCCCAGACCGGGGTCCCCACCAACATCAACCTGATCCGCACCATGCGCGGCGCGGCCGGGCGCCGGATCGCCGTGGGCGGGCCTTACGCCGCCAAGCTGCGGGAGCTGGAGGAGGAGCTGGCCCAGCTGCTCCTGAACCGCGGCGAGGGCGACCCGGAAGTCACCCGGGTGCGCCATGAGATGCTGCGGCTGCGGGCCCGGGCGGAATCGGTGCCGTTCATCGACTCCTTCGATCTGCGCTACAACAACCACGTGAGGATCGCCCAGCCGACGACACAGGCGGTGATGTTCTGCCTGATGGACATCTCGGGCTCCATGGACGAGGAGAAGAAGAACATCGCCAAGCGCTTCTTCACCCTGCTCTACCTGTTCCTGACCCGCTCCTACGAGCACATCGACGTGGTCTTCATCCGCCACCACACCGTGGCCGAAGAAGTGGACGAGGAGAACTTCTTCCACTCCAGGGAGACCGGCGGGACGGTGGTCTCCAGCGCCCTGAAGCTCATGCGCAAGGTGATCGATCAGCGCTACGCCAGCAGCCTCTGGAACATCTACGGGGCCCAGGCCTCGGACGGGGACAACTGGCTGGAGGATTCGGTCCTCTGCTACCAGCTGCTCAACGAGCAGATCCTCGGGCTGACCCAGTTCTACGCGTACATCGAGATCGCCGAGGACACCCCCCAGAACCTCTGGGAGGAATACGAAAAGGTCCAGATGGCCCACGAGGGGGTTTTCGCCATGCGGCGGATCAAGGCGGTCACCGACATCTATCCTGTGTTCCACGACCTGTTCAAGAAGCGCGTGTAGGAGAGTTCCATGGCCCGCAAGAAGATCCAGCCCCTGCCGGGCGGTTCGGAATGGAGCTTCGATTCCATCGAGGCCTATGACCAGGCCATCGGCAAGATCGCCAGCAACTACGGGCTGGAGTGCTATCCGCACCTGCTGGAGATCATCAGCACCGAGCAGATGATGGACGCCTACGCCTCCATCGGCATGCCGGTGTACTACCACCACTGGTCCTTCGGCAAGCAGTTCCTGGCCACCGAAGGCCGCTACAAGCGCGGCCAGATGGGCCTGGCCTACGAGATCGTGATCAATTCCGACCCCTGCATCGCCTACCTCATGGAGGAGAACACGCTGCCCATGCAGGCGCTGGTCATCGCCCACGCCGCCTACGGGCACAACTCCTTCTTCAAGGGCAACCACTTGTTCAAGCAGTGGACCGCGGCCAACGCCATCATCGACTACCTGGTGTTCGCCCGCAATTTCATCGCCGAATGCGAGGAGCGGCACGGCCAGGACGCGGTGGAGCGGCTGCTGGACTCCTGCCACGCGATCATGAACCTGGGCGTGGACCGCTACAAGCGGGCGCCCAAGCTGTCGCTGGCCAGGGAGCAGGCCCGCCAGCGGGAACGGGAGGAGTACCTGCAGACCCAGATCAACCAGCTCTGGCGGACCCTGCCGCCCCAGCCGGAAAAGGACGGCCAGGCTGAGGAGAAGCGGTTCCCTGCCGAGCCCGAAGAGAACATCCTGTATTTCATCGAGAAGAACGCGCCGCTGCTGGAGCCCTGGCAGCGGGAGGTGATCCGCATCGTGCGCAAGATCGCCCAGTACTTCCACCCCCAGCGCCAGACGCAGGTCATGAACGAGGGGTGGGCCACCTTCTGGCACTACACCCTGCTCAACACGCTGTATGACGAGGGCCGGGTCAGCGACGGCTTCATCCTGGAGTTCCTGCAGTCGCACACCAACGTGGTCTACCAGCCGCCCTACAACAGCAAGTGGTACTCCAGCATCAACCCCTACGCCCTGGGCTTCGCCATGTGGCGGGACCTGCGCCGCATCTGCGAAAGTCCCACCAATGAGGACCGGGAATGGTTCCCGGAGGTGGCCGGTTCGGACTGGCGGGCGACGTTCAACTTCGCCATGCACAACTTCAAGGACGAAAGCTTCATCGCCCAGTACCTGTCGCCCAGGCTCATGCGCGACTTCCGCTTCTTCTCGGTGGTGGACGACGACCACAACCCCAAGCTGCGGGTGGGCCCCATCCACGACGACCAGGGCTACCAGACCCTGCGCCAGGCCCTCTCCGACCAGTACAACCTGGGCAGCCGGGAGCCCAACATCCAAGTCTGGAACATGGACCGGCGCGGCGACCGGGCGCTCACCCTGCGCTACTTCAGCTACCAGCGCCGGCCGCTGCACGAGGACTTCACCGAGGTCCTGGACCATGTGGCCCACCTGTGGGGGTTCCCGGTGCGGCTGGAGGAGCAGACCCCGTCCGGCGAGGTCAACCACCTGGCGGAAAAGCGAACCTGATACCGTCAGATCCCGTCCTGGTCAAGCGGCCGTTCCAGGCATAAGCAACCGTAGCGGAGCAAGCCTCGCAACGGTTGCTAAAACGCCAAGCCCGGTTCGCTCTGCAGCAAAGTGCTCTTGCCGGTCTGCCGCAACCCTGAGAGAACGACCACCGGCAGCTGCCGAAGCGCGCGGTCCAGTCTGTGGGATAGTTCTCGGGGCAGGTAGGCTGTCATAATCAGACACATCGTAGTGTCATTATGACAGACAAGCAAGGGGCCTTTTGACGCTCACCGGGTGAACAGCACCTCGGAGAGCGGCCGGCGGTGCTCCCAGCCGGCGGATTCCAGCTCGGGGTGGTCGCGCTCCTGCTCCGGCCAGCCCATGCACAGGTAGGCCACCCACTGCCAGTGGTCGGGGATGGCCAGCGGCCCGCGCAGCTCCTCGGGGTCCAGGATGCTGATCCAGCCCACCGCCATGCCCCGGGCCCGGGACGCCAGCCAGAGGTTCTGGATGGCGCAGAGCACCGAGTCCCGGAGCGTCCCGGGCAGGGTGGCGCGGCCCAGGCCGTGGCCCTGGGCGGTCTCGGTCTCGCAGCAGACCAGGAGGTGCTCGGGGGCCTCGCGCAGGCCAGCCAGCTTCAGGCCCCGGTAGAGCCGGCCGCGCTCGTCGTCGTAGGCGGCGCTGGCGGCGGCGTTGGCCCGCTCGAACGAGGCGATCACCGCGGCCCGGGCCTCAAGGCTCTGCACCCGCACGAACCGCCAGGGCTGGCTCAGGCCGACGCTGGGGGCGGTGTGGGCCGCTTCCAGCAGGGCCATCAGTTCAGCCTCGGGCAGGGGGTCCCGGCGGAACCGGCGCACGTCCCGGCGCAGCTGGAACAGGCGAAGCAGTTCTGCCTGGAAGGACTCCGGGAACGGCGCCATCCGGTCCACTCCGTTTTGCGGCTGGGATGTCATGGGCCTTGCCTCCGAACCTTCAAGGATCGCACCAAAGTCTACCGCTCGCCCGGTTCTCGCGGCAAGTTAAGCAAGATCACGTAGTATGGGGGTTCCTCCGGGGGCAAGGCATGACCTTTCTGATTGTGGTATCGGTGCTGTGGGCGCTCTCGTTCGGGCTGATCGCCCAGGTGAGCGGGCTGGGCGCCACCTTCGTGACCGCGGCCCGGACCCTGCTGGCGGTCCTGGTGTTCCTGCCCTTCGTGCGCACCCGGGGCCTGCGCTCGCGGGAGGCGCTGGCGCTGGCGGGGGTGGGCGCCCTGCAGTTCGGCCTCATGTACGTGCTCTACATCGGGTCGTACCGCTGGCTGCACCCGGCCGAAGTGGCGCTGTTCACCATCTTCACCCCCCTGTTCGTGACCCTCTGCAACGGCCTTCTGGCCCGGCGCCTCTCCTGGGTCTTCCTGGTGAGCGCCGGCCTGGCCGTGGCCGGGACCGGGATCTGCCTGTGGACCTCCCTGGACCGGCCGGGCCTGCTCTGGGGCTTCCTGCTGATGCAGGCGTCCAACGCCTGCTTCGCCATGGGCCAGATCCTCTACCGGCGGATCGCCCCCCGCACCGGCAAGGCCGACCATGAGCTCATGGGCATCCTCTACGTGGGCGCGGCGGTGGTCGCCGTGGCCATGGCGCTGCCGTCGGTGCGCTGGGACAAGGTGGCCGCCATGACCCTGGGCCAGGCGGGCATCCTGCTCTACCTGGGGGCCGTGGCCTCGGGGGTGGGGTTCTTCCTGTTCAACGCCGGGGCCCGCCGGACCGATGTGGGCACCCTGGCCATCTTCAACAATGCCAAGATCCCGCTGGCCATCCTGGCCTCGGCCCTGGTGTTCCACGAACGGGTCGACTGGCCGCGCCTGGCCGCGGGCGGGGCGGTGATCGCCGCGGCCCTGGCCCTCAACGGCTGGCTGGTCCGGATCAAGGCCGCCTAGGGGTGTATGCTGGACCCATCGAGAGGTGGGCGGGATGCGCGGATTCGGCATTGGCACAGGCCTTGGGTTGGCGGGGATGCTCTTGCTCTCCGGATGCTGGCGTGGACCCAGCCCGACCGTGGCGCAGGCGCCGGAAACGGTCGCGGTGGTGCCGGCCGCGGTGACCCTGACCACGGAGCGGTCCTTCGCCTTCACCGCCCGGATCGACGGCGAACCGGCCACCGAGGTGGTCTGGAGCGTGCTGGAGGCGGGCGGCGGCAAGGTGGACGGCTCCGGCGCCTACCGGTCCCCTGCCGGCCCGGGGGTGTACACGGTCCGGGCCCAGGCCAAGGACGGCGAGAGCCAGCCCGCGGCGGCCAAGGTGACGGTGGTGGCGCCGCCCGCCGGGGAGATCATCGCCCCGCCGCGGGTGCTGCCGCAGACGGCCCAGGTGGCCAGGATCGCGCCGGTCGCGGGGTCCCAGTACCGCTGGAGCATCGTCGGCGGCCTGATCACCGCGGGCACCGACACCGCGTCGGTTTCCTTCCAGGCCGGGGCCGGGCCCCGGCTGACCCTGGCCTGCCGGGTCACCAACGCGGCGGGGGACGCCCTGAACTCCACCCTGGAGCTGCCGGTGGCGGCCTCGGTGACCCTGTCCATCAAGCCGGCGGCGGTGACCCTCACCGCCGAGCGGTCCATGAAGTTCGGCTTCGACCTGGCGGGCGGGACCACCCTGGGCGTGGCCTGGAGCCTGGGCGAGCCCGGGGCCGGCAGGCTGGACGGCACCGGCCACTACGTGGCCCCGGCGGTGCCCGGCCGCTACACGGTGCGGGTGAGCTCTGCGGATGATCCGGGCACGTCCGCCACGGCGGTGGTGAAGGTGGTGCCCAAGCCGCCCGAAAGCCTGTTCGCGCCGGACACCTACCTGCCCGGGGCGGAGGGCATCAAGGCCCGGGTGCCGGACCTGGCCGGGATGAGCTACGCCTGGGAGGTCGAAGGCGGGACCATCACCGCGGGCGCCTCCGCGCCCTCCATGCTGTTCGAGGCCGGCAAGGGCCCCAGCCTCACCATCCGCTGCCGGATCACCAACGAGGCCGGCGATTCCTTTTCGGCCACCAAGGTGATGAAGGCTCGCTAGCAGCCGTACGAAGCTTGCTTCGGTACGGCTGCTTGTGCCCAGCACGGACGCATGGCCTTAACGCGTTTCTACGGTGCTAAGCATGAGCCCCCGTGCCCCGGACCTCCGGGGCGGTGCGCCGGTGCTCCGCGTACCATTCGGACAGGGACTGGACCTGGGCCATCACCCGCGCGGGGTCGGTGCCGTCCAGGAACGGCAGGATGGCGCCGTCGTGCTTGACCAGGCGGCCGCGGGCCACCACCGTGTCCACTTCGGAGCCGTCGGCGGCCCACAGCAGGTTCTCGGTGAGGTTGTCCAGGCGGGTGGGCACCATGTTGGGCCGGGCCAGGTCCAGCAGCAGCCAGTCGGCTTGCCGGCCCGGGGCCAGTTCGCCCTGGTTCAGGCGCAGGATGGATGCGGGCGCCACGGTGATCATCTCCAGCAGCTGCTGGGAGGGCAGCAGGGTGGCGTCCTGGTGCAGGGCCTTCTGGTACTGGGAGGCGAGCCGGGCGGCGGCGAGGATGTTCTGGTTGTCGGCGGAGCCTGAGCCGTCGGTGGAGATGGCCACCCGCACGCCGGCCTTGAGCATCTCCATGAGCGGCGGCATGCCCGAACCCAGGATGGTGTTGGCCAGGGGGTTGTGCACCACCGCGGCGCCGCTGGCGGCGATCAGCTCCACGTCCCGGGGGCCGCAGTTCACCTGGTGCGCCAGCACGGTGCCGGCGTCCAGGATGCCGATCTCCCGGAAGTACTGCACCGGGGTGAGGCCCGGTTCGATGGATTCTATGAACCACTTGGTGGTGCGCGGCTCCTCGGAGCTGTGGATGTGGAACAGGGTGCCGTGCTCGCGGGCCCAGGCCTTCTGGGGCACCAGGCTGTCCCGGCTGTTGGAGAAGCACTGGTCCGGCCCGGGCACGAACACGGTGCGCCGGCACCCGGCCTGGATGGCCAGGGCCTTGTCCAGCCGGCGCACGGCGTCCCCGGGCCGGTCCAGCAGCTCAGGGGCGTAGAACCGGTCCTGGGCGCCCACCGCCACGATCATGGTGGTCCCGGCCGCCTCGTTGGCGGCGGCGATGTCCTCCAGATGGAACTTGTTCCAGTTGCAGTGGTGGACCATGGAGGCGGTGATCCCGTAGTGGATGTCGGCCACCCGGGCCATGCGGTAGACCGCCAGCTGGGGCGTGCAGCCCAGCTTCCCGGCCAGTTCCTCCCGGTGCGAATTGAGGTAGCCGGTGAAGGGGTTCACCGCGTGGTCCAGCCAGTCGGTGAGCGGCTCGTCCTTGGCGATCCCGATGAGAGGCTGCTCGTGGTCGTGGCCGTGGGCCTTGACGAAGGCGGGCAGCAGCACCATGTCCTGCATGGGGATGGGGTCGGCGGAGGGGATCTCCCGGCGGGTATGCAGGATGTCCATCCGGTCGCCCCAGGTCTCGGTCAGACGGCGGCCGGTCTCCGGCGTGTAGGGCCCGGCTTCCAGGATCTGCTCGCCCCGGGTCAGCACGTAGCCGTCCTGGATGCGCAGGGCGCGGTCCGGGGCGGCCAGGGGCAGCACGAACCGGGCGCGGCAGACCAGCAGATGTTGCTCGCTCATGGGCATGGCGATCTCCGGTAAAGGATATGAAACATGCGGATTTTTTATGATTTTTACAAGCTGGGTTTCACCCGGGGGGCGTTAAACTACGGGACGAACAGATGCTACCGGTCCCCGCGGCCGGGATCCGGCGTGGATGGTGCCTTCATTTTAAGCCAAGTGAGAAAAATTTTGACCTTTCGGGAAAAATTTTTTACACTAGGGCTGATCCACGCCCCCAGAGTTTTTTGGAAATCGCTCCAAGCCTCCCCAACCCACGCCCGGCCATCCCCATGTCCGGCTCATCACCCCCCGGGTTGGTTTCACCTTGTAACCAGCGATCGGTTCCTTCGGTCCGGAAGTGACATTCCGGGCCGGGAAGCGGTTGGCCGCACGAACCCTTTGTTCCCCCTGGCGGATTCCCCATGACCGATCCCACAGCCCAGACCCCCAGGCTCACCATCAAAGGCATGCGCAAGGTCTACCCCTCCGTGGTCGCCAACGACGGCGTGGACCTGACGGTGATGCCCGGCGAGATCCACGCCGTGGTCGGCGAGAACGGCGCCGGCAAGTCCACCCTCATGAAGGCCATCTACGGTGTCATCCGCCCGGACGAGGGGGAGATCCGCTGGGAAGGCCAGCACGTGAACATCACCAGCCCCGGCCATGCCCGCGAGCTGGGCATCGGCATGGTGTTCCAGCACTTCTCCCTGTTCGAGACGCTCACGGTGGTGCAGAACGTGGCCCTGGCCCTGCCCGGCAAGTTCGATCTGGCCGCCCTGTCCCGGCGCATCATCGAGGTCTCGGAGCGCTACGGGCTGCCCATCGACCCGCGCCGGCTGGTGCACGCCCTGTCGGTGGGCGAGCGCCAGCGGGTGGAGATCATCCGCTGCCTGCTGCAGAACCCGCGCCTGCTGATCCTGGACGAGCCCACGTCGGTGCTGACGCCCCAGGCGGTGCGCAAGCTGTTCGAGACCCTCCGCAAGCTGGCCTCCGAAGGCTGCAGCATCCTGTACATCAGCCACAAGCTGGACGAGATCCAGGAGCTGTGCCACACCGCCACCATCCTCCGGGCGGGCAAGGTCACCGGCACCTGCACCCCGTCGGAAGAGACCCCCAAGACCCTGGCCCGGATGATGATCGGCGAGGACCTGCCGGTGATCCACCACGGCGAGCCGGCCGAAGGCGGCGAGGTCCGGCTGCGCATCGAGGCGCTGGCGCACCCCACCGACGACCCGTTCGGGGTCAGCCTCAAGAACATCAACCTGGAAGTGCGCAGCGGCGAGATCGTGGGCATCGCCGGCGTCTCCGGCAACGGCCAGCAGGAGCTGCTCAAGGCCATCTCCGGCGAGGAGATCACCCATGACCGGAGGTCGGTGCAGGTGTGCGGGGTCCCGGCGGGACGGCTGAACCCGGCCCGGCGGCGCAGCCTGGGCATGTGCTTCGTGCCCGAGGAACGCCTGGGCCGGGGCGCGGTGCCGCGCCTGTCCCTCACCGAGAACATCCTGCTCACCGCCTACCGCAAGGGCATGCTGGTGAGCGGCATGATCAAGTTCAGCGCGGCCCGGCGCTTCGCGGTGGAGTGCATCAAGCGCTTCGACGTGAAGTGCGGCGGGCCGGGTTCGGAGGCCAAGTCGCTGTCCGGCGGCAATCTGCAGAAATTCATCGTCGGCCGGGAGATCATGCAGGATCCCAAGCTGCTGGTGCTGGCCCAGCCCACCTGGGGCGTGGACGTGGGGGCGGCCTCGTTCATCCGCCGGTCGCTGCTCGACCTGCGCAACGCCGGCACGGCGGTCCTGGTGATCTCCGAGGAGCTGGACGAACTGTTCGAGATCTGCGACCGGCTGGTGGTGATCGCCAAGGGCACCCTTTCGCCCCCCAAGGTCACCTCGACCACCGGGGTGGAGGAGATCGGCATCTGGATGAGCGGCATGTGGCCTGATTCGGCCGTGGCTGGAGACAAGACCCATGTGGCTTAAATTCGAGCAGCGGACCGAACCTTCCCCCCTCATGAGCTATCTGTCGCCCGTGATCGCGGTCGCCCTGATGCTGCTCAGCGGCATGGCGCTGTTCTACGTGCTGGGCCGGAACCCCATCGAAGGCTTCAGGATCTTCTTCCTGAACCCGGTGAAGGACTGGTACGGCGTCTCGGAGCTGTTCCTCAAGGCGACCCCGCTCATGCTCTGCGCGGTGGGCCTGTCGGTGGGCTTCCGCGCCAACGTCTGGAACATCGGGGCCGAGGGCCAGTTCCTGATGGGCGCCCTGGCCGCCGGCGGCGTGGCCCTGCACTTCCCCAACAGCACCAGCCCGTTCCTGCTGCCGGGGATGGTCCTGGCCGGCGCCCTGGGCGGCATGGCCTGGGCCGCCATCCCGGCCTGGCTGCGCACCCGCTTCAACGCCAACGAGATCCTCACCAGCCTG
>Ga0302320_10025623_pt1 | contig 11457 bp, 10 predicted proteins | sample Bog_T0_3_FD_202130 | JGI IMG/M metagenome (GOLD analysis project Ga0302320, IMG submission 202130) | Peat permafrost microbial communities from Stordalen Mire near Abisko, Sweden - Bog_T0_3 | ecosystem: Environmental > Terrestrial > Soil > Wetlands > Peat | place: Sweden: Abisko, Stordalen Mire... | reverse complement strand
AGCGGCGTTGTAATGAAGCTCCCTCGCCATAGCCCCCCTATAATTTCTGTCCCTTCCTGTCTTATTCAACCAGGCCTGCGGTTGCCTTGGATACGAGTTTCGTGGTGCTGAAGCCTTCCACTATGGGCACGATTTTTACGCTTCCACCCCAGGAACGGACTTCCTTTGCACCGACGACGGTTTCCTCGTTGTAGTCGCCGCCTTTGACGAGGATGTCGGGGCGAAGTTCCTGAATATAGCGCAGCGGGGTTGGATCGTCGAATACAACAACCGCATCGACCGCTGTTAACGCAGCCAGGATGCGCGCGCGTTCGCGTTCTCCCACGATCGGTCGGGTTGGTCCCTTGAGCCTGCTGGTGGATGCATCGCTGTTGATGGCGACGATCAGCCGGTCACCTTCGCGCCGCGCGTCTTCAAGCAGGGCGATGTGGCCGATGTGAAGCAGATCGAAGCAACCGTTGGTAAACACTACCTTCTGCCCTGTCGAGCGCCAGGCCGAAGCACGCACCTTGAGCTGTTCGAGCGACAGGACCTTCTCCTCGGCCTTGAGTTCAATCTCGGGCTGAAGGCCGCCAAGCAGCCCATCGCGATCGATGGGCACTGTTCCCACTTTGCTGACCACAATGCCCGCAGCAATATTGGCGAGTTCAATGGCTGCTTCCATTTCCAACCCGCTGGCCGAAGCCAGGGCCAGAGTCGCAATTACCGTGTCACCCGCGCCCGAGACGTCAAAGACCTGGCGCGCAACGGCAGGCGCGATGAACTGGGAGCCGGTGCGAAGCAGGGCAATTCCTTTCTCGCTCAGTGTCACCGTAAGATATTCCAAGTCGAGTTCCGCAACCATTTTTTGCCCTGCGGCTAGGATCGTGTCAAGATTCGCGTCAAGATTCGCGCCGGCGAGCCCCGTGACAGCGGACAACTCCGCGAAGTTGGGGCAAATGGTGGTCGCGCCGCGATAGCGCTCGAAGTTGCGCTGTTTGGGGTCCACAAGCACCGGGATGCCGCGGTTCCGCGCCGAGGCGATAATCCGTTTGCATACTCCTTCCGTGAGCACTCCTTTTGCGTAGTCAGAGAGAACAACCACATCTGTGGCGGCAAGAGCGGCCTCCGCGCTCGCGATCAGCGATTCAAGAGCGCTTTCCGGGTAGCCGTCGGTTTGCTCCGTATCGAGGCGCACGATCTGCTGTTTTCCGCCGAAGATTCTGAGCTTCGCAGTTGTGGGGCGGCCGGGCACATGAATCGCCGATAACTCAACCCCGGCAGCGGCCAGGCAGGCTTCCAGCGCTTCGCTATCCGCGTCTTCGCCTGTGAAGCCGAATAGCCTCGCCTGGGCTCCAAGGCCGGTAATGTTCATTGCCACGTTGGCCGCGCCGCCGGGGCGCTCATTGCGATGGTGCGCGCGCACTACGGGCACAGGAGCCTCGGGAGAGATGCGCTCGACATCTCCCCATATATAGCGATCCAGCATGATGTCCCCAATGACGAGGACGCGCATATTGCGCCAGTCGCCTTCAATGAGCTCAACAATCCGATGTAAGTTGTGGATCATTGCGATTTATCTTCTCTTCTCATTGGGTTGGCTGCCGAGGCAATCAAGGAATCGGATCATTGCTCGTTGAGAGAATGCTGAATCATCTGCTCGCAAAAGCGAGAAGCTAAGATTTCTGAGTAGGATACTTCGTTTCGAGCAGTTACAGCAGAATCCAAGTAGATGTACCTAACTGAACGCCCCTCAAGTGTCATTTTCCTTAAGAAAATGACACCCTTCACTATCCCCAATGGGCACTGTTACTTGGATTCTGCTCTAGGTCGATTATACAATCTGACCATTTCACACTCGCCATGTATCCTTACGGCAAGGTGCAAGCTCAGTTCCCAAACATCCGCTGCGTCTTCCTGGATCGGGACGGCGTGATCAATCGGAAGCCGCCGGAAGGCCTGTATGTCTGGAGATGGGAAGACTTCCATTTTCTGCCCGGCGTTGAAGCTGCCATTGCCGCCTTGAACCGCTCCGGGCGGCGTGTTGTTGTGATCAGCAACCAGCGCGGCGTGGCGCTCGGCCGCTATGCGAAAGCGGATGTAGATGCCCTGCACGCACGGCTTCAGGAGCATTTGGCAGGTTACGGCGCGCGCATCGACGGCTTCTATTATTGCCCGCATGACAAAAAGGAGTGCGATTGCCGCAAGCCCCGGACAGGATTGTTCAAGCAGGCGCTTCGAGATTTTCCTGAAGCCGCTCCTGTATCGAGCCTGGTCATTGGAGACTCGCTTTCCGATATGGAAGCGGCCCGAAACTTTGGCTCTGCCTCGATCTTTATCCAGGGCGATCCGGCAACACAGAAGCCTGGGGCCGAGCAAGGGGCCACCCTTGCGGATGCAGTTTGTTCCTCCCTGGCTGAAGCCGTTGAAAGATTTCTGGTTTGAAAGACCGCACTGCAATGCTATGCCTGCATGGCTAGAACACGGTCCACTGCCTGTTCCACTTCGTCCACTTGCACCGAGCGAATGCATTTCTTGGCCATTTCGGTGCATGTCACCAAGCCGCAGCCGAAGCATTCCGTCTGATGGTAAATGATCTGATTGCGGCTGCCGGGCGGAAACCATGTTCCGGGAAGATTGCGCGCGGAAAATACGCAAACGCAAGGTACACCCATGCTGGCGGCCAGGTGTTTTGGTCCCGAATCGGGGCCGATGAATACCGCGGCGCGAGCAAATACTGCTGCGGATTCGCGCGGGCTCAGCTTGCCGGCGAGATTCAATTTTGCCGCACCCCAATCAAGAGCGGCAAAATCGCAAACCTCCGCATCCTCTTTGGCGCCCGACATCACGAGGGCATGCGACGGATACCTCCGATAAAGGCGGCCAAGAAGCGCCCGCCAATTATGCTGCTCCCAATCGTTCGCTTGCATCTTGCAGCCGGGCGCACAGACAATAATCGGCATGCTCGCAAACGGGCTGAGTAGTCTGTCCGCGACATCCAACTCGTCGCTCTGAAGATGCAGGCTCCAGTTGGAGAGGTCGTCGACATGCGCATCGCCGAGTACGGCGATGGCCCTTGCCAGGCGACGGGCTTCCGATTCGTATAGTTGTGTTGCGGCATCGAAGCGGTAATCAAGCTGGTCCCGCGAGGGAAGCCCGACGATCCGCCGCACGCCGCACAGCAGGAAGAAGATCCTATCGCGCCACACATTCATCAACGGGCGCGGGTCAAGGAGGTAGACCACAACGTCAGGATCGAAGCGGCGAATCTCGAGTGCCAGGCGCAGCAATTCCGCCAGATTGCGCGTACCGACTGTATAGCGCATGTAACCGTGAATCAGGCCGGACTCACCTAGCACTGCGGCTGCGGCCGGTGCCTTGCCGTTGATGGGAAAGTTGGTAAGCAGGCGGCGTTCTGCATTGGGAAATCGGCGAGCAATCAAGTGATAGCACGGCAATGCGACGACCGTATCTCCCAGACTTCCCAGCCGGTAGATGAGAACCCTGCGCACCTTTGACCTGTCCAGCATCGCTACTGTTTGGTCTCCCTGATTGTTCTGAGTGGGCTGCTTCAGAGTTCCTCCCGGCCGAACTGTTGACGGAGGCCGACACCTTATTTTAGCTCCGGGCAGAGATGCGAAGTGAATCGTCGGCGACAGGGAAATTGCGCGCGAAGCCCAAATGCGGCCATGCGATAGGATGGAACTAATGCCAGACGACCTGTTGGCCGATAAGACCCAAACGAGATCGCCGTCTTATGCCCCCTCCGCAATACTCCAATATGGCTTATTCCAAAGACCGCAAGCTCCGGCTAGCATACTTTGTTTCTCACCCCATCCAGTACCAGGCACCGCTGCTGAGGCGGATTGCGCGCGAGCCGGATCTCGACCTCAAGGCCTTCTTCAGTTCCGATATCTCCCTTCAAGGCTACATAGACTCGGGATTTGGAGTTTCCGTGCAATGGGATGTTCCGTTACTTGATGGCTACAATCACGAGTTTCTGCCCGTATTGCGCAAGGCAAAGCAAATAAGCTTCTTCCAGCCGATCAACTCCGGGATCAAGAGTGCGCTTCGCATGCAAGGCTTTGATGCTGTCTGGATTCACGGTTACAGCACTTCGACCACAATGCGTGCGATCTTTGCGGCCAGCTCGCTGAATCTTCCCGTGCTGCTGCGCGCCGAATCAACTCTTACAGACCGCCCGCGTTCGGGCATTAAGGTACGGGCCAAGTGGCTTTTCTTTGCTATGTTGCGTAAGCGGGTTTCCGCGACGCTTGCGATCGGCGAAGACAATGCAGCGTATTGGCGTCATTATTTTGGTGAGCAGTTTCCAATATTTCCGTTCTATTACACAGTCGATAATCTATTTTTTCAGAAAAAGTGCGCTGAAGCCGCAAAGGGGCGCGAGGAGTTTCGGCAGTCGCTCAATCTCGACGCCGGCAGGCCAGTGATTCTCTACGCATCCAAGCTGCAAACCAGAAAGCATTGCGACGACCTGCTCGAAGCGTTTCTCGATGTGCGCAAAACCAGTGCGCCGGGCCGCGCGCCTTATCTGCTGATTGTGGGCGATGGAGAAGAGCGCGCGGCGCTGGAGCAGCGAGCGAAGGCTGCAGAAGCGGGAGATGTTCGTTTTCTGGGCTTCCGCAACCAGACTGAGCTGCCGCGCTTCTACGATCTGTGCAATGTGTTCGTTCTCCCCTCGGTCAGTGAGCCCTGGGGCCTGGTTGTGAATGAAGTCATGAACGCGGGGCGAGCGGTGATTGTGACCGATGAAGTTGGGTCCCAGAAGAACCTGGTGCAGCACGGCGTGAATGGATGTGTTTACAAAGCACGGGACGTGGCCGCGCTGGCCGAATGCCTGCGTACTGTGCTGGCGGATGAACAAACATGGCAAACTATGGGAGCTGAAAGCCTGCGCATCATAAATGGCTTCGACTTTGAGCAGAACGTGCGCGGGCTACGGCAAGCGCTCGCGCATATTGTGCCCGGCTTTCCAGCCGTTCGATCAGATGAGCTCATCGCTGAAGCCGCTCTGTAACTACTGCTTGCGATAGGAGACGACTTGAAACTGCTCTACTTGGGAATCGAAAGAGGTACGTCCGAGCACCGGGCCAATGCATTGAGACGGCTCGGACATAGTGTGATGACCGTAAATCCGAGTCTGGGGATTCCAAGCACTTTTTCCTCCGGTCCGATGCAACGAATACTAGCGGTGTGGGCGAGATACGCGGGGTACGCAGGACTGGCATCCCTGTCGCGAAACTACGTGCTGCAAGCAGTCTCTGGAAAGACCTTCGATGCAGTCTGGGTCGACGGGGGAGCACTTGTCTCACGAGGCCTGGTCGAGGATCTGAAAAAAATTGCCGGAAAGGTAGTGAACTACAACCTGGACGATCCTTATGGCAATCGCGATGCGAACTACTGGCGGCAGTATTTGAATGCCATCCCTGCATACGATTTGATCGTGGTGGTTCGGGAAGAGAATGTACAGGAGGCGCGGCAGTTGCACGCCAAGAAGGTGCTGCATGTTTTTCGCGCGGCGGACGAGGTGGCACATGCTCCACGCGTCCTCACCGAAAAAGAGAAGGCGAAGTGGGGCTCGGAGATTTTGTTTGTGGGAACAGCGTTTCCTGAGCGTGGGCCATTTTTTGCGGAACTGATTCGCCTGGGCGTGCCCATATCGATTTACGGAGGCAGGTGGCAGAGGCTGAAGGAGTGGAAGACAATCGAGGGGCATTGGAAGGGCCCGGGGCTGGAGGATGCATACACGTATTCCACCGCCATCCTGGCAGCAAAGGCCTGTCTGGGATTGCTGTCGAGCGAGAACCGCGATTTGCACACCCAGCGATCCATGGAAATTCCGGCCCTGGGCGGGGTATTTTGCGCGCAGAGAACGAGCGAGCATCTTGCACTTTACCGAGAAGACCAGGAAGCGGTCTTTTGGGATTCTCCCGAGGAGTGTGCGAACAAATGCTCTGCCCTGTTGCGCGATGATGCCTGGCGGGAGTCGGTTGCGCACAAGGGACACGAGCGTTATCTAACGAACGGGTGGACCAATATGAAGGTTGCTGAGAAGATTCTTACGGCCGCTTTTGAATAACGCTGCAGGCGACCGGGGGACACGACAGCATGGAAGGTTTCTTAAGGGCGGCGACTCTCAACCCCAAGGTTGTTCTCCCATCGGCCGCGATCTTCCACCTCATGGAATCGTGGATCTTGCGAGTCGCCGAATTGGGCGCGCCGCACGTCAGTAAACCCAGCTTCCTTAAGCTCCCTTACGATGCCCTTATAGTCCCACATCCAGAAGTGTCTGCTGCGGCCAAATAATGCGCTTGGTAGAGATCCAACTCCGCGCCTGATGCTCTGTTCGCCAAGGCAACTTGCACTCATGAAACGCGAAGCAGAATCATCTTTCGGATCCGCGAGGTACTCCTTCGCCAGCAACTCGAGGTCAGGAACTACCAGCCGGAAGCACCCGCCCGGTTCTAAATAACCAAATACGTTACGGATCGCTCGACGGAATTCGTCCAGCGCCATGTGCTCCAGCACATGAGAGCAATAAACAGCCTTGGCCGATTGTGGTGCAACAGGAAGCCCGGCAATTACATCACCATAGAGGATATTGCTGGGGTAGTCAGGAAAGCCTCGCTTGGTTAGCATGGGACGCAGAAAGGGGAGATTCTTTTCCAGCCAGAATGCCGGGCCGGCGTCAAAATTCTGCCAGCCATCGGGAGCACATAGGCCGCACCCAAATTGGATATATTCGTTCTGTTTTGGCTTCATTATAGCTTTCGCCATCTCCTTGGCGCACCATTTGTGCAGGCCTTTGTTTCTTCCAAGAATTGCAGCAATTCAGGCACCAAACTCTTCGATCTGGCGCCAATGTCTTTCATTTTGTCCTAAATGCAATTAAGACATCGGGAGCGTCTCTTCGTATAACTCCATTTTAGGGCACGGATCACACTTACGACGCAGCTTGCGTCACATCGTGACCTGACCCTTGTATTCGTCTTATTCGGAATACGATTTGGACGGATGCGGGGATCAGGTCAATGGCACAATAGAACCATGCCGATCACTGGCCCCATCGTTCTTCGCGAAGCTCAGGCCCGTGTGCTGGGCGCGCTCATCGAAAAAGAAAACACCACGCCGGAGTATTATCCGCTTTCGCTCAACGCGCTGATCAATGCCTGCAATCAGCGCTCGAACCGCGAGCCGGTCATGAACCTCGACGAGGAAGAAGTCAGGCTGGCTTTGCGCGTGCTTGAGGAACTGCAACTGGCTGGGCGAGCGCGCGGCGCGGACGGGCGCGTTACCAAGTACGAGCACTGGCTGGGCGAGGCCTTCAACTTCAGCCGCGCGGAGACGGCGCTGCTCTGTGTGCTGCTGCTGCGCGGCCCTCAGACTCCGGGAGAGCTGCGCGGGCGAACGGAACGGATTCACCGCTTTGACGAGATCGACGATATATTGAGCGGATTGCAAAAACTGATGGAACGGGAACCGCCTTTGGCTGCTATGCTTCCGCGACAGCCGGGAACCAAGGAGTCCCGCTACGCGCATCTGCTTTCGGGGCCGGTGGAGTCGATCGCGTTTGCGCCTGCGGAGGCTGCATCGAGTTCAGATTCGAGCGGAGGCGATGAACGCATCGCGCAGCTTGAAGCGACTGTCGCCGAGCTGCGGCGAGAGGTAGAAGAGTTGCGGCAGAAGGTTGAGAATCTGTTTGCCTGACGGTCGCCGCGTAAGAGGATCGCGAAAACAACAATGGCCGCGGAGCCATAAGGGGTGCAGACCGTGATACCGGCAGCGCCCTCCGCGTCTTCTACAAAAGTACTTAATTACTGGAGCCGGGCGACCAATACGCCGTCGCCGTCGCCAAACATTTGTGTCGGTTCGGCTGCGCCGCGGTGCTTGGGTTCGAGTTGCAAAGTCAGCGTCTGTTCCTTCTTATCGCGCAATATCGTAATCTGCATGGGCCTGCCCGCGCTGGCGCGGAGGGCGCGATCCCAGTCGGCAGCAGTAACGATGGGATCTGCGTCTACCTTGAGAATTACGTCCATCGCGTGCAAACCAGCCGTCGCGGCCTCGCTCTTGTGATCCACTTGTTTGACCATGAGGCCACTTTTCACACCCAGCATCCCTGCCATCTGCGAGGTGAGTGGCTCTACCATGACGCCGATTCTGAGGCTGCCAGTGAAGATCGACATATGGAAGCCGCCGGGCGAGGACGCATCCCTCCCGGCGAGGAAGCTTTTTCCAGGCGGGGGCAGATCGGGATAGGAACCTGATTCATGCCTGCCCCAAACGTCTTGCTCCATCGCTCTGCGGTCAGCCAGGGTCGTGGATTGAGTCTGCAAGCTGCCATCGCGGATGAACTGCAGGCCGACCTTGCTGCCCGGAGCCATCGCGCGGATCATGGTGCGCAGGTCGAGCGCGTTCTTGATCGGCTGGCCGTTAAGGCTTACGACCACGTCATTCACACGCAGCCCGATCGTGCCGGCGGGAGCGTCGTGGTCGACAAGCGTTATGACCGCACCATGCGGATCTTTGAGCTTGAGCGCCTGTGCCTTGTCCGCGTCCACATCGACGATCTCAATGCCCAGGTAGCCGGGGTCTTGATTGTGATCGACGGCCGGAGAGCCGACAGAGCCGGTGCGCGTTTGGTTGGGCGTTTGGCTGGGAGATTGTGCATGCACTGCGAACGGCGCAAGGATGAGCAGCGCACAAACCGTGAGTAACGCGGTAACTCCCGCATTGCCGAATTGAGGGAATGGCCTTGGGAAGTGCTTCATGTTTGCTTCTCCAACTATTTTCGTTGAGCAATCACTGCGTGGCGCTTGCTCTTTGCCTCGTCTCGCACTCTGTGTGGTGCGTTGGCGGAAGCCAACTTACAAATACTATTGAATCTCCGGAACCTGACTCAAAATCTGCCGTGAAACATTGCGAATCTGGGGACTGTCGTCCGTATTGGAAACCGAGTAAAGCACCTGGCGAACGCTGGTATCCGCCTCGACCGGCTCCAGCAGGTTGATGGATTCGGTGCGAACCTTTGGATCGTTGTCGGTGAGCAGCGCCTGGAGGAGGGCGTTGCGCACGTTCACATCATCGGCCACGTACGGCTCCAGGCCTTGCAGCGCCTTCTCGCGCACACCCGCGTTCTTGTCGTGCAGCAGGGCAGTCATCAGCGCATCGCGAATGCCGGCGGGCTGGCAACTATGGCCGATCTTGCACTCGGCTGCCAGCAGGCCAACGGAATCATCGCGAACCTCTGTCGTGGATGTCTTATTCGCTGCCAACATGAGCAACTGGCGAATCTGCGGATCGTCGAGCGAGCCCTGAATCTGGCGCGGAACAATTTGATTGTAGGCAACGTCCACGATCTCGCTGCCCGGATGGCGGGTAATGGCGGAGATGCCGGAGACAGTGTCCATCGAGGGGATTGAAATGGAATCATGATTATTCGATCCGGGATTCGGCGTCGGTACAAAAGCAACAGTCTGTGTGTCGGTGTGCCTCTGCGCCCACTTTGCGCCGCCCACTCCGCCGGCTGCAACACCGACGGTAAGCAATAGTAGCGCCGCAACGGGTGCGGCCTGCAGGCTGGCAAAGCCATTGCGCATACGCTGGCTAAGCCGCTCATACCAACGGCGGGGCGGAATGGATTCGAGGGCCTCGTCCAGCCGGAGTCGTGCGCGAGCAATCAGGTTGGCGTCGGGTTCTGCTACGGGGAGGGCCGATGCCAGCACCTTCAGCGCCTGCACCTGCTCCTGTTCCTGCTGGCACTCGGAGCACCCGGTAATGTGCCGCTCCAGCTCGTGCAGCTCGTCGTCCGGCAGCTCTCCATAGGCTGCCGTCACTATCCGTTCATGGGCAAGATCACATTTCATCGCTACGTCCTTCCGGCCTGGAAAAACAGCTTCTAGCTTCTAGCTGTTAGCTTCTAGCTCATCTTGCTAAAACCATCCGCTTCGCATCACCGATACAAAGCTAGGAGCTAAGAGCTAATGGCTAAAAGCTGCTTTACCGTACTCCTGCCAGCTGTCCGCGCAGCTTTTTTGTCGCTCTGAAGAGCGTATTCTTGGCAGTTTCTTCCGTGGTATTCAGCATCTCTCCAATGGTGCGCAGGCGGAGACCCTGATAGTGCTTCAGTTCAAAAACAATCCGTTCCCGCGGCGTCAACTTGCCCAGCGCCGCTTGAATCCGTTCACCCAGGAACTTGCGCTCCAGTTCCTTGCCGGGGTTTGAAAATGCGCGGTCGTCGGTAACTGCTGTCAGCAGATCAATCTCTTCACCGCCGCGGTCAACGACTACCGAACTATCCTCGCGGCGGGTCTTGCGGCGGCGCAACTGGTCCAGGCAGAGGTTGGTGACGATGCGGTAGATCCAGGTGTAAAACGAACACTCGAACCGGAAGTTGCCGATGTAGCGGTAAGCCTTCAGGAATGCCTCCTGATAAATATCTTCGGCATCGTGCTCGGAGCCGGTAAGGTGCAGAGCCAGGCGCAGAACCTGATGCTCGTACCGCCGGACTAGAGTGTCGAAGGCCGTGCGCGAACCGGTTTGCGCCTCGCGGATCAGCTCCATCTCGTCGGCGCGCGCCTGCAGGCGTTCCGCCTCGCTGGCCGCAGTCCGCCTGCCGGCTCCGCCGATTGCCCTGGTTTCAGCCATACCTGTGGAGGATTGTACCCTCCGCCCGGCTGGCCGACCTAAAACCCCGGCAACCTGGGCCGGGGAAACGGGGAACACTACCGCATCTGTTGCCATGAGTCTCTCCGGATGAGTGTGTTCTGTACGACATGGTGATAGACGGCTGGTGAGCAGAATGGTCAACCCGGCAAATCAGCGTTTTCCACTTCTCAGAACTCAGGGGTGGCCCCTCCTTGTCGTGGCTTCATCGAGACAAGGGTGGGAGAGCGCAAACGCCACCGGACAGGCCTTGCGTGAGGGCTAGGGGGACTGCCTCCCGGTACACTAAGAGGCGATGACCGGAAACCTATTCGATCCCTCCTCCAACGCCGCTTCCAGCCCCAGCGCAGGCTGGTTTACTGCCCACTGCGACGGCGGCTCGCGCGGCAACCCCGGCCCCTCCGGCTTCGGCGCGGTAGTCGAGAGCCCCGAAGGCCAGGTGGTCGCCCGCCTGAGCGAGTTTCTAGGCATCCAGACCAACAACTTCGCCGAATACTCCGGACTTTTGGCAGTCCTGAAATGGGCAATCCAGAACGGCGCCAGCCGCCTCCGCGTAGTCTCTGATTCCGAGCTGATGGTCAAACAAATGCAGGGCAAGTACAAGGTAGCCAGCCCGGTGCTGAGGCCGCTTTACGAGGAAGCCCGCAAGCTGTCCAGAGAGCTGAAAGCCTTCGAGATGCGCCACACCCTCCGCGGCGGCAACAAAGACGCCGACCGGCTGGCGAATGAGGCTATGGACCGGGGGATGGGGAAAAGCAGGGAACAGGGAATCAGGAACATGGAACAAGGCCGCTT
>Ga0302320_10025622_pt1 | contig 11457 bp, 9 predicted proteins | sample Bog_T0_3_FD_202130 | JGI IMG/M metagenome (GOLD analysis project Ga0302320, IMG submission 202130) | Peat permafrost microbial communities from Stordalen Mire near Abisko, Sweden - Bog_T0_3 | ecosystem: Environmental > Terrestrial > Soil > Wetlands > Peat | place: Sweden: Abisko, Stordalen Mire... | reverse complement strand
TGCAAGGCGCGGCTGATCTGGGCATACATTGAAAATACCCGCTGTGGTTGGGCATTAGCCAGATGAAGGTCGTTGAGGCTGACTGGAACAGTCGCACGAGTAGATTCGAGACGTTTGCCTCGCGCTAAGAAGATCATAGCGCGTCCGAAGAATCGGGCATGCGGACTCTCATTCATGCCGCTTGCCGCCTCCGGTCGCACTAAACGATCCGCCGTGCCCGCGCTGTCTACGTGTGGTCACCCGTCGGCTTTCTTGACGGTGTGGGCTTGGTCGAATGCCAGGCCTCGTCAGCGCCATGACGGTCACGCCTGTGGAGGTCCAACTGGCGATGCATCCCATCAGCCGACGCCTCTAGCGCCCCACGGAGACTTCCCAACTCGGCACGAAACCGATCTCTCATAGAGCTGACGCTGGCGGTGAGTTCTGACATGAAGCTGGCCAACTGGCGGCGCTGTGCGGCGGTCTGGTCAAGGCGTTGCCGCTGCTGGACCGCGAGAAAACCGTCGACGTCAATGGCCAGCTTGGGTACTTCCTTGCCGCGCAGCGTCGTCGCCGCCGCCCGGTCTTGGCGAAGCTGCACGATAGAGTGGGCAAGATCGCTCATTGCATTCGTCAAGGTTTGCATGTGTTTCCGCCCGTTCAAGAAATCTGCCGGGCGCCGTGCCGCCGCTCGCGGCACGTTCCCGGCAGGTCTGTGCCTTGCCTTTGGTCTAACTTACGCCGGGGCTGCCGCCGATGCAGTAAGGCCAACGGCTTCGGCGTACTTCAGGTACGTCTCGACCGAGGCGACGACCACACGAGCCTCGATGGTGATCAGTTCGATCCCGACGAGCGAGACTTTTACCCACGCGTCGATCACGATGCCCTTGTCGAGGATCCGGTCGACAACTTCAGCAAGGCTGGAGGAATCCGTCGACTTCATGACGCGAGCCATGGTGTTACTCCTAGGTTTGGTTGGCACACCGGACGCCAGTCAAAGGCTAACGGCCCGGCGTCATCAAGGGGAGCAACAAGCGTGCCAGGAATTCGCGCCGTATCGACGATTGGAAATCCGTCTTAGCGGGCTGATCCATCACAAATCTCGATACGCCTTAGCGGGCGGACCAAAATAGACGGTCGGCGGCGCCCGGGTCTGGCGGGCGCCGCCGCCCGCCTCGACGGCGGAATGTCGCCACCTGTCCGACGACAATCGGCCAGGGGATAGCTGCTTTGGCCGGCACAACAGCCCTCGACCAGATTGTCTGCTGCCGCGGTGGAGGCGCCCGGATGTCCCACGTTCCGCCAATGGCGGATAGCGCGACCCCGCGTCGTTCCCTGAGAGAGGCCAGCCGCCCAAGATCGGTCATTCGGGTAACAACCTACGCCAGCCACTCGTAGCGCCGCTGAACACGGCGACCGAAGGCGATGCGGGGGTGTGGTGGACACCCCCGTTTTGTGTCGCCTCGGCGGGAGACGGGCAACGGAATAAGAGTTGACGGAATCATAATACTATGGTGCACTTTGGAAGTCGGCGGAGATGTTCCCCCGAGGGAAGTTATAATCCCGTTAAATTGCCCATCGCAGGGCGTTACTTTTGAGCGGATTTGTCCAAGCGCGGTGGATGCGCTGATAAGGCTGAGCGATTGCGTTTGAAAAGCGGTCGCTAGCGTAACGTCTCCGGGTTCCGGAGGGTTATCGCTTTGCGCCGCCAACGGCAACCAGAGGCGGGGGCCGCCGGCCTCCGAGTTTCCTTGGCTTCCCTACGCCGCAATGGGAGTACACCGATGCTCGAATCGCGCCCGGAAATGCTAGGCGCTGTGCTTCTTCGGGTAGATAGCCGCCTCGATCAGTCGCGCGAAGCGCTTTTCTCGCTGCTGCGAATCCCGTCGATCAGCGCACAGCCGGTGCACAAAGCAGACTGTGTCAACGCGGCCGAGTGGTGGCGGGTCACGCTCGCCGATCTCGGGTTCCAGGTCACCATCCGCGAAACCCCGGGTCATCCCTTGGTGGTTGGCCATTTCGACGGTCCGCCCGATTACCGGGGACCTCATGTGCTCTTCTATGGACATTACGACGTGCAGCCGGTCGATCCGGTCGATCAATGGAATACCCCACCATTCGAGCCGCAGCTGGTCGAAGGCCCGCGCGGCAAGCGCTTCGTCGCCCGCGGCGCGGCGGACGACAAGGGCCAGACGGTCATGTTCGCCGAGGCGCTGCGCGCGTGGCGGGACGCTGGCGGCGGAATCCCGGCGCGCCTCACGGTGCTGATTGAGGGGGAGGAGGAAATTGGTAGTCCCAACCTGGAGCCGTTCATCATCGCCGACAGGGAAGAGCTAGCCTGCGACGTCGCGCTGATCAGCGACACTGGGATGTGGGACATTGATACGCCGGCCCTGACCACGCGACTTCGCGGCATGACTTACGCGCAGGTCATTCTGACGGGGCCGAAGCGCGACTTGCACTCCGGCATTTACGGCGGCTCGGCGCTCAATCCGATCAACGTTCTGACAACTATCCTGGGGCAGCTCGCTGACGCGGACGGGCGTATTCAACTGCCGAATTTCTATGACCACGTAAAGCTCGCCGCCACGGCGCAGAGCGATGAGTGGGAGGCTCTCGGGTTCAATGAGTCGGCCTTCCTCGCGGAGGTCGGCCTGATAACGCCGGCAGGCGAAAAAGGGCTGTCGGGTCCACAGCGGCTATGGGCGCGGCCCACCGCCGAAATCAACGGCATCTGGGGCGGCTATAGCGGGCCGGGAGCAAAGACGGTGATCCCCGCCGAAGCGGGTGCGAAAGTCTCATTCCGCTTGGTGCCGGACCAGGATCCGTACGCGGTGTTCGACTTGTTCAAGCGCTTCATCACCGAGCGCCTGCCAACCGGCTGCAACGCTGAATTCGAGCTGATCAGCGCGACGTCCGCCGTCGAGGTAAGCTCCGATTCACCCTGGGTACACGCCGCGCTGCAGGCCCTGGGTGACGAATACGGCAAGCCGGCGGCCTTGATCGGTTGCGGTGGCTCGATCCCGGTGGTGATGTCGCTCCGCAAAGTGCTGGGTGTCGATACTCTGCTGATGGGATTCGGGCTGGAGGACGACCGGATGCACGGGCCAAACGAAAAGTTCGAGCAGCGCTGTTTTCATCACGGCATCCGCTCGCACGCACGCCTGCTCGCGAAATTCGCAGAGCCCGAAGCCGACTTCCGGATGACTGATGCGTTCCGGCGAATTAGCACAGGGATGGACTTGATGTACGCGCGCTCCAAACAGCCCAGGTGCGACCGCTGGCTTGAACAGTCGGGCGTCACAAAGGCTGGTCAGTGGTGGTGACCTCCTCCCGCGTCTTGGTGCCACGCGTGCTGTCGCTGACGAGCCGCTGTTTCTGCCGGGTGGCGGCTGATCGACGGCGGTAGCTCTCGCGTTTATCGGCAGGATGACGGCGTAGTGGAAGGCGAACAGCGGCAAGCGTCATTGCGGCATCGGGAAAGACTCGCCCATTCTCCGAAGGTCTGGCTCAAGGTTTTTAACAAGCTGATGCAATTCGTCCTGCCGGTCGTGCGCGTAATCGGAGCGCCGGCTTGACGTCGCCGGTCAGAGGTAATCGCGCCGATCCCACCGTGACGCTCCAGACCACGTCGTCCGCCATGAACGGCTCAGCCGGCCCTTCTTGTCGGCTAATCCCGATCGCAGGCTGGTAATGGCCCCTAGCCACACCGTGACAGGACGCGCAGCGGTCGGCCGTCGATGCAGCCGAGGCCCGCGCCGATCAGCGCCATGCCGAGGAAATGCCGCGGCAGCAGCGACTCGCCAAGCACTAGCACGCCCAGCAGGATCGCGCTGACCGGGATGAGCAGCGTCACCAGCAGCACATTGGTAGCACCGGCCGTTGCGAGAACGCGGAAATACAGCACGTAGGCCACGGCGGTAGAAAGCACCCCCAGGCCTACCACCGCGGCCCAGGTTGCAGCATGCAGCGGGAGCAGCGTCCAGGGGTGCTCGACCAGCAGCGCCAGCGGCAGCAGCATGACCGAGGAGGCGATGACCTGTCCCGTCGCAGTGACCATCGGCGGAATGCCCATGCGCCGGAAGCGGCGGCCGAAGATGCCCGCGAACGCATAGGTGAGCGCGGCGCTCAAGCAGGCGAACTGCGCCAGCGTGCCGGAACCCAATCCGTGCAGCGCGTCCGGCCCCATCAAGACGACGACCCCAACGAATCCTGCGGTCACGCCGACGGCCTTGGCTGGGGTGAGACGCTCGTCCTCGGTCAGTGCATGGGCGACCAGCACGCCGAACAACGGTGTGGTCGCATTCAGGATCGCGGCGAGACCGCTCGCGATGTGGTGTTGCCCCCACGCGAATAGTGAAAACGGTATGGCGTTGTTGAGCAGGCCCATGGCGAAGAAGGCCGCCCAGACGCGGCCGTCGCGCGGCATGCGCTGGCCGAGCGCGTGCAGCATGAGCCACAAGGCGATTGCGCCGATGCCGACCCGCAACGCGACCAGCGTGAACGATGGCAGTTCTCGAACCGCGATCCCGGTAAAGAAGAACGACCCGCCCCACAGCAGTGACAGGACCAGCAGCATCAGCCATTGGCGGCCGCCCATTGTCAGCGTTGTCTGCGTATTGGTGCTCATGGGGTCCTCCTTGTCGCGGCAAATTTGGGCCGGCATCGACCCGGTTGGACGTCCGAATCTTGCGCTGGTTCGCCAAGTGACCGACCGCCGTCGATATCTTGCTGCGGCAACCTTGCTGCGGCAGACTCATGCCATCGGAATTTGGCCGTCCGGCTGCTTCCGGGACGGCGTTGCGATCACCGAGTAGGGACCCAGCGCGCTTCCTGTTCGACCGGCACCGCCACTTCCCATCTGGCAGCCGGTTGCGGCGGCAACCGCGGCCCGGGTGAAGGGTGTCGCCGCCACCGGCAGTGTCAACGGCGCCGCGCTTGTCCAAGAGGGGCCGTCCAATTCCGCCTCGACCGCCTGATGGCGTCAGCACAGGCTGCGAGCGCGGGGGAGGAAAAGGGCCGTGTCCCGGGTGGTGGTGTAGCAGCTATGGATAAGCAGCCCGCCGGAGCGACCGCCGAAAATCTGGGGCAGGCGGGCTACTTATCCACAGTTCTGCCACCGCGGAGGATACGGTGGTCACAGCCATGCTAAGATCGCACGGTTCCGTTTCGGAAAAGTCCGATGGATGTCATAGTTTGACCACGACCGCCGTTCTAAACTTCCGCCTGCGACAAGAACGGTGCCGAAGGCGCCGCTCACGAAACAGCAGAAGGGCCGCCCTGTGCGCCCTCGAAGTCTTCAGCTCCGCACTCCGCGGAGCTCGCGTGAATGGGTTCGCTACCACGACATCCGTAGGCGTTGCCTGTTCGAGAAATACAACGGCAAGGGCACGTCGCACTATTTCGAGTACGATCCCGACCATCCTGACGAGAGCGATCCCGCAAACCATCCGATGGTCTTTCTTGCCAACCGGCGCGTCATCGGCACCATCCGGATCGACATCAAGCACGATTGTCGTGCCATCTTTCGACTCGTTGCCATTGACGACTCCTGGCAAGGGCAGGGCCTCGGCGCCACCATGCTTACGATGGCGGAAGCCTACGCTCGCGAGTGCGGCGCTGACACGATCTGCCTGAATGCTGTACCAGACGCATACAGCTTCTACGCTCGCCACGGCTTCGCGCCTGAGGGATGGGAGGGCTGCACCAGCAACCCTACCGAGATCCCGGTCGTGAAGCATCTTGCCGACCCGCCGGTCCGTCTCCCAGCATGCCCGGCGCAGCCGACTGCCGCTACGACCGAGATGCAGGTCGCTTCCTGACGAGCAAGGCATGGCGGGGTCACGCTCCGCCATGCCGCTTGCTCAGCAATCATTGGGTCGTGGTCCGAGCCACAACCGTGCCATCATCGTCGGCGCAGGCCAACGAGTGGCGCCGGGTCGGGAAACAGTCGGCTCAGGTCAGTGTCAGGGCAGCCGTACCCGTCCAGCAGCGCGTCCGGCGCGTGCTGAACCGCCTCCCATGCTTCTCGCGACAATGCCTGAAGGTGCAAATGGGGATACCAGCCGCCGTTTTCGTGCGGCGTGCCAATCACCCCGACCGGTGTGCCGCGTGCGATTCGCGCGCCTGGCTGCGGCAGCTCGGCGTGCGCCAGGTGACCCAGCAGCACGTATTCCGCGCCGCCGTCAGGCGCATCGGCGCGTAGCACGAACCAGCCGCCCCAGCCTCCGCCGAGGGCCCGGCAGGGCACGGCGTGCATCACCTCGCCCGAAACCGGCGCCAACACCGTCGTGCCCGCAGGCACGTTCAGGTCGATACCCAGGTGGATGGTGCAGCCCTCGGGCAGGTAGTGACCCCGCCATAAATGTGCGCGGTCCTCGAGCCAGCCGCCCCAGCTATGGTCGGCGCCCAACCGGGTCGCCACTTCGCACACCCAGCGGTCGCAGAACCAGGGATCGTTCAAGGGGTTATCATAATCCGTTGCCGGAAAATCGACCCGGGCGATCGCATCCAGATCCGCGCGGACCCAACGGCGGCCGGCCAGCACAGGGAATATCCAAGGCGACTCTGGCATGATCATGCTCCAGGTCATGCGATCCACGTTAGATCATGGCTGTCTCCAACGTGATAGGCTGGCGAGCCGGCGCGCGGTCTGCGGCGCAGTGCACGAAAAAAGCCGGCCAGGCGCCCAACTGTGCGTAGGCCGGCCCGCGCACGGCAGCCGCCGGGTTGGTCGGCATCACCTGGCCGACCGCCAGCCAATAGAACAGCATGCGCACGGCGGCGAGCGATTGCGTGACCGAGGGCTGGAGCAGGGCAGACGACCAAGGGCCGCTGCTGCGCACCATCGAAAGCCGCACCGGCCCGTTGACCGATCCCGACATGCGACCGTATCCATCTGAAAAAGAATGGCTTCTGGGAGGCTGGCGGCACAACGACACCGTGCTTTCCGGCCTCTGCTTTTCATTTCGATGGTGCAGTTTTGGTGGCTTGTGTGCAGAAATGCGGCCTCGCACCAGCGCCGGGTGTTCATCGGGCGGAGCCGAAGCCGGGGGAGACGACAGATGGCAGCAGCAGCGAACCCGCTGACCGGGCCGGACCGCATCGCGATCCGCCAAGCCTCCTGGCGCGGGCCGTTCGGCGGGCGCAGCTCACGCACGCGGCTACGCCCGGTGCGCTTCGCCGTGGTCAACGGCGGCGCCGACGCCCTCGCCATCGGCGGGCTGCGTGTCGATCCGCTGCGGGACGCGGATGGCGCGCTTGCGGACGCCGAACTGAGCCTGCGCGTGATTGGCGATGACGTCGAGACCTTGCCCGATGCCCCGACCCTTGGGCGGGCCGGTGACCCGCCGGCCCCGATACATCCCCCGTTGGCGCCAGGCGCGGCGCTGACCCTGGAGCTGGGGGGATGGCTTCCGGCGCATCCTGGCTCCGTCGCCACCACAGCGCGGATCATCCTGGCGCCGGACGGCGGCGGCCTGGACATCCCGGTTGCGATCGACATCCCGGCCGCGGCTCCCTGGGGCATTGCCTGTATGCTGGCCGGTCTGCTCTGCCTCGCCGCCATCAATGTGCTCACCGGCGAGGGCGCGGTGAAGACCCGCCTGCACGACGCGCTGGCCGCGCGCAGCGATATCCACGCCTTCCTGGACGCCAACCCCGCGCCGCAGAGCCGGCGTGGCGATATCGAGGCGATGGACCACAGCTTCGACGCGGCGGTTGCCAACTTGAGCGAACGGCGCGGCATCTCGGTGGAGGACCACCGGACCGACGACGCTAACGCGCAGCTTGTCACCGCTACGGCCGCGGCGGCCGACCTGCGCAAGGCGCTGACCGGCCAGCCCCGCGGCGCGGCGGAAATTTTCGACCTGACGAAGGAATGGCAAGACCTGCAGACCACGCTGGGCCAGGTCACCGCAATGTTTGGCGCGCCGCCCGCCACGCCCGCGCCCGGCCTACCCGGCAAGCTCGATGCCTTCCTGGTGCGCTACCGCATCCGCTTCGTGCAGCAGCCGATGGCCTGGATCTCCAACGAGATCGTCGGCGATATTGACCGAGCGCGGCTGGCTTATGCGGCCGGGGAGGGCGAGGCGGCGCGGGATCTTGCGGTGACGGCGCGCGTCTGGCTGCGGCGTTCGGCTCGGATGCTCAACAGCGGGCTGCTCGGCTACCGCGGCGCGCTGACGCTGGCGGGCGCGATGGCCAATAATGACGCTGCCATCCGCGACCGCGTGGCGCAGGACGACTTTCCCGCCGACGGCCGGGCCACGGTTCTAGGGTTGCTTGATCAGGCGTCGGGGCAGATGGACGGCGAGGCTTGGCTGGAGCAGTGGGGCGAGGCGCATCGGCTGATCAACCGCGCGCGCTTAGAACTGACCCGCGCCGATGCGGCGCTGCTGAAAGCCAGGACCGACGCGGCGATCGCGAAGGTCAATGCCGAGACCGACTACTCCGACATCCAGCGGCTGCTGGACGATCTGATGGCCAACCCGGATCATTCCCTGGCCGCCAAGCAGGCGGGGCTTGGGCGCATTCTCAAACTATGGCGTGCGCATGTTGCGGCGGTGCCGGACGCGGCCGAACGGGCCGGCTTCGGCCAGCAGATCGATGCGATCGCCGCGCAGGTTGATGCCGGGAAGGTGCCGGAATCCGCCGGACTTTACCGGACCTTTCTCAACGACTGGACGGCACGCAGCATCCGCCTGAGTGGTGCGGCGACGGATCGCGTCGTTCACGGGCACTGCATGCAGACGTTCGCCGACATGCAGCGCGACGCCGGCGCCCTGGAGGCCACGCTGCGGGAGCACCCGCCGAATCCGGACCTGGCGGACTGGAACCGGCGCTTCGACCAGATCCGCCTGGATATGCAGCGCGAGGGGCCGGATGCCGAAACCATCACGCCGGCCTGCCTGGGTCCTCTGCTGGCGATCAGCGACCGCATGATTGCGCTCTCCGGCGATATCTTCGCCGCCGGCGTGGCTGACGCAGATATCCCTGCCCTGACCCGCGCCCGCCTGGCTCGCGCTTCCGGCGTGGCGTCGGCGATCGCGGTCGCGGAGGCCAACAAGGATCATGCCCGAGCGCTGGATCTAACTGTCGCCACGCAGGAGGACGAACGGATTGTCGGGCGGGAAATCACCTTCACGGCCGGGCGCCTCGATCCCGTTTGGGGTGCGGGCGTGAAGATCGGCGTGGATTTCGGCGATGGTAGCCCGCCGTTTGTCGCCAGCGCGGAACAACTGCGGCAGGGAGCGGCGATCGAACACACGTATGCCTCGGCGCTGACGGCGCATTTGACGCTGACCGCGGCCGAGGGGTTCAAGCCGGGCACGATCGACCCGCAAGGCGCCGCGCTCGGCGAAGGCAGCGCGACAATCCTGATTGCGCCGTCCCCGATCACCGCGGCGCAACGGCTGGCGGATGATATCCTCAATCTGCGGTTCGCGGTTGCGTTGCTGATCGCGCTGACCGTGTATTACTGGCGCTTCCAAAATAGTAAAAAAGTGTTGGGCGCGAACAGCATTGATTATGTCGAGGCGTTTGCCCTGGGGTTCGTCGCCAATGCCGCCGCGGGCAAGCTGCCGGACGTTCTGGGGAAGATGGGCGGGGGGTGATTGGCGGTTATTTGCCTGCCCCCGGCGGTGCGGCGGGCTTGATCGAGTTGCTGAACTGAAATCCGGGAGAAGGACCGCGTCTCCCAAGCCTAAATCATGCTCGCCGATAAGCAAAGCACCGTGATTATCACTTGATTGTGCAAGGGTCGGTGCCACCCGGTTATGCCGGAACAGCGCCAGGGTCAGTAATACCGCGGGATCGGCCCGTCCTGCGAGGTTGTATTGTGGCCAAGGTCGAACACGACTTCGTCCACGTAGCACCACGCCCAACCTTCCGGTGGATCATATCCTTCGATTATTGGGTGCCCCGAAGCGTGATAATGCGCCGTCGCGTGACGGTGCGGAGACTCGTCGCAACAACCGACGTGCCCACAAGTGCGGCAAATCCGCAGGTGAACCCAGGGGCTGCCGATCTTCAGGCACTCTTCGCAGCCCCGGGCGCTGGGACGGACTGCGCGGATCGTGTCGAGATGGGAGCAGCCTTGGCTCATGGTGTTGTCCTCTTACCTCAGCGACCTCGTAGCGAACGCGGGATCAACACCTGAAACGCAGAGTCGGCGCTCGCGTTGTGCCGCTATCCTCGAAGGCCCATCTGAACATCATGCCAAGCGCCACGCTTCCCGGCGACCTCCGGTCCGGTTCGCTCAAACGCGTCGCCGCGGGCGCGGGCGAGGACTCGGTCGTGATTCAGGCTGCGCATCAGTTCCTCAACCCCGGGGTGGCGTGACCGCACCGCTTGTCGGCCCTTGCGACCGCGGCATCGCGGCTGCAGCGCGGGCTGAGGTTCATCCGCATCCACGTGCCACGCTGGCTGCGACCATTCTGGGATCCAGCGTCGCCTTCATCGACGGTTCGGTCGTCAACGTGGCGCTGCCGGCCCTTGGGCATGATTTCGGTGCCAGCGCCGCTGGATTGGCCTGGACGATCAACGCCTATCTCCTGCCGCTGGGCTCGCTGATCCTGATCGGCGGCGGCGCCGGCGATCATTTCGGGCGCCGCAGACTGTTCTTGATCGGGCTCGCGACGTTCACCGTGGCATCAATCGCATGCGCCACGGCGCCAACCCTGGCGTGGCTGCTGGGCGGACGTGCGGTTCAGGGGCTGGGCGCTGCCCTCCTGATGCCGAACAGCTTGGCGATCCTTGGCGCCACCTTCACCGGTGCTGCACGTGGCCGAGCGATCGGAACGTGGGCTGCGACCGGAGCGCTGGCCGGCGCGCTTGGGCCACTTGCGGGCGGTTGGCTCGTCGACACGATTGGCTGGCGGACGATCTTTTTGCTCAACCTGCCGATCGCCGCGGCCGCTGGATCCCTGGCCTGGGCTTATGTGGCCGAGACGCGCGACGAGAACCAGGCAGCACCCCTGGATTGGGCGGGGGCGGCGCTCGCGACCGCGGGTCTTGGCTCGCTCACCTGGGCGCTCACGGCCGCATCGGGTGCTGCCGCAAGCCTTCCGGTAATTTCCATCGCCGCCGCGGGAACCATCCTGCTCCTGTCATTCATCTGGTTGGAATCGAGGCTTGGTGACAGCGCCATCATGCCGTTATCGATGTTCACAACGCGCGCCTTTGTTGGATTGACCCTGTTGACGTTGTTTCTTTACGGCAGCCTCGGTGGCCTATTCGTACTTCTGCCGTTTATGTTGATCAGGCTGACGAACTGGTCCGCCACGGCGGCCGGGGCTGCCCTGTTGCCGATCCCGCTGCTGATCGGACTGGGTTCCCCGCTGATGGGCGGTATAACCGGCAAATTCGGCGGCCGCTGGCCGCTCGCGATCGGTTCCGGCATCGTCGCACTTGGAATGGCACTGTATACACGGATTGGCCCTGGCTCCATTGACTATTGGACGGACATCCTGCCTGCGA
>Ga0302320_10025617_pt1 | contig 11458 bp, 15 predicted proteins | sample Bog_T0_3_FD_202130 | JGI IMG/M metagenome (GOLD analysis project Ga0302320, IMG submission 202130) | Peat permafrost microbial communities from Stordalen Mire near Abisko, Sweden - Bog_T0_3 | ecosystem: Environmental > Terrestrial > Soil > Wetlands > Peat | place: Sweden: Abisko, Stordalen Mire... | reverse complement strand
CAGACCGGTCCGACGAGCATCCTCCATCGGAGCACGCGACATTGCGCCGCCCCAGGGACGAGTCCAGCCGTCGGCGGTGCAGGCCCGCGCCGCCTGCTCTGACCCTCCCGCAAGAGGACGTACTAAGAGTTGACCAGGTTCCCCAACCCTGGGCCAGGTCACTGTGCTGTGCCCCGTCGCTGACGGTGATTCGACTGTGCCAGCCCTACCTGGGCGCCGGAGGGCGTGGATCCGAGCGACAGCCTGTCCATCCGGCCTTGGGCGCGGAGGGCGTGTGCCGGCCGCGTATCGCCCGGCTCCCAGCGGGTGCGAAGCTGCCCTCGTCGTGACTTCTTCCCTCGTCCTCGTGCACAGCCCTCTGGTGGGACGGGATAGCTGGGAGGCCGTGGCCGCGATCCTGAGCCGACACGGCGAGAGGGTGGCTCTGGCAGACCTAGCTAACGCCCTGGTCAGTGGCCCTCCCTATTGGCCCCGCGAGGTCGAGGCGATCGCCGCCGTGACCACGGGCCCAGCCATCCTCGTCGGCCACAGCCGTGCCGGCCCCCTTCTTCCGGTGGCGGCACTGGCGACCCGCCGAGTGCAGGGCTGCGTGTTCGTCGATGCCAGGCTCCCCCAGCCCGGCACGAGCTGGTTTGCCAGGGCGCCCTCTCAGTTGGCCGAGCAGCTGAGGAGGATGGGCCGTGACGGCTGGCTCCCCCCGTGGTCGGACTGGTGGGGCCCAGACGAGCTGGCGCGCCTCCTGCCCGATCCAGTGGTCAGAGCTGGTTTCGTCGCGGGTTGCCCACGCCTGCCTCTTGCGCTCTTCGAAGAGGTCCTGCCCGAGGTGCCCGGATGGCCGGATGCGCCGTGCGCCTATCTCCGGCTCAGCGAGGAGTATCGCGAGCCGTGCGACGAGGCACGGCGCCTCGGCTGGCCGGTGATCGAGCTGGCCAGCCACCACCTCGGTCTGCTCACCGACCCGGAGACCGTCACCGACGCCATCCTTGAACTGGTGGATCGGCTCCTGTCGAGGGGATGATGGTCCCTTTCAAGGCTCTGGCACCGCGACCCACCGGTGTGGCGATCTGCCGTGTCAGTTTATGTTGACAAATGAAGAATGTCAGTCTATACTGACAAGCATGGACATCGAAGAACTCAGCGTGAATCTTTCGTCGGACGACCCGGCAATTGGCCTTCGCGCCTCGTTGGCGCTACATCGCCTGGCTGAGAGGGTCGAAGCGAACCAGGTCGCGTCGGCCCGGGAAAAGGGCTGGTCGTGGCAGCAGATCGGAGACGCTTTGGGCGTCACCCGCCAATCCGTGCACGCCAAGCACAACAAGGAATCATCATGACCACCGAATCCGTTGTGCCAGAGATGCTTCACGGCTGGGCCATCTATCTGCGGGCCAGTGAGGAGGCTCGTCGCCGAGGTGACCGCCGAACTGGCACCGATCACATCTTGCTCGCCTTGTTGGAGCATCCCTCGATCGAAGTCGCATTGGGCGTGAGCCTAGAGCAAGCTCGCCAGGGCCTTGAGTCGCTCGATCACGAAGCCCTGGTCGCCCTGGGTCTGGGGTCCTGCGCCGACGCTCCCCCACTGCCGATGCGCGCCGTGCCGAAGAAGCCAAGGATCAGAGACATCGCGCAAAGAGATCGCCTCCGCATGGCGCCCGCGGCAAAGAAAGTGCTTGAGGAAGCGTCCAAGCGCAACCGTCGGAGGCTCCAGGTCACGGCCCAGCAGGTGCTGACCCAGATCCTCACTCTCCAACCACCAGATCCTGCGGCGGTGCTGCTGGGCGCTCTCGGCGTGAACACGTCGGAGGTTCGGCGCCGATTGGATGCGGTCACGCCCGCCAGCTGAGTCCCCAGCGACATTCACGACATCGAGCGAAGGTGTCCGGATCGGGCCGGTTGGGGCGGGTTAGCCGGCAGCCAAACGCCTGCTCGGCCAGAGGCTCATCAGTGCGGCTCCGGACGGCGAACGGCAAGCACAACATGTATCTGCCCGTGGTAGCGGTAGTCGGTGTTGGCCACCCCAGTGGTCGGTCATGACGGCGAGGTGGTCGGGCAGTGCACGGCGCGGCACCGTCATCAGGAGTTCCTGCGCATTCCGCGCAAACTCGATCGCGAGTGCCCCAAGTCCCTGGACCTGCACCAGCTGCTCGACAACTCGTCCAGGTACTCCGAGGTCAGCGTGCGGGCTTGGTACGATGCCCATCCACGCCTCAAGCTGCATTTCGTGCCCACCAGCTCGGCGTGGCTGAATCTCGTCGAGAGCGTCTTCGCTGATCTCACCAAACGGAGGCTTCGGCGCGGCATTTTCCCCTGCGTCGATCACCTCGTCGAGGCGAGTGTCGAGTACCTCGATCACGCAGCCGAACCCTACCCACAGTGGCTTACAGTGGAGTCCGCGGGACCGCTGGGAGCGAAACAAGACCAGACTGCCGGCGCCCAAGCGGTGACGGTCGGCCTTCCGTTTGTCACTCCTGCGCACATCACACCAGAGGAGGCCAACGCCATGGGAACCATCCGCGTCCACGAGTTCACCACCCTGGACGGCGTCATCGACGCGCCGACCTGGGCCGCCGACTACCCGTTCGATCCCCGGATGGGAGAGGCGATCGCCAGCGTCATGGGTGGCTGCAAGGCCATCCTGCTTGGCCGCCACACCTTCGAGATGTTCGCGCCAGCCTGGTCGCAGCGCACGGCTGCAGAGGATCCGGGCGCGCCGTTCATGAACGACTCTCCCAAGTACGTCATCGCAGCCACGCCGCTCAGTGTGGAGTGGAGCAACGCGACGTTGCTCGGGGGGTACGACGCCGCGCGCCTCCGCCGGTTGAAGGAGGATGTCGGCGGTGGGATCTACGTCAGCGGCAGTGGCACGCTCGTGCGCGCCATGCTGAGGGACAGGCTGGTTGACGAGCTGCACCTCTTCATGTACCCAATCGTCTCCGGTTCGGGGGCGCGGTTGTTTGGCGATGAGACCTCAGCCGCGAAACTTGAGCTCGAGGCGTGCGAGTCTTACAGCGGAGGGGTCGTGCGCCTCACCTACCGCGTTCCTTATAGCTGAGACATGGCGTGATGTCGACTGCGCGCGCGGTGGCGAGGAGGCCGCGATCGTCTCGGGGCTGATGCGCCAACCGCTTGACGCTTACGTCGCGGCGAGCTCGAGGAACCGCGCCACTAGCCATCAGCCATCACTCGAAGGCCTGTCGAGGATCAGCCGGAGCCCTTTCGTCAAGGGTTAGCCGAATCCAGACAGAGGCCAGTACCCCCTGCAGGACTCGCACCTGCGACCTGCGCGCTTAGAAGGCGGCTCGCCTGACTTCACGCGCCGACGGAAATGTCGCCTAACGAGCTCGCGCACAGGCGCGCATCTGCTCGGCCAGCCGCTCGAGTTCGGCGGACTCGACGGGCGAGGCGTTGCCGAGGCCGCTGTGTGCAGCCGTGGGGCTGCGCAGGAACCGGCGGAACAGGCCCACGAGTACCCCTTCGGGCAGGATGCGCAACGCGTTGAAGCCACGCGGGACCGGCCGCGTCGGCATGGCCTCGAGGCTCTGCCTCATGAGCCGGATCATTTCGCGGATCACGGTCGGGTCGCCGGCCAGAGACTCGGGGCCGCCCGCAGCGTACACCGCCTGCCCGAGCGGCACCGCGAACGCGGCGTGCGTCTTGAGCCACGCGTCCATGTGGGGTTCGGCCTTGGCGTTGATTCCGGCGGAGCGGAACGTCTGCACGATTCGTTGCAGTCGCGGAGTGATACGGCCATCGGGTTCCCCAATCGGCATCCGGACCAGGCGGGTCATCAGCGTGGTCGGCCGGTAGCGGACCACATCCCCGTCCATGGTGCCGGCCGCGGTGGGGAAGCCGAGCAGCACTCGCTCGCGGCCGATTGCCGCGCCCAGCGGCTCCGGTCCGGCCGCCCAGTTCAACAGGAACAGTACGTCGCCGTCGAGCCCGGCGATCGAGTCGAGCACGGCGTCCACCTGATGGGTGCGGACCACCACGGCGGTCAGGTCGTACCGGCCGTCCGGGCGCTCGACCACGGGGACCGGGACGCGCCTGATGGTCGGACTGTCGCCCTCGGCGAGCAGTACGCCGTGCTGTCGAAGGGCGGTTAGGCGCTCGCCTCGGGCGAGGAGCGAGACGTCGTGCCCGGCCTCATGCAGGCGGACGGCGAAAAGGCTTCCGCAATTCCCGGCACCGTAAACGAGAAGTTTCATGGCAGCTCCCTCATACGCCTGGGTTGGCAGGGGCCGGCTCCCTCACCGCACTGCGCGACCGTGGCGTCGAAGCCGTAGAACGACCTGGTCCGGGCAAACCTTGGATAAAAACTTGCCAAGGCACAGAGCGAGTCGATCATCGACGAGTGAGAAGTAGATGCGGTTGGCGCTGCGACGCTCCGCTATGAGCCCTGCCGATTTCAGGACCGCGAGGTGACGCGAAATCGAGGGTCCGCTAAGAGCGAAGCGCCCTACGATCTCGCCCGCGTTCAACTCGCCGGAACGCAACTCCTCCAGGATCTGGCGACGTGTGGGGTCGGCCAGCGCGCGGAACACCCCCGCATCGCCGGCGCCACCGGTACTATCCACCATGATAATTTAGCATATTCGCGAAATTGCGAACGAGGGATGATGTTGACTTTGGGCCAGAGGACTACGAGTGTGTCGAACGGATCAGCTCGCCCTCCGTGATCCACGTGCGCCTCGCCGGGCTGATCCCGACGTCATACTGAGGGTTGGCGAAACCTCGGGGTAGAGGCATTCTTGGAGCAGGGTCTTTGCCCCCAACATCGTCGACTTCAGTCACTTGAGGCAAAGCCTGCTGGGCGGGCCCGCTGCGACGGAACTGAGACCGGCCAGTACCCCCTGCAGGACTCGAACCTGCGACCTGCGCGCTTAGAAGGCGGCTGCTCCATATATTAGGCGAGCGCCTAGTACCTTGTGAATTGGGATGCAGCGTCTGCCTCGACAAATGGCCTGCAAAGAACGGTCCGCCTCTAGCGTTAGGAAGTGGTTGGGATAGAAACGTTTCTGGAAGTCCCCGTGTAGCTCTGCTAGCACCATCTGGCCCGACGACTGGACACCCAGGTGACACTTTGGCGTGGTCAGCCTGGGCCAGCGGAGGGTGTGGCGGCTTTCACTCGATCTAACCTAACCGACCCATCAGCTAACTGGAACCTGGTTGCAGTGGGCGCGTAGATTGATGAGGTGAGAATTCACCCCACCGTTATGGTTGCCGCGGTCGCCCTCTTGGCGGGTGGCGGCATCGTCGGCTGCGGGACTCAGGCATCCCTCCGTCAGGTCGGGTCATCCGCGCCGTCGGTCGGGGCCTGCGCACTTTCGAAGATTCCCGGCCAGGCCGGGGCGCCCGCCGGACTCGGCCTCGACGGCACGGGTGCGACCGCTCCGGCATGGTCCGGGCAGGTCGGACGACTCTCGGTCGCCGTGGGCGGGACGGCATACGGGACCGAGTACGACACGGCCACCAAAACGGACTGCATCGTCGCCGTTGACCTCGCCTCGGGCGGTCTCGAATGGGATTCGTCACCCCCGGCGGGCCACCCCGACCTCTTTGGGGTAATCGCCGATGCCTCCACCGTTCTGGCTGCGACCGGGGTCGATGTCGGAAACGCGCCTGAGCTCGTTCTTCCTCTCGTCACCCAGCTGGCCGCCTACGACCCGCTGACCGGCGTGGTGAGGTGGACCGTCGACCTTCGTGACGACGGTCAGGGGATTCCGGCCCTGATGCTCGGAGGGGTCGTGGTGGTCTCCGAGGCCGATGGAGCGCTGCTCGGTCTCAGCGAAGCCGACGGCCATCAGCTCTGGAGTGACCCGTTCCCCTTCTCCTGCGCCGGAAAGGGTGGAACGGTCGATAGCACCCCGGGTGGGACGCTCGCCCAGGTGCTCGGCATTCTCGGCGCGGGGCCCGACGTCGCGGTCGGCTACGAGTGCGCCGGAACCGGTGGCGGGGGAGTCGCCGCCGTGGACGCCGCGAGCGGCGGTCGGGTGTGGAGCTGGGCCATGCCCGGCGGCTGGGACGGCGACTGGCAGAGCGCCGCGACCGCCGGTAGCGGCGCCACCGGGGGCGACGTGGTGGCCGTGCCCATCAGCCATCTGCCCTCGGCCGTCGCTCCGGCGGTCATCGCCCCAGCGCCCGGGCCGCTGCTTGCCACCAAGATCACCAATATCTACGGCTACAGCGAGAGTGCGGACGTCGTCGTCCTGGACGCGGCGTCGGGCCAGCCCCTCTGGGACCTCGAGAACGTGGCCGGCCAGTGGCTGAGCGTGGTGGGGGGCACCGGCAGCCTCTGCGTGCTGACAGACGCCGGAGGCGACTGCCGCGACGCCCTCACCGGCGCCTCCCTCTGGTCGGTCTACTGGCCCGGAGCCCACGCGAGTTCCCAGTATCCAGCACTCAACTGCGTCGACGTGGCCGCGGTGGCGCAGCGGTGCATGGTGAGCGCCGACGGACTCCTGTATCTCGCCCTGGCCACTGACGCCGCTCCCGCCGATGCGAATCCGCCGGGGCCACCAGAGTCCGGGATCTTCGTTCTCACCGCGCTCAATATGGCGACCGGCGCCACCGTGGCCTCGCTGCCGCTCCCGGCGTTCAACCCCGGCCCCGACGGCATCGGGGTATGCCTCTTGGGCCCGCCAGCGGTCCTGCTGGTGGCCGGGGGCTTAGTGCTGGTGTCGCCTCAGTTCGAGGAGACCAACGTCATCGAGGCTTTCGCGGCCCCCGCGTCCGGCTGATCGCGCAGTTCATTCGCCCACCGGGCGCCTCCGACCACGGGCAGCGTCCCCTCGGCACGTCGGGGCTGAACGCCGGATGTTGCTCTGTATCTTCCTCGCAGCCGAAGGTCGGGCCAAGGATCAGCCGGACCCCCTGACTCCAAGGCCGGATCCATACACGCTGCACTACCCCCTGCAGGACTCGAACCTGCGACCTGCGCGCTTAGAAGGCGGCTAATCTATTGATTAGGCGAGCGCATAGTACCTTCTGAATTGGGACACAGCGTCTGCCTCGACGGATGGCCTGCAAAGCACGGTCCGCCTCTGGCGTTAGGAAGTGGTTGGGATAGAAAGGTTCTCGGGAGCCAGCGTCTCTACTCAAGGTCGGGTAGCCGGAGACCGGTGGGTGTCAGGTCGCTGGCCTCCATGCCTCGGGGGATGTTACCCACGGTGAGGAGGAGGAAGACATCGGCGCCCTTTGCGGCCTCTGCCTCAGGATCGGGAACGTGGACATCCCGCTATTCTCCACCGGAGGCGCACCCATGTTCGCGCCTCATGGCAGACGCCTTCGAACCAAGATGAGCTTGCCCCACGAGTTGGCGTCGGTGGGGTGAATACGCGGCTCGTCGTCGCAGCCCTGGTTCGTCCCAGGGCACCGGCCGCATCGACGATGCACTATCGCCGCTGCCTGCGCGATGATCCGTCGATGCCACTCCGGGCGCTGACCTCAGCCGAGATCTCCTTACCCGCGCACCCCGCGACTGTACGCGTCACAGAGCGGATCGCACAGCTGGCGCAGGACGTCGAACTGGTCGTGCTCACCGACAATCACGCTGGGCAGGCGCGGATGTCGCCACTTGCGGCGGTGGCCCTGGCGCGGGAGCAGGGGGTCCGCACCGTGGTCCATATCTCGGCGCGGGATCGCAACCGGCTAGCGCTCCAGAGCCAGGTGATTGGCGCTGCCGCCCTCGGCTGCGACGGAATCGTCTGCCTCCACGGAGACGACGTTCCCGGGATCCCCCGGGTCGGCGACATGACCGGGACGCAGCTGCTCGCTGCTGCCGGGGAATGGCTGGCCCCGCTGCCCATCGCGCGAGGCTGCGTAGTGAACCCGTTTGCCACCGATCCAGATAGAGAGCTGCGGCTGCTGCGGCGCAAGCTCGAGTGCGGCGCAACCTTCGCCCATACCCAGATGTGTTTCAGCATCCCGGCACTGACCCGGTTCCTGGATCGCGCCGACGAGGCGGGGCTGCTGAAGCGACTGCGTGTTTACGTGTCCGTAGGAGTCCTGCGGACTCGCGCCATGGCTGATCGTGCCCGCTCCCTGCCTGGCTGCGACCTGCCTGACTCAGCCTATACCCAGGTGTGCGCCGGAGGTGGATGCGAGTTGGCCTTTGAGATGGCACAGCGCCTGGCCGGTCTTCCGGTCGTGGACGCGCTTCATGTCATGCCCCTGGGCGACGAGCCCACCGCTGCCCAAGTGGCAGCCTCCTTCCGCCGTGCCCGGATGATCGAAGCGAGGCATGGGGTCGCGGGTGCTTGATGGCCCCAATGCAAGCGAAGGGCCGACACAGTGCTCAACGATTGCGGCCGTGACCGCCCGACGCGCCTCACGTCAACGGCTGACCTGCCTCCCTCGGGAGCTCGCGAAGGCCGCCAGCGGGGCCTCTACGACACCCCTCACGAACTTGCGCCACGGGCCACTTAGGCTTCACGGTTGGGCTCGCTGTGTCGTAGCGGGTCTGATGCTGAGCTTTGCGGCGTCGTGCGGCGTGCCGACGCCGTCACGGTCGGGGGCGGGTCCGATCTTCGAAGTCGCCAACGTTGATGGGCCGGAAGTACGCGTCACCCCGTGGACCGGTGCGCAACCTGTCGACGTCCCGTGCGGGCCGTGGGTGACGATCGACACATCAGGTGCGCCACCACAGCCTTGGGACGTCACGGTGGTCTCCGCCGTCAGCGATAAGGTGCTTCTGACGCAGAGTGAGGCCGGCAGCATCGAGGTTATCGTTCGCGGCAACTTCGTCCTCATCGGCGCGCCGGCTCCCTCAGTCGGTCCGGCGGGATCCTGTCCGTCACCCCAGGGGTAGACCTGCCGATGTGCGTGCCGGTCCAGCAGAGGTGACTTGCAGACCGAAAAGCATTAGTGGGCCGGGGCCGATACTGCGGGGCGGCGACACTTGAAGCCAGATCCCTAACATTTGGACCATGAATGTGGATGGTTATCGATTCGCTGGTCGCGACGGCGTGGAATTGGCGTATCGGGAGACCGGCTCCGGCCGACCGCTGATCCTGCTGCTGCGCGGCTTCGGGGGCGCGGGCTCGCTCGACGCCTGGGCCGACGCATTCGTCGAGCAGGGGCGTCGCGTCGTTCTGCCGGACTTCCGTGGCCACGGGGACAGTGCGAAACCGCATGATCCCGCGGCCTATCCGCCGGACATCTTGGCCGATGACGGGTTCGCCCTGGTCGAGTATCTCGGCTTCGGCGACGGAGACTACGACCTTGGCGGTTATTCGCTCGGCGCACGGATTGTGCTGCGCATGCTCGTGCGGGGCGCTAAGCCGGGCCGCGCGATCGTTGCCGGGCAGGGGCTAGCGAAGGTGAGCGGCCCCCAGGGCGACGCGACCCGTCGCGTGCTAGCCGCACTCGTCGATGGGGTCGCCGTCGAGCCCGGCTCGCGCGATGCGCTGATGGCGCAATGGATCTCCAAGGTTGGCGCTGACCCGCGGGCCTTGCTGCGCGTGCTGGACTCGCTCGTCCCGACTCGCGAGGACGCCCTGCGTCAGATCACCATCCCGACGCTTGTCGCGATCGGCGATCGGGATGAGCGATCGGATGCAGACGAGCTGGCCGCGCTCCTGTGCGATGCCCAATTCCTACGCGTGCCCGGGGGTCACGATAATGCGTTTGCCGCACCTGAACTGGCTGCGGCGATGGCCGCATTTCTCGCCGAAAGTTGAAGGGGCGCAGCCCACCCGGGCTCCGATCAGCAACGACCGGATCTAGCCGCGATGCGTACGATCGTGCCGATGAGGATGCTTCCGCTCTTCATGGAATGCACGTGATCCGGAGGGTGCAGATAAGCGGTCGAGGCCGGCCGCTCCTGGCCCACGCGGTTACCCAAGCTCAGATTGTCGGGAGCTTCTCGGCGTGCGTTCCTTCAATACGCATGCACCGAGTCCCGGAAGCGCTCCCACTCCCCGGCAAAACGCTCCAACGATTCACGTCCGCTCTCTGTGAGGCGGTAGTAGCGAGCTGCGCGCAGCATGTCGGAGATCAGCTGCGACGCGGCAGGGAGCAGGTGCTAGCAGTTGTCGATGATGAGGAGCATGGCCGCGTCGCGCCTCAGACTGCGACAATGTGAACAATGACGAGTGAGGCCAGCGAGGTCCAACTGAGTGCGCAGGACCTTCGAGTGGTCGCGCGCTACGCCGCAGAGAGCGCCCAGGAGGCACTTTCGATCTTCGAGGAAAGTCACCCTGGCGACTGGAGGCCTCGTGTCGCCGTCGAAGCGGCGTGGACTTTCGCTGAAGGTGCTGAGCGCACGAAGATGCAGCGAACGAGCGCATTCGCCGCGCACAAGGCTGCGCAGGAAGCGACGACCGAGGCCGCGCGGGACGCGGCACGCGCCGCTGGCCATGCCGCGGCGGCGGCCTACCTACATCCTCTTGCAAACTCAACTCAGGTCAGACACATCCTGGGCTCCGCAGCACACGCAGCCCGCGCGGCGGAGCTGGCCGCTGGCGGGGATCGAAGTGTTGGGGCACAGCGGATAGAGCAGGCTCGCCAACGAGCGACGCCTGCTCTTGTTGCGGTGCTCAAGCGCTACCCCGCCGCCCCGTCGAGAGGAAACCGTGTGACCGAGCTTATGAGTGAGTTGGACACCTCATTGCGATCGCTCTGAGGCGATGATCTCATTCATCCGCCCACCGGATCAACGTTCTCCTGTGTCAACGTCTCCCAGTAGATTGCCTCGTGATGTTCAACCTTGACGGTCAGTCCCAACTTCTCGCCAAAAGCCAGGGCGGGGAGTAGGTGGTTGAGAACTTGCTCTGCGGTCATCCGAAACAGACGATCCCTGGCGCTAACTTTCACCCAACCAGCCTTGTCACGGTAGTAGCGCTCACTGATTCGCTTACCTTGGAAGACGACGCAGTAGCTATCGTTTGTCTTCTTCAAAGCAGTTCTCCCCTTGTGGTATCCAGCCACTGACTCTGCTGAGCCGACCTCACACCCAGCCCGTATTGCGTCATCGCACCTGGGGTGCAGTCTGCCGGGGTGGTGATCGAGATGCACCCAGGGGTTCCTTGGGGGGGGGTGTGTCCGGCCCGAAGACGAACCCCCGCATGCCGTTGTGAGGAGGGCGAGTAGCGACAGCACCGCCAGAATACTGAGGTTTCCCCGCTCAACCTGCCGCACGATCAGCACCTCTGGATCCGCTCATCACCTGGTGGTCGACTGCCCCCAGCTCATGGTCTCCAGATCGTCGTGGCCGATGGCATCGCCGCGGCGTGAAGGGTCGGCCGTGGGCAGGCTACAAGCAAAAGGTAGCTCGTGAGTAGCGCCGTCACGGGCGGCGCGGACCTTGGTGGGGGAGGTACAGATCTCTTGCTTCTGGGTCAGTCGGAGAGTGTGCTTCTGCGCCTGCCAGGAGGTCCCCTGGCGGGCGCGGCAGCGGAGAGGGGACACCGGCTCCAGCGCTCCCTGGCCCTCCCGGCCGACGCGGACGCCGAGCCGTGCGGCT
>Ga0302320_10025615_pt1 | contig 11459 bp, 10 predicted proteins | sample Bog_T0_3_FD_202130 | JGI IMG/M metagenome (GOLD analysis project Ga0302320, IMG submission 202130) | Peat permafrost microbial communities from Stordalen Mire near Abisko, Sweden - Bog_T0_3 | ecosystem: Environmental > Terrestrial > Soil > Wetlands > Peat | place: Sweden: Abisko, Stordalen Mire... | reverse complement strand
ATTCGTCTCCCTCCAACGGGCGCCCAAGACCCCGCCACAGCTGCTGTCCAGCACCTGGGGCAAGATCCTTCGCATGAACGCGGACGGCTCCGTGCCGTCCGACAATCCCTTCGTCGGCAAGGGCGACGCCAATCCCTACGTCTTTAGCTACGGGAACCGGGCGCCGCTCGGCCTTGTGGTCAACCGCAAGGGCGAGGTTTGGGAGACCGAGAACGGCCCGCGTGGGGGCGATGAACTCAACCTGATCAAGCCAGGCCTGAACTACGGTTGGCCCGGCAGCAGTTGGGGTCTGCGCTACGATGACGTGGCGGCCCAGGCCAATCCCGAACCGAAGGGCGTGGAACAGCCGATCATCAACTGGTCGCCCTCGCCTTCCGTGTCTTCCATCGACTTCTATTACGGCAAGGCCTTCCCACGCTGGAAAGGCGATATCATCATGGGCTCGCTCAAGGCGACCGATCTGTACCGCATCGTCTTGGATGGCGACCGCGCCGTGCTGCAGGAAGTCATCATCCACAATCTGGGCCGTGTCCGCACCGTCAAGAGCGGGCCGGACGGCTATGTCTATGTCATGACCGACGAAGGCAATTTCGTGCGGCTGGTTCCGGCGCGCTGACCTTCACTAGGGCTTAAGCACGGCGGCGCCTTCGAACCGGCCCGCGCGCAAATCCGCCAGCGCTTGGTTCGCCTCCCGCAGGGGATAGGTCGTGGTCTTGACCTTGAGATCCATCGTCGGCGCCAGGGCGAGGAATTCCAGGCCGTCTTGGCGGGTAAGGTTGGCGACGGAGACCAGCTGCCGCTCTTCCCAAAGGATGTCGTAGGGAAAACTCGGGATGTCGCTCATGTGAATGCCCGCGCAGACCACGCGGCCGCCCTTTTTCACCGCCTTTAGCGCCAGGGGGACGAGCGCGCCCACGGGGGCGTAGATGATCGCCGCGTCCAGGAGTTCGGGCGGCGCCTCGTCGGAGTCGCCCGCCCAGTCCACGCCCAGACTTTCGGCGAAGCGCTGGCCGGCCGTGTCGCCCGGCCGAGTGAATGCGAACACTTTTCGCCCCTGCCATTTGGCGATCTGAGCCACGATGTGGCCGGCCGCCCCGAACCCGTAGATCCCGAGCGTCTGGCCCTCTCCGGCGATCTTGAGCGACCGCCAGCCGATCAGGCCCGCGCATAGCAGCGGCGCGAGGGATTCATCTGAGCCGGTTTCACCCAGGGGGAAGGTAAACCGCGCGTCGGCGACGACGGCGGTCGCATAGCCGCCGTCGCGGGTGTAGCCGGTGAAAGCGGGCGTGTCGCACAGGTTCTCCCTTTGCGCACGGCAAAAGGGGCACACCCCGCAGGTGTGGCCCAGCCATGGAATGCCGACACGTTCGCCCATCTGCAAGCCAGTGACGCCCTGGCCGATCGCATCGATCCGGCCCACGATCTGATGGCCGGGAATGATCGGCGACTTGGGATCGGGCAGTTCTCCGTCCACCACGTGCAGGTCAGTCCGGCAGACTCCGCAGGCCAGCACCTTGACCCTGATCTCGCCCGGCCCAGGCTTACGGTCCGGCATTTCGGTCCATTGTAGAGACGAGCCCGGCGCATTCAGCACCATCGCTTTCATGGTCCGGTCCTCGTTCGGCCAGGGCGCCGCGCACCTTGGCGACGATGGTCCGCGCAGTCGAAGGTCTCAAACAGCCAAACAGGCGGCCGATGCTTCTAACGCGCGTGGGCGCGTTTGGCTTCGCCCACCGCCGTCGCCAGCACCGCCGCCACACCGAACATCATGCCGACGACGACGCAACGGCAGGGCCGTGAACAGTCGGCGACAAACCGCGATGGCCGCGGACCGGACCCAGCCCGCGAAGCCAAAGCGCCTGACAAGACCGCAAATAAGCTTATCGTCGTTTTGGCGAAGATTTGGTATTGATCAGCTGGCAGCGCCGTTCATCGGCCGCTGTAGTTTCCTGAGTGAGAGTCAGGCGACGGCGATGACCCTGCGATTATTCTTGTGCGTATCCTTCGTGATCGTGGCGTTGGGGTTCTACTACTGGGCGTGCCGGATATTTATCCGCGGCGATGGCGCGCCCGACCATAACGCCGGTCCAGCAGTCTTCTTTTTCGGCGTGGGGTCATTGTGCCTGATGCTGGTGGGCATGATGGCGCTCGGCCCCTGGCGGTACATCGAAAAAGGCATTTTTTCCATGCCCGTCGTGGACTTGTCGGCCCCGCCGGCAGCCATTGAGAGAGTCGAGGGCGAATCCCCGCCGCCCTTCGCCACGCCCGCCCCGGAATCGGATTCGGCCGATACGGCGCCCTCGTCTCAGCCTGACAACTGACCGGCCACCCTGCCTTGCGCTATGAGGCGCGACAGAATTTCTCTAATTTCTACAATCTGAATAGGCTTTAAGTCGCTTAAGGCGGCGGCTTGTCTCGCGGCCGGATGATCGAGAGAGTGACCATGGGCCATGAAATTGTGAGGGCCGGCGTCCTGGGTCAGGCGGCCCTGGCCCTTGCCGACGGGTTTGCCCGCGTGCTCCTCGAGAAAGGCGTCATCAGCAAGGCCGAGTATATTCGCGGTTTCGACCTCGCCCTCTCAGAATGGCAGGCCGCGGTGGATCACCCACAGCACCAGGAGGTCCTGGCCGCGCTCAAGAAAATCCACCCTCAGCAGGGGTGACGACGCGCCATTTCCCAAGCGTGGTCTGACCCCGCCGCCTGCGCAAATTCTATGCCGTTGGCGCCGGGTCGATGGGCGTTAGCGCGGTGGGGCCAGGTTGGATCGGGACGAGATCCTTGGACGTCCCGTGGTGATCGTGTCCCAAGCGCCGCACCCGGTCCAAATAGATATAAACCACCGGCGTTGTGAACAGCGTGAGGATTTGTGAAACGGCCAAGCCGCCGACGATGGCGTAGCCCAGCGGCTGGCGGAACTCAGATCCGGTGCCATTCATGAGAATCATCGGCACCCCGCCCAGGGCCGCGCAGGCCGTGGTCATCAGGATGGGCCGCAAGCGCTGCTTGGACGCCTCCTTGATCGCCTCCTCGGCGTCCAGCGAGTTTTCGCGCTCCAGCCGCAAGGCCACATCCACGATCATGATGCCGTTCTTCTTGACGATGCCGATCAGAAGAATGATCGCGATGATGCCGATGACGTTGAGGTCCTGGCCGACCAGAATCAGCGTCAACAGCGCGCCGAGGCCGGCGGACGGCAGGGTGGACAGGATGGTGAGCGGGTGGATGAAACTCTCATACAGAATGCCCAGGATCGCGTAGACCGCCAGCAGCGCCGCGGCGATCAGAATAGGTTCATCCGCGAGGGATTGTTGGAACGCCTGGGCCGTGCCCTGAAAGGACCCCTGCAGGGTCGCGGGAGCTCCTAGCTTGTTGCGCGCGGCCTCGATCACCGCCGTCGCCTGGCTGAGCGCGGCGCCTTGGGCAAGGTTGAACGATATCGTGACGGCCGGAAACTCACCTTGGTGGTTGACCGTGAGGCTCCCGCTGGCCGACGGATCGATCTTGACGAATTGGGATAGGGGAACGTTCTGGCCCGTGGCCGGCGACAGGAGGTAGACCGTGTTGAACAGGTCCGGGGTGGCCTGGAGCGCCGGGGTGCCTTCCATCACGATGTGATAGCTGTTCTGTTGAGTGAAATATTGAGCCACCTCGTCCTGGCCAATCAGATCGTAGAGCGCCGCATCGATGGCCGCCGGCGTAACGCCGAACCGCGACGCCGCGTCTCTATCGATTGTGAGGTTGACCGCGCCGCCTTCTGATTGCTGATCGGAGCTGACATCCTCAAGCTGGGGGACGTGCTCGAGGGCGGCCACCAGCTTGGGCGCCCAGGCGTTTAACTCCGTCAGGTTGGCGTCTGACAGCGTATACTGGTACTGCGCTTGGCCGCCGCGTCCGCCCACATGAATGTCCTGCGCCGCCTGCAGATAGGTGCGGGCGCCGACGATCTGGGCGAGCTTGGGCCGTAGCCGCGCGATCACCTGAACAGCCGAGGCCTTTCTGCCCTTTTCCTTGGGCGTCAGTGAAATATTGAGGCTGGCCTGATTGACGCTTGATGAGCCGATATTCATGGCGAATCCGGAAACGGCTGGATCCTGGGCTATGACCTTAGCGACCGCTTGGACCTTCTGCTCGGTATCGGCGAAGGAGGAATCCTGGGCCGCGATCATGACGCCGGTGAGGAAGCCCGTGTCCTGTTCGGGAAAGAAGCCGGTTGAGACAGTAGAATAGAGCCAGCCAGCCACGGCGACAGTGAGCAGGAATACGGCCAGCGTCACACCCTTGAAGCGCAGGACAAAATCAAGGCCGCGCGCGTAGCCCGCTTCAAGGTTATCGAAGCTCTTGGCCAGCCAACGGGTGAAATTAGTAGACGGCGGGCTCGGCTTTTTTAGGAACTTGGAGCACAGCATGGGCGTGAGACTGAGCGACAGCACAAGTGACAACACGACCGCTGCGCTGAGGGTGATGGCGAACTCGCGCATGAGAAGACCGACCACGCCGCCCATGAACATCAACGGCGTGAACACAGCGATCAGCGAGATCGAAATGGTCAGGATCGTGAATCCGATTTCCTGAGCCCCGGCCAGTGCGGCTTCAAAGGGCGCCTGCCCCTCCTCGATACGCCGCCAAATCACTTCAAGCATGACGATCGCGTCGTCCACGACGAATCCGACGGCGATGGTCAGAGCCATGAGCGACAGGTTGTCGAGGCTGAAATTGAGCATCAGCATCACGGCTGTCGTAGCCAAAAGCGCCAAGGGAATAACGGCGCTGGGGATCAGGGTCGCCCTGACGTTGCGCAGGAACAGAAAGATCACCGCAACCACCAGCACGATGGTGATCAGCAAGGTGACTTTGACATCTTTGACCGACGCACGAATGGTCTGAGTCCGGTCGGCGAGGACGTTGATCTTGATCGCCGGTGGGATGTTGGCGCGCAAGGCTGGCAGAGCCGCGTTGATCCGATCAACGGCGTCCAGAACATTGGCCCCGGGCTGCTTGTAAATGATCAGCAGAATGCTCTTGCCGCCGCTGGGCGTATGACCGGCAGTCTCGCCACCGGAGTAGGTCCATGCGCCCAGCTGGTCGTTCTCCACGCTGGCCGCCGCATCGCCCAGGTCCTTTACGCGGACCGCGGCGCCGTTGTGGTAGCCGACAATCACATTGCTCCAGTCAGACGCATTGAGAATCTGGTCGTTGGCATAGACCGTCAGAGCGGAGGTCGGCCCAGAAATGGAGCCCTTGGGTGCGTTCGTGGTCGCGGCCACGAGCGAGGCGCGGACGTTATCGATCTGCAGCCCGAGCGCCGCGATTTTTCGCGGATCCAGGCGGATACGCACAGCGGGCTTCTGTTGGCCGCCGATGTTCACCAGTCCCACCCCGTCGATCCGGGATATTTGCTGGGACAGGATCACGTCCGCGTAGTCGTCCACCTGATCAAGTGGCAAGGCGTCCGACGTCAGCGAAAGAATCATGATCGGCGCGTCCGCCGGATTGACCTTGCGAATGGTAGGCGAACTCGGAAGGTTTGTGGGCAATTGGCCGCTTGCGGCGTTGATCGCCGACTGAACTTGCTGCGCGGCGGCGTCGAGGTTTTGCGTCAGATCGAATTGCAAGGTGACGCTGGTCGATCCGAGCGAGCTGGTCGATGTCAACTCGGTGACGCCGGCGATAAGCGAGAACTGTCGCTCCAGCGGCGTGGCCACGTTGGAAGCCATGGTCTCGGGGCTTGCCCCGGGCAAGGTCGCGGAGACCTGCAGTGTCGGAAAATCCACCGCGGGAAGGGCGGCCACGGGCAAGCTGAAGTAACCGACAACGCCGACGACCAGGAACGCCAAGGCGATCAACGTCGTCGCCACGGGCCGTCGGATAAAGGGACTCGACAGGCTCATGGAGCGGTCGCCGGGGCGGACGTGTTGACCAGCGCCCCCGCGGTCAGCGCCACCTGCCCGTCGGTCACGACGATTTCCCCGGCCTTGAGCCCTGAGGCGATCACCGCTGTAGTCCCTTGGGTAAGGGCGACCTTGACCGGCCGCATCGAAGCCTTTTGGTCAGGCCCAACGACATAGACGAAGGGGCCGTTGGGACCTCGGTTGACCGCGCGCGCGGGCGCCGTGACCGCCTTTGACAGGGTTTGCAGCGTCAGCCGAACATTGACGAACTGACCGGGCAGAAGCCGTTCGTCGGTGTTCGCAAAGCGCGCTTTCAGTTCGACCGTCCCCGTCGCCGGGTCGACCCGGTTATCGGCGATGCTCAGCTGACCCCACCCCTGCGGACCTCCGGTCTCCTGACTGAGGGCCTCTGTGGTGAGGGGCCGACGAAACCGGTCGGACAGCTGCGACAGCCGCAGATACTGTCCTTGAGGAATCGAGAAGGTCACCGCGATCGGTTCGATCTGATTGACGATGATGATGCCGCTGGACGCCCCGGAAGCGCTGCCGGTGACGGCCGCGGTCGGCGCCGCGCTGGCGTTGGACGCTCCGGCGTTGATCAGGTTGCCCGGGTCGGTGATGCGAACGCCGGTTCGCCCGGAGATGGGAGACGTGATCCGGCAACGATCCAGATTGATCTGCGCCGCGGCCACCGCGCCCTGATCCAGCAGAACGACCCCCTCGTCCTGCTTGACCAAGGCCGCCTGAGTGTCGACCTGTTGGCGGGCGATTGAATTCTGGGATTCCAGCGTCTGGTAACGGGCTAGGTCGAGCCGGGCGTCGGCGAGCAGGGCCTGATCCCTTTGCAGGGCGCCTTGGGCCTGGGTCAGGGCGGCGCGATACGACGAGGGGTCGACCTGAGCCAGGGTCTGCCCAGCTTTTACATCCGACCCCTCGGCCGCGACGCTGAGCAGAACGCCGGTGACCTGAGCATAGATGATGTCGCTCTTCCAAGCCTGCGCCGCGCCGAGGGCGTCGACATAGACGGGAACGTCTTGCAGCACGACCTTGGCGACGGTCACCGGCACGCGCGGCGGAACCGCGGGTTTGTGGGACTTGTTGTGCAGGACAGCCCAAGCGATCACGGCAACAGCCAACACGCCGACGGCTATGAAGATCCAACGACGACGAGCGACCATGGGCTTTTTCCGCGTCGGCGCCCCCACGCCATCGGCAACGCCAACGTGCAACGGCCCAGATAGTTCCATACCGGCGGTCGACTCGTGGTCGGTGGCTCTCGCGCGGAACCGACGAGGTCTGGAAGCGGCGCGTCAGGAAGCCATTGTGTCCGGTGCTGGAGACGGCGCGGGCAGGCTGTTGACCAGGGCGTTCAGGCCGTCAGCATAGGCGCGCCTCAGTCCGCGGAAATAGGCGTCGTGCTCCTCGAAAGTGACGAAATTGTCGGCCGAGAAGCTGTCGGCCTTGTAGCGGAGCATATCGATTGGCAAGCCCACGGACAGGTTGCTGCGCAAGGTCGCGTCGAAGGAAAGCAAGGTGAGCTTGGCGGCCTCATCCATGGTGCTGTCCGGGGACAGGGCCCGGTCCAGGATCGGCTTGCCGTACTTGGTCTCGCCCACCTGCAGGAAGCACGACCGATCGGACGCCTCGATGAAGTTTCCAGCGGAATAGACCTGGAACAGGCGCGGCGCCTCGCCCGCGATCTGTCCCCCGACGATGAAATTGGCGGAAGGGTCGCCGAAGGGCGTCACATACTTGGCGTCCCGGTCGGTGACCTCGCGCACCAGGGAGCCCACGGCCTTGGCCACCTCGAACATCGTCTTGGCCGACCGAAGGCTCATGTCACCCTCCGATTCCTTAAGGCTGCTGACCACCCACTGGGTGGTCGCCAGGTTGCCCGCCGATAGGATCGCGATCATTCGCTCGCCCGGCACGGCGTAGGTTTCGAGTTTTCGCACCTTGGCGACCTGATCGACGCCCGCGTTGGAGCGCGAATCCGAGGCCATGATCAGGCCCGCCGGCAACAGAACCCCCAGGCAATAGGTCAAGGCGCGCTCCCCATGTCCAACCCGTCAGGATTCGACAACGCCCCAGGGCCGAGCCGGGGACCAGCCGATCAAACAGAATCACGAGGATAACGCCCAAATTGACCGTTTGGCGCGTAGATACGGGCGCCTATCCCTGGGCTGAATTTTATAACGAATTTGGCTCGGATGATCATCGGATCACTCGCCCCTTGTTCGGCTTGCTACTCAGACGGACGAATCCCGGAATCTGGGTGCGTCTATTTCGGCAACAGCTTCTCGATGTCCGCCTCCAGGCTTTCCGGCATGTCGGTCGGGGCGTAGCGCGCGGCCACGCTGCCGTCCGGCGCGATCAGGAACTTGCCGAAGTTCCACTTGATGTCCTCGGTGCCGAGCAGGCCGCGCTTTTCCTTCTTAAGAAAGACATACAGCGGATCGGCGCCGGGCCCATTGACATCGATCTTGGCGAATAGCGGAAAGGTGACGTCGTAGGTCAACGAGCAGAAACTGGCGATTTCCGCCGCGTCTCCCGGCTCCTGGCCGTTGAACTGATTGCAGGGGAAGCCCAGCACCTGAAAGCCGCGCGCCGCGTATTTGCGCTGCAGGGCCTCAAGGCCTTCGTATTGCGGGGTCAGGCCGCACTTGGAGGCGACATTGACGATCAGCAGCACCTGGCCGCGAAAATCCGACAACGGCTTGGGCGCGCCATCCAACGTCTTGGGGGTGAAATCATAGACAGTGGTCATGCGAGGTCTCTCCGGCGCCATGGCCTCACCATAGAACCAGGGCGTGGGCCCCGCCAGACTTTGAAATCCCGGGGGCCCGCTCAGACCCAGGGCGTCACGGGCGGAACGGCGCAGGGGCCTTCGGCAGGCTCGGTGCCGAAATCGGCGGGTCCGACGATCTCCAGATATTCCATGTCCGGCGAGTAATCGAACAGGTAGTGGGTCAGGCCGGGGCGCTGGTGGACGCAATCGCCCGCTTCGACCAGGGTGACCTTGTCCCCGTACATGAACTTGGCCCAGCCCTTCATCATGATGACGATCTGGAAGTCGGCGATGTGTTTGTGCCAGCCGGTGCCGTCGGTGGGCGGCTCATTGGCCTTCACCAGATGAGCGATGACCTTGCCGTTGGTGGCCTTGGCGACCCCTAGGTCGCGGTACTTGAAAAAAGACCGCAAGCCGTCCTCGGTCCACGGCGTGTCCCCCGGCTTGACGTGTGAGAAGGCCGTATCGAACGCGTTGGTGGTGTCGCCGTCCATGTGCAGCTCCTTATCGATCCAGCAATCGCCTGGCCGATCCGGTCGCCCCTCCCACAAATACGCAGGTTCCGCAGCGCGGCCCGTGCTTAGAAGTCTACGTCCAAAGCCTCCAGTTCCTCGGGCTCTTCCTTGGCCGCGTCGATCCATTCGACCATGGGCGCCCATTCGCTGATCGTTGCGCAGTATCGATTGCTCGCAGGAGAGATATCCACGCCGTAGGTGATGAAGCGCCGGGTCACCGGGGCGTACATGGCATCCGCCACCGAGGGCTTGTCGCCGAACAGAAACGGCCCGCCGAAGTCGGCCAGGCAGTCCTGCCAAATGGTCTCGATCCGCGCGATGTCGGGTTTGGCGCCGGTGAAAATCCGAGCGTGGCGCGGCTGGGCGCGCAGGTTCATGGGCAGGGCCGAGCGAAGGTTGGCGAAGCCGGAGTGAATCTCGCCGCAAATCGAGCGGCATCGGGCTCGGGCCACCCGATCGGCCGGATACATCTGGGTCTCGGGATAAAGCTCGTTGAGGTATTCGGCGATAGCCAGGGTGTCCCACACGCTGACCCCCTCGTGCGTCAGACGCGGCACGAGAACCGAGGGCGAGAGCAACAAAAGCTCAGCCCGGTTGGCCGGATCGTCGATGGAGATCATCTGCTCCTCGACCTGAAGCCCCGCCAGTTGGCACAGCAACCAGCCGCGGAGGGACCAAGATGAATAGTTCCTGCTCGAAATCGTCAGAACCGCAGGCGCCATCAGCCTCTCCACCGCTCAAACGTCACGCGCGCTCGCCGTCGGCGATTTTGCGATGACGCACCGCAGCATTTAATGCACTAATTGGCCGTCAGAGGAATAGGCTAATGGATTCCAAGGTGCCGCAGTCCCTAATGCAGTCCCTTATGATGTATCAGGGTTATCAGGCCTGGGCCAATTTGACGGCGCCGTTTCGCAGTGCAGCACTCGGGGCGATCAAGTTGCGCGACTACATGGACGTGCGCGAGCGCCCGTTCATCAGCCATTTGCTCGCCTGGCTCGACGTATCGGCAGGCGCGCACATCACCCATGATCGGCCGGCCTTCGGTATTGATCGGGTGATGGTCGGCAATCGATATCTGGACGTGCGCGAGGAGGTATCGCTTCAATTACCCTTCTGCAACCTGATCCACTTCGCCAAGGATGACCTGGATTCACGTCAGCCCAAGATGCTGGTGGTCGCGCCGCTCTCGGGACATTTCTCCACTTTGCTGCGCGGAACCGTGCGCACCTTGCTGCAGGATCATGACGTCTACATCACCGATTGGACCAACGCCCGCGATGTGCCGTCGACCGAAGGTCCCTTCGCCTTTGACGACTACGTCACCTATCTGATCCGCTTCCTCGAACACATCGGACCCGCGGGCCACGTGCTGGCGGTTTGCCAGCCGTGCGTGCAGACCCTGGCGGCCGTGGCGATCATGGCCGAGGACAAGAATCCGGCTCAGCCGCTGACCATGACGTTGATGGGCGGCCCGGTCGATACGCGCGAGGCGCCCACCGCGGTCAATAGGCTGGCCTCCAGCAAGCCGATGAGTTGGTTCGAGGACAAGCTGATCTCGCGGGTGCCCTATGGCCATCCCGGGTTCGGGCGAGCGGTCTATCCGGGCTTTATCCAGCTGACCGCCTTCATGTCGATGAACCCCGACCGGCATATCGGCCAGCACCGCAGGCTTCAGGCTCTCCTGGCCGAAGGCAATACAGCCGAGGCCGAGGTGATCCAGGATTTCTACAAGGAGTATTTCGCGGTGCTCGACCTCACCGCGGAATTCTTCCTGGAGACCGTCGACCGGGTGTTCCAGCGCGATCTATTGGGCCGCGGCCAGCTTGAGTATCGCGGACGTAAGGTGCGTCCGGAGGCGATCCACAAGACTGCTCTCCTCACAGTGGAGGGAGAGCGCGACGACATCTGCGCCGTGGGTCAGACCGCGGCGGCGCATGATCTATGCTCAACGCTCAGGCCGCACCTAAAGCGCCATCACCTGCAGCCGGGTGTGGGCCACTATGGCCTGTTCTCCGGCCGCAAATGGGAGCAGCAGATCTATCCTCAGGTGAGGAATCTGGTCCTGGCGATGAGCTGATCGCCGTCAGGCGCATGGCGGCGGACCAACCAACTGCGCGACAGCACGTGATAGATCGGCTCCGGCATCACCCAGCTTGATGTCCAGCGCGCGATCAGTGCGGTCAACATCAAGGGACCGACCAGACCGGGGCTACGGGTCATTTCCATCAGGATCACCGCGCTGGTCAGCGGCGCCTGGACCACGCC
>Ga0302320_10025614_pt1 | contig 11459 bp, 7 predicted proteins | sample Bog_T0_3_FD_202130 | JGI IMG/M metagenome (GOLD analysis project Ga0302320, IMG submission 202130) | Peat permafrost microbial communities from Stordalen Mire near Abisko, Sweden - Bog_T0_3 | ecosystem: Environmental > Terrestrial > Soil > Wetlands > Peat | place: Sweden: Abisko, Stordalen Mire... | reverse complement strand
CAATTCCTGCGCCCGTTTGTGCGCCGCGGCATTTTTGCTTTCGTCAAAAACCAATTGCGTGATGCCATCGCGGTCACGCAGATGGATAAAAATCAAGCCGCCTAAATCGCGCCGGCGATGCACCCAACCCATCAGCAACGCCTTATTGCCGGTGTCGCTCGTACGCAGAGTTCCGCAGCTATGTGTCCGGCGAAGATCGCCTAAAAAATCCAGTTGTACTTCAGCCATTGTTTATTTTTTCAATCGTTCTAGCAGCGCTTGACGCGAGAGGGTTTCCTGTTCGCCTGTCGCCATATTTTTCAAGCTGTAAGCTTTGGAAACAATTTCGTTATCACCCAAAATGAGCGTGAAACGCGCTTCCAATTTGTTTGCCAGCTCCAACATGCGCTTTAGCTTTCGATCTGTTCCTACTTCCACAGATAAATTCAATTTCCTAATTTCGCCCGCCAGCACGGCGCAATGCCGCAAGGCCGGATCGCCCATCGGCGCAATATAAAGGTCCAAAGCGGCGGGTTTGGCAGTCCCGGCCTCTTCCACGGCCATCACCAGGCGGTCCTCACCAATCGAAAAACCGATCCCCGGCGCGGGCACTTTCGAGCCAATCGTTTCGGCTAGACCGTCATACCGCCCGCCACCCAGAATGGCATTCTGCGCACCAAGCGCACCGTGGGTAATTTCGAACGTCGTGCGCATGTAATAATCAAGCCCGCGCACGAGCCGGGGCTTCACCGTATAGGTGATACTCCGGTCATCTAAAAATTCGCGCACACGACGAAAATGTTCCCGGTCCTCAGCAGAGAGAAAGTCTAAAATCGAAGGCAGCTTGTCAATGATCGGTTGGTCGGCGGGAACTTTGCAATCGAGTACGCGCAAAGGATTCGTCACAGCACGGCGGCGGCAGTCTTCGCACATCGAAGGCGCGACCGCTTGTAATTCCACGCGCAACGCGTCGTTATACTTCGCGCGCGATTCTTTTGAACCCACGGAATTAATCAGGAGCTCAAACCCGCTGATGCCGGCGGCTTGCAAGATGGCCACGGCGAGTTCAATCGCTTCCGCATCCAGCGCCGGAGAATCGGCGCCAATGGCTTCCGCGCCAATCTGAAAGAACTGACGATAACGCCCTTTTTGCGGGCGTTCGCGGCGGAACATCGGGCCAATGTAGTACAGCTTCTGCACGCCCGGCTGCTGATCGAGCCGATGCTCTACATAAGCGCGCAACACAGACGCGGTATTCTCGGGCCGCAACGTGAGCGAACTGCCGTGATCGTCGAAGGTGTACATCTCCTTGCTGACGATATCGGTCTCTTCGCCAACGCCGCGCGCAAAGAGAGATGTTTCTTCCAAAAGCGGCGTCCGGATTTCGTGGTAGTTAAAGTTGCGAAACACCTGACGGGCGGCGGCTTCAACTTCGTTCCAAACCCCGCTGGCCGGCGGCAAGATGTCCCGCATGCCTTTTACGGCTTGTATCAAGACTGCTCTTCCTTATAAATGGCTGTGATCTTCACGTAATTTTGGCAATTCGCTTTAAAGCGTTCCTGCTCTTCCGGTGTAACGGGCCGTTTTACTTTGGCTGGCGTTCCCATCACCAGCGTATAAGCCGGCACGTCCATGCCTTCGGGCACAAGCGCGCCCGCCGCCACAATCGCTCCAGTGCGGATACGAGCGCCGTTCAGCACAATAGCGCCAATGCCAATGAGCGCGTCGTCTTCCACCACGCAACCATGCAAAACAACGCTGTGCCCCACGGTAACGCGATTACCGACCAAGCACGGATAGACACGATGATCCACATGCAGAACAGTGTTGTCCTGGACGCTCGTCTCATCGCCGATGCGGATATGATTCACATCGCCACGAATAGTCACCAGCGGCCATACGCTGGAACGTTCGCCCACCACCACGTCGCCAATCACTTGCGCGCTCTGATCGACGTAGGCAGACTCGGCAATTTTGGGTATCACACCCCGGTAAGGTCGGATCATGGGGAAAACGCCACCGAAAAGGGGGCTTCTTGTCATCCTACCAAGGGACGCCTACTCTTCCCGCTGAAAACGCTGGCGAAAAATGCCTTGCAGCTTGGTATCTCCCCGCACGGCAACGGCCTGGTCGACACGTTTGACAATTTCCTCGCTCGCCTTTTGCAGCTCGAGCGCATGCAGCGCTTCTTCGGCGTCTCTGGGACGCCCTTCGCTCAGAAGTTTGAGGAGAAAATCCAGAGCTTCGCTGAGCCGCGAGACGCTCATGGCGCGCAAGAAGACGGGCGAAGGCCGCTCTTCCCAAGCCTGCTTGAGCATAGAAAACGCTGCCGGCAAGCGGGATGCTCCCAGCGCTAATGCCGCTTCGTCAGAAACCTCGTCGTCGGTATCTTTCAAAAATTCGGCTACGAACGGCAGCGCCGCCTGCCCTTCCATTTGCATCAACGCTTCCAAAACCTCGCCGGTGACGCGCGGATCGATATCGCCCACGCGAGCCTTTAGGCGCAGCAGGAGCAGCACCTCGCGGCCACCCATTTGTTCCAGCGATCGGGCGGCGTCCATTCGAACGGTCCCAATTCTGTCGTTGAGCGAATCCACCAGGTGGCGAAGAACGTCATCGCGCGGAATATCGTTGCACTGCGTGAGGCCAATGGCGCAAGTACTGCGCACAGTAGCGGCTGTATCTTCGCTGCCACCCCAAACCGGTTCCATCTGGACGTAACGAATACCGCGCAGGAAGACTGCCGATTCCTGCACTCCCAGATCCTTGAGCGTCTTGGCCAGCGCATTCTTCGCCCAACATTGAGGATCTTTGGCCTCGAACATCCGCTCGAAAGCGATTTTCAGATCGGGAAGCAAATTCGCGGCGTTAAGTTCTCCGCAAATTTGCGCGGCCTTGGCCACCACCAGGTTCACCCGGTCAGCCAGCGATTTCTTCAAAAGGGCGGCCGACTGCTCAGTCAGCGCCGCGCCCCGGAGCGCTTTTAGGCCCTCTAATTGCTTCTCTACCTTATCGTTCGCCATCAAAATCTGCGTACTCTATACAATAATGAACATGCGCACTGTTATCCTGTGCGGGCTTTTGCTAGGCTTGGTTTGCACAACTCAGCTTACGGCAAAATCGCCGTTCACGTTTGAAGCTTTAGCAAAAATTGCAAGAATTGACGATCCACAAGTTTCGCCCGACGGGAAGTGGATCGCCTTTACCGTGCAAACCGTCGATCTCTCCGCCAATACTAAGCCTACGCAAATTTATATTGTCCCGGTAGACGGGGGCGCACCCGTCCGCTTGACGCACGAGGGCAATTCGAATACGCGCCCGCGCTGGAGTTCCGATTCCAAGAAACTTTACTACATTTCAGACCGCCCGAACACATCTGGCGGCAGCAACACGCAAGTTTGGCTGATGGGCTTCGACGGAAACGATCAGCGAGAGATCACCAACCTTCCGACCGGCGCCGACGGAGTTACTGTTTCGCCCGACGGAAACCTGATCATTTTCACGAGCGACGTTTATCCCGGCTGTGAGCCCGCGAATGCGGTAGCGGGTGTGGATTACGACGCCGCTTGCAACAAAGCCAATCTGGACAAAGATGCCGAAACGAAAATGCATGCGCGCGTTTACACGAGCTTGCTCTACCGGCATTGGACGCATTATGAGGGTACGCGGCGGACCCATCTGCTGATCCAAACCTTAAATGCCGACAAGGTGCGGGACCTAACGCCAGGCCCAAACAATACGCCTCCTTTCTCACTCGGCGGCCCTGAGCCCTACGTCTTCTCGCCAGACAGCGTGCAAATCGCTTATGTAGCGAACAACGATGCTGACTTAGCCACCAGCACGAACAGCGACATCTTTCTGGTTCCGGCCGCGGGCGGCGCACCTAGACAAATAACGTCGAACAAGGCTGGGGATGAAGGGCCACTCTTTTCTCCCGATGGCAAGATGCTGGCGTACCGGACGCAATCGCGGCCCGGTTATGAGAGCGATCTTTGGCGGCTGGCGGTGCTGGACCTGCAAACGAATGCGGTGACCAGCTTGACGGATTCGCTGGATCGCTGGGTTGAATCGTACACTTGGTCCGCCGATTCAAAACGCTTATTCTTTACGGTGGACGAACATGGCGGACAGCCGCTGATGATGATTGCCGCGACCGGTGGCTCCATCCGAACCATCGCGCAAGGTCCGACCTCGATTACCTCGATGCAGTTTACGCCGGGAGACAAAGTGCTGATCTATGCAGAGCAAAGCGGATCTCGGCCGGTGGAGATATTCAAAGCTACGTCAAAGGGCGGAAGCGGTGTTCCGTTGACCCATTTGAACGATCAGATTGTGGCCGACTATCAGTTGACGGCGCTCGACCGGCTCACGGTGGAAGGTCCTGATTCGTCAAAAGTGGAGAGCTTCATTGTCAAACCGCCGGATTTCGACCAGAACAAGAAGTACCCGGTGCTCTTTATGATTCACGGAGGACCGCAAGGCGATTGGGGGGAATCATGGAGCTACCGCTGGAACGCGCAGGTTTTCGCGGGCGCGGGTTACGTTGTAGTGATGCCGAATCCGCAGGGCTCAATCGGTTATGGACAAGCGTTTACCGACGCTGTGAACAGTGACTGGGGAGGACGCGCGTACCAATCTATTATGGCAACGGTGAACGCAGTTTCCGGGCTTCCGTACGTGGATGCTAATCGGATGACGGCCGCGGGTGGTTCTTACGGCGGCTACATGATTGATTGGGTTTTGGGTCATACCTCAATGTTCAAGGCGCTTGTTTCCCACGCGGGTGTGTACGACTTGGTGAGCGAAGCCGGATCAACCGAAGAATTATGGTTTCCCCGATGGGAGTTTCATGGATTTCCGTGGGAGAACCCGGCGATGTATGACCAATGGTCGCCCAGCACTTATGTGAAACAGTTCAAAACACCAACGCTGGTGACGCACGGAGAGTTAGATTACCGCGTGCCGATTGGCCAGGGCCAAGCGCTATTCACGGCGTTGCAAGAGATGAACGTGCCATCGAAGCTCGTCCAGTTTCCCGATGAAGGACACTGGATTCTGAAGCCGCAAAACAGCCAGTTCTGGTATCAGACTGTGATTGACTGGCTGAACCAATACACGAAGGCAACAAACTAATCAGCGGAGATTCGAAATGCGCAGACTTCAACCGGTTATCTGGGCCAAAGGAACGTTCTTATCGCCGCAACACTTGCAGGCGCAGGATATCTTTCACGAAGATTTAATGCAGTTCCGCGTGGACGCGCTGAACTATTTTCCGTGGGGCTTCCGAACGCTCTCGCTTGACCGCGATGCTTTGGCGGGCGGCACGCTGGCGATTGATTCGGCATCCGGCATTTTTCAAGACGGTTTAGTTTTCGACATTCCTAATTCCGATTCCGCACCCCCGCCTAAGCCTTTGGACGCGTATTTCGATCCCACACACACGACGATTGATGTGCATTTGGCCGTTCCCGCTTGGCGCCCAGGCAATGTGAATGTGGCGACCACGGCCAACTCCGATGCCGATACGCGATATCTGGCAGAAGTTGCGCTGCTGCGCGACGAAAACGCCTCGCAAATTGAACGGCCGGTACAGATTGCGCGGAAGAACTTTCGATTGCTGGTGGATTCGGAAGCGCGCGATGGAGTTCCGGCAATTAAAGTGGCGCGTGTGACACGCACCGATAGCGGACTCCTGGAGTTTGACCCCGCGTTCGTGCCGCCGCTGCTTGACATTGGAGCAAGCGACTACCTCATGTCGATGGCGCGGCAGTTACTAGAGAACTTGACGGCCAAGAGCGCGTCGCTGGCTGGGATGCGACGGCAAAAGAGCCAGGGATTAGCGGAATTTTCTGCCTCGGATGTGGCGAATTTCTGGCTCTTGTATACGACCAATACTTACCTGCCGCCGCTGCGCCATTTGTTTGAAGTGCGGCATGGACACCCTGAGATTCTATTCAACTTGATGAATCAACTGGCGGGTGCGTTGACGACTTTTTCACAGAAGGTGCTGCCTGCGGACTTGCCGACTTATGACCATACTGATTTGGGCGGGCGTTTTACCGATCTCGACGCCAAGATTCGCTTCTTGCTTGACACGGTGATCCCGAGCAATTTCATCTCGCTGCCACTGAAGATGACCGGAACGTCTATCTATGCGACGCCGCTGGCTGATGACAAATATTTAGAAGGAACGAAGCTGTATTTGGCGGTGAATGCCGAGATGCCGGAAGGCGACTTGATCGGCAAGGCGCCGCGCTTGATTAAGGCTTGTTCGGCGAACCATATGGAATATTTAGTACGGAATGCGCTGCCTGGTGTAGCGTTGCGGCATTTGCAGAGTCCGCCGAACGCCATTCCGGTGAAGTTGAATTATCAGTATTTTAGTTTGAATCAGGATGGACCGGAGTGGGAAGCGATTCGGAGGTCGCGGAATTTCGCGACGTGGGTGCCGGCGGATTTTCCGAATCCGGCGTTGGAGTTGATTATTGTGATGCCGTAAGGCTTACGCTCACTCCGCGCGCAAAGCTTCCGACGGATCGATGCGCGAGGCCCGGTATGCGGGCAGGTAACAGGCAACCAGTGCCGCAGCGGCAAAGCACGCGACCACTGCGAATAGCGCCTCTGGATCACTGGTTCTCACTTCGTAGAGCATTGCTTGCAGTACGCGAGTGGCGAGCAACGAACCAACCAAGCCAAGCGCCACACCGTACAGAACAAGACGGCCGCCCTGCCCCAATACAAGGCGGATGATTCGTCCACCATCTGCGCCAAGCGCCATCCGCAATCCCATTTCGCTGGTTCGCCGAGTGACAACATACGACAGCAAGCCGTAGACGCCGACGACCGCCAGTAATAACGCGCAACCCGCGAAGATGCCCAGCAGAGCGGTTTGGAAGCGCTCGCGCGCGATGGTGCCCAAGATCAAACCGTCCATGCTATCGAAATTCACAGCGGTGTTTTGATTCAGCGACGTAACAATCCGTTCTATTTTGCCTTGCAAGCTGGCGGGGCCGCGCACGACGAGCGAAATATTCAGGCGCGTGTCGGCATGTTGAAAATAGTTGGCGTAGACTTCGGATGCGGCCGGCCGATTTAAACCGAAATCGCGCACATCGGGCACAATTCCAACGATAGTCATGAACTGTGGCTTCCGGTCAAAACCGAAAAACCGAATGCGCTTACCCAGCGCTCCGTCAGCCGGGAAGAACTCCTTTTCAAACGACTGATTCACAATTGCGACTTGCTCGTGGCCGCGCTCGTCGTCCGCCGCAAAAGCGCGGCCTTTAAGAATGGGCATGCCGAAAACCTTTAAGTAATCGGGCGTGATCATTCGATAGGTAACGTCAGGGGCCTGGTGCGGGTCGGCTGGTAGAGGACGGCCTTCTATTTCAAAAGCTCCATCGGGCGCGCCGGCAAAAGGCAGTCCGCTTACGAACGCGGCTGATTGCACTCCCGGCAACTGCGCGATCTGCTGCAAAGTCTGAGCGCCCACTTGCCGTACAAACGCTGCGTCTACGGAATCGCCATCAGAGGAAGCGGGCCAAGTCAGGTCGCTTACAAACACGCCATCCGACGCAATGCCGGTCTCCACATGCGCCAGCTTCCAATAGCTCTTGAGCAGCAAAGCCGCGCCGCTCAGAAGAACGATGGCCAAGGCAACTTGGCCAACAACCAGCGACTGGCCCCAGCGTTTGTGGTTGACAGACTCGCCTTTGCCCGTGCCTTGCTTCAATGCGTCGTTTACGTCGCTCTTTGAACTTTCAAGTGCCGGCAACACGCCGAACACCAGCCCTACTAACAAGGACAAGGCTGCTGTGAAGATGAGCCCGCCTGTATCGATGCTGAGATTTTCCAGGCGCGGGATGTTGGCGGGGGCTGCGACCCGCAGAAGCCTCACCGCCAATTCGGCGAGCCCAAGGCCGAGCAATCCGCCAGTGGCCGACAGCAACATGCTTTCGGTGAGCAATTGGCGAATCAGACGGCTGCGCGCCGCGCCTAATGCGCCACGCAGGCCCATCTCTTTGCGGCGAGCGGCCGCGCGCGCCAGTTGCAGGTTCGAGATGTTGACGCAGGCGATGAGTAGCACCAAGGTGACGGCGCCCCATAGAACGAAGAGAGTTGGCCGTACGCCCTTGGTTAGAAATTCGAACAGAGAGGCTACGCGAATACCATCGTCCTTATCGTCAGCATATTCTTTGGCCAAGCGCGCCGCTACCACGTTCATATCCGCTTGCGCCTGGCTCACAGTCACACCGGACTTTAGACGGCCGACAACGCGATAATTATGCGCCGATCTGGTGGACTTATCGGGAAACAGATCATTGGGCAGCCAGAGCTGCGCGCTGTCGGGAAAATTGAATTTGGGCGGCATCACACCGATGACAGTAAATAACATGCCGTCGAGCCGAACCGTTTTTTGAAGCGCGTTGGCTGGGCTACCGAACATAGCCGCCGCTAATTCGTAGCTGAAAACAAGTGTGGGCGTGCCGCCGGGTTTTTGCTCTTCGGGACTAAACGTTCGACCAATGGCCGCATGAGTGGCCGCGACATCAAAGAATCCAGTGCCGACGTTCGCCATGCGCGCGCGCCGCGCGCTAAAACTTCCAGACAATGTCACATCATCGTTGCCGTATGCCGCCATGGATTCGATAGTTCGCGTTTGGGTGCGCCAGTCGCGGAAATCCAGCCCCGAGACGTTGATCAAACGACCGCCTTTCGACGTCTGCCGGAGTTCCACCATACGCTCCGGCTCCGGATAGGGGAGTGCGCTCAGCAAAACGGCTTTTACCGCGCTGAACATGGCGGTATTCATGCCAATGCCGAGCGCGAGCACGATCACGGCCGTAAGCGTGAACGCCCGCGACTTCAGCAAGACGCGGCCACTGAAGCGGATGTCTTGCCAGAGTTGCTCAACCATGTTCCAACCCCAAGCGGAGCGGCTGTCTTCGAGCTGCAAGGTCACGTTGCCAAATTGCCGTTGGGCGATAGCGCGCGCTTCTTCTTCGCTCTGCCCTTCCGAACGAAGCTGATCGATCTTTTCGGCGAGGTGCTCCGCCATCTCAGCAGCAATCTCGCGCTCGACCCGGCGTTTTTCGAGCCATCTTGAGATGGGATTCATGATTCCACCGGCCTTATCACGCGTCCAATTCCCGCCAGCAAACGTTCAAACCCGGCGATTTCACGGTCTAACTGTTTGCGTCCAGCCGGCGTGAGTTTGTAGGTGCGCACTTTGCGGTTGCGTGCAGAGATCCCCCAATCGGCCACCACCCAGTTTTCACGCAACAGTCGCTGCAGGGCCGGATAGAGCGAGCCTTCTTCTACTTGCAGCACGTCTTCAGAGGTTTGTTGGATGTGCTGGGCAATGGCATAGCCATGCAGGGCGCCCCGCCGCAGGGTTTGCAAGATGAGCATTTCCAGGGTTCCGGGCAGGAGGTCTTTCTGTTGTTTGCGGGCTTTCATTCGGTTGGAGCGCTTACCTAGATTTTCTATACATAGATAACGCAGACTGGAAATAAAGTCAAGAGCAGGATTCAGCCGATTAGAGACAGCCTCGACAGAGGCTTGAGATCCACTCGTGAATCGGGGCCGTCAGTCTTCGTCGTGTAGAGCAGCAAGATTCTTCAACACGTTTATATCTTCGAGGGTTGTGACATCTCCCACCGGAGAGCCGTTGCTGGTGACGATCTCACGCAACAGCCGGCGCATAATTTTCCCGCTACGTGTTTTGGGCAACGAATCTGTGAAACGAATTTCTTCCGGGCGAGCGAATGGCCCAATTTCATGGCCAACCCATTGACGGAGTTCCTGCTGCAAAGTCTTCGGATCCCACTCGCCCTTTTTGAGGGTGACAAACGCGCAAACGGCTTGTCCCGTGATTTCATGTGGCTTGCCTACGACCGCGGCTTCAGCGACAGCCGGATGATGGACGAGCGCGGATTCAATCTCCATAGTGCTGAGACGGTGGCCGCTTACGTTCATCACATCATCCACGCGGCCCAGAACCCAGTAATAGCCATCTTCATCTCGACGCGCGGCGTCGCCGGTAAAATACGAACCCGGCACGCGTGACCAATACTGTTCTTCAAAGCGCTTCGGATCTCCCCAAATGGTGCGCACCATGCTGGGCCACGGATGTTTGATGATGAGAAACCCTTCGCGGTTGGCACCCACTTCGGCGCCTTTGCCATCGACCACTTCGAGCACGATGCCAGGCATTGGCAGAGTGGCCGATCCGGGTTTTGTTGGAACAGCGCCGGGCATAGGAGCCACCATAATCGCCCCGGTTTCGGTCTGCCACCAAGTGTCTACGATGGGGCACTTCTCTTTGCCGATGACCCGGTAGTACCACTCCCAGGCGCTGGGATTGATGGGCTCTCCCACGGAACCAAGCAGACGGAGGCTCGACAGATCGTGTTTGTTTGGCCAGTCATCCCCTTGGCGAATCAGCGCGCGAATGGCTGTAGGAGATGAGTAGAAGATGCTGACCTTGCGGCGTTCGACAATGTCCCAGAAGCGATCGAAGGCGGGATAATCGGGAGCGCCTTCATAAATGACACAAGTGGCGCCGGCGGCGAGCGGGCCATAAACAATGTAGCTGTGACCTGTGACCCAGCCGATATCGGCGGTACACCAGTAGATGTCGTTAGGCTGAAGATCGAATACCCACTTCATGGTCATGGAAGTTTGCAGCAGGTAGCCGGCGGTGGTGTGGAGGATGCCCTTCGGCTTGCCGGTGGTACCGGAGGTGTAGAGGACGAAAAGAGGATGTTCGGAATCTAGCAGCGCAGCGGGGCAGTTCTCGGCTTCCTGCGCGTTGAGCTTTTCATCCAGCTCATGCCACCACAAGTCGCGGCCCGCTTGCATGGGAATGTTTGAGCCGGTGCGTTTATAAACGACGACGTTGCGAACATTGGGGCACCCCTCAAGCGATTCATCGACAGCGCCTTTCAGCGCGACTTCTTTACCGCGACGCCAGCCGCCATCGGCCGTGATCACGAGCGTGGCATCTAGATCCAGCGTGCGGGCCTTCAACGCTTCGGCCGAAAATCCTCCGAAGACAACGCTATGCGTGATACCGAGACGTGCGCAAGCGAGCAGCGCGACGGGAAGCTCGGGGATCATGGGCATGTAGACGATGGCGCGGTCGCCTGCCTTGTAACCGAGGCCTTTGAGAACGGAGGCGAAGCGGCAGACGAGACGGTGGAGTTCCTTATAGCTGATGATGCGCTCGTCGCCGGGTTCGCCTTCAAAAATGAGGGCTGTCTTGTCGCCGCGGCCGAGGGCAATATGGCGATCGAGACAATTGAAACTGGCGTTGATTTTGCCGCCAGTAAGCCACTGAGCGAAGGGAGGATTCCATTCGAGGCCTTTGGTGAACGGAGTGAACCACGAGAGCTCTTTCCGGGCGAGATCCGACCAGAATTTTTCGGGATCGGCCTTGGCGCGATCGTAGAGCGCACGGTAGGCATCAATGCCTTGAA
>Ga0302320_10025612_pt1 | contig 11459 bp, 11 predicted proteins | sample Bog_T0_3_FD_202130 | JGI IMG/M metagenome (GOLD analysis project Ga0302320, IMG submission 202130) | Peat permafrost microbial communities from Stordalen Mire near Abisko, Sweden - Bog_T0_3 | ecosystem: Environmental > Terrestrial > Soil > Wetlands > Peat | place: Sweden: Abisko, Stordalen Mire... | reverse complement strand
GAATGTGGCGCCCCATCACCAGCGAGGGGCGCAGGCCCTTGGCGCGGGCGAAATCGACGAAATCCGCCGTCATGATCGTCAGGATCGACGCGCGCAGGCTGCGCATCAGCACGGCGGAGAGCGACAGTGCGAGCGTCAGCGCCGGCAGAATGAGATGGTAGATCTTCTCGCCGAAGCTGTCGCCGTAACCGCCGACGGGAAACAGATGCAGGCCCGCCGCCAATCCCGTCAGCAACAGCAGGCCGACATAGAAGATCGGCGACGAGAGGCCGATCTGGAAGACGCCGCGGATCAACAAATCCGGGGCCTTGTTTTGATAGGTCGCAGCGACGAAGGCGAGCGGCGTGGCGAGGCCAAGCGCGATCGCCACCGCGAAGCCGGTCAACGCCAACGTCACCGGAAGTCGATCGCCGATCAACCGCATCGCCGGCATCCGATAGGCGATCGAATCGCCGAGATCGCCGTGGCTGGCGAGATTGAGAAATTTTCCGAATTGCACGATCGCCGGTTGATCGAAACCATATTGCGCGGTGATGCGCGCGATCGCCTCGTCGGAAGCCTTGTCGCCCAGCAACGCGGCGATAGGGCCGCCAGGCAGAAACCGCGTCAGCGCGAAGACGATCACGCCGATCAGCAGGATCGTCGGAATCATCTGCGCCAGTCGTCCCGCTATATAGGTCGCCCTGCTCACGCCTCGGCTCCGAGATTCACGCGCGATCAGCGCGGCGGGCTCGCGCTCGCCGCGTTTCTTCCGTCTGGAGCGTCACTTCTCGAGATAGGCCTTTTCAAACAGATTGTTGCCTAACGGAATTTGCACGAAGCCCTTGGCGTTGGCCCGGAACGCGACCGGATAGGGGGTCTGGTAGAGATATACGATCGGCGCGGCGGCGTTGTAGCGGTCCTGGATTTCTTTGTATTCCGCTGCGCGCGCCTTGGCGTCGGTCTCTTCCTGCGACTTTTCGAACAAAGCGTCGATCTGTTTGTCTTGGAACCCGGAGTGCAGCGAGTGGATGTTGGGGTAATAGGCGAAATAGGAAGTGATCTCGCTGGCGTCGTCGATATCGTCGGTCCAGGCCGAGGTGCGGCACTGGAAGTCCTCGGCGCGGTACTTGGCGGTGCGGGTCGGATTGTCGACCTGTTCGATCTTCAGCTTGACGCCAACCTGCGACCACATCTGCTGCGCCGCCGTCAGATCGCTCTGATCGTCGCCGTTGCCTGACAACGAAAGGCAGGAGAACTCAAAGCCCTTGGCGAACCCCGCCTCGGCCAGCAGCGCCTTGGCCTTCGCGGGGTCATAGGCGTAAAGCTCCGGAGCGCCCGAATAGAGCGGCGTCGCCGACGACATGAACGAGGTCATCGGCTTGCCGAGATTGAGCGTGGTGATCTGGATGATCGCCTGCTTGTTGATCGCGTAGTTCAGCGCTTGCCGCACTTTCGGATTGGCCATCGGATTGGCGGAGCCGTCCTTGTATTTCTCGCCATCAAACAAGGTGAGGAAACGGACGCGCGTGGATGGCCAAAGCTCCATGCGCAGATTCGCGTCGTTCTTCAACTCCTGCACGCGGGCGTAAGGAATGAATTCGGCGCCGTCGATCTCGCCCGCCTTCAGCTTCAGCAAGCGCGTCGAATCGTCGGGAATGACTGGAAATTCAAGCTCGTCGAGATAGGGCAGCGCCTTGCCGTCGTCGGCCATTTTCCAATAATAGGGATTGCGCTTCAGCTTCATCACTTCGCCGCGTTTCCAGGAAGCGAAGGCAAAGGGTCCGGTGCCTATCGGATGTTCGGCGAAGGCCTTGGCTTTTTCCTCGCTCGTAGCGCCCGGCGTCGCCTCGAAGGCGGCCTTTGGCAGGATCGCGGTGTTGAAGGTGGCGAGCGCGGCGAGCAGCGTCGGGTCGGCATGCTTGAGATTGAGGACGAGCGTCGTCGCGTCCTTGGCGTCGATCGAATCGATCGCGGCCAGCGAAGAATTCCATTGGCCCGCCTTGGGGTCGCGGGCGCGATCAAGCGACCATTTGACGTCGTCGACCGTCATCGGCGTCCCGTCGGAAAATTTGACGTCCGAGCGCAGCGTCAGGGTCAGCGTCTTGCCGTCGGCGGAAGAGTCCCACTTGGTCGCCAGCGCCGGCGTCACACCCGCGCCGTCGCTCGTCGGGGCGAGCAGCGTATCGTAAAGGTTGGTCAGCACCCAGATGTCGACGTTGGCGTCATTTAGCACAGGATCGAGAAACAGCGAGTCCGCATAGCGGGCATAGACCATTTTGCCGCCGCGCGTGGCGGCGTCGGCGCTCGCGCATCCGAGAGCCAGCGCGGCCATCAGGCCTGCGCTCAGAACGTATGACCCGCGTCCATTCTTCATAACGCCTCCCTCGGCCCGACAAGGCCAGCCGTACTCGTCGAGTAGGATGGTAGGTGGCAACTCGTCGAGGAGTCAATCGTGTTTTGGACAGAATTTTGCGCTTGACGCCGCGTCTCGTGCTTGCCAGATTTGATCCATTCGCGATAATTGTCCTATCTGCCTAGAACAATGCCATCATGGTCAAGTCTTGATCACTGGGTGGCGCGTTAACGGCGCGCGGAGCCGAGTTGAGGAAACGGGATGAAAATCGCCGAGATGAACTGGCTGCAAGTCGAGAGTTATCTCGCGAGGGACGATCGGGCCGTCGTGCCGCTCGGTTCCACGGAACAGCATTGCCAACTCAGTCTCTCTGTCGACAGCATCCTTTCCGAGCAGGTCGCCCTGGAGGCGGCTGAGCCGCTGATGGTGCCGGTGTTTCCCGTTCAGCCCTATGGCGTTACGCCCTATTTCATGGCATATCCGGGCACAGTGACGTTGAGCCTGTCGACCTACGCGGCTGTCATCAAGGACATTCTGAGTTCGCTGTATCAGACCGGCTTTCGCCGCGTTCTGCTATGCAACGGCCATGGCGGGAATTCGGCGGCGCAGACCGTCGCCATCGAATTCATGGCGTCTCATCCCGGCGCGTCGGTGCGGTTTCACAATTGGTGGAATGCGCCAAAGACGTTCGAGGCGGTGCAAAAGACAGACAAGGTCGCCTCGCACGCCTCCTGGATGGAAAACTTTCCTTGGACACGGTTGCCCAACCTGAAGCTGCCCGATCATCAGAAACCCATGGTCGATCTCGAGCGCATGCGGCTGAAAGATCCCGCCGGCGTGCGCGAATATCTCGGCGACGGCAATTTCGGCGGGCTCTATCAGCGCGGCGACGAGGAAATGCTCGCCATCTGGAAGATCGCCGTCGAGGAGACGCGCGCCTTGATTGAGGGGCCCTGGTCGTGAGCGCCATTTTGATTTGGGGCGCCGGCGCCATCGGCGGCACGATCGGCGCCTATCTGGCGCGCGATGGCGTCGAAGTGATCTTAGTCGATCGCGACGCCGATCATGTCGCCGCGATGAATCGCGACGGCCTGAAGATCGAGGGCCCGATCGACAATTTTACGGTCGCCGCCCGCGCTTGCACGCCCTCGGAAGTCTCCGGCGTCTACGACCGGATTTTCCTCTGCGTCAAAGCTCATCACACCGACGAGGCTGCGCGCGCACTCGCCCCGCACCTGCCTGATGACGGCTACGTCGTTTCGTTTCAGAATGGCCTCAACGAACTCGTCATCGCCGAAGTCGTGGGAAAGGCCCGTACCGTCGGGGCGTTCATCAACTTCGGCGCCGACTATATGGGGCCCGGAATCGTCAATTTCAGTGGCCGCGGCGCCTTCGTGGTCGGGGAAATCGACGGGGCCATGTCGCCGCGCGTCCAGGCGCTGCATTTGCTCGTCAAACGCTTCGAGCCGAACGCCATCATCACCGACAATATCCTCGGCTATTTGTGGGGCAAGCTCGGTTATGGCGCGTTGTTGTTCGCGACCGCGCTGACCAACGCCTCGATTTGCGACGGGCTCGCCGCCCTCGAGCCGCGCCCGTTGTTTTGTCGGCTCGCGAATGAGGCGGTGTCCGTGGCGCGAGCGCTTCACGTCGCCCCCCTGGGCTTCAACGGCTATCGCCCCGAAGCCTTCGTGTCGGCAATGCCCTCGGCAGCGGCCGACGCGTCGTTCGACGCGATGGTGACGCACAACGCCAAGTCGGCGAAGACCCACTCCGGCATCTGGCGCGATCTCGCGGTCCGCCGTCGCGCCACCGAAGTTGATGCGCAACTCGGGCCGATCGTCCGCTTCGGCGGCGATGTCGGGATCGCCACGCCGGTGACGCGTGAATTGATCGCGATGATCCACGAGATCGAGAGCGGCGCTCTGCCGTTGCAATGGAGCAACCTCGCCGAACTCGAAAAGCGGTCAGCGCTGCCAGGAGTCTAGCGTGCAAATCGATTTCACCGGCCGGCGCGCGCTCGTCACCGGCGCTGGCCACGGCATCGGGCGAGCCATTGCGCGCGCCTATGCGGAAGCCGGCGCCATTGTCGTCGGCGCCGATATTCGCAAGCCCTCGGACGGCGGCGTTCATACTGCGGATACCGCGATCCGGTTCGTGCATTGCGACCTGACCGTGAAAGCGGAGGTCGCGCGGCTCGTCAGCGAGTACGGGCCATTCGAGATCGTCGCGCACAGCGCCGGCGGCGTTTGCGGACAGACCGGCCGGCCGTTGGAAGAAGTGCAGGAAGAAGATTGGCATGCGATCCTGGCGATCAACATGAGCGCTTCCTTCCTGATCGCGCAGGCGGTCGCGCCGCTAATGAAAGCCAGAAGGCGAGGACGCATTTTGATGATCGCGTCGGGCGCCGGGCTCGGCGTCAGCCTCACCGGCATTCAGGCCTATGCGGCGGCGAAGGCCGGAGAGATCGGCCTGACGCGACAACTCGCTCATGAGCTGGGGCCGTTTGGCATAACGGTCAATGCGATTGCGCCGGGGTTCGTGCGCTCCAATCCGACGACCGAGCGGCAGTGGGAAGGCTACGGGCCCGAAGGGCAAGCCCAGTTGCTCGACCGCATCGCTATGCGACGACTCGGCACAGTCGATGACATCAGCGCCGCCGCCTTGTTCCTGACGAGCGACGAGGCGTCGTGGATCACCGGACAATGCCTGTCCGTCGATGGAGGCAAATGATGAACGCCGTCGAGACCTGGCTGCGAACCCACCGCGCGGCGATCCTTGAAGATCTCGAGACCTTCGTCCGCATTCCCAGCGTTTCGACCGACCCTGCCTATAAGGGCGACGTCGTCCGGGCGGCGCAATTCGTGGCGCAGAAGTTGACGGAAGCCGGCCTCGCCGACGCCAAAGTCAGGCCGACGGAAGGACATCCGGTCGTCACCGCCTCCTGGCGCGGCGCGCCTGGCAAGCCGACCGTGCTCATCTACGGCCATTTCGACGTGCAACCGCCGGACCCGCTGGAGGCCTGGAACACAAAACCTTTTGAGCCCGAAATCCGCGACGGCCGCCTTTATGGGCGCGGCGCGTCGGACGACAAGGGGCCGATGCTGATCCCGATCAAGGTCGCGCAGGCCTTTCTCGCCTGCAATGGCGCTTTGCCGGTCAATTTGGTGTTCCTGTTCGAGGGCGAAGAGGAAGTATCCAGCGCCCATCTGGAAGCCTTCGTCGCCGCCAACCAGGACTACCTCGCCGCCGATTTCGTGCTTTCCGCCGACGGCGCGCAATGGCGCGCCGACCTGCCGAGCGTGATCACCGGCAGTCGCGGCATTTGCGCGCTGGAAATCACCGTGAGAGGCGCCGGCAAGGATCTGCATTCCGGCCGTCACGGCGGCTCGGTCGCCAATCCGATCCAGGCTCTGGCCGCCATTCTGGCGAGCTTGCACGACGAGTCCGGCCGCGTCGCCGTGCCTGGCTTTTACGACGCTGTCGTCGAGCTGCCGACGAGCGAGTTGAACGACATCGCGAACTTGCCTTGGAGCGAGGCGGATTATCTGAACTCGATAGGCGCGTCCGCCGGCGTCGGCGAAGCCGGTTACACGCTGCTGCAGCGCAACTGGGTGCGGCCGACATTGGAGTTCAATGGCGTCTCCGGCGGCTATGCGGGCCCGGGAAAGAAGACCGTCATTCCGTCCTACGCTCAGGCCAAGCTCACGTGCCGGCTCGTGCCTGACCAAGCTCCCGATGTTATTGCCCGGCAAATCGCCGGCTTCGTCGAGTCGCGCTCAATCCCTGGCGTCGCCGTGGACGTCAAAATCGAGACCGGCGGCGCCTCGCCTTACGCCGTGCCTTCCGACCATTTGGGGCTTGCGCTCGCAGAGTCGGTGCTCGCCGAAGTCACCGAGGTAAGCCCGATCCGGGTGCGCATGGGCGCCACCATTCCGATCGGCGGCATTTTCAAGCAAGTGCTGGGGCTCGATACGATCTTCTTCTCGTTCGCGACCTCGGACGAGGACTATCATGCGCCCAACGAGTTCTTTCGGTTGTCGAGCTTGTCGAATGGTTTGAAGGCCTGGGCGATCTATTTGGCCCGCCTCGGCGCGGCGAGCGCGGGTTAAAGCCAACGCGCACGCGGACCGCCAGTGAGTTGGTTGGGGACGGTCGGCAGCAGCGTATCGGCCTCGGCGATCGCCTCGTCCTGCTTCAATTGTTTGACGAGGACGTCCGGCTCCGCGGCACACCCTCGCCCGAAGATGGCGCGTGTCTGTTCGTCGATATAGCCGACTTGATCGGCTTCCTTGCCGCCGCGGCCGAAATTGGCGCGATCACGATTGTCGACGAACGCGAAGATGCTGCGATTGTCCGAGACGCGCGGTTCCAAGGCGCGACCCGCTCCCTTCCAGGCGGCGCGAATTACCCGGATCTGCGCCGTCTGTTGGACGTGGAGGGCAAAGTGATGGACGCGGAAATAGGCGCCGTCCGCGCCGAGATCCTCGGCGGCGACCGCCAGACCAATGGATGGCAGCAGCGCGTCGCTCGCGGAGCGCGTTTGCGATTGCGGCGAGGGTGACGAGCGCCCAAAACGAAAGGAAGCCAATTTTCTTCACAAGTCTTCATCCCGCCAAGGCTCGATAAATAAGCGGCCTTGGCGCCGTCGACGAGGTCGGTCGAAGCCCAGGGCCCGCCTGCCCACGTCAGGGATACTTGTCGTCGCCGTCGCCTATTTTATGCAACAGGTCCAGCAATAGGCCTTGTTCGGCGGCCGACAGCGGCGAGAGGACGCGGCGGGCGACTTCCATGCTGTCGGCAAGACGATCGATCGAGAAGCGCGTTCCTTCGTCCGTCAGCCGGATCATCGCGACGCGCTGGTCTTTGCGGGAGCCGCGGCGACTGATGAACCCGAGATTCGACAGTTTTCGCACGACGATGCTTATCGTCGACGGATCCATCGCCGTCAGACGACCAAGATGGTTTTGCGAAAGTTCGCCATGTTTCAGCAGCGTGGCCAATGCGGCGTATTGCCTGGGAGTCTGATCGAGTTCGTTCATGACTTGTTGAAAGTAGAACGTCGCGCGCTGATGCGCCCGGCGGATCATGTGCGCCGGATGCGTCGCCCGATCGTAACCTGACGCTTTCAGCGCCGCCAAGGCCTCGGATCGCGAAATAGGTTTTTTCCGCTTGACGCGAGCTACGGTGACCGCCGGCTCGTCGGCATTCGAGGCGGGAAGCTCGCCTTTCGCATCTCCAATTCGCGTCAACGCCGTCTGCCCCGGGGTCATCGAAACCTCGCTCGGCGTCCCGGCGGCGGACCGCGCTGCCTATCTCGCCGGCGCCCAACGTTTCGCCGACCGCATCCCGCTCCGCCGCATCGGCTCGCCCGACGACGTCGCCGCGGTCGTCGCGTTTCTGGCTTCCGACGACGCGCGTCACGTGACCGGCGCAGGCTATCTGATCGAGGGCGGTCAGACGCAGCAAAGCTGGGCGAACGCGCCGGACGCCGAAGCCTATCCGCGCAAAGTTTGATGCGGCTCTCCGCGCCGGCTCTCGTCGACTACGTCGCCGACTCCATTTCCAACTCCTCGTCCTTTCGCTTATGGCCGCTCATCGCCGCCCCGGCGTTGCGCGCGTATCCCAGGCATACCGGCGCGGCGAGCAGAGAGATCGCGGTGACGATCAGGAACGACGTCGAAAAGTCGCCGACGCTGGCCTGAACGTGTCCCGAGAAAGACCTGGAGACCGTCAGCGCGAGCGCGCCCGTGCAAATGCCGAACGAAAGCATCAACTGCTGGAACGTCGTGTAAAAGCTGTTGGCCGCGGCCGTGCGTTCGGCGGGGACGTCGTCATAGGCTACAGTGTTGTAGGCGGTGAACTGCAACGACATCGAGAAGCCGCAGATCGCCAGCACGACGAACAACGACCAATGCGGCCAGTTCGGCCTGAAGGCGGCGCAAACCGCGTAAAGCGCGCTGGATAAAATCCCGTTCCAAATCAAAGCGCTGCGAAAGCCGAAGCGCCGCAGGATCGGCGCCGCGGCCGCTTTCATCATCATCGAGCCGCAGGCCGTCGCGAAGGTGAGCAGGCCGCTTTGCGCCGCCGACATATCGAAGGTGAGCTGCATCATCAGCGGCAGCAGAAAGGGTTGGGCGCCTTGCGTGATGCGCGAAAGCGAACCCGCAAGCACCGAAACCCGAAACGTCCTGATCCGCATCAGGCTCAGATCTAGGATCGGCGGCAACGCGCGCGGGAGTCGGGCGTAGGCGATATAGGCGGCGCCGCTGAAAAGACCCGCGCCGATCAAGGCCAACGCGACGCAACTCTCGCCGACGCCCCGGCTGGTTGTCTCGAAGCCGAACAGCAGGCAAGCCAGCGAAACGCCCGAGAGCGCGAACCCTACGACGTCGAATGGCTGCCGCGTCGTCGAACGCGTGTTCTGGATAAAAAAGCTGGCCAGCGCGATACCGAGGACGCCGATGGGAACGTTGATATAAAAGATCCAGCGCCAATCCAGATAGGTGACGATCAGGCCGCCGATCGGCGGCCCGAGGATCGGGCCGATCAGGCCCGGCACCAGAAACCAACCCATCGCCGAGACGAGATCGGCCCGGTCGACGCTACGCAACAATACGAGCCGGCCGACCGGAATCATCATTGCCCCGCCCGCGCCCTGCAACAGCCGCGCGACGACGAGCCAAGGAAGAGACGGCGCCTGGGCGCAGAGGATCGAACTAGCAGTGAAGACGACGATCGCCAGCGAGAACACTGTTCGCGCGCCGAACCTGTCGGCGATATGGCCGCTGGCGGGAATGAGCACCGCGAGGCTCAGAATATAAGACGTCAGCGCAACGCTCATATGCGAGGGCGAAACGTCGAAATAGCGGGCCATCGTCGGCAACGCCGTCGCCAGCACCGTCGAGTCCAGTTGCTCCATGAACATCGCGCTGGCGATGATCAGGGCCGTGGTGCGATAATTCGGCCTGGGAAGCGCGACGGCTTGCGAAGACATCAGTTCCGACATGTTCGGCGGAAACTCCAATGCGGTCCCTGAACGACCTTATTCGCAAGGGCGTTTTGCCGATTCAAGACCGGTAAAGGCGGGAAACAACACGGATATAGACGCATATTGCGATGCAGCAAACCGCAAAATGCCCCGATCATGGAAATGTGAAGGCGGGGCCGGTCTTTGAACCAGCGCCCTCCGCCAATGCTTTACCGGCCTGGACCGTCACGAACCGCCCAGAGCTCGTGGCCTGATCGGAGGGGACGAGGTCGCAGGAGAACGTCATCTTGAAGCGAATGATACGGTTTCCGGCCAATTGACTCGACGGTGATGGATTCCTGGTGGGCGAGCAGTATGACAAATGGAAAGGCCATGGTTCGCGGGAGACGGGCATGGGTCGGGTAGTCGACCCTCTGAGCGTCGCGGAGTTGGAGGCGCGTTACCAGGCTTGCGAGGACGTCACGTCGTCGCGGCATTTTCAGACCATTTTCTTGCTGGCGAAAGGCCATTCGACGCAACCGGGGCAAATTCCCGGACGTTTCTGGTGGGCGTGTCACGCGCGCGCGGGTGTGACGAGGGTTGCGAGCGCTGGGATTTTCGGCCCGGGGATACCCAGACGATCGCCGATGAAGTGGTAGAGAGATAGGCCTTGTTTCCGACACGTCTTGTAGAGGCCGAGCATGACGTCTCGCGCTTCGCGGCCCTTTCGGTCGGGCTTTGCGTAGAGGCGAACGGCCGCCCGCCGCCGTGCTCGCATTTATCGCGGAACAGATCCGCGTGTTCCCCGCGGAGAATCGCGTCATTCGACCGGCGCCATTCGAGTCTTTTTTGGATTTTGACGTGCGATCGGGGGCGATTTTGGACGCCCAAAGGGGGCAATATTCGAGGCCGAAACGTATACGAGCCCTTCGGCGCATGACCGAACCCTTTCGCCGTTCAAATCCAGATCAGCCTTTGACGGCGCCCGCGGTCATCGACTTTCCAATCAGGCGGTATGCGAACAGTCCCAGCAACAGCGGCGGCAAGGTCGCCAGGATCATCACCGCCGCTGCGACGCCCCAGCGCACGCCGCCGCCGGACGCGGCGAAGAAGAACGAGGCGCCGACGCTGACGGGCGTCGCCCGGCTCGTGGTCAGCATCAACCCGAACAGGAATTCGTTCCAGGAATAGATGAACGCCAGCACCGAAGCGGCGGCGACGATGTTGAGTGACATCGGCGCCACGACATGCACGAGCAAGCGCAGCGTCGTGGCGCCGTCGACGCGAGCGGCGTCCTCGATTTCCAGCGGCAGTTCGGCGATCGCCGTCAAGAACAGAACCAGCGCCAAGGGCACGTTGACCACACAGAGAATGAGCGCGAGGCCGAGCCGGGTATCGAGCAACTGGAGCCGCTGATACATCAGATAGATCGGGATCGCGAAGATGATCAGCGGCACCGCGCGCAGGTTGACCACCAGCGGCGCCAGCCACTTTCGCCCCACGCCATTGCGAGCCATCGCATAGGCGGCGGGAAAGGCGAGGCCGATCGCGAACACCGAGCCGAGCAAAGACTCGATCAGGCTGTTGGCGAGAAAATGCAGAATGTCGAAACGGTCCTGCATCGCGAATATGGCGCGATAATTCTCCCATGTAGGACGCTCCACCCAGAGCGAGGGGCTCGCCGAGATCTCCGCTTCGCTCTTCAGTGATGTCACGAAGGTCGATATGACAGGGAAATTCATCGCCAGAACCGAGAGGATGAAGACCGCCCATCGCAGTCCATCGACGAGGCGCCTGCTCATCGCCGCGCCGCCCAATTCAAGGCATAGAGCACGACGAAGGAGCCTGCCAGGAGCAACATCGACGCGGCGACCGCGAGGCCGATATCACCCACCTTGAAGAACGCCTGATAGATATAGATGCTCATTGAGGTGGTCGCCCCGCCTGCCCCCGCGCCGACCAGCGTGTAGACATTGTCGAACACCCTGAAACTGTCGATGAAGCGAATGAAGAAGGTCACCGCGATGGCCGGGCCCATCAGCGGCAGATCGACATAGGCTAGGCGTTTCCACTCGCCCGCGCCGTCTAGCGCCGCCGCCTCGCGCACCTCCAGAGGAATAGCGGAATGGGCCGCATGCAGAATCAGCAGCGCGA
>Ga0302320_10025611_pt1 | contig 11459 bp, 7 predicted proteins | sample Bog_T0_3_FD_202130 | JGI IMG/M metagenome (GOLD analysis project Ga0302320, IMG submission 202130) | Peat permafrost microbial communities from Stordalen Mire near Abisko, Sweden - Bog_T0_3 | ecosystem: Environmental > Terrestrial > Soil > Wetlands > Peat | place: Sweden: Abisko, Stordalen Mire... | reverse complement strand
TCCCCCTATCCCAACGCAAGGCGGAAGCTGCACGCTGGGCTACCGCCTGTGATTCGAGGGCGCTGCTCCCGACGAGTGCGAGGGCGGCGGATTCTGTGGGCGCGAGAACTGTGAACCCTGCGAGCGCAAGAACTGTGAACCCTGCGAGTACGAAGGCTGCGTACTCTGGAAGTGCGAAGCCTGCGAGTACTGTGAGTGCGAGATCATCGGCTGCGCTCCGCTGCCATGGCCGGGCACCGGCAAGGTTGTTGCTCCGCCTCTTTGATTTCCGGGTCCAAAATGCGATGTGGAGCCGAAGCCAGGAGACGTGGAGCTGCCAGTGCCCGTCCTTGGGCCAGTACAGCCACTCGGGCCGCGAACCTGGCCGGAGGGACATGCCCCTCCGGGGAGACCAGGTCCGTGGTTTCCGCCCGTAGTAGCCCCCGAGCCGCAGACGCCATTCACGTAGCCAGTTGTGCAGGGAACCGGCTTGTACGGAGCGCCGCCGCTCGAGCTTGTCATGGAATGTGCTGAAGACGATGTTCCGCCGTAAGCGCTGCCGCCATGCGTGGCCGAGAAGGTTCCTGTCGAGCCATTTGTGGCGTATCCATGTGTAGTCGTGGAATAACCTGTCGATCCGTGTCCGGACATTGCTCCTGTCGAGCCGGATGATTTGTTCATGCGGCCAACCTCTGTGCCAGAGTCGCCATGGAAACTGGTGGAGTTGGTTTGGTTATGGGAGGATGCTCCGGTTGTGCCGCCGGTGTGCGTGTTCTGGACGCTCATGATTGTTTGGGTATGAGTGTTCGAGCCGGTTGAGCCGCCGGTGTGCGTGTTCGATCCGGTGGTTGTGCCGGTCTTAGTGCCGGATGTGCCGTTCCCGGTTGTCGTCGGCACTGTGCAGCCTATGCCGTTAGTGGGCGCCGGTCCGGTACAGTTTGACGGTTTCCCCGGTAATGTCTTGCCTGGTTGCGTGTTCGAGGTTGAGCCTGAGCCTCTACCTGTACCAGTGGTCGAGCCTGTCGTGGTGCCGCTTCCAGTCGTGGTTGTGGAAGTGGAGGACCCTGTCGAGCCGGTGCTGGTGGATGAGTGAGTGCTTGTAGTAGATGGCGTAAAACACGCGCCGCCGGAAAGACGAACCTGCCCGGATGGACATGTGCCGCCGGAAGTCGATGTATGGCCGGTGCCGGTCGTTGTGCTATTGCCAGAGCCGGGGGATGTTCCCGTCGATCCGGAGCCAGGAGACGTGGAACTGCCAGTACCCGTCTTAGGGCCAGTACAGCCATTTGGGCCGCGAACCTGTCCGGATGGACATGCCCCTCCGGGGAGACCGGGACCGCTGTGGCCGCCAGTCGTCGCACCGGAACCGCAGACGCCATTCACGTAGCCGGTTGTACAGGGAACCGGAGTGGTCGGCGCACCGCCGCTCGAATTTGTAGTGACATGTGTTGTAGAGGAAGTTCCACCGGAGGTGCTGCCGCCGGAATTCTGCGGTCCGGTGACACTCATCATCGTTTGAGTATGGGTGGTCGAACCGCCTATTCCAGAATTCATGGATTTCCCCACCGTGCTTCCGGTTCCGGATAATGATCCCGACGATCCGGAGGTGCTGCCGGAAGTCGTGCCGGAAGTCGGCGTGTGGCCGTGGCCGTTATTGGGAGGAGGACCCGCCGCAGCGTTAACGCAATTGCCGCCTGAGTCGCGAACCTGGCCGGAAGGACATGCTAATGGTTGACCATGGCCCTGGCTGCCCTGATTCGGGCTTGCGCTGCCCGAACTTGTGGTGGAATTCGATGTAGACGTACCGCCGCCGGAGTTATTTGTGCCCGTGACACTCATGTTGGTTTTGGTATTCGATCCGGTGGCCAGCGATTGAACTCCAGTGTTGCTACCAGGAACCGGCAATGTCGTCTGTCCGCCAGTTGAATTACCCGACCCTAAATGAGGTGAGGTGCCGGTACCAGTGCCGGTACCGGTCGTTGGGGTTTTGGGACCACATTGACCTTGAACGGGCATCTGCCCGTTTGAACATGTACATTGACCCATGCCATTGCGACTCGTCCCGGCGACGGGACATGCAGGGTATACACAATTGCCCCCACCGTCTCTAACCTTTCCGCCTGTACATGCTGCTACTGGCAGGCCACGGTTCCCGCTGCCCGGACTCGAACCTATGGGAATAACGCAAGTTGTGACCCCGGGCGCACAGGAAGTGGGGGTGTTCGGTGCGCCGCCGCTGCCGGGGGTCTTCTGCGCACTACTTACGATGGCCTGGGTACCGGCAAGCAACGCCGCGGTAACGAGGATGACAGCCAGCGCCAGCGGATGCCGGCGCATAGAGAGTAGAAATCGCATGGATAAATCCTCCATCTTTCCTTCGGAACCAACAGAAATAAATCCTGTACGCGCGAACAGTTGCACAGCTCCACTATGCATAAGCGAAAATGCGCGGCAAACCGGTTCAGGCTTTCTGAAAATAATTCTGCGCCGGCCTCCGGGAAGTTGGAGACTACCTAAAGTACGTGGGAAAAAAGGGAGGAAATACAAGATTGGAGACAAAGAGGGATTATTTGGGGGCGGAGCCAAGTTGTCTGCGCCAATCCTCCGCCTGAGCGGGCTTTCTCCAGGCGGCGTAGAGCTGCACCAGCCGGTCGCCGGCTTGCGGAAGGTTGGCGTCGACCGAAATGGCCGGACTGAGCTTTTTAAGCCCCTCGTAGCCAGCGATCAGCAACGGCTCGGCCTCGGCGTACTTGCCCTGCCCCATCAGGCTCGCGCCGAGCAGGCTCTGACGGTCGAATGTATCCCAGAGTTGGAGGTTCTGATTTCCTTTGCCGCTCATCGCTTCGCGCAACAGGGATTCGGCCTCGGCGTAGCGATGCTGCGCCAGCCGCAGGCGTCCCAGCGCCGTTAGGCAAGTTCGCGTCACACGCTCGTCAGGGTGCGCTTTGTGATCGAGAGCCAGCGCTTCTGTCAGCGTTGTCTCTGCCAGGCCGTCCCTGCCTTCGTCGAGATAGACGACGCCAAGATTTGTTGTGGTGACTGCCAGGTCCACCTCGCCGGGACTCTGGCTACGGCGAAGATGGTCGAGAAGCTCCGTGAAGATCCGCTCCGCATCCTTGTATCTGCCCTGAGCCCTGTACAAAGTCGCAAGTGTCCGTTCCGAAACAATGGTCCATGAATCATTCTCACCGTAAACACGGCGAAGTGTTTCCAGGTTGGGAGATGCAATCTTCTCTGCCTCGGCGAATCTGCCGAGCCGTTCGAGGGTAATGGCCAAAGTACATTCGTAGATCAATGTCAGGTGATTCTCTTTGCCATTGATGCGGCGGCTCATCTCAACAACCTGCGCCAGAAGATCGGCTGCTTCCGGGGCGCGTCCCTCGGCAAGGTAAAGCACCGCCAGGTCGTCTTTTTCCTCCAGAACCGTAAGACTCTCCGCGCCATAGATGCGCAGCGCGCTATTGAGCTCCTCGGTCATGAGCTTTTCCGCTTCCGGATAACTCTGTTTATCCAACAGAATTCTGGCCATCACCTTGCGGCAGTCGTACGTGTCGGGATGATCTTCGCCAAAGTGCTGGCGCGCGAGCTTCAGGTTATCGAGTGCAATCGCTTCAGCGGCGGCGGTTTTATGATCCTGATGGTACGCCAACGAAAGGTTGTAGGTGGTCCGGATCAGTTCGTGAAATTCTTTTGGATAAAGGGCGCGCCGCTTTGTTATCACTTTGAGCAGAATTGACTCGGCCTCCTGGTTGCGGCCCTGGAAATAGTAGAGAGTGGCCAGATCGGCGAGGGTATTCAGCGTCTCGTGACTGTTATCCCCGAGAGTTTTCTGCTGTGTCCGCAGCACCTGTTTGAAAATCTGTTCCGATTGGTCGAATTTCATCTGGTCCCGATAGATGGCGGCGATCATCTCCATAGCGGCTAATGTATCGGGAGCGGTTTCGCCGTGCGCTTTTCGCCTCAATTCGACTTCGCGCTCAATCTGGAGTTGAGCCTCGCTGAAAAGGGCAAGATCGAAGTAGCTGCCGCCGATCGAATGACGAATCGAAGCCTCGATGAGTGGTTGCCCGGCAAATCTGTCTTTGATTCGTTCGGCGGCCCGATCGAGAGCGGTACGCACCTTGAGGTCGGGATCGGGTTTGCGGTCAGGACTGGTCTGCGTGATGGGGCTGGCCTGCGAGAGCAAGTCATTTTCCAAAAACTCATTGATGGTTCGGGCGCTGGTGGCTTCCTCATCGGCGCGGTGGCTTTCGGTCAGAGCACGATTGCGGTCTGCTGCCTCAGCCTGTTCCGCTGCGAAGGCGCTCTGTTGAGCAGACAAGGCGCGGTCGCGCTGGACCAATGCTTCGTGTTCCGCTAGTCGGGCGTGTTTTGCCTCGATGGAAGTGACAACCATGCCCGCCAGCAGCGACGCGGCGGCCAGAGCGATTGCAGCGCTTTGCACTTTGTAGCGCCAGATCAGCTTGACGAAGCGGCTGCCCCACGACTGCCGGACAGCGCTCACCGGTAAGCCTTCCAGCCAGGCGCGAACGTCATCGGCAAGCGCTCGCACGGAGGGATAGCGCTCCACGGGGTTCTTTCGCAATGCCTGCAGGATGACAGCGTCCAATTCCCCGTGCAACTCCTTGCGGCGGTCGTGCGCCACGCTGCTGGGGAGCCTGGGCTCCATCTCGCAGATGGCGCGCATGGCTTCCAGCGGAGTGGCGTCCGGCACAGCGAATGGATGATGGCCGGTCAGCAGCGAGTAGAGCAGAACACCAAGTGAAAAAATATCGTTGGCCGTGGTCATCCGCTCGCCGCGCACCTGCTCCGGGCTGGCGCACTCAGGCGTCAGCAGACGCGTGGTGGAGTGCTTTTCTTCAACGCCCTCCTGAATCAATTTGGCAATTCCAAAATCGAGCAGCTTCGGCGTGCCATCGCTCGCCGTAACCAGAATGTTGGCCGGCTTCAGATCGCGATGGATGACCAACTGGCGGTGAGCGTATTCAACGGCCGAGCATACCAGCAGAAAAACTTCGAGTCGCTTGCGGACATTGAGCTGCTCGCGGTCGCACCATGCGTCCAGTGGCAGGCCATCAACGTACTCCATCACCAGGTAGGGCGAGCCGTCGTCCATCATGCCGCCGTCAAGAAGGCGGGCAATGCAGGGATGATTCAGCGAAGCAAGAATCTGACGCTCTTCGCGGAAGCGGCGAATCTCTCGTTCGGAGAGCAGGCTGGCGCGCAGCAGCTTCACGGCCGCGCGCTGATCGTACTGCTGATCGGCGCGCCGCGCTTCCCAAACCACGCCCATGCCGCCACGGCCAATCTCCCGAACCAGTTGCCAGGCTCCAATGCGGCGTCCGGCAAGCGTGGCGGGAGCTTCGTCGGCCAGATCCCAAAGCGGCAGCGGCGGAGTCACTCCTTCCAGAAAATCGGGCGACTCCAGATAGTTGGATAGCAGCGAACTCACTTCATTGAGAACCTCGTTCGAGTCAGACTGCGCGGCAAGATAGGAATCCCGATCATCCTCGGCCAATGCGACCACCGAGGTGAACAATTCCTTTACACGCTTCCAGTCGTTCGAGGTCACGGTACTTGCTTCTCCTCCGTGAGACGCCGCCGGATCCAGGTTTTTGCCACAATCCATTCCCGTTTCACGGTACTCTCGGAGACGCCAACAGCTTCGGCGGTCTCCGGAATGCTGAGTCCGGTGAAGTAGCGCAATTCAACGATACGGCCCTGCATGGGATCGAGTATTTCCAGCTCTTCGAGCGCTGCATTCAGATCGAGAATCTCAACTTCGGGCGGAGAAGTCACGGCATCGGAATCGATCAATGTGAAGCTGGCAATACCGCCGCCCCGCTTCTGGCTCTTTTTTGCGCGCGCATGGTCGATCAGGATGGTCCGCATCAGCCGCGAAGCAAACGCAAAAAAGTGTGTGCGGTCCTTGTAGTCCGGTTGCGGCGTCTGCGCCAGTCGCAGCCAGGCCTCGTGAACCACGGCTGTGCACTGCAATGTGGAAGAAATCCCCTCGCGGCCGCATTGACGCTTGGCAATGCGGCGCAGTTCGGGGTACGCAAGCTCAACCAGCTTGTCGAAGGCAGTAGGCTGCCCCGACTCCCACGCACGGAGCAGCGCGGTAACGCTCAGTGGGGATTCCTGGCGCAACGCCAACGCGGGATCCTCCAATCATGTAATTCTTTTACATGTAGGTTATACTCTTCCGATCTTTTCAGCGCCACGCTTTTGTATGTCCTGGAGAATGGCCGAGAAGTGCGGATTCGGCTTCAAACTTCCCTCAGTTGAACCGAATGTACCGAAAATGGAGGAAAATTCGCTATCCGCGTTAGCCGCCTAACATATTGATTTTAATTTAGATAGATTGGTCGGGGAGAGAGGATTTGAACCTCCGACCCCCTGGTCCCGAACCAGGTGCTCTACCAGGCTGAGCCACTCCCCGAACTTGGGTTGCAGAAGCGTATCTTTGGGGCGCTGCCTGGCGCTTTTGGCCCCTTTGATTGCGCTTAATCAGTGTAGCAGAATCTGGGGTGTTGCGGGGCAGCCACCCCGCAGCAGGTTCGTCTTCCATGGGGCAGGCAAGTCAAACGTCTCTCAATTTCGGAGCAGATGAAACAGGTGCCGGCAGTTGGAGCAGGTGTTATTGTCGCGGGCCGATGCCGGAATCCGCCCGCCTGGCGAGGTTGGGACACAACCATAATCAGGACAGACGCTAATTCGCAAACCAACCATGATCCTCGGACGCTAGCTCTTGAGCGCCACGCGGATGTGCAGTTCCTTCAACTGCTGCTCGGTGGCCGTGGTGGGTGCGTCCACCATCAGGTCAACCGCCTTGGCGGTTTTGGGAAATGCGATCACCTCGCGCAGGCTTGGCGCGCCGGCCAGCAGCATGACGATGCGGTCCAGGCCAAGCGCAATGCCACCGTGGGGCGGCGTGCCGTACTCCAGCGCGTCGAGGAAAAACCCGAAGCGCGCGCGCGCCTCTTCATCGGAAATCCCCAGCGACTGAAAGATCTGTTGCTGCACGTCTTTGCGATGGATGCGGATCGAGCCCGAACCGAGTTCCATGCCGTTCATGGCCAGGTCGTAACAATTCGCGCGCACAGAGGCCGGGTCAGTGACCAGGTTCTTCATGTCGGCCTCGAACGGCGCGGTGAACGGATGGTGTGCCGGCATCCATTTCGCGGTTGCCACATCGTACTCGAACATGGGGAAGTCCGTGACCCAGATAGGCCGAAATGCCTCCGAGCCGTCAATGCTCTTGTCTCCGCTACGCTCATTGGCGTCCTGAACGGTTTTCTCGGTGACAGCAAAGGCTCCGTGCCGGTCGGCATATTTCTTGGCCAGCTCGGTGCGGAAGTTTCCGGCGGCGGAGTAGACGTTGATCTCGCGCTCTGAAAGTCTGCCGGGAAATTTGGTGTCGCTGGCCTTGACCGCGTGGGCCGGATCGCCGGCCACGATGATAACGAAGTCGGCCTCAGCCGCGCCCACCAGTTCGCGGACCTTGACCGCGGCATCAGGAAACCCCTTGGCCAAACGCTTGAAGTCGTCAATAAACTTGGCGCCCTTCTTCAAATCAAAAATCGGATGGTTGTCCTCGCGTTCCTTGCGGCTCAACTCGCCCACGCCGGGAATGCGGAAGGCCACCACGGGCAACGCGACATCGATTTGCAGCGTGGCCAGAGCCTCATCCGTAAAGGCTGGACGCACGTCAGTCAGTTCGGGCAGGCGCAGGTCAGGCTTGTCGCTGCCGAACCGCCGCATGGAATCATCGTAAGTAATGATGGGGAAGGGCGTGGGCAGCGTGACGCCGGCCGCGGCAAAGGCCGCCGCCATAAACTGCTCCACCACGGCAAAGACCGTCTCCTGGCGCGGAAAGCTCATCTCCAGATCAACCTGTGTGAACTCAAGTTGTCGGTCGGCTCTCAGATCCTCGTCGCGGAAGCAGCGGGCGATTTGGAAATATTTGTCGAAGCCGGAGATCATCAGAATCTGCTTGAAGATCTGCGGCGACTGCGGCAGCGCAAAAAACTCGCCCGGATGCACGCGGCTGGGCACCAGAAAATCTCGCGCACCCTCGGGGGTGGACTTAGTGAGGATGGGCGTTTCAATCTCCAGAAAGCCCTGCTGGCTGAGATTGTCTCGGATAGCCAGCGTGATGTCGTGGCGGAGGCGGAAGTTGCGCTGCATCTCCGGGCGGCGCAAATCCACGTAGCGGTACTTGAGCCGAACCTCTTCGTTCTGGATGGCTTCTTCAGAGGGCGAAAACGGCGCCAGGCGGGAATCATTCAGGACGAGCAGTTGCGTGGCCTCGATCTCGATCTCGCCGGTTTCCATCTTGGGGTTGATGGCGTCCACATCGCGCAACCGCACCTTGCCCACGGCGGCGACCACGTACTCCGGGCGAACCTGCTCGCCTTTGGCGTGGCCGTCGGGAATCAGCTCCTTATCCAGCACGATCTGGCTGATGCCGGTGCGATCTCTCAAATCGAGAAAGATCAGGTTGCCGTGATCGCGCCGCCGGTTCACCCAGCCCATTAAAACTACATTTTGCCCGGCGTGGGCCGAGCGCAGCTCGCCGCAATAATGTGTCCGTTCGAGATTACCTAGAAAATCGAGCACTGCCTGTGTCCTTTACTTGCTGGTGTCAAAAAATGCCCCGTACCTTTGTCATCCTGAGCGAAGCGCAGCGAAGTCGAAGGACCTGCGTTTCGTTTTCTGGCGAAAGGGTGGGAAACCACGAACAGCCTGTGGTAAAAGTCTGGTTTTGAAAGGGCACGACTTCAGTCGTGCCGTAAATACAACAAAGCAAACACGGGCTTTAGCCCCTGAGGGATGTTTTTCGGCGTACTGGACTTTTGCCACAGGCTGCTAACCTCAACCCGCCCCGTTCAATTGGAAAGAAAAACCGCCAGCTCCCCGCGCGGAACCTTGGTCTGTATGCCTGTGGAGAAGTTCTTCACTGTCAGAATACCGGATTTGAGCTCGTCTTCGCCAAGAATCACAATGTGGCGGGCGGTCTTGTCCGCCGCTTCAAAGGATTTTTTCAATCTGAAACTGCCCTCGCCCAACTCGATCCATAGCCCCTGGTGGCGCAATTCGCGGGCCAGAACCAGAGCAGCGGCGTTCAATCCTTCGCCCAGCGGCGCGATGAAAGCCTCGGATTTTTGCTGGATGGCGGACTTTTCATCGAGTGCGGCGAGCAAGGTCAGAACCAGCCGGTCCTCGCCCATGGCAAAGCCGATCCCCGGCGCGCGCGGTCCGCCCAGCATCTCGCTCAGCCCGTCGTAGCGGCCTCCGCCGAGCAGGGCGTTCTGCGCTCCCAACCCGCCGTGGGTGAACTCGAAGGTCGTCCGCGTGTAGTAGTCCAGGCCGCGAACCAGACGGTGATTCAGCGTGTACGGCACACCGGCAGCGTCCAGAGCCGCAGTGACCGCGGCAAAGTGGGCGCGGGAGGCCTCGTCCAGCGAGTCGGCAATCACCGGCAGTTTCTCGATAATCGGCTGGTCGGCGGGAATCTTGCAATCCAGCACGCGCAGCGGGTTGGTGACGGCGCGCCGCTGGCAGTCCACGCACATCTGCGAAACCACTGGAACAAGAGCTGCTCTCAGAGTCTCGTTGTACTTGGCGCGGTCGGCGGTAGAGCCAACGGAGTTCAGTTCCAGCGTCCAGCCGGCGATGCCCAGCTCATCCAGCAGCGTAGCCAGCATCTCCAGAATTTCCGCGTCGCGCAGAGGCGATTCGCTCCCCGACGAGGGAGGCCCGATCACCTCTGCGCCGATCTGCGAGAACTGCCGGTAGCGCCCCTTCTGCGGCCTTTCGCGCCGAAACTGCGGCCCAATGTAGTAGAGCTTCTGCAACTGGCCGCTCTCGAAGAGATTGTGCTCGATGGCCGCACGGACCACCCCGGCGGTGTTTTCCGGGCGCAGTGTCAGCGACTGCGTCTTCTCCGACTGCGCCCGCGCGCGATCCTCCCAGGTGTACATCTCCTTGGAGACGATGTCGGTCTCCTCGCCCACCCCGCGGGCAAACAGGGCCGTGTCCTCGAAGACAGGGGTGCGAATCTCGCCGAAGTTGTAGCGCGCAAAAACATCCCGCGCCGTAGCCTCAATCCGGTTCCAAAGCGCGGTTTCAGGCGGCAAAAGGTCCCGCGTCCCGCGTACGGCTTTCAGTGTCTGGCTCATCAGTGATAACCTTTGTCTCAACTTCTTAGGATACAAGGTGAGAGCCATGATTCTCCATGCCGCCTCGATAGCTGCGTTTTTCGTGGACCAATTGACGTTTGAGCCGGTTCAGATCCAGTGCGTGTCAAACGCTGGACAAGACCCGATTTTGGTACGATTGCTGTTTGATGCCGTACCATCGATCTTTGCGCTCGGGATTGCTGCGTTGGTTTTCTATTGGAATAGTGGAAGAGAACATGAACAATGGGTTCGAGATCAAAAGCATGTTGAATGGCGTGAGCTTCTTGATAAAGTGAGCGCTGTAAGTAAACCAATGACTTTGGCTCGTCCCAAAGGGACCATACTTAAGGATCAAGTCAAGGAAGGGCTTGTAGATTTAGCCCAATGCCTTGATGACCGCGTGTTTATCGAGCGCCAAATCCTCTATGAAATCTATGAGCAATTGACAAAGTGTTTGGAGAAGATGGGAGCGTACACCGTGGATAAAGAATCCTGTGATGAATCCCCGCAAGAAACACGGGACAAAGAAATCCTCGAAGAAATCAGGGAAATCACAGAACGTGTGCGCAGGACCGCTCGAAAGGATCTTGGTATTGAAGAGCTGGGCGAGCCGGATGCTATGCCTCAGCTCGCCAGCCGCTCCTCCCGTTCCAGCCCTTCGTGAATCAGCATCTTGAGATAAGTCTGGTAGCCGCGTGCCCCATCCTTCGCGTTTTTTGCGAAGGGTAGGAAACCATGAACCTCAACCTGCCGCTTTGTGTCAGGGCACGACTTTAGTCGTGCCGCAAACGCAACAAAAAGAACGCGGGCTTTAGCCCCTGAGGGAATGATCCGCTAGAAATGGGGTATGATCAGAGGTTCTTTAAATTGATCACTTTGCCGCCATCTTCTCCCGCAGGACCGAGACAAGAGTGCGTCCTTTCAACTCATCCGGCGAAATAGCCAACGGCTCCCCCTGAAGCGCCGCGATCAATTCCGTCTCCAGCAAGGCGCGCCGTTTCAGCGTGCGTTGCCGGACACGCCCCTCCTGCACTGCCTCATGAAACGCCGCTGACAACTCCTCGCGGTTTTCGTAGGCCCAGTTGGCCTCATCGGCCTCGTTTTCAAACTTCGGAATCGTCACCCTCTCCATGATTCTTAGCTTACGCTCTCTTCCGTATCGACTCCAACAAAGTCGAATCAATCCGCGTCAGCCAGGTACCCCAGCTCCGGCTTCTCGGTCCCCTGAAGTTACGAACTCCATGCGCGAAGCGCGTCTGCCTGGACGGCCAGTCCCTTGCAGATTATTTCCCCGCT
>Ga0302320_10025607_pt1 | contig 11461 bp, 9 predicted proteins | sample Bog_T0_3_FD_202130 | JGI IMG/M metagenome (GOLD analysis project Ga0302320, IMG submission 202130) | Peat permafrost microbial communities from Stordalen Mire near Abisko, Sweden - Bog_T0_3 | ecosystem: Environmental > Terrestrial > Soil > Wetlands > Peat | place: Sweden: Abisko, Stordalen Mire... | reverse complement strand
CGCTTCGAACCGGCTTAGAAAGAAAAGCGGCAGCTCCGGCTCGCATCAGTGAGTCTCGAAGCGTGGCATCACCGTGGGCGGTTACAAAAACAATGGGCAGGCGGCTGTTCGTCTTGCTCAACTGCTTCTGCAACTCGATCCCGCTCATGCCCGGCAAGCGAACGTCGAGTACTAGGCAGGCTGTGTCATCGCAATCGTCACAGGCGAGAAATTCCTCAGCAGAGGCGAAGGTTCTTGGAGAAAAGCCAGCCGCCTTCATCACGCTTCCCAGTGCTTCGCGAAGCGGTTCGTCATCGTCAACGATGGCGATGATCCCGGTCTTGGTTAGAGTCTCATCCACTTCAGTTCACCCAGTCTGTGGCTCGTGGGATCGGCCACGAGGATGAGACTACCAACCGGGCAACTTGAAAACTATCCTGCTTTGTTTTGAATCATCTCCTGCTTTAGGAGGAGGTCGATCCTGACTTTCGAGTGGCAGTCTTGAGCCTCTCAGACATGCGGACCAGGTGGGCCAGGGATTCGGCTTGGGTTTTTTCCATTACATGAGCACGATGAGTCTTCACCGTGAGCTCGCTCATTCCCAGTTGATCAGCAATCTGCTTGTTCAGAAGGCCCGCAACTACCAACTCAAGCACTTCCTTCTCCCGAGGCGTCAGGGACTCGAACCGGGCGCGGATTTCGTTTGCTTCCCGGCGTTCTCGACGAAGGGCTCGATCGCTGGCCAGTGCCTTCTGAACGGAATCGAGCAGATCCTGACCGCGCACCGGCTTCGTCAGGAACTCGTGTGCGCCCTCCTTCATCGCTCGCACGGACATCGGAATGTCACCATGGCCGGTAATAAAGATGATCGGAATGGGAATTCCGTCATCCCTCAACTTCAATTGCAGATCGAGACCGCTGAGACCCGGCATTCTTACATCCAGAACCAGACAGGCCGGCGCATCTGGACGCTTCGCCCCTAAGAAATCCTGGGCTGAAGCGAATGTCTCCACACGAAGTCCCACCGATCTGATCAAGCTCTGGAGTCCGTCGCGGATCATACGATCGTCATCGATGACAAAAACAATTGGATCCTGTTCCTTCATATACCTGGACTGTCCTCACTCGGCACAGTGAATTGGAATGTTGCTCCATCCGAGCCGTTGGATTCCGCCCACAATCGTCCGCCGTGAGCTTCAATAATCGAGCGGCTGATCGACAGTCCCATACCCATTCCTTTGGCGCGAGTTGTGAAGAAGGGTTCGAACAACCGGCCCTTCACTTCCTCTGTCAGGCCGATGCCGGAGTCCTGAACGGAAACTCGAATCTGGCATTTGCTCTCTGGTTCTGTACGAAGAACCAGCATTTTTGGCCGATCAGTAACAGTTGTCATCGCTTCGATACCGTTCACGACCAGGTTCAAGATTACCTGCTGCAATTGGATGCTATCGCCGAACACGATAGGTAAGTCGGGCGAGAGTTCGAGTCTAATCGTCACATGGTTGTTCGCTGCTTGCCTTTCAGCGAGAGCAGCGGTCTGCTCTATCACTCGATTAATCTGGACGCGGGATTTCTCAGGTGTGGCTTTAGTGATGAGCGAACGAATCCGGGCAATGACTTCTGACGCGCGCGTAGCCCCCTGTGTGGCACGCTCTGCTGCGGTTCGTGCTTCAGCAAGATCCGGCGTTTCACGAGCTAGCCAGGCCACGCAGGCATCCGCGTTTGCCACTACGGCCGCGAGCGGCTGGTTTACTTCATGCGCGATCGACGCCGTCAGTTCGCCGATGGTCGTGATCCTGGTTGCACGAGCCAACTCCGCTCGGGTTGCCTGAAGGGTCTCCTCAGTACGTCTCTGCTCGTCCATTTGCTTCAAGAGTGCTTCGTTTGCATTCTTCAGGTCAATGGTTCGCTCCGCAACCTTCACCTCAAGCTCATCACGAGCCTGCCGTAGCGCATCTTCAGTGCGCCTACGCCAAGAAATCAGCTGGGTCACCCCGATTTCACATGCAACAAAGGTCACAAAGTAAGGGAGTTCGCGGGGCGTCACCGCAAAGCTGTGCAGCGGTGGCATGAAGCAGTACATCACCGCCAGCGTGCTATAAATCACCGCGAGCCAGCCGGGACCCGTTCCGCCGAGCCAGGTGCTGAGGATCACCGCTGCGGAGAAGAAAAACCAGAACGGATTGCCGATGGAATTTTGGAATGCCAGGGAGATCGAGAGCGCAAGTGTCACTAGGGCGAGCGCGAGAGCGTAACGCGCGACCGCACGCACGCCCGATGGCGCGTCAATTTTTCTCCCCATGAGCTGGCCGGCTCCCCCACAGAAATTTGGCTTCTATATTACGCTGACGGTTGTTCGCGGCAATGCCCCATTCTCTAGAGCAGGGCTTTCGGGTTGTGTAAACCGCCGTTCGCGGCTCGGTCGCCACCGTTGACAGGTCGCTCGCCAGCCTCGCCCTCAGCAAAATGCTGAGTTCAGCAAAATGCCAAGCGTTCAGCAAGCAAAATGAAAGCACGAGCGCCGATCCAGCACGCTCAGCGCTTAGCCCTCAATCCACTTGGGAATAGCCGCTAGAAACCGGGCAAACGCCAACTCCAGCTTTGTGCGGTCGTAACCCCACGCTTGCCGACAATCAGTTTTTGATGCCAAAAGTCGCAGAGGTCGTAAGAGCAGCAGGCCAGGTGGCGCGTCAAACGATTCACATGGCATCAGGGGAGAGTACGGTCGAACAACCGCAGCAAAGATCTCTAGACGGAAAGCGACCAGCTAAGAGGCTTTTCGTGCATGTCGCAGATGAAGTTGTGACGCCCAACAACCTCTGCCCTAACGGCAGAGGTCGGCCTGTTTTGGCTAAAACGTGGACCATAAATGGACCATGACTACGACTGTCGCGTGCTTGCACCGAAATGGAACCGCCCGCAACTGACTGATAGATCGAGCCTTGTTACGGAATCAAAGAGACCGCTCAAAATCACATACGGCCTTCACACGGCAGAGGCCGGTCGATGACACCAAGATCACCGTCAAAGTTCCTGCGCCCCGCCAAGCCGGGAAATGCCAAAATCTCAGTAACGACTCCGGGTGGCACAACAGCTTCTGACAAAAACTTCACCGTGGTGACACAAACAGACAATACTGCGCCGAAGCCGAATTAGAAGCAGAAGCAATTCCTCCCCGAGGTGCTTCCCGACAAGGATTTAATTCATCTCGTAGGCCCCGAGCAAAAAGGGGTCATAACGAGCCTTTCCATCCGAACGGTAGATTTCTGCGCTCGCGATCTCATCGTCAAAGCCCATCGCAAAACCTTCGGTCGTCCGAAAGTACACAACGTTGTCGATCCCCGACCGTCTTTTTGACGAGCTATGTTCGCGCATAGTTCGCGCTCATTTTTCGGGCGCTCTGCTCATTTGATAACTCCCGTCAAATCAGTCGGATGGATGGAGCCTGTGGGCGACGCCAGCCTATTTCCGCCGCGTGTCAGACCCCGAACATATCTCACTGATTCTAAGCTACTTATAAGACAATGGCGAGGCGGGCGAGAACTTAGCCTTGAAGGCTAGGTAGTTCGTAACCCATTGATTTTAAATGGTGGCCAGGGACGGAGTTGAACCGCCGACGCCAGCCTTTTCAGGGCTGCGCTCTACCACCTGAGCTACCTGGCCACGTTTCGAAACCCGCTGGTTCGCCGCGGGCTGCGAGGATTGTTCGCTTCACGCCGATTGTTGCGGGATTGCCAACCGAGAAAAGGCTTCAATGCCGAACGCGCGCGGAACGCTTTTGATTATAGCAAAGAGTCGCATTCGCTGAAGCTCAGCGAACATGCTGATGTGCGTTCCTGTGACAGACAGAAGGTGCCGCGCGTGGGGAGTGGCATTCGCGGCCACGCCCGACGCGACGACACCGAAAAGGGATCGCCCGCGGTCTATTGCCCTCCCGCCGAAGTGCCGCGATGCCCCAGCCACGACGCGAGCTGCGGTTCCTGTTGCGACCTCAGATCAATGCAGTTGTTGATGCGCTCTATCGACTGGCGGTAAGTCCGTTCCGCCGCTTCGATCTTGTGCGCAGCGAAAAAGTCAACGACCTGATCGCGCATATGCGCATCACAGAAAGAGTCGGTTGCTCTGACGACTTCAGCGCTGGCAAAAACCCCGCCAGCTTTCTGCACTGCATCCCAGTGTGCCAGAACAAAATCCCACGCCAGTTTTTCTCCGGCGGGATTGCTCATCACACTGGAGATCAGGCCCAGTGCATCCTGCGAACGCACATCCGGAGAGATGGCATAGTCTAATGTTCGCTGCAGCAACTTCGGATCGCCGAACTGCGGCAGCGTGAAGAGCGACATGTAATATTCCTCGGGCGACTTCGCGCTCTTCAACCCGGTCAGCAACTTGTCATAAAACGTCTGATCGCCGGTCAATGCCGCAAGCCTAAAGGCGCTGCGTGCAAGTTCCCGATCGACTGACCCGGGATTATCCAGAGCTTTGTCCGCAATCCTGCGCGCCCACGCCAGCACCTCCGGATCGCGGGCATCATAGCCCAGCGCGTTGAACACACGCGCTCGCAGCATTCTCTGCTCGTCGCTCTCGCCCAGCTTCGGCTCCCAGCCCACGTCTTTAAGAATCGGAGTCAGATACTGCCGCAGCCAATTCTGATACGAATAGCGGTCATTATCCGTCACAAGATATTCGCCAATAAAGTTCAGCCGGCCGAGAACGTCTTCCAGCACGGCCCGATTGCGGTCGCTTCCCAGGCCTTGAGCAAAGGCAAGATAATCGCCCACGGGCTCGCGTCCCACCCGCACCGACGCCCAAACATCCGCTTGCAGAGCAATCCGCTCCGCCGGGGAAAGCTTGCTCTCGGCGTCCTTCGCGAGAGTTCGCACCGCGTCAGGCTGGTAGCCGACGCGGTAATAACCCGTAGCCCCCGCGTTCGCCAGCACCCATGAGGAACAACCGGGCAGCGTGAAGGTCTCTTGCTTCTTGGTGAGCAGTTCGCATTTCGCCGCACCGTTGCCGACTGAGGATCTCATGCACAGCGGAACCTGCCAGAGTTCGTCATTCGGCGCCTCGAACTTTTCCCGGTCGTAGTAGTAGCGGCGCTGGTCCAGAGTTACGGTAGTCGAACCGCCGGTGCATTGCGATTTCACGTTGATAATCGGCACGCCCGCCTGTTTCACAAAAGTCGGCATGATCCGGTCGACGGGCCGCTTCGACGTCTTGGCCTGCGCGTCCCAGAAATCGTCAGCCGTCGCGTTGGCATACTGATGCTGCTGCAAATAGGCGTTGACCCCGGCTCGGAAGGTCTCCTCCCCCAGGTAAGACTCCAGCATTCTTAACACGGCGGCGGCCTTGCCGTAGGCGATTCCGTCGAACAATTCCGTGATCTGCGCCGGCGTTTCCGCAGCCTGGTGAATCGGACGCGTATTGGCCAACGAATCCGTGTTGAGCGTTCCCGCCGTCTCGCTCACATCGTCCAAATTGAAATTCCATTCCGGCTTCCATGCCTCGATGGGCTTGCTCGACATCCATGTGGCGAAGCCTTCGTTGAGCCAAATATCGTCCCACCACTTCATGGTGACCAGGTCGCCGAACCACTGGTGAGCCATCTCATGCGCAATCACCGAAGCGATGGTCTTCTTCAAATCGACGGACCCCTGCTTCTCGTCGATTAGCAAAATGACTTCACGGAACGTAATGCAGCCGGTATTCTCCATTGCCCCCGCGGAAAAGTCCGGCAGACCGATCAGATCCAGCTTCCCGTAGGGATACTTGATGTTGAAATACTTGTCGTAGTAGCTGAGAATGTGCTCCGCCGATTCCAAAGCAAACTTCCCCATTTCCTTTTTCCCGGGAGTGCTATAGACGCGGATCGGAATGCCATCCGCCTCGCCTTCGATGTACTCAAAGTTGCCCACCACCAGCGCCGCCAGATACGAAGACATCCTGGCGGTCGTGGCAAAGCGGACCGTGTGTTTGTCGCCGGGGCCGGGCGTGTCGGAAACGATCTTCTGGTTCGAGATCGCCACCAGGCCCTTTTCGGCAACCGCCGTGATGTCGAACGTGGCTTTGTAATCCGGTTCGTCGAACGACGGAAAGGCACGCCGCGCGTCGGTGGCTTCGAATTGCGAGGCAGCATACTTGCGGCCCTGATCGTCCTTGCCCAGGTAAAGGCCGCGCATCTCGTCATTGAGTTTGCCAGCATAAGTAATGTGGATGGTAGCGGCGCCAGGGGCCAGCGGCCTCTCGACTGTGAGCAGAGCCTCTTCCTTTTCTTTGTCGCAGGTTCCGGAAACTTTTTGCGTCGTGCCGCCGCTGGTAATCGTCGCCTCGTGGATATCGATGTCCGCCGCGTTCAGCGTAATTTCCGAAGTTGGTTTCAGCACCCGGATGGAAATCGTCTCATCCCCCTCGAAGGTCGCTGTCTCCAGATTGGGAGTAAATGTGAGCTTGTAGTTCTCTGGCCGAGCCACCTCGGGCAGCCTTTGCGCCCCTGCCACGGAGAATGCCGCCAACACACAAATTAGTACCGCAAGAATTCGCTTCATAGGATTTCCTCGGGAGATTCTCTTCAATTCGTTCGTAACAGAGCCGTTCTCTGAGCTTTCAGTAACAAGGCGTATTCAGCCGCGTCCCACAGGACGCAAGCATTGCTCCCAATTCTATACGGAGGACTCGCCGCGAAAGTTCACTGTGGACCCACAACCAAGCCGTTCATCACCACCATCGAACACCGGTTCGCCCCGAACCAGTAAGGAATCTCGCGGTAGTCTTCGACTGCAAACACTGCCAAATCGGCGTCTTTTCCGGGCTCGATCGTGCCCTTCCGGTCGGCCACGCGCAGGGCCCACGCCCCATTAATAGTGGCCGCTGCAATCGCCTCCGCCGGCGACATCTTCATATGTGTGCAAGCCAATGACATCGCCATCGGCATACTTAAGGTCGGCGATGTGCCCGGATTGTAATCCGTGGCCAGTGCCATCGGCACGCCAGCATCAATCAGCCTGCGCGCGCGCGGATATTCCTTCAGCCCCAGAAAGTAATTTGCCCCCGGCACCACCGTGGCGACCGTATCGTGCTTACTCAACTCCGCGATGTCGTCTGCGTTCACATGATCCATGTGATCGAAAGACGCGGGACTAAAGCGCAAAAACGGCCGCAGCAGCGTCTCCGTGAGCTGGCCCATGTGGGCCCGTACCCTGAGACCGTGCTGCTCGGCGGCTTCAAATATCTGCTCCGTTTCCGCCGCCGTGAAAGCGCCGTGGTCGCAGAAAACATCCACGAACTGGGCGAGCCTCCGCTTCGCGGCCTGCGGAATCATATCTTTACAGACGATCTCCACATACTTTTGTGAGCGGCCCTGAAATTCCTTCGGCACGACGTGCGCCCCCAGCAGGGTGGGGATGACGGTCCCCGGCCAGCGGGAAGCAGCCTCGCGGATCGCTTCCAGTGATTTTATTTCCGACTCAACCGTCAGCCCATAGCCCGACTTGGCCTCAACCGTGGTTGTGCCGTGCGCTGCCATGTCGCGCAGAACGCCGAGAACTTTTTCCGCCAGCAGCCGCTTCCCTGCCTGGCGAACACCTTCCAGGCTCGAACGAATTCCGCCTCCGGCAGCGGCGATCTCTTCGTAGGAAGCGCCCTCGATCCGCTTCTCAAAATCCACCAGCCGCGGGTTTATGAACACAGGATGAGTGTGCGAATCCACAAAGCCAGGCAGGACGACTTTACCCGCGCAGTCGATCTCGGTAACTTTCTTCCGATTCTTCTTCAGCCAGGGATCGCGCAGCGCATCTTTCGTGGTGCCGACGGAGACGATCTTACCGCCGAGGCACAAGACCGCGCCATTTTCGATGATGCCGAGTTCGGAAAGTGAAGCGCCTCGTCGCGGTCTGTCCGTCGTTGAGCGCAGGGTGAGAAGCTCGCCGATGTTCGTTAAGAGCAGGGGACAATTGGGCTTCAATTGCTTCACTCGTATCCCTGAATGTTCCTGTGTTCAAGTCCCTCGAGGATTTTCGGACAGTCGCGTACGTTCTCAAGTGGAACCAGAATCCTGTCATCCTCCAAGAACGCTACGAATCCCGGAAAAACCCACATACTCTCGCTACGCGCGGGAGGCCTGAGCTTCAGCTCGATCATCGGGATCGGCGACTTTCGGTCGCAGGGCATATATCGGCCCTCGAAGACCACAGGAGGACGTAGATCGCGTGCATACAATCGGCAATGATTTGTTTGCTGATCTAAGTCAACCCAGCAGTCTTCCCACCAGCCGCGATAGAACCCGAATGGGTCTGCAGGGGCGTCAATCCAAATCGCGTTTGGCATGTCTTTCGGTCGGCGCGCCTGAAACGCCGAGTAGCCAACGCAAGAAGCCATCAGAACAATGGGCACGGCAACGAACATAATCAACAAGATCCAGATCGGCGCAAGTTTTCGACCTTCCCTCAAGAAGTCTTCCTATCGCCCGACGGCATCGGCACCTTCACGCCGCTCTTCTTCGCAAACTCCTTCGCCTCGTCATACCCCGCGTCCACATGCCGAATCACGCCCATCCCCGGGTCGGTCGTCAGCACGCGTTCGATTCGCTTGGCCATCGCATCTGTTCCGTCGGCAACGGTAACCTGGCCAGCATGCAGCGAATATCCGATGCCTACACCGCCGCCGTTGTGAATTGACACCCACGACGCGCCTGCCGCCGTGTTTAACAAAGCATTCAGCAGCGGCCAATCCGCGACCGCGTCCGAGCCATCCTTCATGCTCTCGGTTTCGCGAAACGGCGACGCCACCGAGCCACAGTCAAGATGGTCACGGCCAATCACGATCGGCGCTTTGATTTTCCCTTTCTTCACCAGATCGTTCATCGCCAGGCCAAACTGCGCGCGCTCGCCGTATCCCAGCCAGCAAATGCGCGCCGGCAGTCCCTGAAACTTGATGCGCTTGCGCGCCAGATCAATCCAGCGCCGCAGGATACGGTTCTCGGGAAACAGTTCTAAAACCAGATCGTCCGTAATGTGAATGTCCGAAGCCTCGCCCGACAACGCCACCCAGCGGAAGGGCCCGCGTCCTTCGCAAAACAGCGGACGGATATATGCCGGCACGAAGCCGGGAAAGTCGTAGGCATTCTTCACGCCGCGCTGGAACGCAAACGTGCGGATGTTGTTGCCGTAATCGAATGTCACCGATCCCATCTTCTGCAGCCGCAACATGCCTTCAACATGCGCTGCGATGGCATCGAGCGATTTCTCCTGATATGCCTTAGGATCACTTTTCCGTAACTCGACGGCCTCGGCCAACGTCATGCCGTTCGGCACATATCCATTCAGGGGGTCGTGCGCCGAAGTCTGATCGGTAAGAATGTCAGGCACCACGCCGCGCGCGGCCAACTCTGGAATCACGTCCGCGCAATTTCCCACCAGCCCGACCGACACATTCTCTTTCTTGCGCACCGCATTCTTCAAAATACGCAGTGCTTCATCGAGCGTCGTGACCATGAAATCGCAATAGCCGGTCTTCAGCCGCTTCTTGATGCGTTCCGGATCGACGTCAATCCCCAGAAACGCCGCGCCCGTCATGGTCGCAGCCAGAGGTTGAGCGCCGCCCATCCCGCCCATACCGCCGCTCACGATCAGCTTTCCCGCAAGGTCGCCGCCGAAATGTTTCTCGCCAGCCGCCGAAAAGGTTTCAAACGTTCCTTGCACAATTCCCTGCGAACCAATGTAAATCCACGAGCCCGCCGTCATCTGGCCGTACATCATCAGCCCGGCGCGCTCGAGTTCGTTGAACTTCTCCCAGTTCGACCAATGGCCAACCAGGTTCGAATTGGCGATGAGCACCCGCGGCGCATAATCGTGCGTCTTGAACACGCCCACGGGTTTGCCCGACTGCACCAGCAGAGTCTCGTCGTTCTCCAGGTTCTTAAGGCTCGCAATAATGGCGTGGTATGCCTCCCAACTCCGCGCCGCCCGCCCCGTTCCGCCGTAAACCACGAGGTCCTGCGGCCGCTCGGCGACGTCCGCGTCGAGGTTGTTCATGAGCATGCGCATCGCAGCTTCCTGCTGCCAGCCTTTGCAACTAATGAAGTTTCCGCGCGGCGCACGAATGGACGCAGGAGCCTGCGTGAGTTCCGAAGTAACGGGCATGAATAGATGTTACTTGTTGAGTGTCGAACTGTTCAACGTTGGAAGTTTAGCGAGAGGCGGAGGTTCAGGGAGAGCGGGCTCACCACGTCGAATACGCCGTGCCCTCACTGGAGATCGAATTCGACGCCGAATGCACATCGCAGATGCCAGGGTCCTGCTGATCTATGGCCTCCAGTTCTTCACACGTTGGCGCTTCCCAGTTCGCTTCACCAGTCATCGGATCCTTGGGGATCGTTTTGATGTAGCCGCCCTGTACCAGGTCATCCAACGACTGCGGCGCCTTTTGCTTGTCGAGGGTGTACTGGGAGATCAGCTTGCGAAGTTCGAACAGGTCATTTTTCAGCACGGCCTCACGCGAACGCAAAATCGACTGAGTGTAAATGGGAAGCGCAATCGACAGCAGGATCCCCATAATGACGATCACGATCATCATTTCGAGCAGCGTGAACCCGAAGCTCCGCCCCATGAAGTTCCGCCCGTGTTTGAGCCTGCTTACCATTTACCAGTCCTTATACTTCGTGTCATCCAGCGCTGTGCCCTGCGATTTGGTGTAGACGTCGAATACGCTCTGCCCGCCAAAGGAATCGGAATCCGGATCGTCCTGCATGGAACGCAGACCCCACTCCGTGGAGTTCGTCATGGGATCAATCGGGATCTTGCGCAGGAAGCGAACCTTCTTGCCCTGCACATCCACGCCTTTCACCAGCGTTTCGAGATCGGGTGGATAGTTCTGGCTATCCACCTTGGTTTGGAAACCACCCCGGTCGGCTGCGTCTTTGTAGCGGTCGATCGCATCCCGCATCTCCCATAAAGCGAACCGCAACTGGCGCTCCTTTTCCCGCTGGATCGTGACCCGCGCCATGGGAATTATCATCGTCGAGAGAACCACCAGGATGGCTGTCGCGATGATCAACTCAAGGAGCGTAAAGCCCCGTTCGGGCCTCGTGCTTTGCCCCTGATGGAATCTGCGTAGCTTCATCTTCTATTCTCGGATTGGAGAACCGCGCCGGGCGCCGATTCATTACACCGATTTACGGCACGGTGACCGACGCCTGCGCTCCGTTCACCGCAATGGCCTGCTGACCGGGATCGCGCGCTCCACCCCGCGTGATGGTCAGCGGAGTCTGTCCGCTGGCCTTCGCCTGAAATGTCAGCGTAACCACGGCTCCCTGCCCGGAAACTCCACCGGCTCCCGGCGGCCGTGTAGCCGTGATCTGTAACGTTCCCGTGGTCTCATCTTCGCGATGCACCAGTGCCACGGCCTGTCCGTCCTGGGAGAGGAACCCGCCGTTTGAAACGTTCACTAACTGGAGCTTGGCCGGATCGTAATTCATCTGCACCGGCAC
>Ga0302320_10025606_pt1 | contig 11461 bp, 13 predicted proteins | sample Bog_T0_3_FD_202130 | JGI IMG/M metagenome (GOLD analysis project Ga0302320, IMG submission 202130) | Peat permafrost microbial communities from Stordalen Mire near Abisko, Sweden - Bog_T0_3 | ecosystem: Environmental > Terrestrial > Soil > Wetlands > Peat | place: Sweden: Abisko, Stordalen Mire... | reverse complement strand
GGACGCAAGCTTTTCGCCCAGAACTGCGATTTCATCTGGGCGGCCGAAAAAATCGACGGTCTGCCGCCGATGGGCCCGCCGGAAATCGCCTTCGCTGGCCGCTCCAATGTGGGAAAGTCCTCCCTCCTCAACGCCCTCACCGGACGCAAAGCGCTGGCGCGCGTCGCGCATACGCCGGGCCGCACCCAGAATCTCAACTTCTTCAACCTCGGACCGGATCTGGAGGCGCCCCTGCTGCGCCTCGTCGATATGCCGGGCTACGGCTATGCCGCGGTGTCCAAGGAAAAAATCGCCAACTGGACCCGCCTGATGAAGGAGTTTCTACGCGGGCGAGCGACACTGGCGCGCGTCTTCGTGCTCATCGACGGACGGCATGGGGTCAAGGACACCGACCGCGAAATGCTGACGCAACTCGATCAGGCCGCCCTCTCCTATCAGATCGTGCTGACCAAGCGCGATGAAGTCAAAGTGTCACAGATCGAAAAGACAATCACCGACGCGCAGGCGGTTCTGCGCGGACATCCGGCCGCCCATCCGGAGGTGATTTTCGTTTCCTCCCATAAGAGCGACGGTCTTGCCGACCTGCGCGAGGCCATCGCGCGACTGATGTACGAGCGCGACAAGACAGTTTTCGATCAGGCGTGAATCCGCTAGACAGGCGTCCGCCCGGCCCCAAGTGAATCAAGGCGCAAATATGAGCGAGACCCCGGTTTCCCGTCCCATCGACCAGGCCGCCGCCATCGATCAGGCCAATATCCTGATGCAGGCGCTGCCGCACATGCTGCATTACGATGACACCATCATCGTGGTGAAATATGGCGGCCACGCCATGGGCGACGAATCGGTGGCGCGTAATTTCGCCCGCGACATGGTTCTGCTCGAACAATCCGGCGTCAATCCGGTGGTGGTGCATGGCGGCGGGCCGCAGATCGGCGCCATGCTGACAAAACTCGGCATCAAGTCGGAATTCGCCGATGGCCTGCGCGTAACCGACAAGGCCACGGTGGAGGTGGTCGAAATGGTGCTGGCGGGCGCGATCAACAAGCAGATCGTCGGCTTCATCAATTCGGAGGGCGGCCGCGCCATCGGTCTGTGCGGCAAGGACGGCAACATGGTCACCGCCCAGAAAGTGCGCAAGGTTGAACAGGACGGCAAGCCTGCGATCGATCTCGGCTTTGTCGGCGAACCGTCCAAGGTCGATTCGACCGTGCTGGAGCAGGTGCTCGGCCGCGAACTGATCCCCGTCCTCGCCCCCATCGCGCAAGGCGCGGAGGGCGAGACCTTCAACGTCAATGCCGACACCTTCGCCGGCGCCATCGCCGGGGCGCTGAACGCCAAGCGCCTGCTGCTGCTGACCGACGTGCCGGGCGTGCTCGACAAGGACAAGAACCTGATCAAGCAGTTGCATATCGGCGACATTCCGGCGCTGATCGCCGACGGCACCATCACCGGCGGCATGATCCCCAAGGTCGAGACCTGCATCTACGCCATCGAACAGGGCGTCGAAGGCGTGGTCATCCTAGATGGCAAGATTCCCCATGCCGTGCTGATCGAATTGCTGACCGACCACGGCGCGGGCACGCTGATCACCCGTTGACCGGCCCGCACATAGCGCATGATCTGGCGGCCTTCCGCCGGGTCGACGCCTGGGTGTTCGACCTCGACAACACCCTCTACCCGCCGGACAGCAATCTTTGGCCACTCATCGACGCGCGGATCACCGCCTTCATGATCGATCTGTTCGGCCTCGACGCCATTGCCGCGCGGGCGCTGCAAAAGCACTATTACCGCGCCTATGGCACGACGCTCGCGGGCCTAATCCGGGAACATGGCGTCGAGCCGACGGAATTCCTGCGTTTCGTCCACGACATCGACCGCTCGTCGCTCCAGCCCAATCCGGCGCTGGCGCAGGCCATCGAAGCGCTGCCGGGGCGCAAGCTCGTGCTCACCAATGGCTCGCACGCCCATGCGCTGGCGACGGCGAAACAGCTCGGCATCGGCCACCTATTCGAGGATTTTTTCGCCATCGAACAGGCGGATTACCTGCCAAAGCCGGCGCTTTCGACCTACCAGCGGTTTTTCGAGCGCCACGCCGTCGATCCGGCGCGCGCGGCGATGTTCGAGGACATGGTGCATAATCTGGAAGCGCCGCACGCCTCGGGCATGTTGACGGTGCTGGTGCGCCCGAAACCCGGCGCGCTCGACCATCGCGAGGACTGGGAAAAGACAAGCGGCAAGCCGCCGCACGTCGATTTCGTCACAGACGATTTGACAGGCTTTCTCAATCGCCTCGCGCCGCCCCAACCTTGACTTCTCCGCCGACAGGCGTGAAACCAACGCAACGAAATTTTTGAGGAAACATCCATGCCGCACGCGCTCGCCACCATCATCGACACCGCTTTCGAGGATCGCGTCAATATCACGCCGAAAACCTCCGGCGACGTGCGCCTGGCGGTGGAGTCGGCGCTGCATCTGCTCGACGCCGGCAAGGCGCGGGTGGCGGAAAAAATCGCTGGCAAGACCGGGCCGGAGGCGTGGACGGTCAACCAATGGCTCAAAAAGGCCGTCCTCCTGTCCTTCCGCCTCAGCGACATGACCGTCATCCCCGGCGGCCCGGACGGCGCCACCTGGTTCGACAAGGTTCCCTCCAAATTCGAAGGCTGGGGCGCCAAGGACCATAGCAACGCCGGCTTCCGCTCCGTGCCGGGCAGCATCGTGCGCCGCTCGGCCTATATCGCCCCCGGCGTTATCCTCATGCCGTCCTTCGTCAATCTCGGCGCCCATGTCGACACCGGAACCATGGTGGACACCTGGGCCACGGTCGGCTCCTGCGCCCAGATCGGCAAGAATGTGCATCTGTCGGGCGGCGTCGGCATCGGTGGCGTGCTGGAGCCCTTGCAGGCCGGCCCGACCATCATCGAAGACAATTGTTTTATCGGCGCCCGCTCGGAAGTGGTCGAAGGCGTCGTCGTCGGCGAAGGTTCGGTCCTCGCCATGGGCGTGTTCATCGGCGCCTCGACCAAGATCATCGACCGCGCCACCGGCAAAATCCATATCGGCTATGTGCCGCCGTATTCGGTGGTGGTCGCCGGCAACCTGCCCGGCAAGGCGCTCCCCGACGGCCAGCCCGGTCCCTCGACCTATTGCGCGGTGATCGTCAAGACGGTGGACGCGCAGACCCGCTCCAAGACCGCCATCAACGAGCTTTTGCGCGACTGATGGACAAAAACCGGTTCCGCTTCTTGTTCCGCGAAAGCGACGGGGCGATTTCGGCGCCGGTGTGGCGCGGCTGGACGCTGGTTCTCACGGGCGTCTGCGTCGCGCTGGCCGTGATCTGGATTTTGGTCAGCCCCTGGACCGAGCGCGATCTCGCCACCCAGGGCCTGTTCAACCTGAAGGCCTTTATCGCCTTCGTCTACCTGCTGTTTTTCACCGTCGGCCTGCTGTTGACCCAGATCAGCCAGTATAATCTTTCGGCCAAGCGCTTTCGCGCCCGAGACTTAAATCCCCGCTGGGCCGCGGTGTGGCCGCTGGCCGCCTTCATGACCGGCGCGGCTTTCTGGGCGCAGCCGAATTTCTTCGGCCTGCTGCCCGGCTTCGTGCCCTGGCTGTTCCTGCTCACGGCGGCGGGGGCTTTTTTCGCGCAATTTTTCGAACTTGGCCTGAAGCCGGATTAGAGCCTTTTCCGATCCCATTGCATCGGATCGTAAATGGCTCTAATTATCTGTTTTAACGCGTTTTCTTAGCCGCTTCGCTCGAAAACGCCTTGCGAGGGACCATATGGACCGAGACGCGAGCCCCGGCGTGGCGCTGACCCGCGCATTGATCCGCCGCCCCTCCGTCACCCCCGCCGACGCCGGCGCGCTCGACGTGCTTCAGGCGCGATTGGACGCCGCCGGGTTCAGGACCCATCGCCTGCCCTTCTCCGAAGCCGGCACGCCCGACATCGACAATCTCTACGCCCGCATCGGCGACAGCGCGCCCCTCCTGCTGTTCGCCGGGCATACGGACGTTGTGCCGCCCGGCGATGCGCAGAAATGGCGGGTCGATCCCTTCAGCGGCGAGATTGTCGATGGCGAAATTTTCGGGCGCGGCGCCGCCGACATGAAGGGTGGGATCGCCGCCTTCGCCGCCGCCGCCTTCGCCCGGATCGCCAAAAACGGCGCGCCGACAAAGGGGTCGATCGGCTTTCTGATCACCGGCGACGAGGAAGGCCCCGCCATCAACGGCACCGTCAAGATGCTGGACTGGCTGGCCTCAAGGGCTGAGCATTTCGACCATTGCATCGTCGGCGAGCCGACCAACGCGCAAACGCTCGGCGACACCATCAAAATCGGACGGCGCGGCTCGCTCAACGGACGCCTGACTGTGCGCGGAAAGCAGGGCCATGTCGCCTATCCGCAGCGCGCCGACAATCCCGCGCCGCATGTGCTGGCGCTTGGCGCCGCTCTGACCGCCGCGCCGCTCGATTCGGGCACGGACTGGTTCGACGCCTCCAATCTCGAAATCACCTCGATCGACATCGGCAATGAAGCGACCAATGTCATTCCGGGCGAGGCGCGGCTGCGCTTCAACGTGCGCTTCAACGATTTGTGGACGCCGGAATCCCTCGCCGCCGAAATCCGCCGCCGGCTTGAGAGCGCGCGCCCGCCGGAAAGTTTTGACCTCGCCTTCGATCCCTGCAATGCCGTGTCCTTCGTGACCAAACCCGGCCCTTTCACCGATCTGGTGGCCGACGCCATCTTGGCCGAAACCGGACGCCGGCCCGAGCTTTCCACCACCGGCGGCACTTCCGACGCGCGGTTCATCGCCAAATATGGCCCCGTGCTGGAGTTTGGTCTGGTCGGCAAGACCATGCACCAGATCGACGAACGCGTCCCCGTCGCCGACATCGACGGCCTCACGGCGATTTACGGGCGGATTCTGGACGTCTATCTGGGGTAGGCGCCAACCTGCCCCTCGCCCCTCAGTGCGCCAGCATATCGTTGAATTTTTCCACAAACGCCCATTCACCGGGGCCGGGATTGTCGCGCAGCACGCGCACGCGATCGACCAGAATTTCGTCTGAATCGCCCGCGAATTTCTGCATCGTCTCGGCGAGAAATGCGTCGAGCGGCATGGCGCGCGGCTCGTCGCTGCCGCCCATCAGGCCGGTTTGCACCCAGGGCGGCGCCACTTCGAGCACATGCACCGAACCGCGCAGCCGATAGCGCAGCGACAGGGTCCAGGAATGCAGCGCCGCCTTGGTCGCCGAATAGATGGCGGAAGTGGCCAGCGGCGTGAAGGCGAGGCCGGAGGTGACATTGACCACGACCGAGTCCGGCGTCGTCTTGAGATGTTCGATCAGCGCCGAGGTCAGCCGCATCGGGCCGAGCAGATTGGTCTCCACCGTCGCGGCGGTCAGGTCGTCGTCCATGAAACTGCCGGTCTTGTCGGAGGACATGATCCCGGCGTTGTTGATCAGCACATTCACCTCGGGGTGGGTCATGACCAGCCAGTCGGCGACATCGACGATGCTTTGCTGATCGCGCATGTCGAGTTCGCGGACATCCATGCCGGGACAGGCGGCGGCGGTTTCCCGCAAGGGCGCGAGGCGGCGCCCCGCGATGATGACCTTGTTGCCGAGGGCGTGAAAAGCCTTGGCCAGCCCCTGCCCTATCCCCGAGCCGCCGCCGGTGATGAAAATCGTGTTGCCGGACATCTTCATGTGGTTTCCCCCTGCCGAGTTGCCGCATAAGATCGGCTGTCGCCGCGCGGCTTGCAAGCGCGGTGGATGAGCTTTAACGCCGAAGCGGGTTTGCACAGGAGCGCCGCCTTGAACCTATCTCCCGTCGAATTGCTGAAACGCCAGGCGGCCGAGCGCGCCGCCGCTCTGGTTCGCCCCGGCATGAGGCTCGGCCTCGGCACCGGCTCGACCGCCGCTCATTTCGTCGATTGCATCGGCGAAAAGGCGCGCGACGGCCTCGATGTCGTCTGCGTCCCCACTTCGGAGCGCACGCGCCTTCAGGCCGAAAAATGGCGTTTGCGCCTGTCCACGCTCGATGAGACGCCGGAACTCGACCTGACGGTGGACGGGGCCGACGAATTCGATTCGTCGCTCCGCCTGATCAAGGGCGGCGGCGGCGCGCTGTTGCGCGAAAAGATCGTCGCGGCGGCGTCGAAGCGCATGGTGGTCATCACCGACGCCAGCAAGGAAGTGGCGCGGCTCGGCAAATTCAAGCTGCCGGTCGAGGTCGATCGTTTTGGCATGGCGGCGACGCAACGCCATATCGAGGAGGCGGCGCGCGCCTGTCATTGCCCCGGCCCGGTCGTGCAGCGCAAGCTGGCGGATGTGCAGGATTTTATCACCGATGGCGGCCACGCGATCTTCGACTGCGACTTCCGCGCCATCCCCGATCCGGAGGCGCTCGCGGCGGCGCTCAACGCCATCCCCGGCGTGGTCGAACACGGGTTGTTCATCGGCCTAGCCAGCGCGGTGATCATCGCCGATCCCGCTGGAATCCGCGTCGTAGGCAAGCTGGAAGGCTGATGCAAATCCCCTTGCTCCACGCTCTTACCCTCTATCCCGCGCTCCGCGCTTTCGCGCTCTGTCTCCTGCTCGCCGGCCCCGCCTGCGCCCAGATCGCGCCGGAGCCGGAAAGCCTCGGCCTTGCGCGGCGCGTGGTGGTCGATTCCGGTCTCGCCCGCTCCTTTCGCGGCCTTGTCGAGCAGATGCAGGCGGATTTGAAGGCGCAGGCGGCGGCGACGCGTCCTGACGCCACCAAGGATCTGGCTGCGGTTCTCGCCGAGTTGCAGCCCGATTTCGATACGGCGGCGGACGCCATGACCGACCGCGCGGCGGGTTTTTACGCCGCCCGCCTGTCGCGCCGCGAACTCGGAGATATCGCGGTGTTTTTCGCTGGACCTTCTGGAAAAGCCTATGTCGCGGCGCAGCCGGCGTTGATCGGCGATCTCGCCGGGGCGATGGCCGAGTGGCGCAGACAGACCTCCATCGCCATGTTGACCCGGGTCCGCGCGAAAATGCGCGAAAAAGGCCGGGATTTTTAAGCTGAAGCTTCCCAATCCGGTAAAACCGGATCGGAAAGCTTCAGATTCCTGTTATGACGCGTTTTCTTGACGCGAACCGGCGTCCACTTCGCTTGAAAACGCTATTGTGAGAAGGAGCGCCTCGCCGATGAGCGCCTATGAAACCGATCTCTTCGTCATCGGCGCCGGCTCGGGCGGCGTGCGCGCCGCGCGCATCGCGGCGGGCCACGGCGCCAAAGCCGTGATCGCCGAGGAATTCCGCATTGGGGGCACCTGCGTCATTCGCGGCTGCGTGCCCAAAAAACTCTATGTCTACGCCTCGCGTTTCGCCGAGGATTTCGCCAATGCCGAAACTTTTGGCTGGCGCCTGCCAAAACCGGCGGAATTCGACTGGCGCAAGCTCGTCGCCGCCAAGGAAGGCGAAATCACCCGCCTTTCCCGCATCTACGAGGCCAATCTCCACAAGGCCGGCGTCGAGGTTTTTGAAGAGCGCGCCGAAGTGGTCGGGCCACATGAAGTGCGCCTGGTCAAGAGCGGGCAGGTCGTCACGGCCAAGCACATCCTGATCGCCACGGGGGCCAGCCCCTCGATGTTTCCCGTGCTTCCTGGACTGGAGCACGCCATCAGCTCGAACGAAATTTTCGATCTGGAAAACTTTCCGCGCCGGCTCGCCGTGGTCGGCGGCGGCTATATCGCGGTGGAGTTCGCCAGTATTTTCGCGCGGCTCGGCGCGAATGTGACGCTGCTGTTTCGCGCCAGCAACATTTTGCGCGGCTTCGACGACACCATGCGCGACGGGTTGCGCGATGCGCTCGCCCATGCGGGGCTCGACCAGAGATTCGGCGTGCTGCCGACCGAGATCCACAAGACCGAACTGGGCCTGCGCGTAAAACTGTCCGACGACAGCGATCTCGACGTCGATCAGGTTCTGGTCGCCACTGGCCGCGCGCCGCACACCAAGGGGCTTGGGCTGGAGCAAGCCGGCGTCGCGCTCGACGGTCATGGCGCGGTCAAGGTCGACGCCTTCAACACCAGCACAATCCCCTCGATCCATGCGGTCGGCGACGTGACCAATCGGGTCAATCTCACCCCGGTCGCCATCAAGGAGGGCCACACGCTGGCCGACCGCCTGTTTGGCCCCGGCGCCGACACAGTCAGCTATGACTGGATTCCGACCGCCGTCTTCACCACGCCGGAAATCGGCACGGTTGGCCTGACCGAAGCTCAGGCGCGCGAAAAATATCATTGCGTCGATATCTACCAGACCAGTTTCCGCCCGATGAAGGTGAGTCTGAGCGACCGTCAGGAGCGCACGATCATGAAGATCGTGGTCGATGGCGACAGCGACCGGGTGCTCGGCGTGCATATTCTGGGCGACGACGCCGGGGAAATGGCGCAGCTTCTGGCGATATCGCTGCGGCTCGGCGCGAAAAAGGCGGATTTCGACGCCACCATGGCGTTGCATCCCTCGGCCGCGGAAGAACTCGTCACCTTGCGCACCCGCACGGCGCGCTACGTCCACGCAAAGGTCTAGCGAAAATGTGCGGCCGCTTCGCCATCACCTCGCCGCCCGAAGCCGTTCGCGCCTTTTTCCGCCATGCGGAAAATCCCAATTTCCCGCCGCGCTATAATATTGCGCCAACACAACCCATTCCCCTCGTTTCGGCGCGGCGCGAAGGCGCTGGCGCAGCGCGCCATTTTCAACTGGCGCGCTGGGGTTTTTTGCCCGGCTTCGTGAAGAACCCGGCGAAATTTCCGCTGATCATCAACGCCCGCGCCGAAACCATCGCGGAAAAACCGAGCTTTCGCGCGGCGTTGCGCCGACGCCGTTGCCTTGTTCCCGCCGATTGCTGGTATGAATGGCGGGCCAATCTCAGAGGCCCGAAAACGCCCTATTTGCTGCAACGCGCTGGCGGCGGACTGATGGGTTTCGCCGGGCTGTGGGAAACTTACCTCGACCCGTCCGGCAGCGAGATCGACACCGTCTGCATCGTCACCACCATGGCCAATGGCGCCACCGCCGCCATCCATGACCGCATGCCGGCGATCATCGATGCTGAAGATTTCGAAGCCTGGCTCAACCCCGACGAAACAGTGCCTCCGCCGCTCGGCCTTTTACGTCCGGCGCCCGATGACGCCATTGAATTTTTCGCCATCGGCCCTCACGTCAATCGCGCGACCAATGACGTCGCGGAAGTCCAGACGCCGGCCCTTTGAACGCCAAGAAAGTGAAGTCTCATGAAGCTCTATTATCTTCCCGGCGCCTGCTCGCTCGCGCCGCATATTTTTTTCGAATGGCTGAAGCTGCCCTATGAATTGGTCAAGGCCGATCCCAAGGATCCCGGGTACAAGCTGATCAACCCCATGTTGTCAGTGCCGGCGCTCATCACGGAAAAACTGGGAACGCTGACCCAGGTCGGCGCTATCCTGCGCTATCAGGCGACCCTGCCCGGCGGCGCCGCCTTCGGACCGCAGCCGGATAGCGCCCGCGAAATCTATGAATTCGATCATTGGGAAGCTTTCTTCACCGGCGACGTCCATCCGGCGTTTTTTCCCTTCTTCGGCCCGCAACGCTATACGACGGATACTTCCGAGGCCGCGCTGGGAAATGTGCGCGCCGCCGCCCCGGCGCTGGTCGAACGCGTGTTCGCGGTGCTGGACGCCCATCTGGCTGATCGGCGATACATCGTTGGCGAACGGCTGAGCTTCATCGACGCTTACGCCACGCCGATGCTGCGCTGGGCCAAGACCGGATTGCCGGAGACTTTTGCCAAGTTTCCCGGCGTCCAGCGTCATTACCGGATGATGTCCGACGACCCCGGCGTGCGCGCCGCCCTGAGCCAACAGGGCCTCAAGGCTTGATTCAGGACTGGTCGCCGACAACTTTCGCGGCGTCTTCAGCCGTCAGGCGTTTGAAGTCGCGCATCGAGAGGGGAATCATCGCCAGATAGGCGAGGCTGAGGAAAATCAGCATTTCCATCGGAAAGGAGGCCAGCAGCACCAGAATGGCCGCAACGGCGAACAGCACGAAGACAAATTTTTCGCGCGGCACCCGGCCGATGCTCTTGCCCGAATAATGCGGAATGCGGCTGGCCATCAGCAGCGCTACGCCGATGACATAGGCCACTTCCAGCCAGGCGAGGCGCGGCGACGGCGGAATATCCAGCGACATATGCACATACAGCGGCAGCAGGACGAGGATGGCGCCGGCCGGCGCCGGCATGCCGGTGAAAAAGCGGCCCATCCAGCTGGGCTTGTTGGGATCGTCGATCATGACATTGAAGCGCGCCAGCCGCAGGGCCGCGGCGATGGCGAAAATCAGCACCGCCGCCCAGCCGAAGGTTTTGAGCTGGTGCAGCGACCAGAGATAGAGCACCAGCCCCGGCGCGACGCCGAAATCCATGAAATCGGCCAGCGAATCCAGTTCGGCCCCGAAACGCGACGAGCCCTTCAGCGCCCGCGCGATGCGGCCGTCGATGCCATCGAGCACGGCGGCGAACAAGATGGCCAGAACCGCGATTTCAAAACGGCCCTCGATGGCGAAACGAATCGCCGTCAGTCCGGCGCAAAGCGCCAGCAGGGTCACGACATTGGGGACGACAAAGCGCAGCGGCAGGCCGCGCAGGCCGCGCGGCTTGAATTGCGCCCTCGCCGGGGATGAAGCTGCCGTCGGCGCGGGTTCGGCGTCCGATTCAATGCCCATTGTCAGCCGACCTTGTAGTGACGTTCGGCCTCGCCGGGGCGAAAATCGGCCAGCACGGTTTCACCCGCGATGGCTTTGGAGCCGAGGCCGACGGTGATGCGGGCGCCGGGCGGCATGTAGACATCGACGCGCGAGCCGAAACGGATGAGTCCGAAACGTTCGCCGACGCCGAGGCTCTGTCCTTCCTGCACGAAGGACACGATTCGGCGCGCGATCAATCCGGCGATCTGCACCACGCCGAAGCGCCCGAGACCGGAGTCAATGATCAGGCCGTTGCGTTCATTATCCTCGCTGGCCTTGTCGAGATCGGCGTTGAGGAACAAGCCGGGCTTGTAGGCGATGCGCGAAATGCGGCCGGTGACCGGGGCGCGGTTCACGTGGCAGTCGAACACGCTCATGAACACGCTGACCCGCTGCATTGGCTCCGCGCCGAGGCCCAGTTCGGCGGGCGGCATGAAGGAACCGATGGAGCAGACGATCCCGTCGGCCGGCGAGACCACCAGCCCGTCCTGAAGCGGCGTGACGCGCGGCGGATCGCGGAAGAAATAGGCGCACCACAAGGTGGCGAAGGCGCCGAGCCAGCCGAGCGGCTCCCAAAGCCAATGCAGCACCAACGCGACAATCGCGAAAAGAGCAATGAAAATATAGCCTTCGGGATGAATGGGGGTGATCTGCTTGCGGATGGAATCGAGCATCGACATGAGACGTTTCCTTAAGCGCGCCACTGCTAGT
>Ga0302320_10025605_pt1 | contig 11461 bp, 7 predicted proteins | sample Bog_T0_3_FD_202130 | JGI IMG/M metagenome (GOLD analysis project Ga0302320, IMG submission 202130) | Peat permafrost microbial communities from Stordalen Mire near Abisko, Sweden - Bog_T0_3 | ecosystem: Environmental > Terrestrial > Soil > Wetlands > Peat | place: Sweden: Abisko, Stordalen Mire... | reverse complement strand
GTTCAAGACGACAACCCGCCGCCCAAAATCACGCCCAACGGCATCATGACCATCTTTGGAGAAATGCAGGTCTTGTTCAAGGTGGCCGGCACGGCCAAGCCCGGCGTGCCCGCAGTGGACCAGTCTTACATCTTGAGCGAAGGCCAGCGGCAGGATGACATTGAAGTCGTCAAGATTGATGAGAAGGCAGGTCTGGTGACCTTCGACAACCACGGTGAAACACAGCAACTGCCGCTTGTGGTTGCCAGCGCCAATGCCACGTCTTCCTCCTCACCCTCCTTTGGACCCGGCGGACATTACAGCCCCGGCTTCGTTAATCCCAGCGGTGGTGGTGTGCCACGCCCGCGCGCCGCAGGCTACGGATCTGCCGGCTACAATCCCGGTTACCCTGGCAACGGCGGCAACGGTGCCGGCCCTGGCGGTTTGCCTTATGGCTCCAATCTCGAGGGTGGTCCAGCGCGAAAAACTACTTTCAACGCCGCTGACCAAGTGCCACCCGATTTGAAGCCAGACGAGCAAGCGGCTCTGATCGAACTTAACCGGCTGCAAGCCCAACAACAAGGCAACCCTGACGCCGCCAAAATTCTCCCGATTACCGACCTGACACCATCAGACTCTGGAAATGGCGGAGATTCGTCACAACCACAATAGGCATTAAGCAGTTTTTGGTTAAAATAGGTTGGAACGATATGAAAACCATCCTGACTGGTTTCAACATAACGGCATTCCATCAATGACTAGCCAGTTCGTGATAGGGTTTTTTTGCCTGGTATAATTCGAGTAGTTCAAGGTTTCTCCTAATTAAAGCCTCGTTTTTCGTTGTCGTGGCCAGAGCGACTGCTTTTTGAGCGGTCTTTACGGCGTCATCAAAACGATTGGCCTCGGCATACGTTGCGGCCAGCGTGCCCACATATGTCGTCACCTGATAATTTGAAAGCTGACAAACTTTTTCTGCCAACTGTACCGCCGCGGAACCGTCTCGGAGGCGGGGATCAGGTGCCGTGGCGAGCAGCCATGCCAGATCGTTCAAAGCAAACAGATAATTAGGGTCAAACTGCAATACAGTCTCGTATTCTGCGATGGCCTCCGAACATTTGCCCTGTTGTGAGAGGATGTTGCCCAATAGATAACGAATTTTGGCTTCGCGCGGCTGGAGCTTAAGAGTTGCTTTGCAGGTATCAACCGCTTCTTCAAGCTTCCCCTGCGCGACTAATGCCATTGCCAAGTTACCGGTTGCCGTGACATTATCGGGCCAGATTCTCAAAGCTTCGGCAAAATGCTGGCCGGCTTCTTCAGCTTTTCCCTGTTTGAACAAAGCGTTGCCCAAGATCGCTTGCATGGGCGCATTATCGGTTGTCACGGCAAGTGCATGGCGGGAGAGGGTTTCGTCGTTCTGCCAGCAGCGCACTTGTATGGCGGTCAACCGCCAGCAAGTGGCCAGCGTGCCCAAGGAAAGAATAACCAAACCCAGACGCCCGTAAGGCCATCGTATTCTTAATTCCGCCATCCCCCAAATGAGAGCGATAAATACTCCGATGAAGGGTATGTAGGTATACCGATCAGCCATGGCTTGGCTGCCCACTTGAATCAGACCCACCACCGGCATGAGAGTTCCCAAATACCACAGCCAACCCACGACCAGATAGGGCCGCTGCCTCCAGAAAATAAAAACACCAGATGAAATCAGCAGCAACACGAAAACCGACACCATCACTTCAACCATGTCAATTGGATAAAATAGCGGATAAAAAGCAGCCAGCGCCTCCGGCCACAGCATTTTCTTGAGGTAAAGCGCATAAGAAACAAGGGCGTTTTCAACACGGACTTCAAATGGCAATGCGGTCATGGCAATCACGGCCTTGGAACTCTGCTGGGCGAAATAGGTGAGTACGCAGGAAGCCACCGACAACACTACGAACGGTAGTTTTTCTAAAACCAGGCGGAGAAGTGGTACCGCTGGCACAGCACTTTGCGGCTGGGTGGAACCGGAACCAAAAACATTTATGCGTTGCAGTGGCCAGTAATCCAGCAACAATAATATGAACGGCAATGTCACCAGCATTGGTTTGCTCATCAGGCCGAGCGCAAAGAAAACCAGCGCCAGTGCGTAGAAAAACAGCTGATGCCGGCTTGTAGACGACGCGCCTTTCGGATTGCCGCTCGTCACATTTTTTGCATAAAGTGCATAGGCCCAAAGCGTGAGCAGGAGAAAAAAGGTGCTCAAGACATCTTTGCGCTCGGCCACCCAAGCAACGGATTCTACGTGCAACGGATGCAGGCCAAATAATGCCGCCACCAATGCGCTACGCCAGAGTGCTCCCGTCACCCGTCTCAGCCAAAGAAACAGCAGCACTGCATTGGCGGCATGAAACAAAACACTGGTGGCATGGTGTCCGCCAGCATTCAACCCATACAACTGCGCATCCAGCATATGCGACAGCCAAGTCACAGGATGCCAGTTGCTGGCAGAAAAACTTGTAAATGCCCAGACCACCCCTGCCCAGCTTAATCCACTCAAAACGTGCGGATTCTGCCACACGTAATCATTATCGTCATAATCCGTAAAGGCATAACCCAGCACCGGCCAGTAAGCGGTAAAAATGGATAGAACTAACAGGGCGCAAATCCACCATGTTGCTGTGGAAACTTTGGCTGTCTTTGAATCACTGGACGTAATGGTAGTCATTTTTAGCGGATGACAAATTTAAAGAAGTTTTAACAAAACAATTGGAAAAGGCAATCCACCACACTTGGTTCCGAAAAGTATTTGTTTGTGGCCCTCAAATCACCAAAAAACTCCAAAGACGGCTTGCATTCAAATGCGCCGCGCTTAACTTCGTTAAATCATGAAGCACATTGGTTCAGCGATGGAATGTGTCCCTGTCGAATTATGAAGCGGCCATCTTTGGTTTCTCAAGGTTCCTTGAACCGTATCCTTCAGGCGGCTGAACAGGCATGGCATCAAAAGGATTTTCAACAGAACATCGAGCTGTTGGAACGCGCGAGCCGGCTGGCACCCTCTAATGCCGGCATCCTGCTGCAGTTGGGCCGGATGCAGGGACTTCGTTATGATTACGCCGCCGCCGAACGCTGCTTTGAACAGGCCATCCGGGTGTCCCCCCGCAAGACCGAGGCGATGGCCCTGGCCGGAACACACTGCCGCGATTTCCGCAACCCGGAACTGGGCGAGCGCTATTTCCGGAGCGCAGCGGAGCAAAAGGACGCCACGCCGGAAATGCTGTCCGAACTCGCCGAATTATATGAACGCCTCCGCCGCGTGACCGAGGCCGCTCAATTGATAGAGCGCGCCTTGCAAATGAACCCCACCTCTCCGCTGGCGCTGCTGGGCCGCGCCCGGCTGGAGCGTCAGGCGGGACGGCTGGTGATGGCCGAACAAATTCTCCGCGCGCTGCCTGCTCATGCCCACCGTTTGATCCAGGCACGCGCAAGTTATGAACTGGGCGGCATCCTCGACCGTCAGGGCCGTTACGACGAGGCCATGGTCGCGTTCCTCGCAGCGAAGGCCATATTGAAACCGGATGCCATGCCGTTTGCCTTCGGGCTGCAAACCATCCACAACCGCCTGAAAGCTCTGGCAGAAAACATTAAGCCGGAAATGTTCCAGTGCTGGTTTGATTCCGGCCCGAACTTTCAGCCGCCCCACCGGCTGGCGTTGCTGGGCGGTCACCCGCGCTCCGGCACCACCCTGCTGGAACAAGTTTTAGATTCGCACCCGGACATCGTCTCGGCGGAAGAAACGGAAATTTTCCACGATGAAACCTACATTCCCCTCACCCGCAGTTTTCCACCCAACACCGTCATGCTGCCGGTGCTGGAAGCCGCGCAAACCGGAGCGCTGCAATCAGCACGCACCACTTATTTTCGCTCCATGGGACTGTCCCTTGGTCAGCCGGTCGGCGAGCAGCTGCTTATCGATAAAAATCCATCACTAACCTATTTGATTCCTGCGCTTGTCCGCGTTTTTCCCGAAATCAAGCTGCTTATCGCCCTGCGTGACCCGCGCGACGTGGTCTTGAGCTGCTTCATGCAGCCGTTTTTCCAAGTCGCCCAGACCAGCTCCGCCTATCTCACGCTGGCTGGCACCGCCGAGGAATACGCCGCCGTCATGGGCGTCTGGCTCGCCCTCAAACCGCTACTGAAAAATCCATGGCTTGAAGTGCGCTACGAAGACATGGTGGAAGATTTGGAGTCGGTTGTGCGCCAGACCCTGGCCTTTCTCGGCGTGCCGTGGGATGCCAGCGTGCTGGGCTTTGACCGGCACGCCCGCGAAAAAGTTGTGCGCTCGCCCACCTATGCCGATGTGGCCAAGCCCGTCTATAAAAGTGCCATGGGCCGCTGGCGGAACTACCAGAAATATCTCGAACCGCACCTCGAAAAACTGGAGCCGTATGTGAAGACGTTTGGTTATGAGTGAAAGGGGTTAACCACCAAGTCGCCAAGGACACCAAGAGCAACGAGGGGATTTGAAAAGGGACACGGTGGAACGTGTCCTTACCAGACTTGGTGCGGTAAGGACGCGTTCCACGGCGTCCCTGACTTTGCCCTTTGGTTTTAGGGCCTGGGTCGGTAATTAGAAATGGGACGACGTGGAAGGTGCTTACCGTGTGGGTGAGGAGTGCAATGAATGAGACGGGGTGGAACCCGTCCCTACCATGATATAAAAAAGGAGCCGCTCGTGAGAGCGGCTCCTGTGGGAAACCTAAAACCTAATCAGTCAATTAGGACTGCTTGCGGCGGAACGCCACGAGCGAGGCCAAACCACCCAAACCAGCCAGAGCCAGCGTGGTGGGTTCCGGCGTCGGAGTGAGCGTCAGCGTCGGAGGACCGCTCAAGAACGTTCCGGCTGCACCGACCGATGACGGCACAATTCCATAACCAGTGAGCGTGCTAGACAAACCGGTATCAGCAACTTCTGTCCACAAAGCAGTTTGACCATTCAGTGAGGCATTAGCATAACTCGAACCAAGCCAGCCTTCAACCAAGAACGTGGCCGTAGCAGCAGACGTCCAACCAGCCAAAGATACAGAAGCACTGGAATCATAAAAACCACCAGGACCACTACCATAAGTTCCTGAAGCATTTACAGCGGGATCAATGAAAGTCGTTGCAACCTGACTTGCTGAAGCCAAAAATGAAGCAGTGCTGCTATAGGTGCCAAGCGCATAAAATAGCGCAACCTCTACAGCCGGGTTATTAACATTCGACCCAACGGTCTGCCCACTTCCAGCGCCATAAACTACAGGGTTATATACCGCGGATGAATAGTTATTAAACTGAATGATCCCTTGACCATAGGTCGTCGCAATCGAGCCAGCGAGGCCAAGGATTGATGCTACTAATGCTTTTTTCATAGTTTTGTTACTTTAGTTTTAGGTTTTAGGTTGAGACTAAATTATTTTTATCAAATTAATTATGGAAGGGATTCGACCCAGTTGGTCGCCGTGGCTGATTTAATGAAGAAACCTTGACCCACCGCAATCGTCTGATTGGGAGACCAAGAGGCGGTCTTATTAACAATCGTGAAACCAGCGCCGTTCCAAACCTGCGCCTGAGACTTGCTGGGCAGCAAGTTAAGATTGAGCGTATTGCTGGTGGAATTGAAATTGTCACCGTATGGAATTGTGCTTCCAACCAAATACAGCGTGTTGGCCGCCAAAGTATTGGTCACCGAGCTGCCAGAGAAACAGGCAACGTTACCAACAAATGTGTTGGTCTGAAGAGTGGCAGACTTAATGAAAAAGCCTGTGCCAGGAGCAAGCGTAGGATCAGGAGACCATGTAGTGGTCTTGTTACAAATTGTAAAACCAGCGCCATTCCAAAATTGTGCCTGCGATTTGGAAGGCAAAGTGCCGCACAAGCTGTTCAGGTCGTTGGTGCCATTATCCAAAGGGTTGGCAGCCAAAACAAGGGTGTTGGCAGGGCAAACCACGTTGACATAGCCAACGACGTTTTGGGAATAAACTTGCGCTTCCGAGGAAATGACCGTGGCCGCCAGCGCAGCAGCTGCAATCAGTAGTGTTTTTGATTTCATTTTAGTGTCGTGTTGTTGTTCGGTTTTCACCGTGTGTAGGGACAATATCCCAGAGACCGTGTCACCAGTCAACACTTTTTTTTATTATTTTTGAACGAATTTGCACCGCCAAGGCACCAAGCCCGCCAAGGACTTAAAAGCCTGATTTATTCAGAAAAATGCCGGTTTTGCCCGTTTTGGCACCTTTGGCGGACTGCCGGATTGGGGACGAGTCACGCAATTGTAACACAGCGGGTGGTGTCACCAGCGGAAAATTCGGCAAGAAAACTGGAAGAGACACGAATTTCAAGAACTGACGTGAATTTCAGGGACGGGGTGGAACCCGTCCTTACCGTGCGGGTGGTTGATCTTACCGTGGAAATTGGGGAGATTCTAGCCAGCCGATAAGCAGGTGGAGTTCCGGGGCGGTGAGGCCGAGGGTGGAACGACGATACAAGGTGAATTCAGCAGGACCGATGCGGTTGATGATGGTGGCGGAAGTGCCGAGCCGGGGAATCAACATGCCCAGCCATTGGATGCTGGCAGAATCCATCGAGATTTGCGGCTGACGAGTGATAAGGCGGACGGTCTGGTTGAGCTGGAGGCAGGGCTGCAGGCGCGGGCCGGTGACTTCCCAATCGTAATAGACGAGATTGGTGCGGCGCAGGACATCTTGGATCATGCCAGCGGGCGGCGGGGTGGCGGCGTTGTTGGTGTCGGGCTGCAGGCCGGCAAACAGCCAGCCGTCGGTGCCGGTGCCGACGGATTTGATGAAGGGTTTGATGTCCGGCAGATTGCCCCAGGTGACGCCATTGGCATCGGCGGCGCGATCAAAGCTGACATAGCCGTTGGCAGCGAGCCATGGATTGGCTCGTTGCACCAGATGATCGGTCAAGCTGGCAACCTGCGAGGTGGCATCAGGCAGCGGAGCGGCGAGATAGACTTGATACGGGCTGCCGGACAAAGACCAGGAGAAAAGCTGGTCGGGCGCGGTGCCGATTTGCAGATCGCGCCAGACCGGCCAGTCTGCGAGCAGTGGTTGAAGACCGCGCACAGCGGTGAAACTGGCGAGCGGTTCGCGCATCAAATCCACGGGCAGTCGCCAAGGCGGCAACTGCGTGGATAACGGCTGGGAAAGAGCCAGCTTGGCGCGCGTGATGACGTTGCCGCCATCGCCGGAGATGGAAAAGTTGAGGGTTGAGAATTGAGAGATGAGAGGCAAATGCAAAGGAAAAAACGGCGACGAGGACATCGCAGCCACGCGCGGGAGGTTGAGGCTGGCTTCGAGCCAGAGATTGGTGCCGGCAGAAACGAACGGAACACCGTCGCGATGAATGCGGGTGGTGATTTCGCCGGCTAATGAATCTGGCTGCAGGCCGGCCGCCACGATGATCCAGTCACCCACGCGGGAGAATTGTATAAGCGCATTGGTAGTTTGAAGCAACCAACCATGAGTTTGCGGATTGACAACGGCGCGGGCTCCGGTCAACGGTTCCAGCACGACGGGCAGATTGGTCCGCCATTGTTCAATTTGAGCCTTATTAAGTAGGATGGCGAAGACAATGGAAGAATTCTCAAGCCCCACCTCACCCCGAACCTCTCCACCGGTGGAGGGTGAGTTGGTGGCGAGGCGAATTTCAAGGTAGGATTCCTCCTGAAGAATGTCGCTGAACAGCCACCAGAGCCGGGAACGGGCGTCCGAGTTGAGATTGGTGCCACCGGGCAACCACTGGTCGGCTGCGGTTGCAAGTTTGACGAGGGTCTGTCGCTCCAATTGAGCGCTTTGAGGCTGCTGCCAGATGCGCGCAAAATAATAGGCACCGGCGGTGATGCCCAGGCGTTTCTTGCCCAGCCAGTGGACGGAGGCAATGGTGTCCGGTGACAGCACCGTGGGCGGCGCGGCAGGCGCGCGAAATTCGGATTTTTGACAACCGGTGCCGGACGTGAAAAACAACACGGCAAGCAGGGCGAAAATGGCCGGGCGGAAATACATTGGACAAACTGTGCCGGAAAGCGAGGTGCGGCTCAAATAGAATTGTGGGAAGCGAGCGCGAAACTAAAGTTAAAAGAATGAAAGTCGGCGGCAGCGGGATTTGATTTGAGCCGGCTCTCGTCGGGCTGCTTCTTGTTTCCAAACTTGCGAGGGAGTTGCATGGTCAGCTACGCTGCGGCGATGCAATCAAAAAATCGCGGCTGGATGGTGCTGGCGTTGTTCTTTGGCTCCGGCGCCACCGCACTGGTTTATGAAGTGGTGTGGGCAAAATTTCTGGCGCAGATGTTCGGAAGCACCATTTATGCGCAGACGGTGGTGCTGGCGGTATTCATGGGCGGGCTGGCGCTGGGCAACCGGATTTTTGGCGGCGAGGCGGACGGGTTGCGACAGCCGGTGAAATTCTACGGCGCGCTGGAAATTCTCATCGGCATTTATGCTTTTTTATTTCCCGCACTGGACCGCGCAACTGACCGGATATTCATCGCGGCGGGCACGCCCATCGTGGAACATGCGGGCTTCCTGCTCCTGTTAAAGGGAGTTTTAAGTGCGGCATTGCTGCTCGGGCCGACGATTTTGATGGGCGGCACACTGCCCTTGCTCGCGGCGTGGCTGCATCAACTCTCCGACGACGCCGGGCGTCGCTCGGCCCGGTTTTATTCGGTCAACAGCCTGGGCGCGGTGACGGGCGCGGCGCTGGCCGGATTCTGGCTGGTGCAGCATTATGGCATGATTGCCACCATCCAGATCACCGCCACGGCCAACGTCCTCATCGGCATGTCGGCCATTCTTTTGAACCGGAGCGGCTGGCTGGCCCGGACGGCCGGTGCGGCGGATGAGACCCCGGCCACCACACCAGAAATGCCCGCCACGGCAAACACCTTGCGCTGGGCCGGAATCATGGTCGCGCTGTCTGGCGGGGTATCGATGGGTTTGGAACTGCTGGCGTCGCGTTCGCTGGCGTTGATTTTTGGTTCTTCGCTGCAATCGTTCGCCGTTGTGTTAATCGCTTTTATTTTGGGCATCGGCCTGGGCAGCGCGTGGGTTGCATCACCCAAACGAGCGGGCAAAACCGGTGAGAGAACCGTTGTCATTCTGTTATGCATGGCAGCGGCGTGGGTGACACTGCTGGTTTTTAACATTGAGCAATGGGTTAATTTTTACCGGATCGCCCGCATCGGTTTGAGCCGCACACCCGAGGGTTATGTATATCATGAATTACTGACGGTCGGCATTGCGCTGGTGATCCTGGGAATTCCGGCGGCCTTGATTGGCGCAGTTCTGCCGCTGATGATGCGCGCGGTGTCGGCGGGCGGCGTGCCCCTGGGCGCGCGGGTCGGAGCCTTGCTCACCTGGAACACGCTGGGGGCGGTGGCCGGCACTTTGATCACCGGTTTTGGCTTGATGCCCTTTTGCGGGTTGCGCAACGCCTTTGGAGTGCTTGCCCTCATGCTGGCCCTGGTGGCGCTGGTGCTTTCGCTGCGCCGGCGCTGGCTGGCAGGAATAGCCGGAACATCAGCCATCGCCTTGGTGGTGCTTTGTCTTTTTATTTTTGGCGGTGAAAGCTGGAGGAATGTGATGAGCTCCGGTATTTTCCGTATCCGGGAGACCCAGTTTGAATCCAGTTTGATGGCGTTCCGAAAAGAACACTTTAAAATCCTGTTTTACGAAGACGGGCCGGACGCCACGGTCTCCGTGGAGCAAGTGGATGGGATCATCGCACCGGCGCAAATGGGCTTGCGAACCAATGGCAAACCGGAAGCCGGAACCCAGTTGGACTTGAGCACGCAATTGCTGGTGTCGCACTTGCCCATGATGGCCAAGCCGGATGCGAAGGACGTTTTTGTGCTGGGTCTGGCCTCCGGCATGACCGCTGGCGCATTGCTGGCTTATCCCATCAACCGCCTAGATATCGCTGAAAACTGCGAGCCGGTCATCCACGCTTCCGAACTGTTTGCGGACTGGAATCATCATGTTTTGGACGATCCACGGACGCATTTGTGGCGCGAGGACGCCCGCACCGTGCTCAAACTTCGGCCGCAACTCTATGACGTAATCATCAACGAGCCCTCAAATCCGTGGTTTGTCGGCACCGGCAGTGTGTTCAGTCGCGAATACTATCAACTCGCCGCCAGCCGGCTGAAGCCGGGGGGCATTCTGGCGCAATGGTTTCAAGTTTATGAAACCCAGGACGACATGGTGGAATTGGTGTTGCGCACCTTCAGTTCCGTCTTTCCGTATGTGGAGATATGGGATGCCGGGGCGGGTGACATCGTTTTGGTCGGCTCGCTGCAACCTTGGCCTACCGGACCGGACGTGTTCCGGCAGAGCTTCGCCATTGACCGAGTGCGGACGGACATGTGGATGATTGACATTCAATCCCCGGAAGCGTTGCTGGCACGGCAACTGGCCTCACAGAGGACGGGTTTCGCGATCGCGAGTTCGGGTCCGCTTCAAAGCGATTTGTTCCCCGTCCTCGAGTATGCCGCCCCTAGGGCCTTCTATTTGGGCACGGGATCGCGGATGTTGGATCGCTTTGATGAGCGCACACGCCAGCAACTGCTTGCCCCTGCTGAAAAAAACGCTGCTCTTGCATCATTGCCGCCAAATAATGCACAACTGGTCTTTAGTGATTTCTCGACTGTTAACGGCGAACTATTCAGCTGTTTCTTCGGCACGGCCCCAAACGCGGGCGTGCCGTGCATCTTCCAGACGCCGCAACCGGTGCCGCAACCAGAAGCGGGCGGCGGCGCAGTGGCGGATGCCGAAAGGGCGTTCCAAGCCGGCAATCTGGATCAGTCTGAAGCCACAACGGCAATGGCCTTGAAACTGAATCCCACCGACGCCCAGGCCGGATACCTTATGCGCGTCATTGAGCGCGAGAAAAAGCTGCGCGCCAAAAGTACAGCCAAAGGAAATTAAGCCGTTTTCCTTTCAATTATTGGAACGCACAACGGTTTATGTTCAGCGGTCAACAAATGGTTACGGGCCGCCCCAAAATAAGAATTATCAGTGTGCGCCGGGCGCGCACCAGCGAAGAGGCCATTTATGAGCAAACCGAAAACGAACCGCCAGAATCTTGAAGCCCGCCACCGGGAAGGGGAGGACGTGCTGGATTATTTCGACACGGCCAAGGCCACGCGCCGCAACCATGAAAAAGCCCGCGTGAACCTTGACTTGCCGCAGTGGATGATTTCCAGCATTGATCGAGTGGCCGGAAGGAATGGACTGGCGCGGCAATCCCAAATCAAGCCATGCTGGCAGACAAGTTGAAAGAGGTGGTTTGATTAAACCGCGCTGGCCACAAGGTCTTTGCGGCAGGGTTACCCAATGCAGGCAAGCCACGCGTCAACTTAACCCAGTGCGTAATGTTCAGTTTGCCTGGTGGATTCATGGAGGCGGGATGGGGGTGACGCGGAATTTCAGAAATTGCAGCGGAA
>Ga0302320_10025604_pt1 | contig 11462 bp, 9 predicted proteins | sample Bog_T0_3_FD_202130 | JGI IMG/M metagenome (GOLD analysis project Ga0302320, IMG submission 202130) | Peat permafrost microbial communities from Stordalen Mire near Abisko, Sweden - Bog_T0_3 | ecosystem: Environmental > Terrestrial > Soil > Wetlands > Peat | place: Sweden: Abisko, Stordalen Mire... | reverse complement strand
CCAGCTATCCGGTGAAGCATACAGTGGAAAAGCCGCCGGTGACGTCCTGGACCAGTTGTGCGGCGGTCGCCCGGGTGAGGAATACAGTGAAAAAGTTTCCCGTGAAGCCGGGACGCCGGAATTGGGTTCCAACATGAACTCCACAAGCGGGACCGGGCCGGACTGCCACTCCGGAAACGCGGTGTGCAGGGTGGCCAGATCATTGGCGAGGGTGGGGCTCGCATTGGTCTGCATTTGTTTGCGCTGGTCGCTGCCGGGCCAGTCAGCGGCCACCATTTCGGAAAAAAGCCAGCGGTATTTCATCTGGCTAAATCGGGTCAGCCGCTCGCCGGCGAGGGGACCGAACCCGCCATCGCCGGGCAGGGAATGGAGGCTTTGGAGAATGCTCTGCGCCTGTTGCCGGGCCTCTTGGTCCACGGCGTTGCGCTCGCGGAGGATGGCCCAGAAGCCGAAGCCCGCCATGAGGACGACCGGCAGGAGGATCAACACGCCCTGCCAGAGGAAGGTCGGTTTCCGGGGTTGGGCATCGGAGCGCATTTTCTTTATTACCCGCCAAGATAGGCGGGGCGGCAAGCGCAAATGTCATGGTTTTGTAAAATCGGGGGCGGCAAAGTTCGTTTGCATCGGTCTCCGCCGCCGTTTAAGCTCACGGCCATGCTGACATCGTTGCTGAGCAACCCGGAAAGTTGGAGGTATCTCCTCACCAGCCCGATCATGCTGGTGATTTCTGCTTTTCAGCTCTGGATGCTGATCCACGCCATCCGGCAGCGGGAATGGGTATGGGTTCTGTTCATCATTATCGGCTGTGGCTTCGCCGCCTTCTGGTATTACCTGACGGTGTACCGCGCCACGCCGTCGGCCACCAGCGGCTTTGAATTGCCCGGGGCGCACCACCGTCGGCGCATCAAGGAACTGCAGGATCAGATTTATCACCTGGACAAGGCGCATCATCATTCGCAGCTGGCGGACATTTATTTTCAACAGGGCCGGCTGGCGCCGGCGGAGGCGGGTTACCGGGCGGCCTTGGAACGCGATCCGCACGATCTGGACACCCGCGCCCATCTCGGCCAATGTTTGCTGCGCCTGCGGCGGCCCCAGGAAGCCCGGTCCCTGCTGGAAGGGGTGGTGGCGGAGAATCCCAAGCATGATTACGGGCACACGCTCATGGCCCTGGCCGAGACCCTGACCGCGCTGGGCGAGACGGCCGCCGCCCTGCAGGTCTGGCGGCGGGTGACGGCCGACCATTCTTATCCGCGCGCGAAGGTGCAACTGGCGGAACTCTACCTGGCGCAGAAACAGACCGACCTGGCGCGGGCCGAGTTGAAAGATGTGGTGGCCGATGATCTGCACTCACCGGCCTTCCAGCGACGCCGGGAGCGGGTCTGGGTCAACCGGGCGCGCAGTCTGCTGCGGCAAATCAATTAAAGTTGCACCGGGTGTTTTACTGGCTTTGTGGGGGATTTAAGAAGCGGCGCCGTTTGGCAGGATCAGGATTGGTGGGATCATACTGAATGGTGCAGATCCACTTTTTAGTGCGGTTGTCAGAATCAAGCGCAATGGAGTTGGCGAAATAATTGGTTAGTCCCCTCACCACGGTCCGGACCGTGAAAGGAGTCGGGATCGGACCGCCATGCTGAGCATAAAAAACGACATAAACTTGGTATATTCCCGCTGGCGCGCCGCCGACCGGCCAATAGATGTTCTCCACCGGTGACAGAGTGTAATTATTGGCGTTGGCATCATGGTCAAGCAGGCCTCCCGTGGCGGCGGAGTTGGTGTTTTGGTACCAGATTTCGACCCCCCTGGGGTCAATGCAGTGGAGGTCCAGATCATTGAAGTTGTCCCAACTGAGCGAAAACTGGATGTCTCCGCCTTTGGCCCCGACATCACCCAACCGTTGCGCCATGGCCATGGCATCCGGACTGTTGGCGGCGGGTTCATTGGTTGCATCCGAGGGCGAACTGACGATTACTTTGACCTGGAGATTGGTGTTGAGCAATGCATCGTCGGCCACGACGGGGTGCACGGGAGGCAGCTCGGCCCCCGGGCCGGCTCCGATGGGGTTTGGAGACGTCAAGTTCGTTTGGATGGCCGGCGCGCCGGGTGGTTCTGTCGGCGGGGCGCCGCTGTTGAAACCCGCCCCCGCGGTTTGGGCCAGGCGAAGGCCGGACAGTCCGAATACGTTGGTGACAATTCTTGAGCCGACCGGGCCAAGCACTTGCGGTCGGGACGTCAGCCGCCACAGTGCGAGCAGCAACACCAGGACCGCCATGGCAATGGCGACGTCCATCCTCAAACGGGAGGTCGCCGGAGCCCGGGTTTTCCTGGCCGGGACGGATCGGGGCAGATTGCGCGCTGAACCCGCGGGGGCCCGCTCCCGGCCGCAGGCCGGACACTTCGCCGCCGCTTCGGCCGACGACTCAAAGGCATGACCGCAATGCGCGCAAAAACTCATCGGGGTGGTTGGGCCGGCCAACCGGCCATGCGTCCCGACCCGTTGAATGCTTGCAAACTCATGGCGCAGTGGAAGCCGGCGCGGGGGGCGGGACGAGCTGGTAAGTCCCGTTGTTCTCGTCGGCCAGCTTGCGCAACACGGCCGCGCCGTCGCTGCTGTAGAAATCCATTGCGTTTATGCTGGCATGCACGGGATCGTTGGCCGTATGGATTCTTTGCAGGGCGTTGGTGGACAGCGCGCCATTGGAAAGCAGCCAGACGGTGTCCGGTTTGAATTTGAGGGCCTGCAATACGGCCTGGTCGGAATCGGAGGCCAAGGAATTGGTGCTGGTCGTGGTGAAAATCCAATTCGTCATCAAATCAATATTGGATTGGACGGCCGGCAGCAGAGCCTGGGCCGGCATGGTCGTATTTGGAAAGAACACGATTGAGAAACTTTTGTTGGTGCCCAGATTTTGGAGGGCGTTGATCAGCTTCTGACGGGCGGCGGTGGATTTGTCATTGCCACCCATGCTGAGCGAACTGTCCAGCACAAACACGACATTCGAGCCGTACTGGTCCAACTGAAGCAAATCTGCGGTTGATTGTTGGGCGACGGGCGTGGAATTCGTTCCCTCCAAGTCCCCGGAGGGGGCTCCCGGGCCGGAATTCGCGCCGGCCGGCGGTGCGGTTTGGGCGGCCATATCCGGTTGACTGTTGTTGGCCGCCAGACCGCCTGCCGGAGTGTCGGAGGAGGTGGGACTGGCTGCGGCCCCGGCTTGACCCGTGGCCGGAGCGCCGGAACCGGGGTTGGCGTCCACAGACGACACTGCCGGTCCCGCATTGGCAGAGGGTGCGCCCATCGAATCGGAGGATCCACTGCCAGTCGTCCCAGCGGAACCACCACTACCGCTATTGCCGGCAGTGCCTCCACTGCCGTTGTCGGCAGAGCCACCACTCCCACTGCCCATAGCACCACCACTCCCACTCCCAGCAGTACCACCGCTCCCACTCCCAGCAGTACCACCGCTCCCACCGCCGGCAGAACCACCGCTCCCACTGCCAGCAGTACCACCGCTCCCACTGCCAGCAGTACCACCGCTCCCGCCGCCAGCACTACCACCACTCCCACCGCCGGCAGAACCACCGCTCCCACTGCCAGCAGTACCACCGCTCCCGCCGCCAGCAGTACCACCGCTCCCACCGCCGGCAGTACCACCACTCCCACCGCCGGCAGTACCACCACTCCCACCGCCGGCAGTACCACCACTCCCACCGCCGGCAGCGCCAGCGCCGCCGTTATTGGCAAGCAAATCTGAAGTTGCGCTTTGGGCCATCGGTTCTGGCGTCGAGGCATCCGAGGTTGAGGACAGGTTTGGTTGGCTGGCGGTCCCACCTGCCGCCGCCGGGGTGGCCGCGCCGCCAGCGACAGCTCCACCCTGACCAGGCGATGTTCCCTGACCTCCGCCGGTCGGAGCGCCTGTGCCGGCCGAAAGACCGCCGCCGCCGGTTCCACCACCGCCGGGCCGGCCAGGGCCACCGTTCCCTTGGCTGGCAGAATTGGCGGCATTGCCGGTGGCGGGCATTGATCCGCCGGCGTTCGGCGGTGAATTTCGATTTCCGGTTGGTTCTCCCGGCGCGGTGGCTCTGGCACCGCCCGGAGGAGTCCCTGACCCGGGTGAACCGATGTTGCCATAAACCAACTCGCGCAAGGGTTGATTGGGTCGCAAGAAGAGCACCAGCAACAGCCCTAGACAACCCAAACCCAACACGCCAATGGCCGCGTCCTTGCGGGCGAACGGCAATTTGGGCCTGGCCGGGCGGGCCGGTTCAGCCTTCCCATCCCCGGCCGCGGGGAGCTGGGTCACATGGCCGCAAGCCGGGCACGTGGCCGGGGTGGAAACATCGTCGCTTTCGATTGCCTGGCCACATTGAACGCAGTAGTGTTTCATATGTATTCCTTCTGATGCTCTCGGTTTGAGTTAATTAATTCTGTGGCAGTATGCCGGGACCCCGGCCGGCCATGGTCAGTCGCGCGTTTTCAGCCATGGGTTCCCAACCATACTGCATTCCCAAATTGAACACAACCTCCTTGGCGCGATTAAAGGCTTCAAAAGAATCGTCGTAAACCCAGAAGGCAAAATAATAATTGGTTTGTCCGGCCGTCCGGAACGTGCGCACCATTTCCTCCACGCCGCCCTGAGGGGGTGCCCCCTGCCCGGATTTGGGTTCAACGTAACTCCCCAGCCAGTCCAAGTTCCGGGTGTTTTTCACCATCCCGCCCGGCGCGCCCGGCGCAAGGGAATAAAGGGGATAAACCCGGTTATAGCGGACGATGATATTCCACGGCTTTTTCGTGGTCAGGCTCACATTTGGCAAACGCATCTGGTTGGTTTCCAGCTTCGGCTGGGCGGTTTGGAGTTGCAGCCGGGCCGATTGAATCATGGCCTCCACCGCCGCATTGGCATCGGTCGCCGCCGCCAGTTCGTTGGTCAATTGGGCGGCCTGGCTTTGATCGGATGCCGGCGTGGATGAATCGCGCGTGAGCACGGCCAGGGTCAGGGTGATGAAGATGATGCCGCCCAGAACATTGCACATGGTATCGAGCAACATCTCCAAACTGTCCGCGTAAAATCCGGAAGCCTTGGTTCTCATGGTGTTCAGGGTGACGCCAGCACGTACTGCCGGTTTTCCTCGGCTGCATCGTAGCCGATGCTGAAGCCCCGCTTTTTCGCCAGATCGCGACAAACCTCAAAATGCGCGATGCCCGACGGCCGGACGTAAAACACCAGGCGGTCGTGGGCCGGGTTGCAGGTCTCCAAAACCTGCTTGAACCCGGTGTGGCCCCCAACCACTTGGAACTCGAGGGGTTGGTTTTGGCCGAGGTGGGTGACCGAGCCATTGGTCGCGGAAAGAACGACCAACACCACCTCCTTGCCGGAACGGTCCTGCTCGGGAATCACGAACAAACGATTCATCTGCGCGGTGAGCTGCAGCTTGATTTGCGCCAGGGTTTCCTGGCGGGACTCCAATTGCTCTCGGGCCTGCTCCACCGCCTGGCGGAGATTGGTGCGGTTGACCGCGCCGGGGCTGGACGCCTGCCGGGTCAGGTCGAGCGACAGCATGAGCATGACCACCATCAGCACCCCGGTGACGGCCGTGATCATGTCCTGAAAGGCGAAGAACGAAACCCGCGCGGTCTTGTTTCGCAGTTTGTTGGCCATAAAACTAGAAATTGGCGGCGGGCCGGGCCGGTCGTTCCGGCGGTTGATTTTCACCCCGGACCCGCAATTTGGAGAGCACGTTGGCGTGGCAATAGTCATTGCACTCGTCCAGAAAGTCCATTTCCTTTTGCTGGATCAGATCGGAAAACAAGTGGAGCAGCAAGGCGAACACCAGGCCCACCAAGGTGGTTTCAAAAGCGGTGGAAAGGCCGGACACCACCGGTCCCAAACTGTCCTTAATCTGGCTGACATCGCCGCTGAGATTGAACTTGGACATCGCCAGTTTCAGGCCGAGCACCGTGCCCACAAACCCCAGCACCGGTATGGCCCAGACCATGGCATTGATCAACGCGTAGCTGGCGGCGATTTGATTTTCATCGTTATCCGCCTGGCCTTTGAGAATGGTGGACACATCGCTGATCCCGCCGATGTTGTGCAGGCCCGAGAGCGCCCGGTCAATGCGGTTGAGCAGGATGAAATTCCGCGTGTCATCCACCAGGCTGCGCATGCGTTCCAAGACCGTTCTGGCGGTCGTTTCATTCAAGGCAAAATCTTGGTGTTGCGGCACCACTGCCAGATCCAGCGCCCGGCGCTGCAGCGCCAGCTTCTGAATCTTCAAAACCACAATCACCATCCCTAAAAAGAAAAACAAAGTCGCCGGCACGGTGGCCGGCAGATTGTTCGAACGGACGAAAAACTCGGCCAAGTGGTGGGAGAAGGAATCCTCACTGCCACGGTAAAGAAAAAACATGAGCGCCAGAAAGACGGTCGAAATGGTCGCCGCCACCAGAAAGCAAAACAGCTTGTTGACGCTGGTATAACGCCCGCCCTTGAAGATGCCCCACCGGTTCTCGACATCTTGGTCGGCCCAGCTCAAAGAGACCAAAGCGGGCCGGTCGCCGCCGGCCCCCCCGGAGCCGGTTTCACCGGCGGGTTTGGCGGGACCGGCGGTGGGATCACCGCCGAGGCGCGGTCGGGGCGCGGCCCGGCCCGCCCCCAAGGGCGGCCGTTTGAACTTCCCCGCCGGAGATGCCGGGCCGGATTTGAGAGGGTCTGAAGATGGTTCCATGATTCTTGTTTAGTTGGTTCTTGGTTGATTCCGGTTTATGACATTTCCATTTCATCACCATCCTGGTGGACAACGATCGCCTCCACCATCGCCCAAATCCAGGGGGCGATGACGCCAAATCCCAGCAGCGAACTCGCCACACTGATCAGCAATTGAATGATCCCGGTGAGCCAGTGCCGGGCGTAAAAGTTATGCAGGCCCAGGAAACCCGTCAGCAGCGCCAAGCTGACGTAAACCAGCCGGCGCCGGGGATGTGGCCGGCCTTCCTCCCAGGCTGGTGCCACGGGCAATTCCGTGGGCGCGGTTTGGGTGCCCGGGGGGGCGGACTTCAAGGGGGTGGTCGCCCCGGCGGGTTCCGACGCACCGGAGGCGGGGCGCGGGGCCTCGCCGGACGGATTGACCGCCGGTTGCGAGCGGGCCCGCCCGGTTGCTTCGTCCGGACCTTTTAGGTCCGTTTTGCCGGCGGCCAGGAATTCTTCCACGCTGATCCACCGGCTTTGAAAGAGAATCTCATGCCCCAAACCGATCTCGTGGTCGTCGAGCTTGCGGTTGATTTCCGGCACGGTGCAGGGACCAAACTCGCGTCCTCGCCAGCGCAGCAGATAAGCGGGTGATTCATTCATAAATTCCCGAAAAAAGCGGCGGCAGGAATGGTTCCGCCGCGGCCAGGGGATATTGGGTGGCCGCGGCCACCGCCGTTAACAGCTTGTGGCGGTCCTCTCCAAAGACAAACAACGGGGTGAAGGGCAACAGCGGCTCGACCGGTTGCCAGGCCTCGTTGCCAGTGGTGCGGCGCAACAAGCGCACGAGGGAGCTGGAGCGGCGGTTCCAGCCCCAAACTTCGAGGGCGCCGGGGTCAATTTGGTTGAGGACGGGCTTGCCATTGACATCGGCAAAACCGGCGAAGGCGAAGCCCGCGCCGCACGCCCGGCGCGTCAGGACTTGAAAGAATTCAGCCTGTTTTTCCAAGGAGTTGGTGCGCGCCTGGGCGAAGTATTCTTTGAACGGCTTTTCGCTGATTCGGTACTGCTTGGGGATCATCCAGTCGCCGCTGTGGAGTTCCAAAGCGCCCAGCCCCCTGAGATTTTGAATGTGCGGGGCGGCGCCCGGTGACCAAAGCAGGCCCCAGTCCACGGGGCGCAACTCGGCGATCTCGAACAGCCGGAGGGACACATAGGCCCGGAACATGGCGCTGGCGTCGTTGTTCTGGCTGAGTTCATCCAGCAATTGCAGGATGGATTTGGCGTAATTCCCGGTGTTGGGATCAATCAGATCGCGCAACCCCAGATTTTGAAACAAAGCCGACTCCTTGGTCAGCCCCAGACTCAGGGCGTTGGTATAATCCCAATCATCGAAGGATTTTTGTTGCAGGTACAGTTGATCAAAGTATTGGGTTGGGTCGTAAATGGTGCCCGCCGGGAGCCCAAACCGGTTGCGCACCAGCCGGCCTTGCGTCAAGATGTTGTGCGATTCCAAGGCGTTGTCGGGGCGGTTGCGTTTCTCCAAATGATAGGCGTAAACTTCCTGGATATTCTTGTCATCCCGCAGCTTGAAATAAGCCTCCTTTTCTGCGTCGCTGGGGTGGTCGGGGCGGAACAATGGCCGGGCGTTGGCCAAAGTGGCAAGTGATTCCCAATTTTGCGGTTGGGCCGGCAGCAAGAGCGCGCCCAGCAGATCGGCGGGGCGGGCTTTCAGCCGGCTGGCTTTATCCACGGCCTCCTTTTGTCCGGGCTCGAGCAGCGCAGACCCGGACAATTGATTAAGCCCGTCCAGGTATTCGTCCAAGCTACGAGCCTCAACCAGCCGCTTCGTCGCCCCGCCCCAAAGCGAATATTGGTTGGTCAGCTCGCGAAAACGGCGGCTAAAGCCTGGATCCAGCGGCAGGGGGCCCGCTTGCAGCTTGTCCAAATTCGTCAAGAGTCTTTGCGCTTGTGGGAGGGCGGATTGCAAGGCGTCGAAACCGTTGGTAAGATTCAGACGCTGCGCCACAAATTTTTCCGCCGTGGCCAAAAGTCCTTCAAAATTGGCATTATACTGCGGCTGCAACGCCAACAAGTGATCCTGCCAAAGCTTGTCAAACGCCTCCAGCCGGCTTTGTCCGTCCTGCTTAAATTCCGGGGCGAGCTGCTCCAAAGCCTGGGCGCATTCCGAACGCGGGGCACCGACCTGGGTTAGGGCATTCGAAAACCCGTGCGCCGCCAGGGATTCCAGCCCGCCCACTTTTTGGTCAAACGTCCGTTTGAGCTCCTGTTCCCGAGCCACAAATTGACGGGCGGCCACGATGGCCGCGTTCAAACGGGCGCCGGGTTGCAACGGGGGCGGAATCAAGGCCGGAACCCGTTGCAACAAGTGTTCCGTATCGCTGACGCGCCGGGCGGATTGGAGGCTCTGGAGTTGGGCGACGGTGTCCTTCTGTTGGATGAAAAACCAAAAGGAAACCGCCGCGGCCACGACCAGGGCCAACCCCGCCAAGGCCCCAAGGATTTTTCGGTTGCGCCGCCGTTTCAACCGTCGTTGCATCCGCCGTCGCAACGCGGCGCAGACCATTTCATAACGATCCGCCAGTTCGGCCTCCAGGGGGTGGCCGAACCGCTCAAGGTCTTGCCGCTTGGTGGCGAGCAGGTTTAGCTCAGCCTGCACTTGATCCACGGTAAAGCCGCCGGCGTTGGCTTGCTGGTTATGGCTCGATTCCACCTGGTATTGCAGCGCCTCCAAAGCATGTTGATGGTCCTGTTGTTGCACCAAGACCGAGCGCCGCCCGGACGTCCACGCCTCCATTTCATTCCAGAGTTGCGTGTCTTCCGGGGACAAGGGGACATCATTTTGATTGGCCAGCAGCCGGATTTCCTCCAGGACGGACGCCGTCTCCTCCCAGTTGTCCTGTTCACGCAGGGCTTGCGCCTGGCCGAGCAGTTTGCGACAGCGGGCCAGATGGGCCTGCAGCCAAACCGGATGGGTCGGGGGGATGGGCAGCCCGGAGGCTTCCAGATCGGTCAATTTGGCCAGCACAGCCTCGACCTCGCCGACGGCCAAGACTTGGCGCAGTTCTTCCAGCGCGGCATTGACCGCTTTATCCGACAACCGCTGCAATTCCTGGGCCGTGTTCTGGTCGCCGGGGTTGAGCCGGGCAATGACTTGCAGGATGGAGCGGGCGTATTTCTCATCCCCCTTCATGATGGCGCGGCGATAATCGCGGTAAAAGGCATGGTCGCTGGCGATCCCCTTTCCGTAGGTCGAATTCAGCACCCGCACATGTTTGTCGTAAAACGGCTCGGCCCACGGCAAATTGTGCTGTTGACAATAGCCGCGCCATTCCTTGGCCTGGCGGAAACTCAACATGGTCACCATGTCCAGCAAAGGGGGATGGCTTTCGGCCAGTTGAAGGGCTTGGAGATCCTGCCCGTTTGCAATCATGATGGCGCATTGTTCCAAACGCCGGCTGGTGGCGCGGCCCAGTTCCGCATAATCCTGGGCCAGCTTGGCCGCTTGCGCCTCCAGCCCCGGCTGGCCGATTAGATCATCAATTCTGCGCACCAATTGTTCGACCTGCGACAGCGTCTTCATGGCAATTTTTCCCTCCCGGAGCCGGTAAATCTGATCATTTCCAAGCGGTTGTTGGCATTCACCAGAAACAGGCGCACCTCGGCCACCTGGTCCAAGGTGCGGGGCATCAGGTCCAAATCCGCCTGCTCCCGTTGCAGATTATCGTCCGCCAATTTTTTATCGTTCGTAAATTTCTCGATGGCCTCAGTCCGGCTGAAGCTTTGCCAGGCTTCAACGAAATAATTGCCAGACGCGTCGCCCACCTTGAGATTGGTAACTTCCATTGGCGACAGGTGCGCCGAGCACATATTATAAAGCTCCTGGAGCCGCCCGAGAACCCCATCAAAATGCTGGCTCTCCCCCTCGGGGGTCATCCAATCTTTTGGGAAGGCCCGCCAACCTTCCAGCCATGTTTGCTCCGGTTTGGCCGTTTCCGCCAACTGTTGCAAATACGTCAGAAAGAGCGTGGATGAGCGGTTGCGGACCGCTACAAAGGTATTGAAGCTGGCGAGGTCCTCGTTGGTCAGTCCCAGCATGACCCCCACTTTCAAGTCAAAATTTAAGCTCGGTTGAACGATCTTGTTGATACCGGCAATTTTCTCCTGGTCGATCTCGGAATCGGTGCGTTGACGGTCACGTCGCTTGGTCAACAACTGAATTTCGCGGGCAAAGTCCAGCTCGGTTTCGGGGGCGGGTCTGGCATCTGACGGCAATTGCTCGTAAAGATCCACAGTCGTTACTGTGCCGTCGGCATTGGTGCGGTTCACGTAGGGCCGGAGTTGCCAGACCAATGAACGGGGCAGATGGAATTGATTCATCAGCCGCTCCCGGAGCGGTTCCTTGAACGCCGCAGCCAACTTTCCCGCATCCACTCTCAGAAAATGCTTGCTCAATTCCAGCCGGACCGGCGGTTTGGCTGCGTTGATGATGAGCACTTCGAAAGGGCTGAGGTCAGCGGGGTGATTGGCAAAGGCCGGCTGGAAGTCGAGGGAAAACGAAGCCACCGGCAAGAACTGCGCCTTGCTGAACCGGGCCTGAAGGCGAACCGCTTCCCGGTCCGCGTCCGCCGGTTGGTCGGGCAAGTCCGTATAATCGAACAAAAACTCAGTCCCGGGCAGGTTGCCCGCGGCGCGGGCGATCAATTTGTGTTCGCTGGGCCGCGATTCCAACGTCAACTTGAATGCGGAGGAGGA
>Ga0302320_10025603_pt1 | contig 11462 bp, 8 predicted proteins | sample Bog_T0_3_FD_202130 | JGI IMG/M metagenome (GOLD analysis project Ga0302320, IMG submission 202130) | Peat permafrost microbial communities from Stordalen Mire near Abisko, Sweden - Bog_T0_3 | ecosystem: Environmental > Terrestrial > Soil > Wetlands > Peat | place: Sweden: Abisko, Stordalen Mire... | reverse complement strand
ATGAAATGGACCCTCTGGACGCCCTCCTGGAGGGCGCGGACGGCGCTCGCGACCTTCGGGCGCATGCCCTTGTCGATCACGCCCGTCTTCTTCAGGTCCTCGACCTGGCTGATCTTGAGCGTCGAGATGAGGGAGGCCGGGTCGGGCGGCGCGGAAAGGAGCCCGGGCACGTCGCTCATGTAGAAGAGCCTCCTGGCCCTTAAGGCGCTCGCGACGCGCCCGGCGACCACGTCGGCGTTCACGTTGTAGGGCTTGCCGTCATAGCCCTCGGCCACCGGGGAGATCACGGGGACGAAGCCGTCGGCGATCTCCTTCTTTATGAGCTTCACCTTGACCTCCGTCACCTCGCCCACGAAGCCGAGGTCGATCGGGGCCCCCTCCTCGTCCACCTCGAGCTTCTGGCACACGAGGACCGTGTCCCCGGGCAGGCCGCGCGGCTTCGCGTTGGCACCCGAAAGCGCGTCGCAGACATCCTTGTTCACAACCTGGTCGAGCGTCCTCTTGACAATGGCGATCGCCGCCTCGTCCGTGACCCGCAGGCCCTTGACGAAGGTGGCCTTGAGCCCCGAATCCTCCATGGCCTTCGTGATCGCCTTGCCGCCCCCGTGGACCACGACCACGTTGATCCCGACCGCGGAGAGGAAGGCGATGTCGTAGGCGACGCGCGCCCGCGCCGTCGGGTCCGGGTCGTCCATGAAGCTCCCGCCGTACTTGACGACGAAGGTCGAGCCCCGGAAATCCTGGATATAGGGAAGGGCCTCTAGGAGGACCTTCGCCTTCGCCGTAACCTCGGCGACATTCGTGCCGTTGCTCACAGGTCCCGCACCTTCGGTGTAAGGGGGTGGTATGGTGTTTTGGCGTGCACGTGTTTCGATCGAGGCAACATGATGCTTAAAACAGCGTTGCCGCCCATTTCCACAACAATTTGACGCGCGGCCGGAAAAAATTCGGCTTCACTCCGCGGCCGCTCGCCCACAGTCATCGATCCATGTCCAGCACACAGATGGTTTTTGCGGACCGGGCCTCGCACCGCGCCTGGCTCCGGACGCAGTCGAAGCTGCCCGCCGGTTTTCGCGTCGGGGGCGCCCGATTCGAGTTCACGCCGGTCGAGGCGCCCAAGCCCGCCAGGATGACGCTGACCCTGATCGCCCTCGATAAGGCGACCCCCGACTTTGCCGCCGTGTTCACGAAAAACGCGTTCCCCGGCGCGCCCGTGGTCGTGGGCAGGCGCCGCCTGGCCGAGCCGCTCCTCTCGGCGATCATCATCAACAACAAGATCTCAAACGTGTGCGCGCCGGGGGGCATCGAGGCCTCCGAGGGGATCTGCGCGGAGACGGCCCGGCTCCTCGGGGTCGGCGCCGCGTCCGTCTTCCCGAGCTCCACCGGGGTCATCGGCTGGAGCCTGCCGACGGGCGCGATCGCCTCGGCGCTGCCGGCGGCGGTCGCCTCGCTCACGGGCGACTCCGTGATGCCCGCCGCCGAGGGGATCGTGACCACGGACCTCTATCCGAAGGTCCGCCGGGCCCAGGTCGGGGCCGGGTCGATTGTCGGGATCGCGAAGGGCGCCGGCATGATAGAGCCCAACATGGCGACCATGCTGGTCTACCTCCTGACGGACGTGGCGGTCCCCAGGAAGGAGCTGCGCCGCATGCTCTCGTCGGCCGTCGAGGGGTCCTTCAATTCCATAAGCGTCGACAGCGACACGAGCACCTCCGACACCGTGGCCCTGGTCTCCACGGGGCGCGTGCCCTGCCCGGACCTCGGAGCCTTCGAGGAGGCGCTCCGGCGCGTGTCCCGCGACCTGGCCGAGGACGTCGTCCGCAACGGCGAGGGCGTCCGGCACGTGATCCGCGTCTCCGTCACGAACGCGGCGGACTTCTCCGGGGCGCGGGCCCTCGGCAAGGCCGTCGTGAACGCCCCCCTCTTCAAGTGCGCCGTCGCGGGCAATGACCCCAACGTGGGCCGCCTCGTCCAGGCGATCGGCAAGCACGTGGGGGCCAGCGCCCCGGCAACCGACCTCTCGCGCCTGCGCATGACGCTCGGCGGGGTCGAGATCTTCTCCGGGGGCGCGTTCAGGCTCGACCCCTCGAAGGAGACGGCGCTCGTCGAGCACATGCGCCAGGCCGAGCTCTACCAGAGCGCCCCCCCGAGGGACGGCGTCTACTCCCCTCCCGTCGACTTTCCCGCCCACGAGCGCTGCGTCGAGATCGAGGTCGACCTCGGGATCGCCGGGGGCGCCTCGGCGGTCGTCCTCGGGGCGGACCTGACCCACGAGTACGTGAGCGAGAACGCCGACTACCGCAGCTAGGCGAGTCCCGCCGTCTCGGGGAACCCGTACCAGAGGTTCATGGTCTGGATCGCCTGGCCGGCGGTGCCCTTGACCAGGTTGTCCTCGGCCGAGGTGATCACGAAGTTGCCCGTCCGCGGGTCGTGGACGGCCGACATGTCGACCCGGTTCGTGCCGACGACATGCGCCGTGTCCGGGGTCTCCCCGCTCGGGAGCACCTGGATGAAGGGCGCCGACCCGTACGCCTTCCCCCATGAGGCGTAGAGCGACTCGATCGAGGCTCCCGGCGCCGCCGGGACCGTGATCGTGGTCGCGATCCCGTAGCGCATGGGGGCCAGGTGAGGGTTGAACTGGATCACGGTCCTTGCGCCCGTGTGGAGCTCGAGCTGCTCCTCGATCTCCGAGAGGTGCCGGTGCTTCACCAGGCCGTAGGCCTTGGCGCTCTCCGTCCGCTCCACGTAGAGGTAGGCCTCGTCGACCTTCCGGCCCGCCCCGCTCACGCCGCTAAGGCTGTTGACGACAATGTGCTGGCGCGAGACGACGCCGTCCCTAAGGAGCGGCACGAGCGGGACCAGGATGCTGGTCGGGTAGCAGCCCGGCGAGGCGACGATCTTCGCCCCCTCCTTCCAGGAGGCGGGCGTGATCTCGGGCAGGACGTACCGGGCGAAGGGCAGGAGCTCCGGCGCGTGGTGCTTGCCGTAGTACCTCTCGTAGGTCGCAAGGTCCGAGACCCTGAAGTCCGCGGAGAGATCGATCACACGCTTGCCGGAGGCGACGAGCGCCTTCGCGTACTCGGAGGCGGCGCCGTGAGGGAGCGCCAGGAAGAAGAGCGGGATGTCCCCGGCGGCCAGGGCCGCGGGGTCCGAGGCCACGAACGTGATGCCCCGGTCGATGCCCCTCACGGCCGGGATCACCTGGGAGAGCCTCTTCCCGGCGTGGGTCCTTGAGGTGACGCACGCAAGCTCGGCCTTGGGGTGACCAAGGAGCAGCTTCACGAGCGTCTCGCCCGCATAACCCGACGCGCCTACGATGCCTACCTTCATGGGAATCGAACAATCAAAGTGGTTGCGCTGAATATCCAGCAAGAAAAGAAAAAGCCGCCGACCGGGGACCGGCGGCGGCTTTGAAAGTGACCCGAGGCGCCTCTTAGCGCTTCGAGAACTGGAACCGCTTGCGCGCGCCCGGCTGGCCGGCCTTCTTGCGTTCCTTCTCGCGGGGGTCGCGACGGATGTGGCCCGCCTTCTTGAGCGCCGGCCTGAGCTCGGCGTTCATCTTCTGCAGCGCCCGGGCGATCCCGTGCGCAACGGCGCCGGCCTGGCCCGCGACGCCGCCGCCGGCGACGTTGGCCGTCACGTCGATCTTCTCGCGGAGGTCGACGGTGAGGAGGGGGGCGTAGGCCTGCTTGGCAAAGTTGTCGTGCGAGAAGTAGCTCTCAAAGCTGCGGTCGTTGACGGTCAGCTTGCCGCTGCCCTCGGTGATCCGCACGCGCGCCGTGGACGTCTTGCGGCGCCCCGTGCCCGTGAAAATAGTGGCGGGTGTGCTCATGTTCAGAGTGAAATCTTGACCGGGTTGTTGGCCTCGTGCGGGTGCTTGGTGCCGGCGAATACGCGCAGCTTGGTGAGCATCTTGGCCGCGAGGCGGTTCTTCGGGAGCATGCCCTTGACGGCGTGCATGATGACGAACTCGGGGCGTTTCGCGCGCATCTGGGCCTGGCTGCGGTAGCGCTCGCCGCCGACGAAGCCCGAAAACGCCATGTACTCGTTCTGCTCCTCCTTCTTGCCGGTGAGGACCACCTTCTCGGCGTTGAGGACCACGACATAGTCACCCGTGTCGACGTGCGCCGTGTAGGTGGGCTTGTTGCGGCCGCGGATGATGTTGGCGAGCTTGACTGCGAGACGGCCGAGCACCTGCCCCTCGGCATCAACAAGATACCACTTGGGCTGTACTGTCTCCTTCTTCGCGAGATACGTTTTCATGGGAAAAGAGGGTAAGACCATTGATTACAAACAGGGGTGTCAACCCCTGTTTTGATTCTTGGTTCCCGGCGGGAATTTGCAACGATCACGGACATGCATCATCGCACCGCGCTTGGCTGGGCCGGGATCATGGGCGCCACGGGCGTCATACTGGGCGCCTTTGGGGCGCATGCGCTTAGGGAGACGCTCGAGAAGGCCGGGATGCGGGAGGTCTGGGAAACCGCCTCCCGATACCAGCTTTTGCATGCCGCCGCCCTGCTGGGGTTTGCGGGATGGCTCCGCGCCTCGCCAGGGGTACCCGGCCGCTGCGCCGCCTGGGCGGTCCGCCTCTGGGCGCTGGGAATCGTCCTTTTCTCGGGCTCCCTCTATGCGCTCGCCCTGGGGGGGCCCCGGTGGCTGGGGCCCGTGACGCCCTTGGGCGGCGCCGCCCTGATCGCCGCCTGGGTGCTGGCCGCCTGCGCGGCCCTTGCCCCCTAGGCACCCCCCGCCATGAAGGACCCCCTAGGGACCCCGCCCCTGCCCGAGGAGCTTCTCGCCATGCTCGGGGCTGTCCGGAAGGTCGGCAAGCCCAGGCTGGTAGGCGGCGGCGTGCGCGACTGGCTCCTGGGCATCGCCTCCAAGGATTTCGACATCGAGGTCTCCGGGGTGGACTTTGAGGCGCTTCGCAGGGTCCTGGCGCCCTTTGGCGCCTCGGACGTGATCGGCAGGAGCTTCGGCGTCATCAAGGTCCGCGGGAGGGCCGGCTCGGAGTACGACTTTAGCCTCCCGAGGCGCGAATCGAAGACGGGGGCCGGCCACCGCGGCTTCGCCGTGGAGCCCGACCCCACGCTCAGCGACACAGAGGCCGCGGCCCGGCGCGACTTCACCGTGAACTCGATCGCCGTCGACCCGTTCACCGGCGCGGTGGTCGACCCCTTCGGCGGCGCTGCGGACCTGGAGGCGCGCGTCCTCAGACACACGGGCCCGGCCTTCGCGGACGACCCGCTCCGGGTCCTGCGGGCCTTCCAGCTGGCGGCGAGGTTCAACCTCACCCTGGCTCCGGAGACGGCGGAGCTCTGCCGGTCCATGGCGGACACCTATGCCGAGCTCCCGGTTGAGCGGGTCTGGGCCGAGTGGGAAAAATGGGCGACCAAGGCGTCACGGCCGTCGAGGGGCCTCCAGGTCCTTGAGGATACCGGATGGCTCCGGCATTTCCCGGAGGTCGCGGCGCTCCGGGGGACGCCGCAGGAACCGGAGTGGCACCCCGAGGGCGACGCCTTCACCCACACCAGCCTCTGCCTGGACGCCCTGGTGGGGCTCCCCGAGTGGGTTTCCTCGCCGCCGGCCCGCCGCAGGATGCTCTCCCTTGCCGTCCTTGCGCACGATTTCGGGAAGCCCTCGACCACGGAGCATGCCGAGCGCCGCGGCAGGCTCCGCTGGGTGAGCCCGGGCCACGAGGCGGCCGGCGGCCCCCTCTCCGACGCGTTCCTCCGCAGGATCGGGGCCCCGCTTGACCTTGATCCCCCGGTCCGGGCCCTGGTCGTCAACCACCTCGCCCACCACCACGGCGGCGGCAGTTTTTCGGACTCCCAGGTCCGCAGGCTCGCGCGCAAGCTGGCTCCGGCGGGGATCGACGACCTGGCCGCCGTCATGACAGCCGACGCGATGGGCCGGCCGCCACTCCCCTACGGGGACATCCTGGAGACCATCTCCCGGCTCAAGGCGCACGCCGAGTCCCTAGCGCTCGAGGCCTCGGCCCCGAGGCCGATCATCCAGGGCCGCCACCTCCTGGCCCTCGGGCGCAAGCCCGGCCCGGGTTTCAAGCCGGTCCTCGACGCGGCGTTCGAGGCCCAGCTGGACGGGGCCTTCACGGACGAGGCCGGCGGCCTTTCCTGGCTGAGGAAGCACGCCCCATGATCAGGGCGTTCCAGTGGGACCTGGGCAGGCAGGTGGAGCGCCTGGACTGGCTCCTGGCGCAGCTGCCCCGCTACGCGGACTGGGGCTACAACGAGCTCTACCTGCACCTGGAGGACGCCGTCCGGTTCCCGAGCCTTCCCTCGGTCGCGCGCCAGGACGCCTACACGCGCGGCCAGTTCGAGCGGCTGGTGGGCGAGGCGGCCCGGGTCGGCATCGGTGTCGTGCCGATCGTGAACCTCCTCGGCCACACCCAGTACCTGATCAAGGTCCCGGCGCTGCGCGAGCTGAACGAGCTCCGCGGGCCCGACGGGCTCCCGCTCGAGGAGGGCCAGGTCTGCCCCGTGCACCCGAGGATGCTCGACGTCGCGGATGCCCTGATCGGGGACGTCTCGGCCTACTGCACGGCCGGCAAGATCCACGTGGGCCTCGACGAATCCTTCAGCCTCGGCCGCCACCCCCTCTCCGTGGCTGAGATCAAGGAGATCGGACTGGCGGCGCACTTCGGGCGCTACGTCCAGCGCCTGAACGGCGTCGCCAACAGCCGGGGCCTGCGGCTCGGGATGTGGGCCGACATGCTGGCGCTCATTCCCGGGGCGATCCGGCACCTCCCCCCGGGGATCATCGCCTACGACTGGTACTACTATCCCTTCGGGAGAAAACCCCGGATGGAGCTCCGCAATTTCGCGGAGTACGACCTCGCGCCGGCGCTCAAGGCCCACGGGATCGAGTACTGGGGGTGCCCCATGAACGGCTCCTTCCGGCACGAGCCGCTGCCCGTCTTCGGCGAGCGCCTCGCCAACATCCGCGACTGGTGGCGCAGGTGCGTCGAAGTGGACGCCGCGGGGATCCTCGTCACCTCCTGGGAGCCGAACCGGCTCGCGATCGAGATGACCACCGTGGTGGACGCAGCGGCCGCCTGCCTCTGGAACGACCCGGGGGTGGACGACCTCACGGGGATGCTCGCCCAGGGCTTCGCCCGGGTGTCCGGACCGGGCGGCGCACGGGACCTCGCCCGGCAGGCCCTGGCGTGCGACTCGAGGGCCTTCGTGGGGAACGCGCGCTGGGAGATCAACGCGCGCTGGGACACGTGCGCGACCCGCAGGGGCGTCGCGCGTTTTGAATCCGAGCGCTCGTTCTTCAGTCGCCTCTCCCAGCGGGGAGCCGAGCTCCCTGCCCCCTTCAGGGCGAGCGTCGCGTTCCGCCTCTACCTAGCCGAGCGGGACGTCTACGTCCGCTCCGCCGCGGCGATGGTGTTTTCCCTCCGCCGGAAACTCAGGCGCCACGGCGCGGCGGCGGCCGCACCGGGGCTCAAGTCGCTCCTTGAGCGCTCCCAGGAATTTTCGGCCGTCGTGAGCGCGGGAAGGCGGGCGGCGAGAACCCTCTGGCGGCTCACCCGGGACCGGCGGGCTCTGGGCCCGAACGAGCGCATCACCATGGACGACGCCAAACGGCTCGCCGCGCTCAGGCGGTGGGTCAAGGGCTGCATAAAAAGCCCGCGGCGCCTCTTTTCCCCGTCGCCCGTGTGCGGGGCCTGGCAGCTCCAATTTGACGTCCTCCTTGACGAGCCCGCGCTCCAGCGCGTCGTGGTCGAGGCCCGCGCGCCCGGCGGGGCCTGGCGGACGCTCCATGCCCGGACCCAGATCGAGTTCCGGGCGGAGGCGGCCCGCCCCCGGGCGGGCCTAAGGCGGGAGATGAGCGTACCGGTGCCCGGCCCCGGGAGCCGGGTACGGATCGCCGTGCGGGGCCTTGGGCGGGTCGGGATCTCGCACGTCGAGCTTACCGACGGCATCGAGACGCTCGCCCCGAAGGGGTGGGCCCCGGCACGCGCTAGGACCATCGGGCGGGGCGCGCCACGAAAGGGCCTGCCCGGGCCCAACTGGGAGCGGAATTCCGGTTCCGTTACCCTGAAATTCGGCAAAAAAAGAGGCGGCCCCGATAAGGGCCGCCTCCTTGAATCTTGGCGGGGCCGCAAAGCCCCGTCGTAGGCGATCAGAACTTGTACTCGAGCGCCCCGAAGTACTCGCGGCCGACCGGGCCGTTGTAGGTGCTCAGGTCCACGTAGCTGTTCGGGAACGCGTTCACGGCCAGCGGGGGCTGTGCGTTGAACGCGTTGTTGATGCCCGCCTTGAAGGTCGCACCGTCAAACCAGTGGCCCAGATGGAGGGCGCTCAGCTTGTAGGACCCACTGATGTCCCACTGGATGAAGCTGTTGACGTTGTTCGGGGCAATCTCGGCGTCGCCGCCAGCGCCGATGTCCGTGACCGTCGGGATGAACGTGTTGGCCACCGTGACGCTTGCGCCGCGGTACATCCAGGTCAGGGTCGTGTAGGTGCGGTACCTCGGCAGCGTGCCGTTGTTCTGCGTGGCATGGCCCGCGTACTGGTAGTAGTCCTCGGTGTCGAGCTGCTGCAGCGTGTAGCTGTTGTAGATCGACGCCGTCGAGGCGACGTCGAACTTGCCGTACTCGGTGGGCCACTTGTACTCGACCGTCACGTCGATGCCCTTAACCGCCTGCGCGCCCTGGTTGATGAGGGGCGTGTCGATGTAGAGGCCGACGCCGCCGCCGCCCAGCGAGCTCACCTGGCCCGGGGCCGTCACAAGGGCGCCGGACGGTGTGAAGATGTGCACGTACTGGGCGAAGGGCGAGGCCGGCCCGAGGAGCTCGACGCTCTGGACGATGGCCTGCTGGGAGTAGGAACCGACCAGCTCGTGCTGCACGATCTGGTAGTAGTCGGCCGAGATCTCGAGGCCCTTGATCTGCTTGGGCGTCCAGACAAAGCCGGAGGTCCAGGAGGTCGCGGTCGAGGGCTTCAGGTTCGGGTTCGTCTGGGAGACCGAGTTGTACTGGGCCTGGACCGTCTGCCCGCCGCCGTAGTTGTTGTACGTCAGCAGCTGCGTGGAACCGGTCGAGGACGGGCCGTAGAGGTCAAACAGCGTCGGCGCGATGAACGACTTCGAGGCCGAGAACCGGATCTTGAAGCTGTCATCAATCGGCTCGTAGCTCAGGCTCGCCTTCGGCACGTGGGAGTTGCCGATGACCGAGTAGTCGTCGTAGCGGCCCGCGAGGTCCAGGTTCACCGAGTGCACGAACGGAATGTTCTGCGAGGGGGACGCGAGCGGGGCGGTCAACTCGGCGTAGAACGACAGGATGTTGCGCTGCGCCGAGAAGGGCTGCAGCGACACGCCGTTCGACCAGCCCACCGTCGTGCCCGTTGCCGGGTCGGGAAGGCTGTTCTGGTCCACATTCGCCGAGAGCGTCTCGATGTAGTACTCGGCGCCGACCGAATAGCCGACCTTGCCGGACGGGATGTCGAACAGGTCGCCGTAGATCTTGGCGTTGAAGTCGTTCAGGGTGCTGACGCCGTTGAAGAACGCCGTGCCGATGATGTCGCCGGGCAACACGCCCGGGGCCTGGACAATGGCGAACGGATTGAGGGAACCGTTCGCGTAGGCCGTGTCGAGGTTCGCCGTGTTGATCAGGCCGGCGTTGGTGTAGTTGAGCTCATACCGGTTGATGTTTGCCGACATGTCCCAGTTCAGGGCGTCGCTGACCTTGCCCTTGAGGCCGCCGACGATGCGGATGAGCGTGTCGTCGGTGGCAAAGATCCTGGGGAACTGGGTCAGGCGCTCGCGGGGGAGAATCAAGGCACCGGAGGCGAAGTCCTGGTTTCCATTGATGAAGGCGAGCGAGAACGGCACGGTCGGCGCGGTGGCCGGGATGTACGTTGTTCCCGGGGGGGGCGGCGTCACGCCGACGTCTAGCAAGTCGGTGTAGGACGTCGAAATGTAGGGGACGATCGGCTGGGCGTTCAGCTGCGACTGGGTCTTCACGTTCGAGAACAGGATGCTCGCGTAGGCCTCGAGCTTTTCGCCGTAGATCTTGTGGTTCAGGTTCGTGAGTGCCGAGGCGCGCTTCAGGCTCTGGGAAAGCGTCTCGCCGTTCGCCAGGTTGAAGGTGTCCAGGGACTGGGTGTCCGTGATCGGAACGTAGATCCCCATGGTCACCAGCTGCTGGATCGTGTATTGGTTGCCTCCCGGGGGGGCGTTCACGCCCGGGGCCAGGTTGTAGTACTGGTCAGCGAACCCGAGGGCGCCGCTGAAGACGTCAAGGTGTCCATTGTAGGTGTTCGTCCCGTAGTACGGGTTGGAGTAGCTGCGGTCCTTCTCGAAGATCGGGTCCTGCGAGGTGAACTCGACCGAGGTCAGGATCGAGGTGGTGTCGTTTGACGCGCCGCCGACGACCCAGCCCTGGCGCTCGGCATAGTGGCCGGCGTTGGTGGTGAAGGCATAGCGGGCGCCGATGTCGAAGCCGTTGAAATCCTTCTTCAGGATGATGTTCACGACACCGCCGATGGCGTCCGAGCCGTACACGGCCGAGGCGCCGTCGGAGAGGACCTCGATCCTGTCGATCGCCGCCACGGGGATCATGTTCACGTCGACGAACTCGTTGCCGCCCTGGGCGGTGGCGGGGTCAACCGCGACGCGCTGGCCGTCAATGAGGACGAGGGTCGAGAGGTTGTGGATCGAGACCTGGCCGCCGCCGTAGTTTGAACCGGTCGCGATCTGGGCGTTCTCGTTGCCGATGTTCCCGTTGCCGGAGAACTGCGGGGAACCCTTGCGCAGGATCTCAAGCACGGACGACGAAACGCCGCTCTCGTCGATCTGCTCCTGGCCGATTACGGTAACGGGAATCGCCAGGGCGTCTGCCGCCATGGGGATGTTGGAACCGGTGACCACGAATTTCTCGAGGACTTGCGGTGTTTGATCTGTACTAGCGGCGGCGGGGGCAGTCGTCGTCGTTGTGGTTGTAGCAGTCTGGGCTTTGCCAAGCGTCACAAATGCGCCCACGGCGGCGAATAGCGACACGGCAGCATGTAACTTCCGAATACGGAGGTCTTTCATAGCTCGTTGTAGTTTGTGTTGTTGTGTTAAGCCGACGCGGCCTGCGCCGCATTATGCTTGGGCGACAGGAAGCTACGAAATCACCGGATTGCAACCCCATTTTAACCCACCCGTAATGCAAATAAGCGTCAATTATCGGAGTTATGCGACGATCGTAACAGACCAAATGCCCCGAGGGTTTCGCCCGGAAGTGTCCGGATGCGGCCTTGTATAAGAGAGCAGGGTCGCTTAGCATGATCCTCCTGTTCCTTGACCGCGCACGCCTTTCACTTTCGGGGGTGTTCTGGATTCTACCCTTGGTCCGCGTGCGTCGCTGCCTGTCGAGAGCCGAAGGCCTCTCGTAAATCCCCCTTCGAAAAACAAACGGCACACACGAAGAAATGCCCCTGGCAGCCTAACTA
>Ga0302320_10025601_pt1 | contig 11463 bp, 10 predicted proteins | sample Bog_T0_3_FD_202130 | JGI IMG/M metagenome (GOLD analysis project Ga0302320, IMG submission 202130) | Peat permafrost microbial communities from Stordalen Mire near Abisko, Sweden - Bog_T0_3 | ecosystem: Environmental > Terrestrial > Soil > Wetlands > Peat | place: Sweden: Abisko, Stordalen Mire... | reverse complement strand
ATAATGAGGGGATAAGGCAGGCTGATTTTGTGGGGATGCATTTTTAGGTAGCCGCCAATGTGCTGACGGCGGTATTTATCAGCGGCTACCAACTGATACGTTCGCTTTCTCCCGAGCTCTGACGAAGGGTGGCGATCTTGACGACGAGGGGAAGCGCTTTCCAACACGAGATGAGTATGCTTAACTCGATTTTATGGCGAAGCCGCAGACCCTGGAGGAGATCATTCGCAAGGATTGCCTGCCATTGCGGGATTGCATGTTGACGATCACGGACAACAACGGCGAGGCGGCTTTTCTTTATTTCAAGGAAGGGGAGCTGATCGAGGCGAATTACGCCGCACTTTGGGGCAAGGAGGCGCTGGCTCAGATTATCGGCTGGAAGCTGCAGGACAGCACGGTGGCGCCTTTGCCGCTGGGGATCAAACGCTCGCTTTGGGATCAGATTGAGTTCCTGCTAAATCCCGGTCTCGCGGCGACGGCCAGCGGGAAGCTGGCAGCCCGGCCCGGCCCCGCTTTTCATGCGCAGATGACGACGCCTTCGAGTCCCTTTGACCGCTTCAAGGCCATCGCCGGTTTGCTGAAGATGGTGCAGATCGAGAAGGGCAAGGAGAACGTGCTCTTCGACGCGGCGACGACCGAGGCGGAGGTGGAAAACACCGCGTGGCTGGTCGAGTTTTCCGACCGGGCGAAATCTGTGGGCGATACACTCGGCTTCGGCATTTGCGAAAAATGGACGGCCGATACGGAGAGATACCAGGTGGTGGGGTTGAACCACGACGAGGGATTCATCGCGCTGCTGCGGCGGAAGGAAAATTTCCAGGATGACCTCGACTCGGCCGTGAACGCGGTGCTCGAGTAGGCAGAGGGAAGCATGACTAAATTTCCAAATTGAACCAAATTAACGAATTTTTTTAGGAGGGAAAAAGGCAGGGGAAATTTCGACGGAATTAACGGAATTTTTTTAACAGGAAAACATGAAGGAATGAAAAACAGGAAGAGGCAGGGGACAATTTGACAGGAGGAACAGGAAGGGGAGAAGGCGATGGTTTTGATTTCCTGTACCTCATGTTCCTCCTGTCTAATCTTCTCCAAAATCTTGTAAATCTTGTTAATCCTGTCCAAAAAAATTCCGTCAATTTGGTTAATTTGGTAATTCCGTAATTCAGTCAAAAAAGCTATGGCCACGAAACTCGAAGATGCCCTGCGTAAGGTAACGGCGCTGCCCGGCGTCAAGGCTGCGTTCGTGTTCGACCAGTTCCACGCCATCATCGCGCGGGACGTGCCGGGGCAGTACAGCAATGATATCCTCAAGCGAATCGCCTCGCAGCTCTACCAGCTCGCGCTTTTCAGCTGGAAGGCGAAGGTGCTGACGCAGGAGTTCCGGCTGGTTTACGACAAGTACGCGGTCTACACGCGGCTTTTTGCGAAGAGTTTTTACCTCGTCGTTTTCATGGACAAGGAGCTCGAGCCGTCCGATTTCCGGCAGCCGTTGAATCTTTCCGTGCTGGTACTGGACCGCGCGCTACGGACGGAGGACGTGTTTGAATCGAACCGCTCGATGGTGAAGGTCGCGCAACTGGCGGAGCATTCGCTGAAGGAATCGCACGAGGCGGATGAGAGTTTCGCAGGGCAGTTCCGGCGTCTCTGTGTGACCTATCTGGGCCAGGCCGGCCGCGACCTGGTCGACCTCGCGATGGAGGAGCAATATCTTTTCCCGCCCCTGCGCACGGAGGAAGACATGCGCAAGCTGCGCGACCACGCCCTGAGTCACGTGGTGCACCCTCTCAAGCGCCAGATCATTCAAAAAGAATCGAAAATACTGCTGGAAAAGGCGTTGAATAATTACGCTTGAGAAATGCGCGTTTCGCGCGCCATTTCGGTACGAGACCTGCGAATGAAACGACGCCTGCTTGACCTGTACCAACCCTACACCTTAAACTCACCCCATCATGTCCACATTTACTGATAACTCCAAGCGCCCGCAGCTTCCCACCGATGCATCTCGTCCGGGCCAACCCACCGGGACCCGTACGACGACGGTCCTGACTTCCGATTGCGAATTCAAGGGCGCACTCGCCTTTTCCGGCGAACTCGAACTTCATGGCCGGCTCGAAGGCACGATTGAATCCGAGGGCGGCGCGCTGACCATCGGAGAACAGGCGCTGATCAAGGCCGAGATCAGGGTCAATGACGTGCTGATTTACGGCAAGGTGCAGGGGAATATTTACGCCACGGGCCGCATCGAACTGCGCGGCAAGGCGGAAGTTTATGGCGACCTTAACAGCAACCGCCTGGCGATGGACGACGGCGTCGTCTTCGTGGGCCGTTCCAACGCGCTGAGTGGCAAGAGTCAGGCCCCGGCCGACTTCAACAAGATGTTTACGCGTCTCGGCACCGTGGCCAAAACGAACAGCACGGGCGCCCCGATTGCGAACGCGACCGCGGGGAAGAGCGCGGATTAGATCCCCGAGCCGTTGGTAGCGGCACCCTCACGGATGGATTCCCCCGTCTTGCGCCGTCGTGCCTTTCAAAAGGTGCGGACGAGTCGTCACGGGAGGTAAGCTTCCTCGCTCCCAAGTTGTACTTGGGAGCGCTCCCTGTTCACGCGAAATTTCGTTTCGCGCTAACTTGCGTTCAGTACAACCCGCGCCGATAAGTACATTCTCAAGTAACTTGGGAACGAGGCGGAACGATTCGCTACGCCTTCTTTGCCTGCGGGCCCTTGTCTTCGTCCTTCGTGTCGGAGGGTGACGTGAAGGGCACGGCGATCATGTCCTTGCGCGGCAGATCGGTCAGGGTATGGATGGTCTCGATGCCGGCGCGTTCCATGTCGGCGACGAGGCTGTGCACACGGGCGACAAGAAAGTTGTGGGCGAGGTAGCAGGGAATGGCCACACCCAAGCCGGCGGCGGAGGTGATGAGCGCGAGATAAATTCCCTGGGAAAGATCACCGACCGATGCGGTGCCGTTGCTGCGGTTGATCTGTTCGAAGGCGGCGATCATCCCGAGCACGGTGCCGAAAAAGCCGAGCATCGGGGCCACGTAGCCGATGGTGCCGAGCAGCGAGACATTGGCCTCGAGATTGGGGATTTCCAACTGGGCGATTTCACGCACGACTTCGCGAAGTTCGTCGGGCGGGAGATGGCGCTTGTAGATGGCCGTGCGGACTACCGAGACAATGGGGCCGTGGCCCTCCTCGCAGCGGGTGATCGCTTCCGCGTAGCTCTGGCGGCGGACAAGCGCGAGCACGCCGGCGAGAAATTCGCTCACGTTCATGTGGGAGCGTTTATAGAGAAACCACCGATCCAGGAAAACGCCCAGCGCCACCACGCTGCAAAGCAAAAGCACGATCATGATCGGCCCGCCCTTTTGCATCATCTGAAGGGGCCCGATGGTTTCCTCCACCGGGGCGATGGAATTGGTCTGCGCAAAAATAACGAGAGAGGCTATCATGGGGTATTCCTGGTTCGGTTACCAAATAAAGGACCTGGTTTGGGCGACGACAGTATCGCCTTTCAGGATGCTGAATCGCCACGAGACCACGGGGCCGTAAGCCTGGTAGGCTTGGTCCACCACGGCGAAGTAGGAGCGCGTCGTGCCGGAGATGCCCGGCATGTCCTGCGTCAGCGTGCGGACGATTTCCTTGCTTTTGACTTCGCGATATTCAAAGCGCGCGGTGAAGTCGGCCTTGGGGCCGTGGTTGGCCCACGTGATGGTGAAGTAATGGCCGCGGCGCGCCATGAATTGTTCCTGCGTGACGGCGCCCCAGTTGAGATAGGTGACCTCGTATTGCAGCGCAGCATTTTCGTTGTGGGCGTTCGGGCCGTCGTTCTGGACATCGTGAATCAGTGGAATCTTGATCCGCTTGTCGAGTGCGACTTTCTCGTGGTTGATCAGGGACGCGTTATCCGCATTTTGGGTCTGATCGAGATCGTCCGTGGTCGAGGCGCGAACGAAGTGTTGTTGCGCGGGACCGACATCGGCGGCGGAAGGGCCTTCGTTTTTAGGAGCCACCGGCTTGGCGTAAGCGCCGGGATTTTCCGGCTCCGCTTTCGGGGTTGGCAGCGCGGTGGGCGTCTTTCCCGGCTTCGACGGAGGCGTGTCCGTTTGGGCAAGGGCAGGCTGGACCAACAGGCAACCGGCCAGCGCGATTAGAGGCATCCAACGCATGGAGCAGACTAATGAAGGGGAAGGCGGCATGTCAATGGTGCGAAAGCGGAGAAACGCAGGCAAAAGACTTACGGATAAGCGGTTCCTTGCGCTGACGGGTTGGGAGATTCGTTAGTTGCATAGGACGCATAAGACTTATAGGTCTTATATGACCCATCTCACTCCGCCACCAGGTCGTACTCGTTGGCGGCTACGACGGTGACCTCGGCGAACTCGCCGACGGGGAGTCTCTTCGGCACAAAGACGCGCGCGTCGACTTCGGGCGCGTCGGCCTCGCTGCGCGCGACGCCCGGCGCTTCGACCAGCACGCGAAGTTTTTTTCCAATCGCCGCCGTGGTTTGTTCCAGCGCGATGCGGCGTTGCAGGGCCATGGCTTTTTTCCAGCGCGATTCCTTGGTGCGCGAGTTGAGGTGTCCTTCGCGCTTGTCCGCGCGCGTTCCTTCCTCGCGCGAATACTTGAAGACACCGAGCCGCTCGAAGCGGACTTCCTCGATGAACCGGAGCAGCGTCTCGAAATCCTCGGCCGACTCGCCGGGAAATCCAGCGATGAAAGTGGTGCGCAGGGCGATGCCGGGGACGCCCGCGCGGATGCGCTTGATCAGGTCGCGAATGTGCTGCGACGACGTTTCACGCCGCATCGCGTCGAGCATCGGATCGGAAATATGCTGGAGCGGCATGTCGACATAACGCGCGACCTTGGGACATTCCGCGATGGTTTGGATGAGCTCGTCGCTCCAGTGGGCCGGGTGGGTGTAGAGAAGCCGGATCCAAAAATCGCCCTCGATTTTCTGCAGCTCGCGGATCAAATAGGTGAGTGAATCGCCTCGCGTCGAATCGACTGGCGCGCGCGGGCCGGCCTTGAGCTCCCAGCGATCCATGCCGAAGTAAGTCGTGTCCTGCGAAATGAGATTTAGCTCCTTGACGCCCTCCGCGACGAGCCCGCGTGCCTCGGCCACGATGGAATCGACCGTGCGGCTGCGATGGCGTCCGCGCATTTGCGGGATGACGCAGAAGGAGCAGGGATGGTTGCAGCCCTCGGCGATCTTGACGTAGGCGGTGTGCGACGGCGTCAGGCGAAAGCGGGGCGTGTCGAAGTCGGGGATGAATTTGGGCTGCGCCGTGACGAAATTTTCCGGCGCGGTGTTCCGCTCGCGTTCCTTCGCCAGGAGGCCCTCGATGATCGGCGCGATCTGCGTGAGCTGGTCCAGGCCGATGAAGGCGTCCACTTCGGGCATGGAGGTGCTCAGTTCGCCCGCAAAACGCTGAGCCATGCACCCGGCAACGATGAGCTTCTGCGCGCCGTGGCGGCGGCGCATGCCGCGGTCGCGGTTGGCGTCGAGAATCGCGCCGATGCTTTCCTCCTTCGCCGCGTCGATGAACGAGCAGGTGTTGACGATCATCACGTCGGCCTCGTCGGGATTTGGCGTCAGGGACATGCCTGCTTTGTGCAGATGACCGGCCATGATTTCCGAGTCGACCAGGTTCTTCGCGCAGCCGAGCGAGACGAGGCCGACTTTCACCGTCGTTTCGGCAGCCGCCTCGTATGGGCGGGCGGTTTTTGGGGTTGGAAGCGGCATGGTCTTAGGGGAGGTGCGACTGCACGGTAAAGGTTTCCGGCGCTTCCTGGTCGCTGTGCGGACCGTAGTTCACGCCGTCGAGCTTGATGTCGACTGCGGAAGGAATTCCGACGTTGATGGAAAATTTGTGGCCGTCGAAGCCGACCGAGTGTCCGGTCTGGAGTACGCCGGCGTAGAGTGGCTTGTCGGCATCGGGCGCATCGAGATTGGTGACGCGGACGAAGGAATCCTGCGAGGCGGTGAGGACGAGTCGCTTATCGGTTGTGGCAGTCGCATCGGCCGGGGCGGCGGAGGCTGAAGGCGCGGCATTCGTTATTGCATCCGGCGAGGCGGGAGCGGCGACCGGAAGCGCGACAGGCGCCACCGGAGCCGGTGCCGCTGGCGCGGGCGCGGGTTGCTGGACCGGGCCGGAGTTCGATTGGCGGGCGGTGGCGGATGGAAGCGGAGCGGGCGGAGCGGAATTGGTATCCGGCTGGTTGACGGGTGGCGGCGTATTCGCCGCGATGAGGGTCGGCGGGGCGGGGTCTCCATTGGTCAATTCGGATGGGTCGACAGGGAGCGCGCGCGGCGCTTTCGTAACGTCGGGGCTGGCCGGTGCGGCTGGGGCCGCGGTGTTCAGCTCGGAGGGGTCGACCGGCAGCGCCCGGGGGGCGACCGCTGGAGCATTGGTGTCGGCCGAAACGTTCGGGGCGGCGGCGCCGAGCTGGGAGGGATCGACCGGCAAGGCCCTCGGCGCGACGGGTGGGTTGTCGGCGACCGTGTTGGTCGCAGGTGCGGCGTTGGTGACGGCAGTCTCCTCGACGATGGGCGGCGGCGTGTTGGAATCGACGGGGAGGGCGCGCGCGGGGGCCTCGGCAACGGTGTTCGTCGTGGCGGAGGTGGCGGCGGTGTCCTGACTGGGGCCGAAGTAGCGCGTCAGCTCGCCGACCCGGTAGGCCTCGAAGAGCACAAAGGCGATGACCAGCGCGACCACTGCGCCGAGGCCCATGACGATGTAGAGCCCGGTGTAGTCGCGATGCGCGGCGCGGGGGGGCATGGCCGTTTCGGGCAGGTAGGCGACGCCGGTGTCGGTGACGAGGTTGGCCGAGTCGTCGTCGGGCAGCTTGTTGTCGAGTTGGCGCAGAATCTTGTACTCGTCGAGGCCGAGGGCGCGGGCGTAGGTGCGGACGAAGCCGCGGGCGTAAGTCGGACTGGAGAAATTGGAGTAGTCGTCCGTCTCGAGGTCATGGAGGCGGTCGACCTTGATTTTGGTCTCGCGCGCAGCCAGCTCGGGTGTCCAGTTTTTGGCCAGACGGGCCTCTTGCAATTGTTTTCCGACGGTTTTCATTGGGAAACGATCAGGATAGGGATTTCTCCGTGCGGACACAAGAAGCGAGCGCGGATAATTGCCCATCGCGAAGATACCATATTCGCCATTTTGGCTTAAATGTTCTGGGTGGGCTGGATCGCCTGGATGGCTTAAATCGCCTGGAGCGACTGAAAAGGCTGCAATTTTAGCCGACGCAGCCGACGAAGGCCATATAGCCGATGGAGCCGTTTTAGCGTATTTAGAGGCGGTGGCAAAAGGGGCGAGCCGGACTTTCCGCGGCGAGGGGCGGGTGAGGATGTCGAGGGCTGGCTGCGTTTTCATGCGGCCATTGTGCCATGAATTTGGAAAGGGCGTTAGCCTTGCAAATGCTTCGTGGCCTGCGTGGCCTAAAAAATTGCGTTTGCCTCTGAAAAAAAGATGAATGCCGCCTTTTCCGCACCACCACCACCTTGATGCCTTCGAGCAGGTCGTGGATTTGGGCCCAACTCCAGGTCGCTTCGATCACCACTTGCCCGAGAAAAAGGGAGAAAAAGGGGACACTCGACAAGAAAAGATGCCTGTCCCGAATGGCGTTAAGATAAGGCGGTTTTAGGACGCGGGGCGCGGTATTTTTCACGGTGAGGCGAGAAATAGGAGCCGGGCATCTTTAATGATTCGAAATGAGGCCGAAAAGGTGCATCTTTTATCCACTTTTTATGAAAATCAAAAGCGCCTATTTAAAATCACCGTGGCAATTCGAGGTGCGTTCCGTCGAGTTACCCGATACGCCCCCTGAAGGGAAAGCGTTGATCCGCGTCGAAGCATGTGGCATCTGCGGCACCGATCTATCGGCGGCGGCCGGCAAGACTGCCGAGTGGCAGGCCTTCGGTCATGAGGTCGCGGGTGTAATTGAGAATATCTCTCCGGGCCATCACCAGCTTGCTGTTGGCGATAAAGTGGTGCTCGAATCATCGAGCTTCTGTGGTACGTGCGAACTGTGCCGTAATGGCCGGGTTGATCTTTGCAACAAAGCTCCCAACATCTGGGGGCAGCCTGCGATGGGATTTGCGGAAAAGATGCTCGCTCCCATCTGTTGCCTGGTTCCCAGCGGCGGACTTGATCCGGAAACGGCCTGTCTGGCGGAACCCGCCGGGGTCGCTTTCGACATGGTAAAGACTGCCAATATCGCGTTGGGCGACCGGGTATGCCTGGTTGGCCCTGGTCCGATTGGCTTGATGGCCATCCCGCTGATTTTGCGTTGCGGTGGAACGCGCGTGGTCTGCATCGGCCGGTCTCACAGCAAGCGGCGTCTTGAGATTGCCCAGGCACTCGGCGCTGAGGCTATCGCCTGCGACGGCGAAATCGATTCGCTCACCGATTTGAAGGGACGGTTCAATCACGTTCTCGTCACCGCGCCGGTTGACCAGATTCCCCCTTCGCTTGCACTTCTGGCTTATGGAGGTGAACTGACGTACATCGGCATCGGCACGGGCGAAGGGAAAATTTGCTTCGATGCGAATCATTTTCATTTCCAGAAACTTCAGTTGCGCGCCAGTTTCGCCAGTCCGGCAATCTATTACCCCACAGTGTTGAAGTTACTCGCCTCAGGCCTCATCCCTGCCGATCTTATTATTTCCCATCGTTATCCGCTCAACGATATTGCAAAGGCGATGATGACGGCCCGTAATGACAAGGAAGGTGCGGTTAAAATTATCGTTAAACCCTGAGCACAATTTTATTTAATATGAACACCAAAGTCGGAATCATTGGTTGCGGATCCATCTCGACCTTTCACCATGAAGGCTGGCATCGGGCGGGAGCGCAGATCACCCACGTTTGCGACATGCGTCTCGATGCAGCGCAAGCCGTCGCCACGCGATACCAAGCGAAAGCTACGATGGATTATCGCGTGTTACTTGCCGATCCTGAAGTGGAGATCGTCAGCATCTGCACAACCAGCTCCACCCACGTCGAAATCTGTCTGGCTGCCATCGCGGCGGGCAAGGGAATCGTTTGCGAAAAGACCCTTGCCGATAATCCCACCGATGCAGCGAAGATCGCGCGCGCTGCGCAGAATGCCGGCAATTTCTTTGCCACAGCCTTCATGAAGCGCTTCTTTCCAGCCGCGCAGCAGGCAAAGGCACTCCTGAAAGACATGGGCGATATCATCAGCATCCACGCGCGCTCCTGGCAGCCGTGGGACTTGTGGAATCATCCCCTCCCTGAAAATATGGTGCAAAGGCCCTCGATCATCCGCAAATCCTATGGGGGCGGTGTCTTGGTCTGTGCGGGCAGCCATATCCTCGATCTGCTCCATTGGATCTCGGGCCGCCCAACCCAGGTTTGCGGGCGAATGCATAGTCGCGACGGGCTCGATATTGATATTCTGACCAATGCCATGCTTTGGTTCGAGAACGGCGCCATCGCCAATTTTGAAGTGTGCTGGCATCCTCTTGCCTTTGCCGGATACGAACGCAACGGTTGGGACGAGCGCCTGGAAATCAACACAACAAAGGGACGCCTCGATTTCTATACCGTGTTATGGAATAGGCCCACAAACAACGGCGCTTTGCTCGTTCACCAGGACGCCGTAACTGGTCATGTGACGGAGTACCGCTATCCTGCGTTGAATCCATTTGATCTCGAAATGGCCGAATTTCTAAAGTGTTTTCTGACTGGGTCGCCGGCTTCTCCGTCCGCTTGGGACGGCTATGTGGTCGACGAAGTGATCGCTCAAATCAAAATCAGCGCCATCGAAAATAGGATCGTTTCGCTTCACTGGCAGGACCGAACTTCACCTTAGAACTTTTCAAAAAACTGTAGTCGCCTTTAGCAGACCCAGCTAGAGCGCGGCGATTTCCTCGCGGGCGATCTGGACCCAGCGTTCCAGGCGCCACGGCTCGTTTTGGAGGGTGCAGGTGTCTTTCATGATGATGACGAGGTTGCAGCGGGCGGCGGCGACGCGAAGGGTGTGGCGGATGGATTCCCGGACGGTTGCTTCATCAAAACTTCCGGCGCAGACGGGGGTGGGGTTGGGTTTGCGGCAGTAGACGTATTTCTTCCCCAGCCTTGCCGCGCAGATTTCCTCGTCGGCCCAGGGACTGACGGAGATCGAGCGCAGGTTGGGGATTTGTAAAATCGAGTCGAGCCGCTTGTCGACCGGCTCGCAACAGCCGTAATAGGTGAGTCCGCAATAGCGCGCGAGTTCCAGTTGATAGGGGAAGATGAAGTCGGCAAACATCTCGGGCGAGACGCCGACGGCCTCCTGCGCTTCGAGCAGGCCCCACCGGTCCGCCAGGCGCACCGGCTTTCCCACCGGGCGCGGCTGCGCGGGCAGATCGTCGGTATAGCCGATTCCGCCCGAACCGATGTTGGGATCAATGTTGCTGTCGTCGAGGAGGCCGCGTTCCTCGAACCATTGCATGAAGTGGATTTGTTCGTCGGTGAGCCAGCGCATGAGGCGGTGCACGCCTTCGGGGTCGTCCACGAGCAGGTACATGAACTCTTCAATGCCGACCAGGCTGCTGATTTGGTAGGTGGGGCTCATGGTCCACCAGAAGCTCCATCCTCCGGTCCAGCGCCGGACGGGCAGGATGTCGCCGAAGGTTTCCTGGGCGAGGGCGGCTTCCCGCCGGCCGAGGTCGACATCGGCTGTCGGCTGGCGAAATTTGAGCTTGGGCAGATCGCGTGCGATGTCGCTGATCGGAAAATGGCTCCACGAGACGCTGCCGCCTTTGGAGACTTTGTCGTTCTGATGGATGGTCACGCCGAAATCACCGCTTTGAAAAGAGAGGGGGACGGCAAAAAAGGGTTTGAGCGCCTTGTCGTCCTTGAGGTTGTGAACCTGGAAAAGGTCCTGGCGCAGTTTTTTCTCCCAGTCGCGGGTCAGGGGCGAGGTGCAGGCAAGAGCGGATTCGGGGAGAATCTCATCCCAGCCTCCCTCCGGCTCGACGCGGACCATGGGGCGTTCGGCGCGCAGGGCGTTCAGCGCTTTGCCGAGGCGGATTTTTTCCCGGTTTTCGTCGCTGGCTTCATAGGCTGCGTAGCGCTGGGTCAGATCGCGCAGGACGGCTTTGTCCGGGGGCGAAATGTGCATATCTTTCATGACTTAAGCGATGAATACACCTTGGACCGTTTTTACCCAAGCATGATTGTGTGAGTTGGCGCGAAATGGAATTTCGCGGGGTGCAGGGGGCGTTCCCAAATGGAGTTTGGGAACGAGATGCAAAGGATCGTTTCTGGCCAAGCATGATTGTGTGAGTTGGCGCGAAATGGAATTTCGCGGGGTGCAGGGGGCGTTCCCAAATGGAGTTTGGGAACGAGATGCAAAGGATCGTTTCTGGCCAAGCATGATTGTGTGAGTTGGCGCGAAATGGAATTTCGCGGGGTGCAGGGGGCGTTCCCAAATGGAGTTTGGGAACGAGATGC
>Ga0302320_10025600_pt1 | contig 11463 bp, 10 predicted proteins | sample Bog_T0_3_FD_202130 | JGI IMG/M metagenome (GOLD analysis project Ga0302320, IMG submission 202130) | Peat permafrost microbial communities from Stordalen Mire near Abisko, Sweden - Bog_T0_3 | ecosystem: Environmental > Terrestrial > Soil > Wetlands > Peat | place: Sweden: Abisko, Stordalen Mire... | reverse complement strand
GCAGCTCGCCCAGATGAATGGCGTCGCGTCCCCAGCACCCACCCTCTGACCTTCCCCACGCGATCAATCCGCAGTCAGGCGGTCAACGACCGCGCCTAACCGCGCGCCTCGCCGATCGGCGGCAGATCGCCCGTGATCCCGGCCAGCACCTCGGCCACATGGCGCACATGCACGCGGTGCCCCTCCCGCTGCAGCCGCCCGGCGATGTTCAGCAGACACCCCAGGTCGCCGGCCAGCACCGTATCCGCCCCGCTCGTCACAATGTCCTTCGTCTTGTCCGACACCATCCGCACCGAGATCTCCGGGTATTTCACGCAGAACGTCCCCCCGAACCCACAGCAGATCTCCGGTTCGGTCATCTCCACCACCGTCGCCCCGGCCGCCTCCAGCAGTGCCCGCGGCTGCCCCTTGACCCCGAGCTCGCGCAGCCCCGAACAACTGTCGTGATACGTCACCACGCGGCCGAACGCGGCTCCTGTCGTCCGAACCCCCATCACATCGGTCAGGAAACTCACCAGCTCATAGGTGCGCGACGCCATTGCGTCCGCCACCGCCCGCAGATTGGGATCGTCGTCGAACAGATGCGGCAGGTGATGCTTCAGCATCCCCCCGCACGACCCCGACGGCACCACCACATAATCATACCCGCGGAACGCCTCGATGATCCCCACCGCCAGGTCCCGCGCCGTCCGCCGGTCGCCCGAATTATACGCTGGTTGACCGCAGCAGGTTTGTGCCCGCGGCACCTCTACCTGACAGCCCGCCTGCTCCAGCAACTTGATCGCCGCGAACCCGATCGAGGGCCGGTGCATATCGATCAGGCAGGTCACGAACAGACCCACCCGAGGCTTCGTCCCGCTCATCCGTTTCCCCAAATCCCGAGGCATGGCCGGTTAATCCCGGCCACCCACGCCGTCACGCGAAAAGCAGCAATATCAGCCGCTGCGCGCGGCGACCAGCCGCCAGGTCGGGTCCCTCTCCGACAGGTCACGCTCGAACGTCCAAAGATCGGTGATCTCGGTCACCGCATCGGTCCCCGTCAAGGGGCGGCCGTCCTTGTCCGTCGTGTAGCTGATCTGGTCCGACACGATCCGCACCGTGATCGAACCCACCCGCACCTTCAGCTCCGCCGATTCGATGCTCAGATGCTGCATCGACTTGATCTCAGAGATCTGCTTTTCGCCGGCATTTTCCCGCGCGCTGATCGCCTGCTCGAACGCCTTGTAGGTCTCGTCCGACAGCAGCGCCCGCAGCCCGACCCGGTCGCCGGCGGCAAACGCGCCGACGATCATCCGGAATGCCTGATCCGCGCCGGCCAGAAACCGCGCCGGATCGAACGACCCGTCCAGCAACCGCATCCGCGCCAGAGCGGCCCCGGTCGGCGAGGCGGCCTCCGGCACGGTCTGCGAAGCGGCCGGCTGCACCGGCTCCGCCTTGGCATCGATGATCGGGCCGGGCGCGGGACGCAGCGGCGCAATCGGTGGCGCCGGACGCTCAAACCCCTGCCGTTTGCCCAGAATGCTGCGCAGCCGCAGCACCAGAAATGCCGCGATCATCCCAAACAGCACCAGATCAATCGGAAATCCGCCGCTCGAACCCATGCTACACGCTCCTTGTCAACCACAGATAGGCGCACGCCCGACACATGACAAACGAAACCCGCCCGAAATCGCGCACTTGTCGTCCGGCAAGCCCCTCGGTAGAGCAAAATCCATGATTCTCCTTCGCCACGGCCAGAGCGAGTTCAATCTCCATTTTGGCGCCACCCGTCGCGATCCGGGCATCATCGACCCGAACCTGACCGAACTCGGACACGCTCAGGCCGAAGCCGCCGCCCAGGAGCTTTTGGGGCAGGGAATCCAGCGCATCATCGTTTCCCCCTACACCCGCACCCTGCAAACCGCCCGCCCCGTCGCCGCCGCCCTCGGCCTCCCGATCACCGTCGACCCGATCGTCCGCGAGCGCTACGCCTTCGCCTGCGATATCGGCACGCCCCGCGCAGCGCTGGAACAGAATTGGCCCGACCACGACTTCTCCCGCATCGAGCAGGTCTGGTGGCCGCACGAAGAAGAGCCCGAACCCGCCATCATCGACCGGGCCGCCCGCTTCCGCGCCGCCCTCGCCGAACGCCACGACTGGGCGAACACCCTGGTCATCAGCCATTGGGGCTTTATCCTGACCCTCACCGGCCAGAGCGTCGCCAACGGCCAGTGGCTCCGCTGCGACCCGACCGAACCGGCTCCCGAACGGCTGGTATGGCGCGCCTGACCTTCCACAACCTTGGTAATCCCAAACCTTGGTAATCCCAAACCTTGGTAATCCCAAACCTTGGTAATCCCAGTGGCAATCGCGGAACAACCATGCTACCCGGCGCGCCTCATCCACCGCCGAAGGCGGCACGGTATTTCAAACGGAGCGCATAATGTCCGAGACCTCCCCGCAGACGACCGGTCAGCCGGTCCCGCCCCTGACGGTCAATATTCAATATGTGAAAGACCTGTCGTTCGAGGTCCCGGGCGCGCCGCATATTTTCAGTCAGCTCAAGGCCCAGCCCCAGGTCAGCATCAACCTCGATGTCCAGGCCCGCCGCGTCACCGAAGGCACCAGCGTGTTCGAAGTCTCGATCATCATCCGCGCCGAGGCCCACGACGCCTCTACCCCGGCCAACGGGGCCGACACTCCGCGCCAGACCGTCTTCGTCGCCGAACTGACCTATGCCGGCGTCTTCACCCTGAGCGGCCTGCCCGACAACGCGATCGAGCCGGTCCTGCTGGTGGAATGCCCGCGCATCCTGTTCCCGTTCGCCCGCAACATCCTCTCCGACGTCACCCGCGACGGCGGCTTCCCGCCGGTGCTGCTGCAGCCGATCGACTTCGTGGCACTCTGGCAGTCCCGCCGCAACCAGGCCGGCGCCGGCGGATCGGCGGTGGCCTGAGCGTCACCGCCGCCCGAACTCCTGGTCCGGAATGTCCGCGGCTTCGGGCTGCGTGGCATCCGGCGCCACAACCAGCGGCGAGTCGCTCGGTACCCGGAGGCCACCCTCCAGCCGGCGCGCCCGCATCCCGGCCGCGAACACGCCGCAGGCTCTGCTCCACAATTCGCCGATCGCAAACTCGGCGTGATAGATCCCGTCCGGCAATCCATCCACCACCGTATTCCCGCCGGGCGCCAGGAACACCGCCAGCGCGACCGCATCCCGCTCATCCCGCAGCTTCACCACAACCGGCTGCACCGCTCGGTTTTCCACCTCCAGCGTGCCGCTGCCGGAACCCTGTCGCTCCAGCAGCTCCCCATCGGTCGGCGTCGGCCCGGCATTATAGCTGCAATAGGCCTGCCGGGCGGCCGCGGCATTGCCGGGCGCCAGATGGTCGGCACTGATAAAACCGTTGCCGTGCTCGTTCACCAGCACCTCCAGCATGCTGACCTGGCGAACCAGCCGGACCGCCTCGACCGAACTGAACGGCGGCAATTGTGCCAACGGAACCAGGACGTTGCGATCGGCATCCAGCCGCCACAGCACGGCCGGGCTGGCCGCCGGCACGACATAGAAGTTCGGCGTTCCGGCCAGCCGCACCGGGGTCGGGCCGTACAGGATCGCCTCATGCGCGCTGGGCGAGAGCGGGGCGACGGTCGCCGCATTCGGCCGTATGCCAGCATTTGGCAGCGGCGGCAGGGCCATCAGATGGACCACCACCTGATAGACGCACAGGCACAGGAACGCACCCAGCCCCACCCAGATCACGACCGGAATCTCGATCGGTCGCGGCGGCCGATTCGGGGGCGGCCGGTTTGGGGGTGGCCGGTTTGGGGGTGGCCGGTTCGGGCTTTGTCGCGCCCCGGGCGCGGCCGGCCGGGGCGGGACCACTCCATCGGGTCTGACCATCCCCTCGCGGGCGGCGCGGTCATAGGCGGCGCGGCGGTCGGCATTCGACAAAACGTCGTAAGCCTGCTTCATCGCGACGAACGCGCCGGCGTTCCCGGTGTTCGGCACATCCGGGTGCAGGATCCGCGCCTTGGCCCGGAACGCCGAGACGATCGCCGTCCGGGATGCCGACGGCTCCAGGTCGAGGCGGTGGTAGTAGCCGTCGGGGTCAAGTCTTGATCGGGCTGGCAACATGGAGATTAGGTGTTCGGTCCGGCAACGAGCGTTTGACCATGCCGATCCGGGCACGGTGCGAATCGCCGGTTTGTATAACAGACCACGCCGATGCTCGCTGAGCAGTTTAGGGGGAACGCGTGTCGACGGAACAAAAAGGCGCCCTCCGCTGGGTGGCGCTGGTCGTGCTGCTGGCAGGCGGCTTCATGCCGCCGCTGGATTTTTTCATCGTCAACGTCGCCCTGTCCTCGATCCATGAGAATCTGGGCGCGACTCCAGCCGAACTGCAACTGGTGGTTTCCGGTTATGCCAGTGGCTATGGCGTGTTCCTGATCACCGGCGGCCGGCTGGGCGACCTGTTTGGCCGCAAGCGCTGCTTCATGGCCGGCATGGCCGGGTTCTCGCTGGCCAGCCTCGGATGCGGCATCGCCGGCTCTCCCACACATCTGGTGATCGCTCGGGTGGTGCAGGGCTCCGCGGCGGCGGTGCTGCTGCCGCAGGTCCTCGGCTCCATCAGAGCGCTGTTTCAGAATGAGCGGGAACTCGGCCGAGCGATGAGCGCCTACGGTATCATGATGGGCATGGCCGCGGCGATCGGCCAGTTCAGCGGCGGGGCGCTGATCCAGTGGAACCCGATGGACCTTGGGTGGCGGGCGATCTTCCTGCTGACCCTGCCGGTGTGTGCCGTCACCCTGCTGCTTTCCTGGAAAGTCGTGCCGGAGACCGGCGGCGGCAGCAACGTCCGGCTCGATCTGGGCGGCGCCGGGCTGATTTCCCTGACGCTAGCCTCGATCGTCGTGCCTCTGTCGGTGGGACGTGAACAAGGCTGGCCGATTTGGGTGTTCGCCAGCCTGGGCTGTGCCCCATTCCTGATTGGTGCGTTCTTTTGGTACGAAGGCAAACTGAGCCGAATCGGCGGCATGCCACTGGTCGATATGGCGCTGCTGCGGATTCCGACCTTTCGCCGAGGACTTCTGGTTGCAGCGCTGTTCTTCTTTACCACCAGCTTTTATTTGCTGTTCGGATTGTATCAGCAGGAGGGCCGCGGCATGGCGCCGCTGCAGGTCGGGCTGGCGATTGTCCCATACGGCGTTGGGTTGTTCGTCGGCCCGCTGATCAGTGCGCCGCTGATCAGGCTGCGCCCGAGGCTGCTGTCGATCGGCATGGGAATCCAGGTCAGCTTTTACACGCTGGTCGGGCTGCTGGTTGCGGACGGGATCGACGGTCCGCCGCTGTCTGCGGCGGTTTTCCTGGCCGGGCTGGGCCAGGGCGTGGCGTTTCCGCGGCTGTTCGCGACCGTGCTGGGGGATGTGCCGCCGACGCAGGGCGGGGTGGCGGCCGGCATCACCAACTCGGCGATGCAGATCGGCGCGGCGGTCAGCGTGGCGGCCGTCGGAAGCCTGTTTTTCGTCGTGCTCGGCCATGCAACGGGGGAGCGCGCCTACGCGCATGCCTTCTCGATCGCGCAATGGACCGCGACAGCCGGGTTGTTTCTTGCTATGCTGATTGCTCTGCCGCCGCGCCGGCGGACAGTCATCCTCCCGCGTTAACAATCAGTCGCGGCCCTTGCGGCATAAGCATGTGAATGAGTATGGAGCGTCGCATGAGATCACTTCACGCCGGCCCGCGCCTGATCGGCCCTGTCCTGGCCGGTAGCGCCCTGATTCTGCTGGGTGGCTGCAGCAGCGACAAGCTGGCCCGCACGTTCGGCCTGACCCGCGACGCGCCGGACGAATACACGGTGACGACCCGCGCGCCGCTGTCGATGCCACCGGACTATAACCTGCGTCCGCCCCGTCCGGGTGTGGCGCGGCCGCAGGAGCAGAGTGAGCGGCAGCAGGCGCAGGAAGCCCTGGTTCCGCAAACCGCGCTGGACGCACCGGGCGGCGGCGGCGCCAGTGCCGGCCAGGCGGCCCTGTTGCAGGAGACGGGTCCCGCGGTGTCGAACGACATCAGGCGTCAGGTTGACCAGGACGCCCGTTATGCCGCCGACGACGAGGGCTTCATCGACAAGGTGCTGTACTGGCGCAAGCCGGATACCCAGCACGTGCAGGTCGATGCGCAGAAGGAATCGCAGCGGCTGCGGGAAAACGCGGCGCTGGGCGAAGGCCCGGATGTGGGTGAGACGCCGATCATCCAGCAGAAGAAGCGCGGCTGGTTCAACGATCTGTTCTCCTGGCTGTAGGCTTTCGTCCGGGTGACCGCTGAGGTCCATTTCGTCCAGGGCGGCGAGGCGCCGGCGCTGGTCGGCTCCGGCTTGGGAACCCTTGCGTGTGACTGCGGCAATGTGCTGATCGAGGGGTTCCAGGCCTCACAGTTCCTGGCGCTGGGCATCCAGTGCGCACGTTGCGGGGCGGTGACGACGACCGAACCGCTGCCGGAGGGCAAGCTGCCGGCGCCCGGGCTGAGTGTGGCGGAGGTGTCGGCGGAGCCTCGGGTTCGGGCGATGAAGGTGCCGGATGGCGTGGCGGTCGTCGGGCGAACCGAGATGGACCGGCTGGGCACGCTGCTGCGGCCGAATACGCCGCCGGACACGACCTATCAGGTGTCACACGCGCTGCTGGATGAGGCGGTGGCGGCCTATGAGCGGCATGTCGGCGGCGCTCTGCCGGCGGTTCCGGCCGACCCGGACGATGGGTTTGTCGGCATACGTGAGCATGCGCTGGCCTGGGCCATCCGGCATTTGCGCGGCCGGGTCGGCGAGGAGTCCTGGCGCTGCATGGAAACGGCACCGACCTCCGGGGCGGTGACACATCTTACCGGATTCCTGCATTTCGTGGCGACCTGGGCGCGGCATCCGCTGTTTCCGGCGATGGCGGCAACCGCGAACGAGCAGGGATTTTCGTTGCACAGCCTGGCGCTGTTCGCGGGCGCCCATACGCTGGCGATGCTGAACAACCGGACTGGATTTCGCGAGCCGATCGAATATCCGGCGCGGATCGAAACGTTCGACATGGCGGTCGGCCAGACGGAGGCGGTGCGGGTGCATCAGGCGGTGTTCGACCGGTTCGAGTATCCGTACGGGCGGCCCTGGGATGCGGCGGCGTTGCGGGCCACCGTTGCAGAAACGGTAAGCGCCGCGCAGGGGCGGATCAATCTGCGGCATCCGGGCTTGTTGCTGCTGTCGCCGGGGCTTGCTTTGCTGGGGTTTGACGAGGCGCTGATCGCGGCGATGAAGGACGCGGTGCCGGCGGTTGGGCGAAAGAACCGCGGGCTGATGGCGGTGGCGCTGATCGCGCTGCGCATCCAGCCGATGCCGGACCCGCATACGGTTCGTTTCGGGTATATGCTGTATCCGGTGGGCAACCGGCACTACAGCGGCAACAATCCGATCCAGGTGGTGGCGTAGGTGTCCGGGCGTTATGTTCGTCGATACTGACGCGGGGCAAGTATTTTAGGGCGGATTTCTGGAGCCTGCCCGGAAGGGCGGGCTGCCGGCCAAACGTCTGGAAAAAGAGGCCATCGAGCGGCTGCTGCAACACCGCTGGCCAGGCAATGTGCGTGAACGCGACAACCTGAGGCGGCGGCTGGCGGCGTTCCGGCCGGACGCGATCATCAGCGCCGAGGTGGTCGAGCGTGAAGCACAGCAAGCCGGAATCGTTTCCCTCTACGGGCGTTAGCCACTACTAAATGGGCCCGAGAGGGACCTGAGGTGTTGAAACAACTGCCCTTGCGGGTGCGATCGGCCGCCTATGCCCTGCGCGGGGGATTCCTCGTCCGGCCGCTGTTCATCGCCATCGCCCTTGGGCTTTGCGGGGCCGTGCTGTCGTCGATTGAGGAATCCGTGCCCGCGATGTCGGCCTGGGTGCCCAGCACGTTGTTCCCGTCGCACGAGGACGCGCAGGTGGCGCAGGCGATCCTGAGTGTCATCGCCACGTCGATCATGACCGTCGTGTCGATCGTTTTCGCCATTCTGCTGATGACTCTGACCCTGGCTTCGATGCAGTTCTCGCCTCGCATCCTGATCAGCTTCGTCCGCGACCGCGGCACGCAATGGACTCTGGGCATCTTCCTCGGCACGTTCGCTTACTGCCTGGCGGCGCTGCCCGCGGCACGATCGATCCCGCATCCGTTCGCACCGGTATTGACGGTCCTGGGTGCCATGCTGCTGGCACTGATCAGCGTCGGCTGGCTGCTGTTCTTCATCCACCACATCTCCCACGCCATCAGCGTCAATCACATCGTCGACCGAATCGCACGCGAAACCGAGGAGGTGATCGACGCGCTGATGCCGCACCCGCTGACCAACCGGCATCGCCCCCGAACCGCCCCGACGGTGCCGCAGGAGCTGGAATTCCCGATCCTGAACGAGGTTTCCGGCTACATCCGCTTCATCGACACCAGTCGGCTGCTGGCGTTCGCGCGGATGCATCACCTGCGGGTTCGGGTCACCCGCCGGGTCGGCCATTTCGTGCCCGCCGGCGTACCGCTATTGATGGTCTCGCGGCGGACGCGGTTGGACCGGAACCACGCCGTGGAACTGACTGGGGCATTCGACCTCGGCCCGATGCGGACGTTACAGCAGGATGTCGAATTCGGCGTCATCCAGATCGTCGATATCGCGTTGCGGGCGATTTCACCGGCGGTCAACGATCCCAGCACGGCAATAAGCTGCATCGACCAGTTGACCCGCATTCTGATCCGATGGGTCGATCGCGATCCGCCTGAGTCATTGCTGTTTGGCCCGCCTCATGTCTTACGTGTCGTGCTGCCTTGGATCGACCTGGATGGCCTGCTGGACACCACCGTCGAGCAGATCCGCGCTTACGCCGTGACCGATGCGGCTGTCAGCCTGCGGCTGCTGCGGTTGCTCCAGGACGTTGCGGTCACCGTCGATAATCAGTCGCTGCGCCGGTGCCTCGCGGAGCGTGGGACGCGTATCGTCGAAGGCTGCCGCGACCGGTTGCCGGCCGATGATATCGTGCGGCTGGAGCGCCGGCAGGCGGCGATTGATGGACTGAGTGCTGCCGACGCGCGCGCAGAAGCGCTGCGAAACGCCGGAGAATAACTGAATACCTGGCGTCGCGGACGTCAGGCCGATTTTGCTTCCCGCATCAAATCGTAGTTTCAGCAAGGCCGACCATGCGATCCAGGACATGGACAAGTCTGGCGATGCCTGTTTCGTGGTATTCGGCGGATCGTTGTTGAACTGGCCGCAAAATTCCACATATGCAGTGAGGCTGCTGGATAGCGCGTGTCGCAGGTCTGCGAGCGTCTGCAAATTGACGTGTCGGCCGAAAATCGGTTTGATTGCACAGAATATCGATCTCCGGGGCGAACGGCAGCGTGAAATCCCACCGCAGGGTCGTCTTGCTTTGGAGGAAGGGATGTTTGACATCGTGATGCTGATCTTGATTGTCCTCGCCATGCTGCTCCCGGCCGCCTTTCCTGGTTGTTGCCGGCAAATCCGACCGTGACGCAAGTCGCCGCGGCTCAACTCTTCGGCGTGCTGGTCGTGTTATTCTGCACGGTTCGGCCGCTCGGTTTCTATATGCAGCGCGTGTTCAATGGCGAGACGACCCTGCTGTCGCCGATCCTGCGTCCGGTTGAAACGGCGCTGTACCGGCTGGCTGGTATCAGGCCGGCGGAGGAACAGGGATGGTTCGAGTATGCCCTGGCGTTCATGCTGTTTCATCTGTTTGGCATTGTGCTGCTTTACCTGTTGTTGCGGCTGCAAGACCGGCTGCCGTTCAACCCCAGCGGCCTGCCGGCCGTGCCACCCGATCTCGCACTGAACACCGCGGTCAGTTTCGCCACCAACACCAGTTGGCAATCCTACGGCGGGGAAACCACGCTTGGGTATCTCTCGCAGATGGCGGGAAGCGGCGTGCAGAGCTTTTCGTCGGGCGCCGCGGGGATTGCCGTTGCGATCGCCTTGATCCGCGGCTTCGTCCGCCATGGCATCACGACGATCGCCAATTTCTGGGTGGATCTGACGCGGGCGACGCTGTACGTTCTGCTTCCAATCTGCGTATTGGCAGGGTTGTTTTTTGCCTGGCAGGGCGTTCCTCAAACCCTTCGCGGACCGGTCACAACGGTGACTTTGGAAGGCGCCAGACAGACCATCCCGCTTGGTCCGGTTGCATCGCAGGAAGCGATCAAACTGCTCAGCGGCGATGGTGGCGGCTTCTTCAATGCCCAGTCCGCCCACCCGTTCGAGAACCCGACCGTGTTCACCAATCTGTTGAGCATGCTGCTGATGCCGCTGATCGGGGCGGGGCTGACCAACAGCTTCGGCCGCATGGCCGGCGATGAGCGCCAGGGCTGGGCGTTGCTGGCCGCGATGCTGATACTGCTGCTGGCCGGCGCGGTGGCGCTGCACATCGCGGAAGGCAGCAGCAATCCACTGCTGGCGACCAGTCCGGTGGACCTGTCGGGCGGCAACATGGAAGGCAAGGAACTGCGCTTCGGGGTACCTGGATCGGCGTTGTTCTCGGAACTGGGCACGGCCACCTCGTCAGGGGCGGTCAATGCCATGCACGACAGCTACCTGCCGCTGGGTGGCATGGTGCTGATGGTCAACATGATGCTGGATGAGGTGATTATCGGCGGACCCGGCTCCGGTCTGTTCGGCATGCTGCTTTACGCGGTCGTCGCTGTGTTTATCGGCGGTCTGATGATCGGCCGGACTCCGGAATACCTCGGCAACAAGATCGAGGCGCGAGAGATAAAGCTCGCGGTGCTGGCGATCCTTGCTGTGCCGGCTGCGCTGCTGTGCCTGACGGCACTGGCCGCGGTCCTACCGGCCGGTGTTTCCGCGTTGGGCAATGCAGGTCCGCACGGATTCTCCGAGATGCTGTATGCCTATACCTCGGCGGCGAATACCAACGGCAGCGCATTCGCGGGCCTTTCAACCAATACCGGCTTTTACAATCTGACCCTGGCGCTGGCGATGACGGTGGGGCGGTTCTTTGTCATCGTCCCGGTGCTGGCGCTGGCTGGATCGCTGGCCGCCCAACGGCGGGTGCCAATCTCTGCAGGTACGCTTCCGACCACGGGGCCGCTATGGGTCGGTCTGCTGCTTGGGGTCATTGTGATCGTCGGCGGCCTGTCCTACTTGCCGGCGCTGGTGCTTGGCCCGGTGGCGGAACAGATTTCGATGACACGGGGCGTACGTTACTAAGGAAAACTGATTGCGGGGCATCGGAGATCAGCGGCACCTACGGCCCGATCGATGCGGCAAAGTTCGAGGGTGCGGTCCATTCGTGCGCTCGATGCCGGGATCAACTGCTTCGATACTGCGGAAGCCTACGGCATGGGCATCTCCGAACAGGCGCTCGGACGCGCGCTGGGAGCTCGGCGGCGCGATATCTGTCTGGTGACCAAGGTTGGCGTCGGCTATCCGGACGCACCCAATCGCCGCGACA
>Ga0302320_10025599_pt1 | contig 11463 bp, 15 predicted proteins | sample Bog_T0_3_FD_202130 | JGI IMG/M metagenome (GOLD analysis project Ga0302320, IMG submission 202130) | Peat permafrost microbial communities from Stordalen Mire near Abisko, Sweden - Bog_T0_3 | ecosystem: Environmental > Terrestrial > Soil > Wetlands > Peat | place: Sweden: Abisko, Stordalen Mire... | reverse complement strand
AATTACGTACTTTTTCACCTGGGCAATGTTTGCAACATGCATGAAATGAACGACTTAAAATTTCTACCTGTTAACGAACTGGTAACGCCAAACCCTCATTTTTGGCCCATTTTTAGCCGAATAATTCCCCTTTTTGCCTCAAAAAGGCCGTTTTTTGCTCAAAAATGCGCTGCCTTTTTCGCGCTTCTCACCAGGTGCGTTTTCCCAGCTTTGCCCATGGGCAGAACCCTCGCAGGCCCAGCTAAAGTTTGGATGCGCCGTTCATGCGATTGTCTTGGAATGTGCAGCGGCTCGACCATGCAGACGAGAAATCTATTCGCGGTTGCCGCGGCGTTTCCGTCGTGCTGCCAGCCGTGCTTCTTCGTTACGCCGGTCCACCTGCTCGAACAGGTGGCTCATGACGCCGAAGAACGCTGAAATCAACCCGAACAGCAGCAGGAACAGCGCCACTGTGCGCCACAGCGAAGCGTTGGCCGGCAAGCCGGGCTGGAAGCCGGACGGCACCAGCGACATGCCCGCTGAAAGCAGCGCGAAGAACAGCAGCGTGGCGGCCAGAATGTAGAAGTTGCGGGACATAGTTGCGGAGGCGGAGACGATCCGCCAAGCCTGTTGCGATTCTACGCGGGACGGGAACGATCAGGCGAAAAGCGCCGCGCTATCGATCACCGCAACGCCGGCTTTGGAGAACTCCGCCTCGATTTTGGCAACCGAGCCGTCGAGATCGATGGCGCGGCAGGCGTCGCGCAGAACGAGGACGGACAGGCCCAGGCGCCGCGCATCGAGGGCGGAGTAGCCGGCGCAGAAGTCATAAGCCAGCCCGGCCAGGAAGACGCGGCTCAGGTTGCGCTCTGCGAGATAACCGGCCAGTCCTGTAGGCGTGACGCGGTCGTTTTCAAAAAATGCGGAATAGGAGTCGATCTGCGGGCGGAAGCCTTTGCGCAGGATCAGTTCCGCCTGCGGAAGGTGGAGCGCGGGGTGAAATTCCGCGCCCTTGCTGCCCTGAACGCAATGCACGGGCCACAAGGTCTGCGTTCCATAACTCAACTCGATCTGTTCGAAGGGCTGCCTGCCGGGATGGGCAGCGGTGAAAGAAGCATGGTTCGGCGTGTGCCAGTCCTGGGTGAGTACGATGTGCGCAAACCTGGGCGCTGCGCGGTGAATCACGCCGATAACCGCGTCCCCATCGGGAACGGCCAGCGCGCCGCCTGCGCAGAAATCGTTTTGCACGTCGATGACAATAAGAACGTCTTGCGCGGTGATCTGCATCGAGCCTCCATCGCGAAAACCCGGCCAGTCCTTAGTCTATTTGCAAGGAGGCAGAACGGCGATCCTCAGTCCAGAAGCACATCAACGCCGCTACGGGTGAGCATCTCAACATATCCAGGCGCAAGGTCCCGGTCGGAGACGACGATATCGGCTGCGTTGAGCGGGGCGACGGGAAACATGCCACCCCGTCCGAACTTGGTGTGATCGGCAACGATGATCACTTTGTCGGCGATCTCGATCATCTTCTGCTCCGAGCCGACGACCAGCGTGTTGTTATTGCTGAATCCAGCCTCGGTGATGCTGCCGATTCCCATGATGACAACATCGGCGCGCAGGGCGCTCAACATCTGTTCGCAGAAGGGGCCGAGCATGACGCGAAGCCGCGGGTCAAGATAGCCGCCGGTCAGCGTCAGCTCAATGTTGCGCAACGATTCGAGACTCTCGGCAATGGGCAGGGAGTTTGTAATGATGTGCAGGGATTTGGCGGCGAGCTCGCGGGCGACGGCGGCAACGGTCGAGCCGCCATCGAGGATCACGGTCTGGCCGTCTTGAATGAGATCCGCGGTTATCCGGGCAATGCGGCTCTTTTCGCCGCTGGAGCGCACACTCTCTTCCGCATAGTCGAACGCGCGATTGAGAGGAGGCTGGAAGGGGACGGCGCCTCCATAGACGCGGCGCAGCGTCTTTTCCTCTTCCAGGATGTCCAGGTCGCGGCGGACGCTGGACTCGGAAGCGTCCAGCTCGCGGCACAGGGTTTCCAGGTCAAGGAAATCCCGGGACTCGAACATCTGGCGGATTCGCAGTTGCCGTTCAGCAGCTTTCATCGTTTCGTCGCTGAGTCCCACTCACTTTTGGCGCACCGAATGCGCCCTTCGCGTTCGGTGCGCGTATTACCTGCCGGCTCCGAGGGTGTTCATGACCGCATCGGTGACGGACTTCACCAGCATCTCCAGGTCCGATTCCGCGGGCTTGCCGGTGCAGCCGTCGCATGGAGTTGGCGTGAGCGCGATAGACCCCGGCACCTCAAAATCTGAAAGTTGGCACTCCTTCATCCGCGACGTATCAAAGCGGATGTCGGGCAGGCCTAGCTTCTTCTTGATGGCCAGCAGGTCCTCGCCTTGCTGCTCAGAGATGTGAGAGATGGGAGCGCCCAGTTGCGCGGCCAGCATCAAGGTCCAGCAGTAGGTCTCAAGCACTTCGGCGTACCACTCGGCGTGGGTTACCGTATCGGCCCAGCAGACAATACCGTGATTGGAAAGCAGTACCGTGTTGTGCTGCTTGACGAAGGGCAGCACGGTCTGGGCAAAGGCGGCTGTGCCTGGCGTTTCGTAGGGCGAAATAGCCACCTTGCCAATGAAGACTTCAAACTCGGGAATCACCAGGTTGGGCGGCACTTTCCCGGTGATGGCGTAGGCGGTGGCATGCGGCGGATGGCAATGGACAGCGGATTTGGCCTCCGGCACAGCTTTGTAGATTTCAAGGTGCAGGAAGATTTCGCTGGTGCGCGGCTTGGTGCCCGCAATCTGATTGCCTTCAAGATCGACCAGGCTCAGGTCTTCGGGCGTCAGATCAAACTTGCTGACCAGGGTCGGGGTGCAGATGACCTCGTTGGGGCCGATGCGATAAGAGATGTTTCCGCCGTTGCCGTCAACAAACTGGCGCATCCACAGCTTGCGCCCGACCGCGCAGATTTCCTTCTTGATGGCTTCAGCTTCCGGCGTAAAAAACAGGCGCGGATTGGGAACGGGGCGATTTTGCGAAGCGCTGTTGTTGACGGCTTTCGCACTGGGAGCCGGGGCTGCCGCAGATTCTCCGTACGCGGCGGGAGCTGCGGCCTTGGCTTTGCCGTTGGCTGCCAGGGAGATATTGTGCTGGGCCAGGAAGTCGCGGGCCGAAGGGGTCACGACGCAGTTCTCACAGATCAGTATGTGGTTTGCTCCTGCCGCAAGTGCATCCTGGGCATCGCGCAGCGACACGAGTTTTTTACTTGAAATATCGATGCTCTTCGCTTCGTTCTTCACTTCCACACCTCTGATCCTAAAAAACGGCTTATGACTGAACGTTGATGGAATCGACAATCAGGGAACAATACGCATCCACGGGCACGGCACTGGGCCAGAATGGATTCGCGGCCTCGCGGCCCTCAGTAAATGCCACCATCTGCCCTTTGGCGGCGCCAAGCTCATCGATGGCTACCAGAGACTTGCCTCCGCCCAATCCGTTACGCGCGCGCAGGTTCTCCATGGTGACGGGCTCGAGGACAACCAGCGTTTTTCCGCGATATGCCGGAACCGCCGGATTGAGTATGACGTGTCCGCGAACAATGCCAAGTCTCATGCGCTACTCCTGCCTTACCGTTGCGGGTGTCTGCACCGAATCCACAATGCCGGCAACCACCATGCGCGCGGGTGTTGTATTGCCAAGGCGAGTCCGTGCAATGTCGCCATCGGTGGAAACCATAACCGTGGAGCCGCTTGCCGCACCGAGCCAGTCCACAACCACGATGGGTTCCACGGCCGCGCTGCCATCGGCTTCAAGACGCTGTGCGAGCAAGAACCGGCAGCCGCCCAAAGTCGGATGCTTGACTGCCGCAACTACGGTGCCGCCGATACGCGCAAGAAACATGGCTAGATGATCCGCAATGCATTGCCGACGATGAGCTGCCGCTGCCGCGTGAAAGTGAGCGGTGAGGTGACGCCTTCGCCGGTGGGGGTTGCAATGCTGTGGCTGAAATATCCCGGGCCGCCGACGCCCAATGAAGCCGGCGACGCGGCGTTATGAACAAAGATAGTAGTGTTCATGGCGCGCGCCATGCGGGTTACGTTCTCAACATTTTGCGAATGCATGATGGCCGTGTGCCGGTAGCCGTGCTCGGCCTTGACCGAGGCGGCAATGCCCGCGTCCACGTCGCGAACGCGCACTACCGGAATGAAGGGCATCATCTGTTCTTCAACGACGAAGGCGTGGTCCTCGTCGGTCTCTCCAAAGAGAAGCTGCGTGTCGGTCGGTACGCGCACGCCGGCCGCGGCTGCCAGCACGGAAACATCCTTGCCGACGAATGCCTTGTTGACGTGGGCGCGTGCACAGCCTCCGCCTCCGCCTTCAAAGGTGAAGGCAGCGCGCGTTAGTTTATCGATTGCGGCGGAGTCCAGCTGATAAGCTCCGGCGCGGCGCATGGCCTCAATGAAGGCGTTGGCGACGGAAGCCACGACAAATATCTCCTTTTCGCCGATGCAGAGCAGGTTGTTGTCAAAGGAAGCGCCGGCGATGATGCACTCCGCGGCGCGATCCAGATCGGCGGTCTCATCCACGACCACGGGAGGATTGCCGGGGCCGGCGGCGATGACGCGCTTGCCGGATTTGGATGCTGCTTTTACCACGGCAGGTCCCCCGGTGACACAGAGCAACGCAATTTTTGGATGATTGAAAATCTGCTCGGCGGCCTCGAGGCTGGGCTCCTGGATGGTAGTCAGCACGTTGCGCACGCCGCATTCGCGCTCGATTTCGCGATTGAACAGTTGCAGTGCGTATTGCGCCACTCGCGCGCCTGAGGGATGCGGCCCGAAGACCGCGGTGTTGCCGGCGGCAAGAATATTGATGGCATTGGAGGCCATGGTGGGCACCGAGTGGGTGACGGGCAGCATCATGCCGATGACGCCCCAGGGCGCGCGCTCGATGATGCACAATCCCGTATTGTCGCTGCGGGCATCGCTGCGCATGGCTTCGACGCCCAGCACAAAGCGCATGTTGGTCAGCTTCAGGATCTTGTGGTCGAGGCGGCCGACTTTGGTCTCCTCGAGTTCCATGCGGCCCAGTTCCTCGCGGCGATCCATGCAGATGCGGCGAATGATGTCGATCATCTTCCCGCGCTCATCAAGGCTCATGGCCGCGACCTTCTTCTGCGCCTCAAAAGCCGCGCTGGCCGCTTCATCCACCGTAGCGAAGACTCCGTCACGCGGAGCGGCCGAAGTATTAGCAGGAGCGGCGGAGGATTGTGGTTGTTGCATCTGGACGCGCAGCCGCGCCACAACCTCTCTGGCGATCTCCGCTATGACCTGTTCCTGGACTTGCATTTATGGCTTCTCCAATACTTTGCCTTCAACCTCGATGGCGTCGACGATGCCGACAATTACTGCATCGACCGGCGCATCCTTGGTTGCGGACGTGAGGCGCGCGGAACTACCCTGCGTGAACAACACGCATTCGCCGGCGCCGGCTCCAACGCTGTCCACCGCAACCACGGAACTCCCGGATATCTGCAGCTTGCCGTCCCGGTTGATGTACGGCTGAATCAAAAGCAGTTTCATTCCGAGGAACTTTTCGTTCTTCTGGGTTGCGACAACGTTGCCGAGCACTTTTGCGATGAACATAGCGGCTCCCTTGTGGGTCACGGTAGAGCAAGCCCTGCCGTCTGCAACTATTTCGGCAGCACGGTGGCAAGATTGCCATGCGGGCGCGCGATCACATGCACGCTCTGTACCTCGCCAACGGCGCGGGCAGCACTGGCGCCGGCATCGACCGCGGCGCGCACAGAGCCCACATCCCCGGTGACAAAGACCGAGCACAGACCGCTGCCGATCTTGTTCCAGCCGACGAATTGCACGCTGGCAGCTTTCAGCATTGCGTCTGTAGCCTGGACCAGTGCAACCAGGCCCTTCGTCTCGATCATTCCAATCGCTTCGTTTGCCATTCCAGTTCTCCCGATTCCGTATTACTTCAACATGCTTTCGACAAGCGCATCGTGGGGACGCGCAATCACGTGCGACGACACGAGCTCGCCGACGACCTTGGCGGCCGCTGCTCCCGCGTCAACCGCGGCGCGCACGCTGCCCACATCGCCACGCACAATGGCGGTCACGTATCCGCCGCCAATCTGCACGGTTTTTACGAGTTCTACGCTGGCGGCTTTCACCATCGCATCACATGCCTCGACGAGTCCGACGAGGCCCTTGGTTTCAATCAATCCGATTGCTTCACTCATCTGGTCTCCTCTTGCGGGCTAGGCTTTTTTGGGCGGCGTTTTCTTGTCCTGTTGCACAAACGACGGCAATTCATCGTGGGGGCGGGAAATCACCTGAACGCTGATCACTTCGCCGATGCGTGCAGCCGCTTCCGCGCCCGCGTCTGTGGCTGCCTTGACCGCGGCCACGTCTCCTTCAACGAAGGCGGTCACTAGGCCTGAGCCCACCGACTGCCAACCGGCGAAGGACACGTTTGCGGACTTGAGCATGGCGTCGGTTGCCTCAAACAGCGCGACCAGGCCTTTTGTCTCAATCATTCCAAGCGCTTGTTTCATCGCTTCCTCTCTTTTCAGTAGCGTTACTTGAACTATTGCGTTGTGTTACTTGAGCAGTTCGATGTCTTTGGTCAGGTGCAGCCCACAGGCGTTGGCCTCGTCGGTGTCCATGTGGACGTTGAGGCGCGATGTGGGGTCAATGCGTACGTGAACGTTGTTGAAGGTGAGCCCCGCCTGGCCGCCGATGCGCAGCTTCATGCGGTCGCCCTTGGCGACGCCGAACCAGGCTGCTTCCGCGGGGTTCATATGCACGTGGATAGCGGCGCGAATGACGCCTTCCTTGAGTTCGACCACGCCCTTGGGTCCGATGATGACGGCGCCGGGCGTGCCGGCTATGTCGCTGGAGAGCCGGACGGGAATGTCGGAAAATCCCAGCATGATGGCGTCAGTGAAGGCTAACTCCACCTGCGACTGCTTGCGCATGGGGCCGAGAATGCGGAGGTTGGAGATGAGGCGACTGCGCGGCCCGACGATGGTGACCGTCTCCTTGGCCGCGAAGTTGCCTTCCTGGTAGAGTGGGCGGTCAAAGGTGAGTTCCGAACCCGACCCAAAGAGAACGTCCATGTCCGCGCGGCAAACGTGCATGTGGCGCGAGGAGGCCTGGACGGTGAGCAGCGGCGCTGCCTCGTTCTTTCCCTTGCCCAGGTATTCCAGCGCGACCTGGCGCACGATCTGCTCGACCTTCGATCTGTCGATGGAACCAACCGAACTCGACACTGCAGTAATTCCGCTTGCCATAAGAGATCCTGTATTGCTCTGTGCTACCTTGCTTGCCCTGAACTTGCTTGCGCGCGTCCGGAAACGACTGCTGTTTCCCGCGCTACGATAATCTCTTCGTTTGCCGGGACTACCAGAACTTTGACCGGAGAAATATCGGTGGAGATGGGGCCTTCGCCCTTGATAGTCCGGTTTTTTTTCACGTCGAGTTCGATACCAAAGGCGGACAGGTCTTTCAGGACGGCAGCGCGAATCTCCGCGCTGTTCTCGCCGATGCCGCCGGAAAAAGTGATTGCATCCAAGCCGCCGAGCGAAAGCATGAACGCGCCAACATAGTGGCGAATGGAGTGGACAAACACGTCGAGGGCGAGTTGGGAGCGTGCGTCTCCCGCCGCCGCGGCCTGCGTGAGATCGCGAATGTCGCCGCTGCCGCCACTGATGCCCGCAAGTCCGGACCGACTGCCGAGCAGGGCCGCCATCTGGTCCGGGTCGAGTCCCAGCCTCTTCATCATGTAGAGCACTGCAAATACGTCGATGTCGCCAACGCGGTTGTTCTGCGGCAGCCCCGACTGAGGCGATGCACCCATGCTCACGTCCACGGCGATGCCATTGCGAAACGCAGCGACGCTGGAACTGCCTCCCAGATGGCACGAGATGTGGCGAAGATGATTGCTGCCGAGCAACTCCTGTGCCCGCTCGCTGGCAGAGCGGTGACTGGCGCCGTGAAAACCATAACGGCGGATTCCGAACTCGCTGCGCCACTCGTAGGGGACCGCGTAGGTGGTGGCGGCTTCGTCCATGAACCGGTACGGCGCGGTCTCAATGACCGCGACCAGCGGTACGCCGGGAAGCTGCTGGCGGAAAGCCTGAATGGCCGCAATGTAGGGTGGATTATGCGCCGGCGCGAAGAAAGAGAATTCTTCCATGGCGGAGAGAAATTTGTCGCCGATCAACTGCGATTCATTGAGCGGACCGGCATGAACCGCCTTGAAACCGACAGCGCCGATCTCGGACAGATTCTGGAGGGCTTTGCCTGGTCCCGCAATCTCGGCGATACATTTGGCGATAGCAGCCGGGTAATCGGCGCACTCGCCCCCCGGCTGACCGATCCGTTCCACGCGACCCGCGGCCAAAACGGTCTCCGCCGGCATGTCCAAGACGCGGAACTTGAACGAAGTGCTACCGATATTTGGAATCAAATATTTCATTATTGACTGTTTTTGATTGAAAGTGAATGATACGATACTGTATTAACCGCAGTCAACCATCATTATTTGACAGGTATTGAGGGTTAAGGCCCAAATTATGGCAGAAACGGGCAGATCGCACGTGGAACAGGCAGGGAGCGGGTCGTACCACTCGTCTGGGGAACGGTTGGAGGAACTCGGAATTGTTGGGGCGGGGGGTGGGGGGTTTCCGGCGGCGGCGAAGTTCCGGACGAAGGTGTCGCTGGTGATTGCCAACGCGGCGGAGTGCGAACCGCTGCTGCACAAGGACAAGGAACTGCTGCACCACCACGCTGAGCCATTTCTGCGCGGCCTGCGCATGGCCATGGAGATGGTGGGCGCGGCAGAGGGCGTGATCGGCATCAAGGAGAAGTACCTCGATATTATTGCCGCGCTTGAGGAGCAGGCGCCGGAGGGGGTGCGTGTTGTGCCTCTGCCGGATGTGTACCCGGCGGGGGATGAGTTCATCCTGGTGCACATGGTGACGGGGCGGGTGATTCCGCCGGGCGGGCTGCCGAAGGATGTGGGAGCGGTGGTTTCCAACGTGGAGACGCTGATGAATATCGGCCTGGACCGGCCGGTGACCCATAAATATCTCACTGTCGCCGGGGCCGTGGAAACGCCGGTCACGCTGCGGGTTCCGGTGGGCATCTCGATCGGTGAGGTGATTGAAGCCGCGGGCGGGGCGACGGTTTCCGACTTTGGCGTGCTGCTGGGCGGGGTGATGATGGCCAAGCCCGCGGCCAGCCTGGAAGAGCCGGTAACCAAAACCACCGGCGGCATTGTGGTGCTGCCCGCTACGCACGCGCTCATCGCGCGGCACAACGCGCCGTGGCTTCATGTGCAGCGCATCGGGCGCTCGGCCTGCGATCAGTGCCGGTTCTGTACCGAGTTCTGTCCACGCTTTCTGCTGGGCCATCCCATCCAGCCGCATCGGGCCATGCAGTCGTTGGGCTTCGCGATGGGAGCCGACGCCATGGTGTCGACTCTCTATTGCTGCGAGTGCAATCTGTGCACGATGTATGCGTGCCCTGAGGATCTGGACCCGAAGACAGTGTGCGTGCAGGCGAAGCCGCTGGCGCGGGAGCGGGACTTGACGTTCAAGGGCGACCCGGCTACGATCACGCCGCATCCCATGGCCGAGTTTCGCCGCGTGCCCATGCGCCGGCTGATTGCCAAGCTGGGCCTGGGCGAGTTCAACAATGTGGGGCCGCTGACGGAGTATGCATTTGCGCCGCGAACGGTGAAACTGCTGCTGAAGCAGCACGCGGGCGCGCCGGCAACTCCGGTGGTGAAGTGCGGCGACCGGGTGCGCGTGGGCGATCTGCTGGCTGTGCCCGAAGCGGGCAAGCTGGGCGCGCGAATTCACGCCAGCATCGACGGCGTGGTGACGGTAAAGAGCGACGCGGTGGTGATTGAAGCATAAAAGCAGGGAACAGGGAATCGAAGGAGTTTGCGGATGCCTGATATCAACTCAATCGGACTGATCGAACTGTCCAGCGTTGCGACCGGATTCGGGGTCGAGGACACGATGCTGAAGGCCGGCAATATTCAACTGTTGATGGCGCGGAGCATCTGCTCGGGCAAGTTTCTGATCGTGGTCTCGGGCGACGTGACCTCAGTGCAGGCGGCTCTGCTTGCGGGCGCTGCGGCTGCCGGCGCTTCACTGATTGAGAGGCGGCAGATTGCGCGCGTGCATCCGGCGGTTCTGGCGGCAATCTCGAATGCCGTCGATATCGATCCCAAGGAACTGCGCTCCATCGGCGTGATTGAGACGTTCTCCGCGGCGAGCATCATCGAGGTGGCCGATACGGCCGTCAAATCCGCGAATGTGACGCTGTTGCGCGTGCATCTGGCCATGGCGCTGGGCGGCAAGGGATTCCTGCTGATGGCCGGCGATGTATCCAGCGTGCAGGCGGCGGTTGCGGCCGGCGCCAAGGTGGCAGGTGACGATGGAATGCTGGTGGGCAAGGGCGTGATTGCCGCGCCTTCGCCGGAGTTGTTCCGGGACTACATCTAGCGGAATGGCGATGGTGATGGAAACGGATGCTTGAGGTTCGTGGCATTCCAGGCCGGAATAGCAAAAAAGCAGCGTTTTCTTGTTCAAAAAACGGCCTTTTTTGTCAAAAAAGGGCACTTTTTGGCTAAAAATGAGCCAAAATCAAGGGTTTTGTGTTACTAGTTGGTTAACAACAGAAAATTGTATGTTGTTCATTCTATTGCTATTATGTGAAATTCCCCGGTGAAAAAGTGGCTAAAAATGAAGAAAAAAAGAAATAGGGGGCGTTTCTCACTCCCGTCCGTCGCCTGACGCACACTCCATTGCTTCTCCAGTATGCGACAAGGGAAGGTAATTATCTGCAAAAGGCGGGGAGCAGTTTTCAGTTTTCAGTTTTCAGTTTTCAGGGGTCAGTCGGCAGAATGAGGCGCGGGGTGGGGGCGCGGCTTCCCTGCCGAGCGATTGAAAAAACAGGCTGTTTTTTGGCCCGAAAACCTCGATTTTTGCCTTAAAAAGTCTGTTTTTGACGCGAAAAACGATGAAATGCAGACCCCCGCCGGAGACTTGAAAAAAGAGTCCCTGGAGGCTCCATTTCGTGTTTATTTTCAATAGCTTGTGGTGGTCTTTGGCTATGCTCGGAGCTGGTTTTGATGTCGTGCATTATGCGTAATTTTGCGTTTTTGGCGCGGAATTGAGGTTACGTCAAGCAGGGAAGCAAAGCTTTTATTTTGAGTCGCTTGCGGCCCCATTCGGCTGCGATCGGGGCTGCGTTGGAAATCGTGCGCTGTGTGTTTGCCGAGGAATTACTTCCGGATTGCCGACAATCCGACCGGAACTCGGAAAAGCTCTCTATTTCACGTCTCAATGAGCGCATTGGGCTGTTAACCGGCCAATCGGTGCCCATTTTCATTCAGGTTGTCTCGAGTTTTCTTATCTCGGCGAGAATCTTGATGAGGCGT
>Ga0302320_10025594_pt1 | contig 11464 bp, 10 predicted proteins | sample Bog_T0_3_FD_202130 | JGI IMG/M metagenome (GOLD analysis project Ga0302320, IMG submission 202130) | Peat permafrost microbial communities from Stordalen Mire near Abisko, Sweden - Bog_T0_3 | ecosystem: Environmental > Terrestrial > Soil > Wetlands > Peat | place: Sweden: Abisko, Stordalen Mire... | reverse complement strand
CATCTGCTCATGCAAATAACCAGCCTTCCACAGGAAGGCACACTTCGCAGTGAACTAAGCTCGGTTCTTGCCGGGATCACCGCAACGCTGCGGACCGTTGTCAAGAACGACGAGGATTCAGAATGATCGCCAAGGTCCAACCGAGCAAGCGGAAGTCGGGAAGTAGTTTCAAGCGACTGCTGAACTACCTCACCAAGGAAATTAACCCGGAAACCGGAGAGACTCTTCTCCGTGGAGATGTCGTAATGTCGCACAATCTTGTCGGTATCGACACAGCGGCAGCGGAGATGAAAGGCGTCGAATCTCTGAACCCACGTTGCAACGATGCAGTCTTCCACTATGAACTGGCATGGCCTCCAGGCGAACGTCCATTGCGGGCAGAGTGGGCTGATTCCGCCTTGTACACGCTGAACCAACTTGGCTTCAAGGAACACCAGTACATTCTCGTTGCCCACGACGACAAGAAGCATTTTCATATTCACGCCATGGTAAACAAGGTTCACCCTGAAACCTACAGAGCGCATACACCAACATATAGCTGGCTTACACTCGACGGCGCAGTACGCCGTCTTGAAGCCAAGTATGGCTGGTCCCACACGGCTGGTCCAATGCGATGGGACGAGGATAGGAAAATGGCCGTGCGGGTATCGAAAGCAGAACGCAATGCGTCACGGTCCGCTCAACAACAGCCAACCGGCGCTGCCGCAAAGTATGAGCACTATCACGATGAAGAGTCCTTGCAAACTTATGTACGTCGGGAAGTTGCTCCGCATGTACGAACGCTGCTAACTCGCCAGAGCGCCTCTTGGGAAGCCCTTCATACACTGCTTGCGAAATTTCATCTGCGCATGGAGAAGGGCGAAGCGGGCGGGTACACAGTCCTCGCAATCGACCACACCATCCGCGTGAAAGCATCCGATGTATTCCGTCATAACTTTGCTGGTAAAGAGAACCGTAAGGCAACCGAGCAACAGCTTGGTCCGTGGAGAGAACCTTCGACATCGCTTCAGTCTCCTCCGGCAGATACCGGACGTACTGCTGTTCGTAATCAGACACTACGCGACGAACGAAGAGAGCAACGACTCCGGGACAGAACCGCTCTCATGGGCGATTATAACCAATATCGCAATCGCCAGCGGGAGGTGTGCAGAGCCATTACCGCCAAAGGGCGAGAGGACCGTAAATACCTGCTTGAGGTTTTGCGGCAACAGAAGAAAGAGATTCACGCTTCCGCGCTGTCATGGCCGGACAAAAAGGTTCTGCTTTCCCAGACTGCGGCTCAATCCGTTCTCGAAGTACGCGCCCTGAAGCTGTCTGTGCAACAGAGGCGGCAAGAAGCATTTCCCAAAAACCTGCGCACATGGGTTGCCGAACGCGCCGCCGAGGGCGATGCGCGGGCAGCGGTACAATTGCGTGGCTGGCGCTATGCGGATCAGCGAAACCAGCGGCGGCTCGATGCAAGGTTGGAAGCGAACGCGATGCACATCGGGCCACCACCAGATAATGACAGCAGCGTCGATTGGTCCGAACTCGTGCAACAGCGGCTTGCAAGCCAAAAGAAAGAACAGGCGCTCGCCAATCAGATCGCCGCGACGCGCGTCTGGGCAATTGACCGCAAGACCGGTGATGTTTCGTATACGTTGAACAGGCTGGTTTCCGTCATCGACCGCGGACGCATCGTCACCGTTCTCAACCAGGATAAAGCCGCCGTCCTCTTTGGATTGGAAATGGCCGTCCAGAAATTCGGACCGCGAATCGCGTGTGACGGGAGCGTGGAGTGGAAGCGGATGGTCACGAAGATTGCGGCGCAACAAGGAATTTCTGTCCATTTCACGGACCCGGAGATGCAACACGCCCTGCGCCTTCTTCAACGTCTGGCGAATCCGCGCCAACGCCAGCAGGAAAGAGGCGGCAGGTAGCTCAGAATCGCGGATATGCGACCGTCGTCAGCAATATGTCCTGACGAGACTATGCGAATGTGGATTGAACTGGAGCCTTGAGTTTGTGAACGGATGCAAAATAGGCCACCATCACGCGGAATGTCTTGGACCGATTTACTCCGCCGAGAATCTCGCCGCCAACGCGATCCAGTTCATCGGCTATTTCATGGGTCAATGGGAATACGAACGCGGTGTCAATGCTCTGAAATGGAATGTTCAGCCACGGGCCGTTATAGAACGCAACAAGATGTGCCTGCGCGGCCTTGGTTTTGAAATTCATGATGATATGTTCCGCCAGAGCGTTCTTTCTGCGGATTTTAAGCACGGCGAAAAGCTGACTGAAATGGCTCTTGGTGAATTTGGAATCGACGGTGAGCCGGAGTTGAGTGCGCGTCTCCACGGGAGAAACGACTTTGCGCTTCGGTCGGGGTGTGGCTTTCTTCGCAGCGGGCATATGGTTTCCTAGCTCGGATATATCTTACAGTATATGTATATTCTTTTGGAAGACCTTACTCCAACCGATTGTGCCCAAAGAAGTTCGCTTTAAAGAAGCAGCAAGGGAAAATGGTGGATTCATTGCATGGAAGTAAGGGAGGCCGAACAAACTGCAACAAGTCTAACCGTGGGAGAGGAAGGGAGAAAAGGAGGCCGACAAGGATTTGCGGCGGCCGTCACAGGCTACGGCAACGCAGTTACGCGATCACGATTCATTCCAGACATCTGCAGACCGCCGATCGTGTGCTGATCCACGTCGATACCGAACTGGGGGCCTAAGACCTGCTCAACAACCGCATGGCCTACGTCGCCGTGAGAAGCTGGGAGCGGCGCTGGGGCATGATGTTTCACACAGCAGCGCTCATGCGCAGGAGATGAAGCCGGAACAGAAGCAGGAGGATGCTGGCACGCCACAGCGGGAGATCGCGTCGGAGCAGGAGCAGAGCTTCGATATTGGCATGGGCCTCTAGTAGTAGCTGCAAAACGGGAGTCAGCTAACCCGCGAGAAGAGGCAGTCCATTTGGCCACGCCTGTTTGTGTCACACCCCGACGGGCATGGGACGCACTGCTTTGCAGCGCGCCCTAACGGTATTGCCGGGATTCGACAAAACAAAAGATTCAGTAATGCGCATTGCGTGGGCTGGATCATAATAGACGGGATTTTCCCAATCAGCACTCGCTGTTACATGAGAACGCACCAACCGATTTTTTCCGTTAGAAAACTGCTTTTGATGCTTGACAATACCCTAGCGGGGTATGGTAAAAAGGGAATGCAGGAAAAACTTCGCTTGCAGGAGAAACAAAGCCACATATGAACATCGAATCCGCAAAGGAACCTCCGAGTACTGGGAGTTCAATCCTGTGCCGCGATTTGCGCTTTGGAAACTGCCTTTAGCATTGCTTGAGACGATTTCCTTGCCAGCTCTTCACGGTATATGACCTGTGAATTGAGCGCGTGAGAGGGAATCGAGAAGGTCCGCTCACACCTCCCGAACATTGAATTCATTGCGCCAGAAATCTGGATTGCGCCCTTGCGCGTCCAGAGTCAGAACGCACGCTTGAATTCTGCGAGGAGGAACCATGAAGAACAAGCTGCATCTGGTCCAGAAGACGGCTCGCCTATCTTGCATTTGGGTAGCAACGGGCGATGCCAAGAGGCCTTTGGCCTGTGTATGGGGTGCGGCCAAGTCGCCCGGCGCTGCCTCTGCCGTAACCTTCAACTCTGAAGAAGCGAGGTTGCATCTGTGCGCTTAGACGAACCTCAACTCGAAGCCGCCGGACGCGTCTTTGGACGCGCCAAGGCGGCGCGCAAAAACTCCACGTTAAGGAGAGTGTTGTGAACCTTCTTTCTCGGCTCTACTACCGGCACAAAAAGTTCTGGAAGACCTTCAGGCTATTCCTGATGATTGCGGGGCCGGGCATTATTGTCATGGTTGCCGACAACGACGCAGGCGGCATCACCACGTACTCGGTTACCGGAGCGCAGTATAGTTTTCATCTCATCTGGTTTCTTGTTCTGCTTGGCCCGGTGGCGTACTTCGTCCAGGAAATGACGGTGCGCCTGGGCGCGGTGACCAAGCGCGGCCACGCTGAAGCTATCTTCCACTCCTTTGGCGCATTCTGGGGATGGTTCTCTCTTCTCGATCTGGTGCTGGTGGACTGGCTGACGATGATCACCGAGTTCATCGGCATGACCGCCGCGCTGAGCATCTTCGGCGTGCCACCAGTGATCACGGTCATCGGTGCCTGTCTGATCATGGGGGCCATGGTCTTGCAGGGCAAGTACTGGACCTGGGAGAAGATCGCGCTCGTCTTCTGCGTGCTGAACCTGATCTACATACCGGCGGCATTCATGATCCATCCGCCGATTGACAAAATCATTCACGGCAGCTTCATTCCCCACCTGCCTCCGGGCGGATTCACGAATGGCCTGTTCTTTCTGATCATGGCGAACATCGGCACCACGATTGCCCCTTGGATGATCTTCTTCCAGCAGAGCGCCGTGGTAGACAAAGGGATGCAGGAAAAGGATATGTTCTGGGGCAAGATCGACACTGCGGCGGGTGCATTTCTGACGGTCGTCGTGGCGGCATTCTGTGTGATTCTCACGGCCACGCTGATACCCGGGCTGCCGATCAACGACGCTGCAACCGCGGCGCACCTGTTCATGGGCATCAATAAGTACGTTGGAACGCTACTGGCGATTGGACTCTTTGACGCTGGCTTGCTGGGCGCCATCTGCATCTCTCTGGCAAGTTCCTGGGCCTTTGGCGAGGTCTTTGGCTGGGCGCACAGCCTGAATCAGAATGTCAAGCAGGCACCCTGGTTTTACGCCTACTATTTCTTCACTCTCATTTTTGCCGGAACCGTTGTGCTCATTCCCGGCGCGCCCTTGGTGCTGATCACACTGTTCGTGCAGGTGATTGCAGTCACGCTGCTGCCGGCCGCGCTGGTCTTCCTCATTATCCTGCTCAACGACGAAGAGACCATGGGCAAGTACAAGAACAACTGGTTTCAGAACTTCGCCAACATCAGCATTGTCGCGCTGATCATCGTCGTATCAACCTTGTACGGCATCAGCGCGGTTTTTCAAAACATCCTGAAGTAGTGAAAGGCAGGCGGCATGATTTCTGAGTCTTTTGGCAGTGCGTTGGATGCGGTAAGAGAGATCAATCGCAAATACAACAAGCCTCACATCAAGATGACCAGGGCGGTGCAGTTGTCGCTTGGACTGCTTCGCTTCTATCTGCTTTTTCTTGTCGGTCTCCTGGTGTGGAAATTTTTCTCTGAATTGCACAAATAGAGGTGTGTGATGAATCAGATGATTGCGAATCAAAGTATTCCGGAAGAGGTGTTCTTCCTGTCGGATATCGTCGGCGCGCGTGTACGCTGCAATGGCCGCAAGCTGGGTAGGCTGGCGGATGTGATTGCCGTCGATCAGGGCAAGCTGGCCGAGATCACTCAACTGCAGATCAAGCCTCCGTTCGGTGACCCGGCGATGATCGTCCCGTATTTGGCGGTGAGATCGCTGAGCCGTCGCGAGGTAGTGATTGAATTGGCCGATCCGAAAAGTTATGTGCGCGAGCCTGCGCCGGACGAGGTCTTGGTCAGCGACTACCTGTTCGACAAGAAGGTACTCGACATCGAGGACCGCGAGGTGGAAGTCGTTTACGATATCCAGCTGCTGAAAAAGAACGGCAAACTCTTCGTGACCGATGTGGACATCAGCCGCTATGGCTTGCTGCGGCGCATGGGCCTGGCTTGGCTCGCCAAGATCTTCCGGCAGGACGGCGAGGAAAAGAAGCAGCTTATTCCGTGGTCTTATGTTCAGGCGCTTGGATCGCATCTCGGTTCGCTCCAGGGCGAATTGAAGTTGAATGTTCTCAAGGATGCGCTCTCAGAGATTCACCCTGTTGACTTGGCTGACATCTTGGAGGAACTGGACAGCGAACAGCGCGTCACCCTGATGGAAGAACTCGATCCATCTCAGGCCTCGGACACGCTGGAGGAGATCGATCCTGCGGTTCAGCGCGACATTGTTTTTGCGCTAAAGAAAGAGCGTGTCGCGCAGTTGATCGGAGAAATGACGCCTGGGCAGGCGGCTGACCTCCTTTCGGTATTGCCCTCCGATGAGAAGCGAACGATCATCAAGCTGCTTGAACCCAAATTTGTCGACAAGATCGGTGAAATCATCGAGAAGCAGGAAGCCAACATTCTCAACTTCGCAACATCGAAGTTCCTGAAATGCAGCGGCGAGATGACTGCCGACGACGCTCTGCGGCTCTTCCGCAAGAGCGCGCGGGGGATGGATGTCGTGATGTACTTCTACATCGTGGATGAGAGTGAAAAGCTGCTCGGAGTTCTGGATATCAAGGAACTGCTCATCGCCGAGCCTGCCAGCAAACTGAAAGACCTGATGGTTGAGAACGTCATCAGTCTCAAATGCGATTGCACGATGAAAGAGGCTTCCACCGCCTTTCTTCGCTATGGATTCAGGGCGCTCCCCGTCGTCGATGAATGCGATACCCTTCAGGGTGTTGTACCCTATCGCGATGTCATGAATCTGAAGCACCGAATGCTGGATTGAGAAGAGTTGGCTCGGCAAATTATCAAATAACTCGGATGCCCGCGATGGTTCGCGGAACTCAAATAGAGGATAGTACCGTGACTTTTCGTAGAATAGCCGGGATGTGTTTGCCCGCGTCCGTCTTTGCGCTCGCGTTCCTATGCGGCATACGCGCATCGGCACAGACCGAAGTGCACTCGCAGACTTGGAACTGGCACATGCAGAGCACCATCATTGGCCAGGGATATCCATCTTTGAGCGCCAAATACACGGGCGTTAACAGTCTGCCCACCGCCGGTCAGGCCCGCGAGACTGTGTCTTTGGATTTCTTCGGCGGCTACCGGTTGTGGCGCGGCGCCGAATTCCACGCCGATCTGATGACCTGGCAAGGCTTCGGCCTACACGGCACTCTCGGCATCGACGACTTTACCAACGGCGAAGCTTACAAGATTGGAGTGCGCTATCCTCACTCGGACCTCGCGCGCTTCTTCATTCGGCAGACCATCGGCTTCGGCGGCAAAAAAGAAGCCGTGGCTTCCGATCAAATCACGCTCGCCGGAGAGCAGCCGGCTACGCGGCTTACGTTCACCGTTGGCCGGTACAGTGTGAAGGATATCTTCGACAGCAATGCCTACGCCAACGATCCGCGCAAGCAATTCATGAATTGGGCCCTCGTCGGCGACGCCACCTGGGATTATCCAGCCGACAGCCTGGGCTACACCACCGGCGCATCTGTCGAATTGGAGAAACCGAAGTGGGCGCTGCGCTATGGATTCTTCCAGTTGACGAAGCAACAGAATGGCTTTACCGCCGAAGACCAGTTCCTGATGTGGCCGGGTGAAAGCTCAGCGGGCGACGGGAGATTCTTCCACGACTGGGGAATGGTGGCCGAAGGCGAGCGCCGGCACAGCATCGGCGGCCATCCGGGAGTTGTCCGCCCCTTGGCATTTGTCAATCAAGGGGGATTCGGCAGCTACAAGGCCGCCCTCTCGGTTCCGGGAGCGGATATCTCCAAGACTTACGCCAACCGTCATACGTTTGGCTTTAGTCTGAACGCGGAACAGGAGATCACGAAGAACGTTGGCGTGTTTTCTCGCGTGGGATGGAACGACGGCCATAACGAAGCATGGATGTATACCGATATCAATCATTCCGGATCGCTCGGCGTAAGCGTAAAGGGAGACGCGTGGGGCCGTTCCGGCGATACTGCCGGCTTGGCCACCGTGATGAGCGGCATTTCCAAAGTGAACGAGCAATACCTCAAGGCCGGCGGCACAGGCATCCTGGATGGCGACGGCAACTTGAATTACGGCATGGAACGTGCCTTGGAGACGTACTACGACCACACATTCCCCCGGCAGATTCACTGGACCTTGGATTACCAGTTCGTTGCCAACCCGGCGTTCAACCGTGATCGCGGCCCCGTCTCGGTCTTCGGTACGCGCATCCATTGGGAGTTCTAGCCCTGAAAAGGAAGAGGCGATACGGGTTTGCGGAGAGTTGCACCGATGAGACGAAGACGCCGCGCACGAATGAGACAACTAGCGTTCCCAGTGATTTTCATCCTGTGGACGCTGTAGATGTTGCTATGGGTGATGTGGCTCGTTCGCAACCATTGAACAGCTTGTAATACCCCAGCCGGGTATATACTCTACCGGCAGTAGACATTTTTGGAGGAGAATCACTATGTCCCAGCACGAGCGGGAGAAATTGAAGTTGCTACAGCGGGTGCGCAGGTTGCGTGGGCAGATGGATGCCTTGGAGCGTGCGTTAACTGCCGATGAGGATTGTGGTAGTCAGCTGATGCTGCTGGCCGCAATGCGTGGTGCCATCAATGGCCTCATGGGCGAAGTCCTGGAGGATCACATCCGTTTTCATCTCACGGTTGAATCAAAAGAACAAATTGCACCGGAACTGGCCGAGGACTTGATCGATTTGGTGCGCGCATATCTGAAATGACAGCGCCATGTATTGCTTTCTCGCCGCGTTGGCCTGGTTTTACTTTGCCCTTGACATCCCTGCATCAACCTTTTGCTGCCTACGGTTTCAGCCAATCGGAAGAATGCCTCTCAATCGCAATTCTTACCAACTGACTCCGGGTGCGCACACCGGCCTTGCGGAAGAGTTCCTGGATGACGGCTTTCACGGAACTCTCCGAGGTATTCAACGACAAGGCGATCTCCTTGTTGGCGAGGCCGTCTAGAATGCCTCGCAGTACCTCACTTTGGCGATGGGTCAGAGGCCGTGGACCTTCAATACTTCCTGGCTGGGAATTTCGGCCAGCAATGAGAGTGCGAACAGCCCCGGCGTCCAGCCAAATCTCTCCGTTCGCCACTCGTTGAATGGCCGTCAATAGCTGATCGAGACTGCTATGTTTCAGGAATACCCCGGATGCTCCAGCTTCCATGATCTTCAGAGTTGCCGCGTCCGACATGCCAGCCGTGACCATAAGAACCTTCGCGGCTATCTGGCGACATTTCATTTCGGCAAATAGGCTATATCCCTGTTCCTCGCCGAGATCGTAATCGAGCAGGACCACATCTGCCTTGGTCTCGGCAATGGCGGCTACGGCTTCCGCCACAGTTGAACACTGCCCCACAACGCGTAAGCCGGGAGTGGTCTGAAGGAGCCTGCCAAGGCTCTCTCGAAAGAGGCTATGGTCGTCCACCATCAAGATGCGGATTTCATCCATTACAAGTCCTGTTCCGCGCTCAATGCCGCGTTCAACTCCACTATAAAACAAGCGCCATTCTCGATGGGACGATACCGCAACTCTCCGCCGAAGGAATGCAAGAACGCGCGAGAGAGGTACAAGCCAAGCCCCGTCGATTCGGCTCCCGATTGAAAAGGGCGAAAAAGATGCTCGGGATGGGTTACGCCTCCGCCACTGTCGGAGAATTCCACAAAGACATGCTCGCCTTCGCTTCTTGCAGTAACAAACAGGCGCCTGCAATCACTCTTCGAGAGTGCTCTGGCGCTATTGGTGACGAGGTTCAAAAATACCTGCATGAGGCTTGGTCGATCAGCCCAGACCATCGGCAAGCCGGATTCTACCTTCCATTCTGCCAAGATGTTTTCTTCTTGCAGCGAGGGCGTAACCACAATCTTCAACTCATCGAGAAGGACGGAGAGATCGACTTCGGTGGCCTGTGTCGCGGTCTGCCTGACGTTTACGCTGGCAATGCGTTCAAGCGCCACGGCAAGGCTGCCCAGCGCCTCGAAATCCTTGTTCCCCGCGAGTAAACCGCCGTTTGCAAGGTTCTGATGAACGACGCTGATGGCTCCGCATACATTGCGGATTTCGTGAAAGGCCGCCGCAACCGCGATTCGCGAGCCTGAAAGCAATTGATGCAGCCCAGATACTTCATGGTTACGAAGATCCTCTGAAGCATCCATCACAATTGCGGTCATGCGGGTTCCTGCACTGGTTGAATAAGTCGAGAAACATATTTCGGCAAGAAACGTTTCTCCATCCTCACGCTGGCCGCGGGCTTGCATTACAGTGCGAAGAAGATGTTGCGGTGCATCGTGCAGCGAAACGTTTGTCAGAGCGGGAAGATGATGATATATCACCCGGCCAGGCAACTCTCCCGGCGAAACGCCCAGCATTCGATGCGCGGCATCATTGGCCATTAGTACGCAACCATCTTCATTGGTCGTAAGAATGGCGACAGGGCTGGATTCAATCAGGATTTTCAATTGCTCTTCGGCTTCGCGCCGCGCGTCTCTCTGTCGCTCGATTTCCTGAATATGCTCAAGCGCGACCTTGCGGTTGCGGGTCACTTCGCGTACGAAAAGACCTGCCCCAACGAAAGCTGCGTAACAGAGTACGTCACGGGAGATGCCGGTTTTCGGATTCCAGGCCAGATCGCTGAAGATTTCCGCTAAAGTCGTGCAGAGTGCAGCGACCGCACAGATTTGTACGCGCCCCAGGACGCTCCCAACCATGAGCATCGGGACAAGGTAGAGAAAGCCGAGCAGCATCTCCCCGACGACCCACCAGTCCAGAATCGCGATGACCACGATCAAGAGGCCAGCGCGGAGCAAAACCGTTCGCCGATTTCCCTGAAACAATGCAGCGTACATAATCACCTGCGATGCAACGACTAGAACAGCGCGACTCACCTCATTATAGTTGTCGCGAACATTTCATTTTCATGACATGGTCAAGTCAAGTTTATTAGCGCGATATTGCTGAATAGGAAAAATGGCCGAAAGATAGCCTCACAAAGACTGATAGATAGCTGCCAATGGCATAAAGATAGGGAATATTCATTCGCTGCGCGCACTATCCTGAAGCTGTCTGTCATCCGATTCTCTGTTTTGCGGATAGCGAAGACACGAAACTGGCCAGCCATTCGTGAACGGAGTCGATATACCAATGCACATTCTGAAATTGTTGGCGAGAATTGCCTGTGGTATTGGCATGACTGAGCTGCTGCTGGCTTCCGCCTTGCCCGTTACCGCTCAGGAAAGCCTGACGTGGAGCGAGGCAAAGACAAAATTCGAAGCTGCCAACCCGGCGCTCAAAGCCGATGCCCTTGGCGTGGATGAGATGAAGGCTGCGGAGACCACGGCGTATCTGCGCCCCAATCCCGGCATCGGTTTGTCGAGCGACGGGTTGCAGATCGTTCCTCACAGCGCCCCCGGACAGGGCACCCACTGGTTGCCTTTGACCGGCACACAGCTTGTCCCCAGCATCAACTACCTGCACGAACGCGAACGCAAGCGCGAGCTTCGCTTGCAGAGCGCCAAAGAGGGAACGCAGATTGCCGGATCGCAGCACGAGGATCTGGAACGCAATCTGCTCTTCGATCTGCGCTCGCAATTTGTGGGTACGCTGGAGGCCAAGGCTATTCTCGACCTGGCGCGCGCCGATCTCGAATACTACGACAAGATCATCGCTATCAGCCGCAGCCGCTTCAAGGCCGGCGATCTTGCGCAGATTGATCTGGACCGCATC
>Ga0302320_10025592_pt1 | contig 11465 bp, 11 predicted proteins | sample Bog_T0_3_FD_202130 | JGI IMG/M metagenome (GOLD analysis project Ga0302320, IMG submission 202130) | Peat permafrost microbial communities from Stordalen Mire near Abisko, Sweden - Bog_T0_3 | ecosystem: Environmental > Terrestrial > Soil > Wetlands > Peat | place: Sweden: Abisko, Stordalen Mire... | reverse complement strand
CGAGCCTGTTGCGCGCGAGCGCAGGCTTTCCTTGCGCCCGCTTCTCCGCGACGAACTTCGCCGAGCTCTCGTGTGCGCGACGCAGCTCGCCTGTCGCCATGTGGGCGCGCGCCGTGAATGCGCGCGAGGGCATCGCACGTGGCAAGCGCCACGTCGTGGTGGAGCAGCCACCAGCCGACGCGGAACGCCGGTCTTCCATCTCGGCCCGGCGCTGGTCCATGTCCAGGACGAGGAGGTGACGGTGGAGGGCCAGGGTCACCATGTCCTCGGGCAGCTCCAGGAGCTTCTGCGCGACGAACCCTTCGCCAGCCTCGAGCATCACCTCGAGCCAGAGCGCAAAGCGATCCGCGTCGAACGCCTCATCGCTGCGCGGGCGGTCGCTCTTCCAGAGATCGTCGTCGAAGATCTGTTTGATTTGCTCCGTCGTCGCGAGCGAGATGATCTCGCTGCTGTCCTCCAGCCCAACGCGGTTGATGAGCCTGCCGAGCGTGCGCGGCGGGAGGTTCTGGACGGTCGCTACGAGCGAGGGCTCGTCGAGGATTCGTGCGAGCAGCTGTCGGGGCGAGGCTCGATCGACGCGGAGGTGCCGGTTCGTCATGGGGTTTCAGCCTGCTTTCTCCCTCAGGCCGCGCGTGGGGCGCGAAGATGGTTTCTGGTCGGCGAGGGGGGAGGGGCCTCTCGTCTCGTCGCCATGGCATCGGAAGTGGGCGATCGAAGGAAGCTACCCATCTCTGGCGCGGAGCGTGATAATTAATGGGCAGTTGAGGTTGGGCCCTGGCACGCCTTTGCGAGGGATCACGCTGGAGTTGCGTGACGCAGCAGCCTGGTACGAACAAGAGAGCGCGGACCTCGGCCTGGAGTTGGTCGAAGAGGTCATGAGCGTCTTCACGCCGTAGGCCGGACGCGCGGAAACGCTCTAGACTCGAGTCATGTGCGCAGCCGAGCTCAAGCCTCCCGCTCCCCTCGCGTGGCCGTCAGGTCACCGGACGGTCTTTCTCGCTGGGTCCATCGAGATGGGAGCGGCGCCGGAATGGCAGGGGGCCTTCGGGCGCGCGTTTGCGGACTGCGACGATCTCACGTTGCTCAACCCGCGGCGCGACGACTGGGACTCGTCGTGGCGGCAGCGCATGGACGACCCGCGCTTTCGCGGCCAGGTCGAGTGGGAGCTCGAAGGGCAAGAGCGCGCGGACGTCATCGCGATGTACTTCGCGCTGGAGACCAAGGCGCCCATCACGCTGCTGGAGCTGGGGCTCTTCGCGCGCAGCGGGAAGGTGGTTGTCGGGTGCCCCGAGGGGTACTGGCGGCTTGGGAACGTCGAGGTGGTTTGCCAGCGGTACGGGGTGCCCTTGGTGGGGACGCTGGATGCGTTGATCGAGCGCTGCCGGGAGCGGGTCGCGGGATGATAGGGAGCGCGGGATGGGCGTCTTCCGCCGCTCGTCCTGGCGTCCTCACACTCCGGGGGCGCCTGTGGGAAGCCCGGAGCCGGCGGGATCTCGGCGCCCGGCAAGGCGCGGCAGACGGCTTCTTCTACATGCTCTAACCTAGGCAGGGCCGACGCCCGAAACGGGTAGCCCCCTTCGGCCGGCGTCGACGAAGGCATCCTCGTGTCCGACTCTGCCAATTTCTACATGCTCGTCGTCGGCGGAGCGGTGCTGCTCGCCGTCATCGTCTTCGTCACGCTGCTCTACGAGAAGAAGCGGACAGCGGGGCTGTTCTTCTGGGAGCGCCTCGGGCTCTACGACCGCGGCGCGCAAGCCACGGCGATGGTCCTCCAGCGCATGGAGGTGTCGTCGTCTGTGTCGGGCACGATCGTCTTCCACCTCGACGACATCGTCCTCGAGGTGCGAGGCGAAGGCGCTCCGCCCTTCCGGGCCTCCGTCCGCTACGAGCTGCCCTCCTCGAAACACAGCGACGTCCGCGAGGGGGAGACGGTGCCGGTGCGCTTCGACCCGAAGCGCCCGTCGCGCCTCATCATCGACTGGCGCACGATGGCGGCGTCGAGGCTCATCGCGAGCGAGTCGCAACACGCCGCCGAGGAGAGGCGCCGCGCCGAGCTGCTCGATCCGAAGAAGCGTGGTTGATCCGCGAGCATCGCGCCTCTTGCCGTCAGCGCGGGGTCTTCATGATCGTGCCCCCGTAGGAGTCCGTCCAGTAGACGCTCGTGGCATCGACGGCGATGGCCCACGGCTGATTCTGGCCCTCGGCGATGAACCGCGGGGGCTCGGCGCTCATCCTCGAGACGGTGCCAGACGAGGTCGCGGAGTTCACCCAGTAGAGGGTGTTTGGCGAGAGGTTCGCGGGCGAGACGGCGATTCCCAGGGGCGCCGTCTGTCCGGTCGCGACCGTTTTTATGACCCCTCCACCGATCGGTTCCTGCTTGACGGTCCCCGCGTTGATGTCCGTCCAGGAGACGTTCCACGCATCGACCGTGATGCCCTCCGGGTTGTCCTCGACGTCCGTGAGGGTGACAAGCGTGCCTCCCGCGAGCGGTACCTGCACGACTTGCCCATTCGACGCGTTTGGCGCCCCGGCGACCGTCACGTAGGCGTTCGTCCCGTCGATCGAGATTGCCTCGGCGGCCCCCTGCGTCGAGGCGAGCGTCACGGGAGCTCCGCCGCCAAGCGGCACCTTCATGATGGCCCCGTTCATGGCGTTGGCCCAGTAGACGTTCGCAGCGTCGACCGCGAGCGACTGCGCGCTCTGCCCGGTCGCGAGCGTCGATGCAGCGCCTCCCGACAACGGCGCCTTGACGATGCTGATGGTGCCCGCGCTCGCCGACCCGCTCGTGAAGTATACACTCGCGGAATCCACCGACATGCCAAACGCGCCGGACACCGCGGGCACGATCACGGTAGGGGTGCCGCCGTTCAGCGGAACTTTCATGATCGCCCCGCCGCTCGCCGACGTGTTGGACCAGTAGACGTTCGTCGCGTCCACCGCGATGGCGGACGGTGCACCCTGCCCCGACGCCAGGACGACCGGAGCCACGCACTCGCCGTTCACGCAGTTGCCCGCGCACGCGTTGCGGCAGGTTCCGCAGTTGGCGGGGTCGTTCAGGGGGTCGACGCAGGTAGATCCGCAGGAGGTGAACGCGGAAGGGCAACTTCCCGGCGGCACGCACGTCAGGAAGCCGAGAACCAGTCCGTACAGGAGTGCGTTGTGCTCTTGATTGGCGACGATCCAGCTATTTACGTTGGGGATGTACGTCCAGATGTAGTTGAGGCCATCCGGTCCTACCAACTCTTGGTCTGCGTTCGAGTAGGCCACATCCGAAGGGGAGCTTTGCGGTGTTCGCGGGTCGTAATTGCACTCGCCCGCGGCCACGCCTGCAGACGTGCAGTTGACGCCATGAAGCACGTTCACGAAGTCGTTCTGCATCGCGAGGTTTGTCCAGAACGCGAGGAAGTCGGTCAGCCTGTGGAAGACCATGCCGTCACACCCCGCGAACGCACCCCAGTCGCACCCGCGAGCGGGGCACGCGCCGCAGGCCGCGACGTTCTGGGCGGAGCCGCCGCACACCGCGGCATCCGTCGTCGAGGAAGCGTCACCCGGCATGGGCTGCGACGTGGATCCGTCACCAGAGGCGGGCTGCGACGTCGACGCGTCCCCCGCATCCGTGGAGCTGGAGGTCGAGGATCCCGGCTGGGAGGACGTTGGATTCGCCGGCGCGACACGTCCACAGCCCGCCACCGACACGGCAAGCGCCGCTAAGGTGGCCGATATCGTCCAAAGCATGGTCGGCTTGCATTTGCTCTGCATGGCACGCCGCTAGCATCACCCGTGCCACGCGCAATGGTGCCGTTCCTCGTCTGTTTGCCGCAGCCCGTCAAAGGGCTAACGACCGGCCAGCGCGAATGAACCGTTGGACTGACACGAGGTTCAGTGCGCTCCGTGCGGGTCCTCGATCGCGCACGTCGATCCGTTGACCTCGACTCCCGCCCACTTGCCCGCGGCGTCGGCGTAGGTGAATCCCCAATATGGCTTGCCGGCAATCGTATGAAGGTCGGTGCGGATCCCCGCCGCTTTCGCCTTGTCCATCACCCCGGCGTCGCGAGGCGCGGAGAGCGCGGCGAGTACCCGGTCGAGGGTGCACGTCGGTTTGGGCACGGGGTCCCGCGCCGTGGAGTCCCCGTGGGAGTACGCCCGGAGACGCACCGTCGCGCCGCTGGAGTGGAGATCGCCCCAGGGATCGACGTCGAGGTAAAGGTCGACGTCTCCCTTGGCGCGCGAGTTGAAATAGTAACTGACGCTGGCCGGCTTGCGCGGTCCGAGGTCGACCTTTCCGTCCAAGGTGAGAGGGCCGGCCGACAGCCGGTACAGCTTGGCGTCCGGCCTCCAGGCGGCAGCGATGGACGAGGCCCAGTCGTAGTTGGCGACCACGTCGAACGCATCGTAGGTGCCGACGATCTCGGGGGCGGTCATGCGCGTTTCCGAGGACGTTAGCTCCGCCTTGCCGAGCGTCGCGAGCGTGAGGGCCGGCACGAGGGGCGCCGGCAGGGGCATCGTGCTGCACATGAAGCGGTTGAAGCCCTTGCTGTACCGGTGGCACGCGTAGAGCACGTGATGCCCGCACCCTTTGAGCTCGATGATGTCGTCCCGCGAGTCCTTCGAGTCCGTCACCTTCGTCTGCTTGTCCTGCCACATCCTGAGCCGAGCCGGGTCAGCCGCGATGTCCGGCGGCGGCTCGGCCTTCGGGCCCAGGTCGGACGGGTGAAGCTCGGGCTTCGGGGTCGCCTCCACGCGATCGACCGGGCAGGTGAACTCGCTGGAGAACTTGTCCTTGCTCCCATCGACGACGCTCTCGCAGCCGCAGAGTAGCGCGGCGAGGAGCAGCGGTGCGGCGAAGGCGCAGCCGGCCAGTGTCGGGGGATTGCGTTGGGCCAGCAAAGGGATCAGCTCGGGGCGGACTTGAACATCTGAGCCAGCCACACCTTACGAAATCCCACGCCGACGAGCGAGTTATCTTCGCAGAGCACGTCGCGCTGGCGAGAGCCGTCTGGTGGCCGTCCTCGCGTGGCCTCGAGCAATCATGCGAGCCCCAGCCCGTGCTTCTTCATCCAGTACTCCCAGGGTCGAGCCACGACGACGTGATGAAGCTCGTCGGCGAGCCTTGCCTCGCCCGGGTCCAAGAACGTCGGCTGACCCAGCTGAAGTGCAACTGGCAGGAGCCGCGCGTTCTGCGTCGCGTACACGGAGCGAAACACCGCCTCCTTCAGAGAGGTGCCGACGACCGTCGCCCCGTGACCGCGCATCAGCACCATGGCCCGATTTCCGAGCGAGGATGCCAGCGACTGACCGATCTCTCTGCTGGTCACCAGCATGTTCGTTACGTCGTGCTTCGTGCGAATGTCGAACACCGGCGGCCCGTCCTCGAGAAATCCGCCCATATGATAGAGCGGGCGAAGCGGGACGGAGCACACGCCGAAGGGGATCAGAGAGGGGGCGTGCGTGTGCACGATGGCCGCAACATCCGGCCGTTGCCGATAGACTTCACCGTGAATGAATCGCTCGATGGACGGCCAAACGTCACTGGACCGGACCGGATTGCTGTCAGCGTCGAGCTCGAGAACGCTGCTTTCCGTTGGCGGTCCACTGAGATTGCTGATCAGCATGAAGTACCGCTCGGGCAAGTCCGGGTGACGCGCAGAGACGTGTCCGAATCCGTCAAGGATCTCTTCGCCTACCAGGATCCGCGTGGCCATATGAAGCTCGGCGATCGTCTGTTGAATGTTGCCGTTCATTTCACCAACTCCGACCGTCGTCCCGCCCGAGGATTCGTGCTTCATGACGAGAAAGGTAAGGTGGTCGAGCAGATCGGGAAGGCGCACCGGACGCACTTCATTGGTGCGCGGGACGCCATGTCGCGACATTACCGCCCGTGCTCAGGGACAGTCACGCTGTTTGAGATGCCGATCCGTCCCGTCGCCCCCGCGCCGATCGCGCCCAGGATCTGGCGCAGCGTTGCCATGCTGGTGGCCCTCGGCACCCTCATGGTCGCCTACTGCACCCTGTACCTGTGGGTCCGGGAGGTTCACCTCCTGGTTCACACGGACGCCTGCCTCGGAGGCCACATCGCGGACCACGACGTGCAGAGCGGCGGCGTCGGCCCAGGCACCGCCCCGAGCCTCCCGATTCTCGCTCTCTACTTCGCGGCCCCCTACGTGTTCTATCCCCTCATGCTGGTCGAGCGCGCCTACTGGAAAATCGCGCTGCCCGCCAGCGCACCCTGCCCCTGACTGCGGTCGCCGGTGCAACGGAGAGCGGGTCAGGGCGCGCGGAAAGGCGCGCGGCGGCCGCGTCTTCCGGGGCGATGCCTCTCCCCGCTCCACGAACGGCGAGGCGTGTTGCGCTCCTCCTCCCGTCCGGGGGAGCTCGACGTTCACCCGCCGTCGGGTGCGCCGGTCACCGGGTACGCGAAGGTCTCGACGCTCGACGCGCCGTAGCCAGTCTTGCACGCGATGGCCTGGATGGTCTCCGTCCCGAAGATGCCAATCGTGTCGGGGACGCCGTTCGTGACGTCGAGGACCGTGCCTGTCGTGCACGTCGGGGGTGCGGTGGGGGCGATCGTGTAGCGGATCTGGGTGACCGAGGGGGCTGCGCTGGGGTTCGTGGCGGTCGCGATCGTCGGGTACGCGAGGGCGCACGGCGGGCTCGCCGTAGCGTCGATGGGGCTGCACGCGGCGCCGCTGGCGGTGACGCCGGTGGACGACCAAGAGACCCCGCCCGCCGCGGGGGCTGACATCGTCGGAGCCGCCGCGACGAGGTCGAACAGCTGCGAGACCGTCGGGCTCTCGGAGCTCGACGTCGAGCAGGCATTGGCCGTGATCTCGATGAGGCCGTTCGTCGCATCGCCGCCGTTGACGGGGATGGGCGCAGAGTACGTGAGAGAGCCGCCTGTGCAGACGCCGCCGCTGCAGGTTGGTGGGGTCCCATTCAGCGCGTAACAGATCGTCTCGGAGGCATCCAGGAAGGTGATCGTGGCCTGGAAGTCGTTGTTCTCGCGTAAGCCGTCGGGGGTAATGACCGGGGACGGTGGGACGCAGGGCGCGGAATAGTCTCCTTGGCCTACCGGGGAGATGCATCCGCCTGCAGCGATTGCCACGGCCGTAAGCAGCGTGGGAGGACAGATCGTGACGGGGACAGGATTCGCGTAGACGGAGGAGGACGGGTTGCTCGGCCCCGGCCGAGAGCCGTCGGTCGTGTAGAAGATCGTTCCGGTCACCCCGGAAGGCCACGCCTCCTGGAGGGTGATCGGAATCCCGTTGTAGTAAACCATCGGTCCTGATCCCATCCCGGGCGGGAGGGGCGATAAGGTCGGGGCGGGCAGCCCGCAGCTCGCATCGGGGGAGACATCCTCGTCGACGGCGTCCGGGGCGTCAGCCGAGTCGATCGGCGCCGCTGCATCCCTTGCGTCCGGTGCCCCGGCATCCGGGCCGACGTCAGGGGTCGACGCGTCCCCTCCGCCGTCTTCCTTCCGATCTGCATCCCCATCCGCGGCGTCGAAGTCGCCGGAGTCGCTCTCGATCCTGGCGTCGTGGGGCTCTGCGTCTGGGGGAGCCATCGTGGCGTCGTGCGAAGCCCCGCTGTCCCGCGATGCCGTCTCCGCGTCGGTCTGCGCAGCGTCGTCCCGGACGAGGGCCCCCGAATCGGGCTCCGCGACCGTCGGCGAAGCGCCGCACCCCAGGGCCCACAACAATGCGAAACTGGCCATGCTACGCGACGTCCACCTCATGCAGCGCCCCCTCATCCTGCCCCGTTCCGCCCTGCCCATCTCTAGGTCTGAATGGCGCGAGCGGGAACATCTGATCACGAAAACCGCCCACGCATGAGCAGGCGGACGAACGTCCGTTCCATCGGCATCGCCCTGCCGAGGTGAAAGTCTTCATGCTCCTCGAAGCATCGGTCGTCACGTGCGCCCGCGTAGCCCGCCGGTCGAGCGGGATTGGTGCGCCGACGGGCCTCCTGGGGAAAACCGAAGAGGCATGTCCGCAAAACTGTGGCCACAAGTGACCGCGAACGGACCATCGATGGCCGGGGGTCGCGTTGTCGCGGAGGTGCTAATACTTCGGTCCTTCTGAGCTTGGATGGAAGCGGCGTATGGGAGGGGAGGGGGCTACACTCGCCGCGTGCCGACAAGACTCGCCGCTGTGTTGGTAACTTCCACCGCTCTTCTGCTCCTGCCGGAGTGCAGCTCTACAAACTCGTCGGGGGCGCCGCAGGCCGACGCGTCGACTCCGGACGCGTCGACTCCGGAAGCGGCCGCCAGCCCCTCAACGGGCGCGGCGTGCACAGCCGACGCCGACTGTCGTGGCGGGACCCGCTGCGGCTTTCCTGAATCCGACTACTGCGCCGCCAAAGGTGTCTGCGTCACGCCCGTATTGTCGTCCCGGGGCCCGAGGACTCGTGCGCCTGCCAGGGAGGCGCAGCCGTATCTCTCGCACCCGGGTACCAAAGCGCGCCGATCAACGGCAAGATCGGGCCTTGCTCCGACGACGCTGGCGTGAGCGCGGACGCAGCTACCGACGGCGCCGACGCGGGTACCGGGCCTGCGGATGCCGCCGCATCGTGCAACGCTGGTTGTGCGAGCACGCACTGCTTTGTGACGCTCGCGACGAGTCAGCCCGGCGCATCCGCACTGGCCATCGACGGTACGAGCGTCTACTGGACCACGAACTCTGGACCGAGCCCCAGCCGCGTGATGAAGGTAGGCCTGAGCGGCGGCGTTCCGGTGCAACTTGCGTCGCTGGAGGGGCCGATCTGGGCGCTCGCCGTGAACGGCACGAGCGTCTACTTCACGAACGGACGCGCGGCGAGCACCTCCGTTTCGATCGAGAGCATGCCGCTCGCGGGAGGAGCACCAACGACGCTCATCTCGGGCCAGAGCGCCCAGGTCCTCGCGCTCGACAGTGCGAACATGTACTGGACGAACCAGGGGACAGGAACGAACGGCACCGTGATGAAGATGCCCCTCGACGGGGGCAGCCCGACGACCCTCGCCTCGGGCCAGGCGTATCCAAACACGATCGCCGTCGATGCCACGAGCGCGTACTGGACGAACGCGTATGAGTTCACGGGCAGCATCAACACGATGGTGAGCAGCGTCATGAGAGTCTCGCTGAACGCCGGGGCCACGCCCGTCATGCTCGCTTCGGACCAATATCTCGTGCACGCCATCGTCAGCGATGGAACGAGCGCGTTCTGGGTGACGGAGTACGGAACGGTGGTGAGAGAACCTGTCGCGGGCGGTCCCACGACCGTCTTCGCGTCAGGACAGGACCAGCCAATCGCCGTCGCGCTGGACGCGACGAATGTGTACTGGGCGAACCAGGGCACCGGCAGGAGCGGCAGCATCGGTACGGTGCCGCAGGCCGGAGGCGCCACGGTGCTGCTCTACCAGAGCGAGGAAATAGACTCCAACACGGGGGGCGAGCCGATCGACCTCGCGGTCGACGCGACGAGTGTGTACTGGACCGATCCGACCGTCGGGACGGTCAACAAGATGTGCAAGTGAAGGCCGTCTGACCGCGCCAGCATCACGGCGTCGCTTCCCCGTACGAGGCGCTGGATCGCCCGCCTGGGGGTTAACCCTCCCGAGGTGGGGGAATCCCCGCCAAAGCGCCGAGGATCCGAGCACTTAGGACGCCGGCGCACGCGTCAAATCGCCTCGAACGGAGGGCACGCCGCTTGCGAACGGTCTCATCATGAACAACATCCAGATCCGCGCCGCCCTACTTGCTCTGCCCCTGCTCGCCGCTGCCGCCTGCTCGTCTGCCCCTGGCGGGGAAGGCGTCGGTTCCAGCGCCGAGGCCATCTCCGGCTCCACGATCGTTTCCCGCGGCATGGAGTGGGTGAACGCGGAGCTTCACTACTGCCAGGCGGCTCACGACGCCGTTGACGGGGACTCGGCCTGCTGGGGGTTCGAAGGCGCCAGCCACCGCTGCGACCGGGAGAGCAATTCCGCGTGGAACGACTACCGGTCCGACTGCTCCGGCTTCGTGACCTGGTCGTGGGGGCTTCCTCCTGTGGGCGACGGCGGATACATCACCTCCGACTTCGCGCCCTACGACAACGCGTTCTCGCACACGATCGACGGCAGCCAGCTCAAGCCGGGCGATGCCCTCAACAAGACCCCCGACGAGCACATCATCCTCTTCAAGCAGTGGGTGAGCGTCGGCCACTCCGCCGTATTCATGGAGGAGCCCGGCTGCTCCTCTCCGGAGCCCTACGCACACGAGTTCACGTCGGACGTGTCCATCAGCGGCTCCGAGGTGTACGTCGATTACGAGGGCGCCACGTTCTACGCGATTCGGTACAACGGCTCTGGCGGCGGAGGTGGTGGTGGGGTCGGAGGGGGTGGCGGCGGATCCGCGGCCGACGATTGCTCGAAGGGTGATGGTTTCTGTACGGCGACCTTGCAGTGCGACAGCGGCCACTGGATCGTCAGGAAGGACGACCCGGCGGCATGCACGACCGTCGAGAACGTGGAGGAGCCCTGCGGCCAGGCGGGCGGATACTGCACGGAGACGCTGCAATGCGAGAACGGGCACTGGGTGCCGCGACAGGACGATCAGGCGGCGTGCACGTCGGGCCCGGGCGCAGACTGAAGAGGAGCCCCTTCACGGGTCGGCCCACGACATTGTGGATGTATGCTCGCTCGATGATCGTCCGAATCCTCCGGCTCGCCGCGCGCCATCCGCTCGGCGCGCTCGCCTTCGTCTCCGCCCTCCCCGTCATCGCGGCCACCCTCGTCGCGGTCCTGGTCCACTCGGCTGGCAAGAGCGAGGTGGCCGACAACCCCAGGGCCGTGCTCGGTCGCGTGTGGTTCGATCAATTCCCGGAGAAGACGACCGACGCGACGCAGGTCTGGATCTGGCTCGGCGGGGGCATCGGTATCCACGAGTCCGGTTCCTTCTGGAGGTCGGCGTTCGACATCTTCGAGTTCGAGCGGCAGGGCGACAAGCTGTCGATGACCTACCTCCAGGACAAGAAGACCGCGGAGACCCGCTTCAAGCTATCGCGCTGCGACGACAAGCCCCCGTTCGATCTGTGCCTCGACCTCACCACCGCTCTGGGCGGGCGCACGCGCTACTACGGCTTCAGCAGGGGCGACGACGAGGCGGCCCAGGTTCCGTGGTCGAGGAGCATGCTCCGGTCGGCGATGGCCCGCGCGGAAGGATCGCGGCGGTAGCAGACCGTTCTCCCGCAGGAGGCTCGCGGGCGAGTTCCGGACGGCACGAGGAACGAGATGGACGGCGGGATCGTCGCGGCGGTGTCCGGGGGCAGAGAGATCGCCCTCGCCTCGCGTCACCGACTCTCCGCTGGGACCGTCAGCTAGAGCGGCGTCATAGGTCGGATCTTATAAGTGCCCGAGATTAAATACGTTTGCAGATTGCAGGCGACACCGGGGCCGTGACCGAAGAGTGTTGGGTTGCGAAGACCGACACCCTCCGGGAGCCCCGATGCCA
>Ga0302320_10025590_pt1 | contig 11465 bp, 7 predicted proteins | sample Bog_T0_3_FD_202130 | JGI IMG/M metagenome (GOLD analysis project Ga0302320, IMG submission 202130) | Peat permafrost microbial communities from Stordalen Mire near Abisko, Sweden - Bog_T0_3 | ecosystem: Environmental > Terrestrial > Soil > Wetlands > Peat | place: Sweden: Abisko, Stordalen Mire... | reverse complement strand
AGGACATAGCCCGAACGGATCACATAAGACTTACCGTGCCGGTCGCCGGCCGTTATATCGGGCCATACGTCCTGGCATCGATGCAGCACCGCGGATAACCACCTTCATGTCGCAAACCGCCTCCCAGATGTGCCCGTGCGGCAGCGGGCTTCGCTCCGCCCGGTGCTGTGGCATGAACCCGGCCGCGATGCCGCCGCCGGAATCGTCGCGCCACCTGATGCCTCTGGTTGAGCGTGCGATCGTGGCGCACCGGCAAGGCGCGATCGAGACGGCGGAGCGGCTGTGCCTGGATGTGCTGGAACTGGCGCCGGATCGTCCGGGCGCGCTGACCGTGCTGTACCAGATCCGCAAGGACCAGGGGAACCACACGGCGGCCGAGGCGCTGATCCGCCGCGTCGTGGCACTCGATCCGAACAATTTTGCCGCAACCAATGAGTTCGCGCTGCTGCTGCTGGGCAAGGGCGCGATCGACGCGGCGGAGGTGCAGGCGCGCAATTCGATCCGCATCGCGCCGCAGAATGCGCAGGCGCACAACCTGATGGGCATGATCCTGACCGAGGCGCAGCGTCCGCCGGTGGGCGAGTATCATTACCGCAAGTGCCTGGAACTGAGCGGCAGCCGCGACCCCATCCTGCTGGCCAACCTCGCCTGGAACCTGAAGAACCAGGGCCGCATGGAGGAAGGACGGACGCTCTACCGCGAATCGGTCGCCGCGGCGCCGGAAATCCGCCAGACGCTGCTCGGCTGGGCGCGCCTGGAGGAAGCGGACCGCAAATTCGAGGCGGCGGGCGAAATCCTCGACCGGATGGAGCAGAAGTGGCCGAACGATCCGGGCCTGCGGCTGTCGCGCGCGGTGCTGCTGGGGCGGATGAAGCGCTATGACGAGGCGCTGGCGGTGCTGGACGACATGGCGAAGCAGGCCAGCAACGGGCGGCTGGGGCCGAACGAACTGGCTGAGAAAGGCCGGCTGCTGGATCAGATGGGGCGGTATGACGACGCGTTCGCGGCGTTCGCCGAAGGCAAACGGCTGTCGCGCGAAATCAGCGGCAACCAGTACCTGGACGCGCAGGCGGAGAATCTGCTGCGGCGGCTGGCCGGGTTTTTCACCGCGGGCCGGTTGCAGACGCTGCCGCGGGCAACGATTCGCAACGACGTGGCGCAGCCGATCTTCGTGCTGGGGTTCCCTCGGTCCGGGACGACGCTGATGGAACAGACATTGTCGGCGCATCCGCGGATCGTGGCGGGCGACGAGTTGCCGCTGATCAACGACCTGACGGGGCTGATGCCGCGGATGCTGAACAGCCCGCTGGGCTATCCGGAGGCGCTGGCGGAACTGTGGATGGGCGACCAGCGGGAGGGGCTGGACAATCTGCGCGACTACTACCTGCAGAAGGTGGGCCAGATGGGGATTCTGACGCCTCAGGCGGCCTGGTTCACCGACAAGATGCCGCTGAACGAGACACATCTGGGGCTGATCGCGCTGCTGTTCCCGGAGGCGCCGCTGATCCATGTGATCCGCCATCCGCTCGACATCATGATTTCCGCCATTTCCAATCATTTCACGCATGGATTCTTCTGCGCCAGCGCGCTGGAGACCGCGGCAAGACATTACGTTCGGGTGATGGATCTGGTGCAGTCGTACCGCGCGGAAATGGCGTTGCGGTATTTGCCGGTGCGGTATGAGGACATGGTGACGGACCAGGAAGCGACGGTTCGCTCGGTGCTTGATTTCATTGGCGAAAAATTCGATCCGAAATGTCTGCAGTTTCACGAGAACCAGCGCTATGCGCGCACCGCGAGTTACGCTCAGGTGACCGAACGGCTGTATGACCGGTCGCGTTTCCGCTACAAGCATTATCGTCAGCATCTGGAGCCGGTGATCCCGATTCTGCAGGCGCATATCGAGCGGCTTGGCTATACGGTCGAGTAACGAGATGGATTTGTCGGTGCATGCGCAGGAGGTTGTGGCGCCGGCGGACGATTCGCGGCTGGCGCGGCCGGATTTCGCGCGTCTGCAGCGGGCCGCGGAGGTCATGGTTCCTGTTCCGATGTCGGAACTGTTCGCCATTGCCGCGCGGCAGGAGCATCATGGCAACCTGGCGGAGGCGGACCGGCTGCTGAACCGCATTCTGGGGGTGGCGCCGAACCAGCCGGATGCGCTGCACATGTCGGGCATCGTGGCGTTTCGGCTGGGGCGGCCGGACGAGGCGGTGGCGAGGATCGAGCAGGCGATCGCTTACGGCGTCGATATTGCGCTGTATCTGCGCAACATCTGCGAGGTGTACCGGACGCTGAACCGGCTGGACGAGGCGGTGGCGGCGGCGCAGCGGGCGGTGGCGCTGGCACCGAGCGACCCGCTGTGTTTGCATAATCTGGCGGTGATTCATTACGAGCGAGTGGAGATCGAGGCCAGTCTCGACTGTGCCGAACGGGCCTTGCTGATGGCGCCGGACATGGCGGGGCCGCATTTCGCTCGGGCAGAGGCGCTGCTGATCAAGGGCGACTGGGCGCCGGGCTGGGAAGAATATGAATGGCGGTTCCGGATCGGCGGCGCATCGAAGCTGATGCCGCCGACGGACCGGCCGCAATGGGACGGCGCGCCGTTTGCCGACGGGACGCTGCTGCTGGTCGCGGACCAGGGGTTCGGCGATGTGATCCAGTTCAGCCGCTACATCCCCTGGGTGCTGGAACGCTGTCCGGATGTGGCGATCGCGAGTTCGGCCGAGATGATTCCGGTGCTGCGGCAATTGCTGCCGGCGGAGCGGATTTTCATCCGGTGGGAGGATTGCCCGCCGTACAAGGCGTTTGCGGCACTGTCTGGTCTGCCGCGGCTGCACGGGACTCGGGTGGATCATGTGCCGAACGCGATGCCGTATCTGCGGCCCGATCCGGTTCGGGTGGCGAGCTGGACGGAACGGCTGCGGCGGCTGGCGCCGAACGCGCACACGCGCGTCGGCATCGTCTGGGCCGGGCGGCCGACGCACAACAACGACCGGCGGCGTTCGGCGAAACTGGCGGATTTTGCGCCGCTGGCCGCGCTGCCCGGGATGGCGCTGGTGTCGTTGCAAAAGGGTCCATCGGCGGACCAGGCCGGGCGTTACTTCGGCCGGGCGCCGCTGATCAATATTGGTGCCGAGGTGCGCGACTACGATGACACCATGGCGTTGCTGGAATGTCTGGATCTGGTGGTGACTGTCGATACATCTGTCGGACACCTGGCGGCGGCGATGGGCAAGCCGGCGTGGATTCTGCTGGCGACGTCTCCGGATTGGAGATGGCTGCTACGCAGGGAGGACAGTCCTTGGTATCCGACGGTGCGGCTGTTTCGCCAGAGCGTAGCGCGGCAATGGAGCGATGTGTTCGTGCGGGTCGCCGCGGCGTTGCGCGAAAGTTTTTTATCGGTTTGATTTCAGTTGGTTTTTTCCGGCTGAAAAAAGCGGGCTGTGGATTCGACGGCCTGGAATCTCGATCTCATGTTGCAGTGCGATTTTTCGATCTGGTGTGGGTGCGTGATATATTTCTGCACGCCGAATAAGATAATGGACATTGTGTAACTCGAAATTTCACCTTACGCAGTGTAAACCATGCTATGACACCGAACGCGTTTGGTTCAATACCGTCCTCAGGAGGGCACTATCACCTCGGCCGTCTATCAGGGCGTCAACATCGCCCAACCTGATGTCACCCTGGTCATGGACTTGGACGGGGTCATTCAGGACGTGACGCTGTCGAATGACGTATCCGACGAAGCCGTGGAGGCATGGCGCGGGCGGCCCTGGTTCGAAACGGTCGCCGATATTGGCAGCGGCAAAGTGATGCGCATGGTTGAAGACGCGCGCGAGCGGGGTGTCTCGGCGTACCGGCAGGTCAATCAGCGGTTCCCCAGCGGCCTCGAACTGCCGATGGAGTACACCACGGTTCGTCTTGGCGGAAAGGCCGGTTTGATTGCGATCGGGCGCAACCTGAAAGCGGTGGCGGAACTGCAATCGCGTCTTGTTGCGGCGCAACAGGCGATGGAACAGGACTACTGGAAGCTGCGCGAGGTCGAGACGCGCTATCGTATGTTGTTCGACGCGTCCAATGAGGCGGTGCTGCTGCTGAGCGCCGACGTGCTGCGGATCGTCGAGGCCAATCCAGCGGCGATCAGGGCGCTGGGCCTGGCGCGCGGGCAGGCGTTGCTTCCGGAACTGATCCCGGAGGACCGGGAGGCGTTCCAGGCACTGTTGCATCGCGTTCGCCAGAGCGGGCGTGCGCCGGGCGTGCTGCTGCATCTGGGTGCGGAGCGCGAGGCGTGGATCGTGCGGGCGTCGCTGATGGCGAGCGAGCCTGGACCGATGTTCATGGTGCAGTTGTCGCCCGCCGGCAGCAACCAGATCCCGGACACAAGGCCGGCGATGATGGCGCTGGATGAATTCGTCGACCGGCTGCCTGACGCGTTCGTGATGATTGACCGCGACGGGGTGATCCGCCGCGCCAACCGGGCGTTCCTGGATCTGCTGCAGGTCGGGGCCGAAGGGGCGGTGCTGGGGGAGCGGCTGGCGCGCTGGTTGTCGCGTCCGGGGGCCGATCTGAGCGTGCTGCTGGCCAATCTGGCACGGCACGGATCGGTGCGGCTGTTCGCCACCGGGATTCAGGGCGACCTCGGGGCCGAGACCGAGGTGGAAGTTTCCGCGGTTGGCTTACCCGCCGGGCAGCCGGCCTATATTGCCTTGCTGATGCGCGACATCGGGCGCCGGCTGGCGTCCAAGGATGGCGCAACGAGCCTGCAATCGGCGCTGGCGGCGGTGGTCGAGCAATCTGGCAAGACCTCCCTGCGGGCGCTGGTGCGCGATACGGTGGGGCTGGTCGAGCGGCACTATATCGATGCCGCGCTGCAACTCTCGGACGGCAATCGTACTGCGGCGGCGGAAATTCTTGGGTTGAGCCGGCAAGGCTTCTACAAGAAGCTTGCGCAGTATGAGATGGAAGGGCATTCACGGGACGTCGCTGATCCCGATAAATGATCAGTAAGATTGCCAAAAGGGGCTCGCTGTGCTCACGCGTGGTGTCTCGCCGCCGGCCTTCGGAGAGGCAACTCTATCGAATTGTGAAACCGAGCAGATTCATCTCGCAGGTTCGATCCAGCCGCACGGGGCGCTGTTGCTGCTGCGGGAGCCTGACCATGTGATCGTCCAGGCGAGCGAGAATGCGGCTGATTTCCTCGGCGTTTCGTATGATATCATCGGACAATCGCTGGATGCGATCGAGGGCGACCTGGCGAAGACGCTGGCGCCGCATCTGCGGGACCGGCTGGAGGATCTGCCGCGCGGCATCCGCTGCCGGGTGGGCCAGCCGATACGGGCGTTCGATTGTCTGGTGCATCGCGCGCAGGGCGGCGGCCTGATTATCGAGCTGGAACGGGCCGGGCCGTCGGTCGATCTGTCCCGCCATCTGGAGCAGGGGCTCCAGAGCATTATCGGCGCAGCGTCACTGCGGGCGCTGTGCGACGAGACGGCACGCATCTTCAAGGGCTTGACGGGCTACGACCGGGTAATGGTCTATCGCTTCGACAATGAGGGTCACGGCGAGGTGTATTCCGAGGTTCGGGAACCCGAACTGGAAGCGTATGTCGGCAATCGCTACCCGGCCTCGGACATTCCGCAGATCGCGCGGCGGCTATACGAGCGGAACCGGGTGCGGGTGCTGGCGGACGTCGAATACGCGCCGGTGCCGTTGCGGCCGCCGCTCTCGCCGGTCAGCGGTCATGAACTGGACATGTCGCTATGCTTTCTGCGCAGTTCCTCACCGATCCATGTGCAGTATCTGAAGAACATGGGGGTGCGGGCGACGCTGGTGGTGTCGCTGATGGTGGGCGGGCGGCTGTGGGGCCTGGTGTCCTGCCACCATTATGTGCCGCGGTTCGTGCATTTCGAAGAACGAGCGGTTTGCGAACTGCTGGCCGAGGCGGTGGCGACGCGGATTTCGGCGCTGGAAAGCTTCGCTCAGGCGCAGGCGGAACTTTCGGTGCGCCGGCTGGAACAGCGCATGATCAGGGCGATATCGAGCGAAGGGGACTGGCGGGCTGCGCTGTTTGACGGGTCGCGGACGCTGCTGGAGCCGGTCGATGCGAGCGGTGCGGTGCTGCTGTTCGAAGGCGAGGTGCGGACGGTGGGCGAGGTGCCGTCGACGCCGGCCCTGCGGGAGCTTGGGCGCTGGCTGGATGCGCAGCCGCGCGGCGAGGTGATTGCCACGTCCTCACTGGGCCATGACGCGCCGCAGTTCGAACTGCTGACAGTGGTGGCCAGCGGCTTGCTGGCGACGCCGGTTTCCAAGACTCCGGGCGAGTATCTGGTCTGGCTGCGGCCGGAGCGGGTGCGCACGGTGACCTGGGGCGGCGACCCGTTCGAGCCGCATGTGGTGGGCGACGATCCGAAAACGCTGTCGCCGCGGCGATCGTTTGCGCAATGGCATCAACTGGTCGAGGGCACTGCCGATCCGTGGAGCGACGCCGATATCGCCGCGGCGCGGCTGGTCGGCGACACCGTCAGCGACGTGGTCATCCAGTTCCGTTCGGTGCGCATCCTGCTGGCGGAAGACCAGCTCAGTCAGGTGCGGCGTCAGGTCGAGCAGTCGGACCAGCCAGTGATCGTCACCGACGCGACCGGGCGTATCCTGCACATGAACGAGGCGGTCGTCGCGCTGCTGCCGGATGTGTCGGTGCGGCCGGAGCACCTGAGCGGATTGCTGCCGCTGTTCGCCGATCCGCCGGCGGTCGGGCGGCATTTGCAGGATTTGGTGGCGAACCGGCATGGGTGGCGCGGCGAGGTGGAGATCGTCGGTCCGAACAACCATGCCACGCCGATGCTGATTCGGGCCGACCCGGTTTTCACCGCCCCCGACCGCACGCTGGGCTTTGTGCTGCTGCTGACCGACCTGACCGAACGCAAGGCGGCCGACGCGGCGCGGCGGCGGTTCCAGGAGGGGGTGATCGAGCAGCGGCCGACGATGTCGGCGCAACTCGACACCAAGACGGAGCTGCTGTTCCGCAATGTGCTGTCCACCATCGTCGAGAACGCGCAACTTGCCGCGCTGGAGATCGCCGATCGCATCGATCCGTCGCGGATGCCGCAGTTGCTGGAGGCGCTGCATGCGTCGGTGTCGCGGACTGGGGAGGTGCTGCGGTATCTGGTGTGGCACGCGACGCGGCGGGCGAGAGGAAGGCGGCCGGACAATCCCGATCTGTCAGCCGGCCATGACAGCGACTCGGAGCGTTGACAACCCGTCTTGACGGCGGTGCCACCGCCCCCGATAACCCCGGCCCTGCTGTCCGGCCATCCTGCTGAATCGGTTCCCTAAATATGGCGCGTCCCGTCTTCCCGTTCGCCGCGATTGTTGGCCAGGAGGACATGAAGCTGGCGATGCTGGTGGCTGCGGTGGATCGCGGCATCGGCGGCGTGCTGGTGTTCGGCGATCGCGGCACCGGGAAATCGACCACGGTGCGGGCGCTGGCGGCGCTGCTGCCGCCGATGAAGGCGATCGAGGGATGCCGCTATCACTGCGATCCGGCGCTGCCGGACACCTGGTGCATGGATTGCGTGGCGGCGACCGGGAAACGCAAGACCGTCATGGTGCCGGTGCCGGTGGTTGATCTGCCGCTGGGGGCGACCGAGGACCGGGTGGTCGGGGCGCTCGACCTGGAGCGGGCGCTGACCGGATCGAAGGTGTTCGAGCCGGGGCTGCTGGCGCGGGCCAACCGCGGGTTCCTGTATATCGACGAGGTGAACCTGCTGGAGGATCATTTGGTCGATCTGCTGCTGGATGTGGCGGCCTCGGGTGAAAACGTGGTCGAACGGGAGGGGCTGAGTGTCCGTCATCCGGCCCGTTTCGTGCTGATCGGCAGCGGCAACCCGGAGGAGGGGGAGTTGCGGCCTCAGTTGATAGACCGGTTCGGCGTGTCGGTTGACGTGCGCACGCCGGGGGATCTGCCGACTCGGATCGACGTGATCCGGCGTCGTGACACCTTCGAGCGCGATCCGGTGGCCTTCGTTGAGACCTGGAAGAAAGCGCAGGACAAGGTGCGCCGGCGGGTGATCGATGCGCGGGGCCGGCTGGCCTCGGTGGAGGTCGCCGACAGCGCGCTGGAACGCGCGGCTCGGCTGTGCATGGCGCTGGGCACCGACGGGCTGCGCGGCGAGTTGACGCTGATCCGAGCGGCTAGGGCGGTTGCGGCGCTGGACGGAGACAAGGCGGTGGGCGATGCGCATTTGCGCCGGGTGGCGCCGATGGTGCTGGGGCACCGGTTGCGGCGCAATCCGCTGGATGAGGCGGTTGCCAGCACGCGGGTGACTCGGGCGGTCGAGGAACTGTTCGGGGCATGAGTGGCGCTGCCGCCTGGGCCGATGCGGTGCAGGCGCTGGCGCTGTTTGCGGCCGATCCCGCCGGGCTGGGCGGCGTGGCGGTGCGCGCCGGTGCGGGACCGGTGCGGGACCGGTTTCTGGCGCTGCTGCAGGCTCTTCTGCCCGAAGGCGCGCCGGTGCGCCGGTTGCCGCTGTATGCGGCGGATGATCGTCTGCTGGGCGGACTCGATCTGGCGGCGACGCTGCAGGCGGGGCGGCCGGTGGCGCAGAAAGGCCTGCTGGCCGAGGCTGACGGCGGCGTGGTCGTGCTGGCGATGGCCGAACGGATCGAGCCGGGGACGGCGGCACGGCTTTGCGCGGTGCTGGATGAGCGGGTGGTGACGCTGCAGCGCGATGGGCTTTCCGGGGTGCTGCCCGCCCGGTTCGGCGTGGTCGCGCTGGACGAGGGGGCCGACGACGATGAGAAACCGCCGGCCTCGCTGATGGACCGGCTGGCGTTTCATGTCGATCTGACGGGCGTTGCGCTGCGGGATGTGGATCCCTCGGGCGTGACGGATCCTGGCCCGGCCGTTGCGGCGGTTCGGGCTGGGGTCGTGGATGTTGCGGCCGATGACGGGAGTGCGGCGGAGGCGCTGTGCGGCGCGGCGCTGGCGCTTGGCATCGACTCGTTGCGGGCGCCGCTGTTCGCGCTGCGGGCGGCGCAGGTTGCGGCGTGGCTGGACGGACGTGGTGCGGTTGACGAGGACGACCTCGGTCTTGCCGCGCGGCTGGTACTGGCGCCGCGGGCGACGCGGTTTCCGGCGCCCGAGGACGCCGAACCGCCGGCCGATCCGGAACCGCCGCCGCCGCAGGAGGACGAGTCGCCGCTCGATCCCGAGACGATCCCGGACCAGCCGCTGGCGGATGTTGTGCTGGACGCAGTGAAGGCGGCGCTGCCGGCGGATCTGCTGGCGCGCCTGGCGGAGGCGGCGGGCGGGCGCGGCCAGGTTCGCACGCCCGGGCGAGCCGGGCAGGCCAAGGCGTCAGTCAAGCGCGGGCGGCCGATCGGCACGCGGCAGGGCGAACCGAAGGGCGGCGCGCGGCTGCATCTCCTGGAGACGCTGAAGGCGGCGGCGCCGTGGCAGATGCTGCGCCGGCGGGCGCCCGCCTCTGGCCGGTTCGAGGTGCGGCGCGATGACTTCCGCATTATCCGCTTCAAGCAGCGGATCGGCACGACGACGGTGTTCGCGGTGGATGCCTCCGGGTCGGCGGCGATGCACCGGCTGGGCGAGGCGAAGGGAGCGGTCGAGCTACTGCTGGCGGATTGCTATGTGCGGCGCGACCAGGTGGCGCTGCTGGCGTTTCGCGGCCAGGGTGCGACGGTCCTGCTGCCGCCGACGGCATCATTGCTGCGGGCAAAGCGGAGCCTGGCCGGGCTGCCGGGCGGCGGGCCGACTCCGCTGGCCGCCGGGATCGAAGCGGCGCTGGCGCTGGCGATATCGGTCCGCCGCACCGGGCGGACTCCGGTGATCACGCTGCTGACTGATGCGCGGGCGAATATCGCGCGCGATGGCAGCGGCGGGCGTCCACGGGCCGAAGCCGAGGCGCTGGAGGCGGCGCGCGGGGTGCGGGCAGCCGGGCTGGCGGCGCTGCTGGTGGACACCTCGCCGCGGCCGAACCCGTTCGCCCGGCGGCTGGCCGATGAGATGGGGGCGCGGTATGTGCCGCTGCCATATGCCGATGCCTCGGCGCTGTCGCGGGCGGTGCGCGCCGCGGCGGCCGCCTGATGAGTGAGCGGCTGGTCTGGGAGCGTGACGGGCGGGACTGGCCGAACCGGGCGTTCAGCCGCTTTGTCGCGGCCGACGGCGTCCGCTGGCATGTCCAGGTGATGGGTGAGGGGCCGGTGGCGCTGCTGATCCACGGCACCGGCGCATCGACGCACTCGTTTCGGGCGCTGGCGCCGCTGCTGGCGCCGCACTGGACCGTGGTGATGCCCGACCTGCCGGGACACGGCTTCACCGCGGCGCCGCCTTCGGCTTCGGGATACGCGCTGCCGAGCGTGGCGCGCGGTGTTACTGCTCTGCTGGAGGTGCTGGGGGTGACACCGGTACTGGCGGCGGGTCATTCGGCCGGGGCGGCGGTGGCGCTGCGCATGACGCTCGACCGCTCGATCGCGCCGGACTGTGTCGTCAGCCTGAACGGTGCGCTGCTGCCGTTTCCCGGCATGGCGAACGAGTTTTTCGGTCCGGCCGCTCGGTTTCTGGCGAGTTCCGCGGTGACGGCGAAGGTGTTTTCGCTGCTGGCCGGGGCGCGACCGTCGGTGGAGCGCATGCTGCGTTCGACGGGTTCGAGCATCGACGCGGAGGGGATGCGATTGTATGCGCGCCTGGCAGGCAATCCCGGCCACGTGCAGGGCGCGCTGGGGTTGATGGCGAACTGGGACCTGCATCCTCTGGCGCGCGATCTGCCGCATCTGCCGGCGCGGCTGATCCTGGTGACGGGCAGCCGGGACGCGATGGTGCCGCCGGTCGAGTCGTACCGGGTTCGGGCGCTGGTGCCGAAAGCGAAACTGGTGTCGCTGGCGGGACTGGGACACCTTGCGCATGAGGAACGGCCCGCCGAAGTTGCCGCTCTGCTGCGACGGACGATGCCCGATGAAACTGCCGGCTGACCATCCCCAGCGGATCGAACTGAATGACGAGGTCCATGCGCGGCCGCCCGAACCGCTGGTTGCGCCGTCGCGGCTGTCCTATCTGGCGTTGCTGTGCGATGCGGCGCAGCGCGAGGCTGGCTGGGTGGCGGTGTGCGATCTGTGCCACCGCTACGGTGTCGATCCGCCGGCCGAGAGCATGCTGCATTTCACTGCGGAACTGGGGCCGTTCCGGCTGAAGTGGGAGCGGCATACCGAGTTCATCCGCTATATGTTCATCGTGCCCGGCACCACCGGCGACCCGTTCGAGCGGCCGGCGATTACGGTGCTGCCGGAGGACTGGGTGAGCGGGCTGCCGGGGCAGGTGATCGTCGCCGCGCATGCCGCGCTGATCGCGGCCGATCCGGCGACGCTGGACCCGGATGCGATCGGGCGGAAGTGGTTCGCCGGCAATGTGCCGGCGGGGGCCTCGATCTCGGACGGGGCGGCGACGGCGCTGA